>WNEZ01001536.1_pt1 | contig 22718 bp, 18 predicted proteins | sample 5400521 | NCBI WGS metagenome assembly WNEZ01 (sample SAMN13153339, study PRJNA577476) | soil metagenome | isolation source: 120 cm saprolite under Douglas fir tree site 2 hole 1 replicate 1 | place: USA:California | collected 2015-04-18 | reverse complement strand
GATGCGATACAAGCTGACAATTACCGCGAGATTCTGCAGCGCGCACAGATTGATCGTGACCGCGCCAGCATTCTTCTGCTGCACGCACCGGTACAGTTGCCCATCGCTGAAGCTGAAGGTATATCTCTCCAGCTTTCGGGACACACCCACGGCGGCCAGTTCTTTCCCTACAACTTCATCGCTAATAAAGTCTGGGGCAAAGTCGTTTACGGACTACAGCGCCTGGGCAATCTGCAAACTTACACTTCCTACGGCGCCGGAACCTGGGGCCCGCCGATGCGTGTGGCCACGCGACCGGAGATCGTGCTGATCCAGTTTGAATCGGCGTAGAGCCATCATATGCTGAAACGGCCCGCCTGCTAAAATCAAGCGTTGGCCACGCAATCAAAACCCGCACAGAAGGGCCGCGTTTACCTGCTGGACAGCATGTCCTTCATCTTTCGCGCCTACCATGCCATGGCGCGGCAGCGGCCCATGTCCACCAAGACCGGTATTCCCACGGCGGCAACATACGTTTTTGTGAACATGCTGCGCAAGCTACGGGCGGATTTCAATCCTGAATACCTGGCCGCGGTCTTTGATCCTGCCGGCCCCACCTTCCGCGACGAACAGGCAAAGAACATAACGTCAGTCAAAAAGTTCGACTCGAAGACCCAGACCTATGTCGAACATGAGTATCACGGCTACAAAGCTCAACGAGCGGAGATGCCACCTGACCTTCGCCAGCAGGTTCCGTTTATCCGTCAGGCGTTGAATGCCTATCGCATTCCGATCCTGGAACAAACCGGCTTTGAAGCCGACGATGTCATCGGCACGTTGGCGCGCAAAGCCGCTGAACAGGGCTATGAAGTTTTTGTTGTCTCCAGTGACAAAGACATGCTGCAACTGGTGAATGACAAAATCTGCGTGCTGAATCCACCCAAAGACAATCTGGTCTGCAACGCCGACAAGGTGGAGGAGATTCTGGGCGTGCGTCCGGAACAGGTGATTGACGTGATGGCATTGCGCGGCGACTCCATTGATAACATTCCCGGCGCACCCGGAATCGGCGACAAAGGTTCGGTGGAGATCATCAAGCGTTTCGGGTCACTGGCAAGCGCGCTTGAACGCGCCGCCGAGGTCGAACGCAAAACATATCGCGAGTCGCTGCAGAATAACCAGGACACCATTCTCTGGAGCAAGAAGCTGGTCACCATCGACCAGGACGTGCAGATCGACCTGAACCTTGAACAGATGGTGGCTGGCGAGCCAGATAATGATGCGTTGCGCAAACTCTTCAGCGAACTTGAATTCACAACGCTGTTGAAGGAACTGGTTCCGGCGCTGGAAGTAAAAGAGACAGACTATCGCGAGTTGAAGTCAGCAAAGGAACTGAAGGCTCTTAGCGGCGGGAAGTCTGTGCTGGCCGTGGCCTTCGATTTTGTACTCGCCGCCAAACCGACAGACGACGAAGCCGAAGAACTGCCTGCCACATCAGGCGATCTGCCATATACGCAACAGCCTTCGCTGCTTGGTATGTCGGCACCAGACAGTGCCGCTTCAAATCCCGGTGGGCCTGCGCCCTTGCAGTTGGCGCTATCCCATCAGCCCGGCAAGGCTTTTACTGCGGCAATCGACGGCAACGAAATTTCTGCTGAGCTGAAAAGACTTCTATCTGACGCCAGGATTCCCAAAGCCATTCACGAATACAAAGCTGCCTTGCGCGAGCTTCAGGCACATGGGGTCACGCTGGCAGGCGTCCGCGATGAGCCCATGTTGTATTCCTATCTGGTGAATCCAACTTATCCGCGGCATTCACTGGCCGAAATAGCCCTGCGCAATTTCAACCTGAATCTCTCGCCGTCATTGGCGGAAGCCGCCGACGTGACCGGCCGCATCGCCGCCGCATTGCGCAAAGAAGTAGAAGACGCCGGCCTGATGAAGGTCTACGAAGACATCGATCTGCCGCTGGTGCCGGTGCTGGCCCGCATGGAAGATGCCGGCGTAAAGATTGACATGGGGATGCTGGCCACGCTTTCCGTTGATCTGGAAAAGGGCTGTGATGCGAAAGCCCGCGAGATCCACGAGAAGGCCGGGCACACCTTCAACATCAATTCACCCAAACAACTGGGTGACGTCCTATTTAACAAAATGAACCTCCCCAAGCCGGTGAAATACGGCAAGGGCAAGATGATCTCCACGGCTGTGGACGTGCTGGAAGAACTTTCTGCCGAGCACGAAGTCCCCAGGCTGGTGCTGGAATATCGTCAGCTTTCGAAACTCAAGAGCACATACGTGGATGCTCTGCCGCTGCTGCTGAACCGCACCAGCAATCGCCTGCACACCACTTTCAACCAGACAGGGACGGCCACCGGACGGCTGTCATCCACCAATCCCAATTTGCAAAATATTCCCATACGCACGGAGCTGGGGCGCGAGATCAGGGCGGCGTTCATCGCCGAACCGGGCAACGTGCTGCTCTCAGCCGACTACTCGCAGATTGAGCTGCGGCTGCTGGCGCATTTCTCTGAAGACCCGTTGCTGGTGGAGGCGTTCCGTCAGGGTGAAGACATACACACGCTCACGGCCTCACAGGTGTTTGAAATTCCGCCGCTGGAGGTTGACGCTGAATATCGGCGCCGCGCGAAAGCGGTAAACTTCGGGATCGTTTACGGGATTTCTCCCTTCGGCCTGGCCGCGCAGCTTGGCATTGAGCAGCGCGAAGCCAAAAAGTTTATCGAAGCTTATTTTGAGAAGTATCAGGGTGTGCGCAGATATATCGACCGCGTGCTGGAAGAGACCCGGCGTGAGCAGAAAGTAAAAACCATGTTTGGCCGCGTACGCCCCATTCCGGACATCAACAGCAAGAATGCCAATATGCGTGGCTTTGCCGAGCGCACCGCCGTTAACACTCCGCTGCAGGGCACTGCCGCCGATCTGATCAAGCTGGCCATGATTCAGATTGACGAAGAGCTGCGTGCGCGAAAACTCGCATCACGCATGTTACTCCAGGTACACGATGAACTTCTGTTTGAAGTGCCGGAAATCGAACTGGAAACCATGCGCTCCCTGGTGCGCGAGAAGATGGAAAGCGTGCATCCGTTGAACGTTCCGCTGCTGGTGGAAATTGGCGTAGGGCTGAATTGGCGGGATGTGGAATAAAGGCGGCTTTTAGCCTTTAGCTGCTAGCCTTTAGCTTATTAGCACTTTAGCCTTTCGCAATCAGCATTGCTGGTTGAAAGATTCTTCTAGATTAATGTTTCCGAGAGTTAATGATCACCGCTTCGTGCTGCCGCTTCCCGCCATTCTCTGAGATGCCGGTTGCGGCGCATGCGACGTAACCAGAATGATCAGGGCGATGATCAGCAGCTTAAAGACGATGGCCAAAGCAATGCCTACAAGCTGTGCAAATTCTGGCAAAAGAAACAGGAGAATAAGCAAAAGCCCGATCACGACCGCCGCCATTTGCAGCTTTTTCATCGTCTTCATTCGTTCAGTCGTACTTACACGCCGATGGCGGATTGAAGGGCGCCCGCAATCGCACCCGCATGTTTTTCGACCTTCTGTTGAGAATCCGCTTCCACCATCACGCGCGCCAGCGCTTCCGTCCCCGAATAACGCACATTCACGCGCCCATTGCCGTTGAGTTCGCTCTCCGCCTGCTGAATGGCGTGCATCACTCCCGGAATTTGCTCAAGCGGCTTCTTTTCCCGTACGCGCACGTTCTTGATGGTCTGCGGGAAGACCTTCAGATCAGATACCAGTTCGACCATGGGCTTGCCCGTGCGGCAAACAACTTCCAGCACGCGCAGTGCGGTGAGTAGTCCGTCACCGGTGGTGGCCTTCTGGGAAAGAATGATGTGTCCGGATTGTTCGCCACCCAAAACCGCACCGGTCTTCTGCATCATCTCCAACACGTACTTGTCACCCACGGGTGCCCGCAGCATGTTGATACCCGAGGCACGCAACGCAATCTCCAAACCCATGTTGGACATAGTGGTGGCGACAACCGTGTCCTTCGCGAGTTCATGATGCGCTTTCATCTCACGCGCCAGCAGCAGCATGACGGCGTCCCCGTTCACCACGTTCCCGGCAGCATCGGTAAAAAGTGCGCGGTCCGCGTCGCCATCAAAGCAGATGCCAATGTCGGCTTTCTTTGCGGCCACTTCTTTGCCAACGATCTCTGGATGCAACGCACCACATCCTTCATTGATGTTGCGACCATCAGGCGTGCTGTGCGTGTACTCCGCGCGCAGACCGCTGGCCTTCAGCACCTCAGGCGCAATCGCGCTGGCAGCGCCGTTGGCGCAATCGACTATGGCTTTGAGTTTTTCCGCACCGGCAATGGGATGGGCCAGCCATTGCACGTAGGCATCATGCAATTTCTTATCACCCGGCAAAGAAGCTTCGCCTGATTTGGCTATCGCACCGTCATTGGATCCGAGGAGCGCGAAGATTTCCTTTTCGATTTCCAGTTCGATGGCGTCCGGCAGCTTGTAGCCGTCGCCACCAAAGACCTTGATGCCATTGTCACGCCAGGGATTATGTGACGCGGAGATGACTACGCCGGCAGAAAACTTCTGCGTATGAGTGATGTATGCAATGCCCGGTGTAGTGATCACGCCTGCGCTAGCGACCTCAACATCGGAATGACGCAGACCCGAGGCGAGCGTGTCTGCAATCCATGCGCTGGATTCGCGAGTATCCTGGCCAATGGCAACGCGGCGCGGGCCGGCGGGCAGATGGTCGCCCAGTGCGCGGCCGACAGCAAAGACGGTCTTCTCATCGAGGGGATACTCGCCCGCGACACCGCGGATTCCATCAGTTCCAAATAGTTTTCTCAATCGGCACCCATCTCTTTTTACCACAGAGGTCACAGAGTGCGCAGAGGACAATCTTCAGCGCTCTGGACCGCTTACGTGTCCCGCGTTTCTTTCACCTCGGCGGTGAGAGTGCCGTGCGAAACGCGCGCAGATATGACTTGGCCTTTGCGAAGGCGGCTGGCGTCTTTCACCAGTTGCCCCTTTTCATCGAACACGAGAGCATAGCCGCGGTCGAGAATTTTGACCGGGGAAAGAGTGTCAAGCTTGCCAGCGAGTTCATTCAGACGTGAGCGGTCGTAAGCAAGGCGTGTCTGCATGATGTGAAGCAGCGAACTGGTGCGCGATTCAAGCTGGGCACGGGTCAGGGTGAGTGAGCGGCGGAAATCAAAGTGACGGATGCGCGACGCCGCATTTTCCAGACGGCGATGATGAGTACGCAATTCATCACTGAACCTTGAGGCCAGTCGGAAGACAAGTTCATCCAAGCGTTGACCACGGCGTCCAAGCAGGTCCTGCATGCGAGCGAAGGCGCCGTGTTGTGCCAGTTCCATGAGCCGATTTCTGGCCATCAGGAGCTGATAACGCGTGGCGCGATCCAGCCGGCGATGGAGATGAGCAAGATGTTCGGCGAGCTGATGTTTGGAATCAATCACCAGTTCCGCAGCGGCGGAAGGCGTGGGCGCGCGCATGTCGGAAACGAAATCGCAGATGGTGAAATCCGTTTCGTGGCCGACGGCAGAGATCACCGGAAGCGTGGAAGCGGCTATCACGCGAGCCAGGCCTTCATCATTGAAAGAGGCCAGGTCTTCCACGGAGCCTCCGCCACGGGCAATGATGATCACATCGATGCCCATGCCCTTCACGCGATTGAAATACTTCACTCCGGCAGAGACTTCACCGGCCGCGTACTCACCCTGCACCTGCGCGGGATAGATCACGATACCGACATTCTCATGGCGGCGGGCCAGAATGTTCAGCATGTCCTGAAGAGCAGCCCCTCGCGGCGAAGTAACAATGCCGATCCGGCGCGGAAGTTGCGGAATGGGCTTCTTGCGATCGGCGGCAAACAATCCTTCGGCTGCGAGCCGGTTCTTCAGCTGCTCAAAAGCCAGCTGTAATGCCCCCGCGCCGACGGGTTCAAGGAATTCGGCCGATAACTGCAATTCGCCACGGGCGTCATAAATTGTGATCCGGCCACGGGCGACGATCTGCATGCCATTCTCAGGTCGAAAGCGAAGCAGCCGTGCCTGGCTGCGAAACATCACAATGCGAAGCTGAGCATCACCATCTTTCAGGGTGAAATAAAGGTGGCCTGAATCCGCGGGACGAAAGTTGGAAATCTCGCCTTCCACCCAGACGTCCGTATAGCCGCGTTCCACGGTGGTACGCACGGCGCTGACCAGGTCGCCCACGCGCCATATACGGCGGGACGGCGCCAATTCAAAGGTAAAACCGAGCTGCGGATCGGAAGACACTGGTGAAAGTTTATCAGCGCGGCTGAGACGACCGGTTGAACAGATCAGGATCTTCAGTGTTGTAGCAAATCCCGTTAGATGCATGCTTGACAGCTTTTTTAATAAATGCTTGCTATGCTTGCTTCTTCAAGCTATATTTGGAAAGAGGTAAATGCACATGAGATCGTCCGCTCTGAGTTCAGTTTCAGATTCGATAAGGGACCACATCAGCGAAGCTTACTTAAAGGCAGCTCTGCGAAAGGGAGAGCTCACTTTTACAGTGAACGTGGGCACCGTACATAGGGCCCTGCATCTGACCAATCGAGTTCCGCAGGTTTGTTCTGCACTTGAATCGAAGAAGTTCCTCGAAGAAAACCGACTCAAGATTGTTGCAAAGACCGGTCCGCCTTCCGGCCAAAGCACAACAGTCACATTCACCTATGAAATTCTGCCGCAGGATCGGGGCCGAGGGGCCGTTAAGAATCCTATGGAGGGACTTCGCGGATTGGCCAAAGAGATTTTTAGAAACCTGGGTGGAGGGGAAGCTTTCGTTCGGAGCGAACGGGAAAATTTCGCGGCCCATGAAGAGACTAAATCTCTAAAGAGGAACGATGCTCGATGAGCCGTATTTACTGGGACACAATGCTTTTTATCTATTGGCTGGAAGACAATCCCACCCATGCCAGACGGGTGAAGCACATTCTTACGAAGATGGAAGAGCGGCAAGACCAGCTCTGTACCAGTTCTTTTACGGCTGTCGAAGTTCTAGTGGGCCCGTACAAGATGCAGGCCGCTGCAGCGGCAAAACAGATCCGCGACTTCTTCGCAAGCTCTTTCGTGGACATCATTCCTTACACATTGGAAACGGCTGACAGGTACGCACGAATTCGGGCCGATCTTGGCGTTTCACCTGCTGACGCAATCCATCTGGCTTGTGCAGCCCAAGCGAACACCGATCTTTTTCTCACCAACGACAATGGCCTTACCGGCAAGGTGATTCCCGGAATACAGTTCATCGCCGGATTAGATACCAACCTTTTCTGAACTATTGGCGTCCGCGATTGATCAGCCACATGATGAGCGAGAGCACAATGCTGATGATGATCGACGTCGCCAGAGGAAAGTAGATGACGGTATTTTTGCCCCGATAGGTGATGTCGCCAGGGAGACGGCCAAGCGGAAGGTTGAAGCGTCCGGCAAGCATAAGAACGGCGCCGATCACAATGATCACGCCGCCAAGCATGAGCAGCAGCTTGCCTAAATCCGCCATAAGGTTATTTTAGCTGCGGGGAAGAGCTTAACCGCGAATTTCGCGAATCGAAGGAATCAGAAAAGAGCGCTTTGCAGATCGCGGGGCTAACAATCATTTCAGGGTCGCAGTCATCAGGCGAGAAAAGAAGAAGCCGCGAACTTGGCGAATCAAACGAATGCTGAAAATGTGCATGAGAGATTCGCGTTATTCGCGTTCATTCGCGGCTCAAATTCTTTTACTTCCAGTACTGGTCGCGCAATTCAGTCTGTTTGTTGACCAGAGGAATCTCCTGTCCGGCGATGAAGACGTGCTTCACGTCTGTCTTCACGTCGAGCGGATCACCATTGGCAACAACCACGTTTGCCGTCTTGCCTACGTCAAGCGATCCCAGGTCTTTGTCCACGCCGAACATTTGCGCGGGGTTGAGAGTGATGGCCTTGAGTGCCTCTTCGGGTGAAAGTCCGAAAGCCGTGGCATAACCAGCAGCGTAAGGCAGGTTGCGCGAGTTGTGCGCTTCATAGGATGCGAAAGCGATCTTGATGCCGCGCTTGGCCATCTCCGCAGGAAGACGGAAGACGGCATCGTAGCGGTCTGACTCTTTCGGTTTGGCGTAAATTGGTCCAACGATTACCGGAAATCCGCTGGCCGCAACCAGATCAAGCACAGATCCCGCATGCGTTAGATGGTTGAGAATCACTTTCAGATGGAATTCGCGCGCAAGGCCCATTGCAGTCTGGACGTCATTGGATTCTTCGGCCGCCAGCACAACCGGCTTCTGTCCGTGAAGGTAGGGCAGCAGCGCTTCCAGTTTCAGATCGTGTTTGGGTGGAGCACCGGCCTTGTCGGCGTCCGCGGATTTTTTCTTCTCGTAGGCGGCAAGCTTCTGGTCATAATCCTGCGCGTCCATGAAAGCCTGGCGAAGTTGAGCGGCCATTCCCATGCGGGTGAAGGGGAACTTTGCCGTCTCAAAACTCTGGTTGCGGCGCTGTGCCCCGGTGAAGTTCATGGGCATAGCAATGTCACGGACAAGAATCATCTCATCGGCTGACTTGCCGGCAAGCTGAATGAATGAATCCTGGCCAGGAAGCGTGTCACCATTTGCGGGCGCAACCACGGCGTTGGTGATGCCATTGATGCGGGCCACGGGAATGAGCGCTGTTTCCGCATGGAACGCGTCATAGACATGCATGTGGGGCATGACCTCATCGCTATTTTCCAGCGTGTCATTGGTCATGCGGTCAGCCGAAATTTCGGTAAGTCCAAAATGGGTTTCCGAATCAATGAGGCCGGGATAAACCGTCATACCCGTGGCATCAATGACTTTGGCCGACTTGGGAATCGCCGTGTTTGCTCCGCCGATGGCCGTGATCTTTCCGTTCTGCATGACCACAACGCCGTTTTCAATCACACCGTGTGAGACGGTGAGCAGCTTGCCTCCGTGAATGGCAATGGTCTCAGATGGAGCTGGTTTCTGAGCCGTGGTTTGCGAAAACGCAGGCGCAGACAACGCCGTAGACAACAAGGAGAGTGTGAGCAGAATTTTCTTCAACATGATTACTGGACCTCCTTGTAATGAGTCAGGCCGAGCCCGGGCTGTGAACGATCGAAGTACACGTCGCCATCAATGAGCACCTTGTCCACCAGCGAGTTGGTAGCGAGCGGGTAATTATTCCAGATGGTGATATCAGCGTCCTTGCCCACATCGAGCGAGCCTACTTTGTCATCCACGCCGATGATCCATGCCGGGTTGAGAGTAATCATCTTCAAGGCATCTTCTTCGCTGATGTTGCCGTAATGCATGATCTTGCCGGCTTCTGAGTTGAGGCGTCGCGTCACGTCTTCTGAATCGCTCTTAATGGCCACGCGCACTCCCTTGTGCAGAGAGATGGCGGCGTTCCATGGAATGCCATCCCATCCTTCATATTTAAAACCCCACCAGTCAGGCCATGTGGCAATGGCTATGCCATTGGCGGCAATCTTGTCTGCCACTTTGTAGGCTTCCAGAGCGTGATGGAAGGCGCGGATCTTGTAGCCGAATTCCTTGGCCAGCGCCATTTCGGTAAGGAACTCATCGGCACGATAGCAATGGATCTGTACCAGCAGTTTGCCGCGGAGAATATCTGCAAGAGCTTCCAGCCTCAGGTCTTTCTTGGGCGGGGTCGCGTCTTTGTCGCCCTTTTTCACCTTGGCGTCATAATCGTCCCATGAGCGCATGTATTCGCGCGCTTCAATGAACGCTGCGCGCATCACTTCAAAGTTGCCCATGCGCGTGGAGGGAAGCTGGTTGCGTCCACCATAAACGCGCTTGGGATTCTCACCGCTGGCGAACTTGATGGACTGTGGCGCACCAGGGAACAGCAGCTCTTCCCTGCCCAGACCGTACTTGTGCTTGATCACAATGGCCTGGCCGCCGATCATGTTGGCCGAACCGTGCAGCAGGAGCGACGTGGTGACTCCACCGGCCAGGGCGTGATAGATCGACTTGTCGTTATAGTCAAAGGCGTCCTTCATCATCATCTGCGGCGTGATGGGACTGGTAGGTTCATTCACATCGTCAGCAAGCGCGATGTGTGAGTGCGAATCAATGATGCCGGGCATCACCCACTTGCCGGTGGCGTCAATCACCGTCGCGTTTGCCGGGGCATTCACTGTCTTGCCAATGGCCGCGATCTTCCCGTTGTGAACGTAAATGCTGCCGTTCTCAATCCGCCCGTGCGTAACCGTAAGCACCGTGGCGCCCTTGATCACAACGTCGTTTTGGACTGCTGGAGTTTCAGGATTCGGTTTCTTATTCGGCGTCGCGTTCTCTGCCGGGACAGATTTCGGTTCAGCCCCGGGTGTTGCCTTTTCCGGACTTTGCGGGTTCTTGGAAGCAGGTGATGGTTGCTGCGAACTTTCCGTCTGCTGAGCGACCGAAAAAACGCTCAACAGAAGAATGCCCGAAAGCAACATCACCCAAAAAAGATGAGAGCGACGCGCCATAGTTGGGACTCCTTGGTGTGTTTGTGGGAACGAGCGATTCTATGTGCGCAATGAGCAGCGGTCAATTTGATTTACTGTTTAGATTTATTCAGATCATGCCGTTGCAGCCGCGGCCGGGTCATCTTTCGAGTCGCATCACATCCAACCATCGCGATAGTTACCTCGGGTTTTCTTTGTCCAAAAGGTCGAAGCCCAATGAGACCTGGTCGAGTATGATCATGTGCCATGAGAGCCGTGGTGCAAAGAGTAAGCCGATGCAAAGTGACAGTGGACGGAAACATTGTGGGCGAAATCGGCGCCGGCTTGCTGGTATTGCTGGGCGTGGCGAAAGAGGACACAGAAGCCGCGGCAGACTATCTGGCCCAGAAAATTCTAGGCTTGAGAATCTTTGAGGACTCCGACGAGAAGATGAATCTCTCCGTGATAGATGCGCAAGGTCAGATGCTCGTGGTGAGCCAGTTCACCCTGTATGGCGACGTTCGCAAAGGCAAGCGACCGTCATTTGACGCGGCAGCTGGACCGGACCAAGCCAAGCGGCTTTATGAATATTTCGTCCAACAAGTGCGTGCGTCCGGACTGCGCTGTGAAACCGGGCAATTTCAGGCCATGATGGACGTTGAGCTAGTGAACGACGGCCCGGTGACGATCCTGGTGGATTCGGAAAAGATGTTTTGAGTTTTTACCGCGGATGAACGCAGATGATCGCGGATAAACTGCCTTCAATCTAAATTTGCACTCGTCTATCGCACTGTGTACTATTTCCCGCCTATGAATCGCCGCTTCTTCAGCATCCTTTTGTTCCCAATTCTTGCTTTCGCAACCACAACTGCTCCGGCCCAAACGCGCCCTGCTGCGCAGCCAACTACCAACGATGACACCGTCCAGCTTCTGCAGGCATTGGCGGACGCGCCCGGACCTTCCGGTTTTGAAGAGCCGGTGCGCAAGATCATGGTTGACCGCATGAAGCCCCTTTCAGACAAGCTCAGCTATGACGGCCTCGGATCAGTGATCGCAGTACAAGGCAGCAGCGGACCGCGCATTATGGTGGACGCGCACATGGACGAGTTGGGCGGCGTGGTACGTCGCGTAACGAATGACGGCTACCTCACAATGCAGATGCTGGGCGGATGGCTGGACCAGGCACTGGTGGACCAGAGATGGACCATCATCGGATCAAAAGGGCCGGTGCGAGCGGTGACCGGTATCCGAGACATTCATATTGTTCCTCAGGAAGAGCGCACCAGGGTTTATCCGCGCGAATCAGTCTTTCTGGACGTGGGCGCGAAGAATGCCGCGGAAGTGGCCGCCCTTGGAATTGCCCCCGGTGATCCGGTGGTACCCGACGCGCCTTTTGCGGTGATGAATGGCACGCAGAACTATCTCGGCAAAGGATGGGATGACCGCGTTGGCTGCGCCGTGCTGATTGCCGCCATGCAGAAGCTGGCGAAGACGGCACATCCGAACCAGATTTACTGGGTGGCCACAGTGCAGGAAGAAATTGGCTTGCGCGGTGCTCATACGGCGGCCGACCTGGTAAAGCCGGAGATCGGCATCGCGATTGAGGGCGGCGTCACCCGCGACGCTCCGGGCGTGCATCCGGAAGAAGCACAGGAGTTGCTGGGCGCCGGACCAGCAATCTTTCTGTACGATTCCAGCGCGCTGCCCAACCGCAAATTTGTAAGCATGGTCAAACAAGTTGCAAAGGACAAGAGCATTCCTCTTCAGGCTGACTTGATTCAGGGCTATGGAGATGACTCGGCGGAAATCCAGAAGAGCAACGGCGGCGTGCCCACCGTGAACATGGTGGTGCCGGTGCGCTATACGCATTCACATAATGGAATCATGAATCGCGGGGATTTTGACCACATGGTGAATCTGCTGGTGGCGATCCTGCAGGGACTGGACGCGAAGGCGGTGGCGAACGTAAGAGACTTCACGCCGTAAGTGGTTTTATCCCGAGCAAAGTGAGGGAACCCTACAGCCACGTTGGTTCTCAAGGCAATCTAAACTGAGGCAGTTCGCTCGCTCCGCTCAGGAGCAATTTTGAAACGGTAGGGATCCCTCACTGCGTTCGGGATAAAGAAAAAAGCCCGCGATAAGATTTGACTACTTCGGACGGACCCATCTACGCTCCCGCGGTAACTAAAACTGCGTCCGCCACCTTCACTGCCTCTACCGCCTGTTTCACGTCATGCACGCGCACGATATGTGCGCCGTGCATGACTGAAATAACTACAGTCGCCAGAGTGCCGTGCAGACGCTCTTCGGCGATGGCATCCTTACCGTCGCGGGCCAAGGTTCGTCCGATGAATGATTTGCGGGATGTGCCGGAAAGCAGCGGCACGCCGAGTTCGCTGAATTCGGCGAAGTGCGCGAGCAGCGGAATATTTTCATCGAAACGTTTGCCGAAGCCGAAACCAGGATCGAGCACGAGACGGTCGCGACTGACGCCGGCAGCGATGGCTGATTCCGCGACTTCTCCAAGTTCGCGTTTCACCTCGGCGACGATGTCCGGCGATGGCGGTTGTGTGCGCCAGACTTCGGGTAGTCCGCGGGTGTGCATGAGAATGACACCGCAGGGCGTGGCGGCAAGAGTTGCGGGCATCGCCAGGTCCCAGCGCGTTGCGCTCACGTCATTCACAATCTCCGCGCCCGCTTTCACGGCGGCACGGGCGACCTCTGCCTTGTAGGTATCAACGGAGATGAACGCTTGCGGCCGCTCCCGCAGAATGTCTTCGACCACGGGCAGAACGCGGTCGATCTCTTCATTGACTGAAATCCCCTGGTCCCCAACTTTGACACCAGGTCGCGTGGATTCGCCGCCAATGTCGATGATGTCCGCGCCTTCGTCGAGCATTTGCAGCGCGTGAGCAACGGCATGATCGCGATGGAGAAATTTGCCGCCGTCAGAGAATGAGTCGGGTGTGATGTTGAGGATGCCCATGACCACCGTGCGCGGGCCGAGCTCGAGCGTGCGGCTGCGCAATCGCCAGTGAAATGTTCGCCGGAAGGACATCGGGAAGGATTCTAAATCACGGTGTTTGTTTTGTGCCGCTCTGGGGCCGGAGCCGTATAATCGAGGTATTCCCATGCGCCACAATCGTGTCTTCGCCGTACTGCTACTTCTCATGTGCTTGCAGATCAGCGCACCTGCGCAGGCGGCAAAGCATCATGCCGCGGCCAAGACAAGAGCCGTTGAGCGCAAGCCGGACCTGGCCGAGAAGATCAACGCCATCTTGAGCCAGCCGCAGTTTGCCAAAGCGCATTGGGGGATTGATGCCGTTGATCTGGCAACCGGCAAAGCGATATACACGCTGAACCAGGACCAGCTTTTTGTTCCGGCCTCGAACATGAAGTTAGTTACTACGGCAGCGGTGCTGGCGGCGGCAGGACCCGATTATCGCTTTCACACCACAGTGGAAACGATCGGCAAAATCGACGCAAATGGGAAGCTGCAAGGCGATCTGATCATCGTGGGCCGAGGCGATCCCAACATCTCCGGACGCGTGATGCCCTACCAGCTCAAGGGCGAACGCATTCCGCCGCACACACAGGTGCTGGAAGAGATGGCAGACCAGGTGGCCCGCAGCGGATTGAAAGTGGTAAGCGGTGATGTGCTGGGCGACGACACTTTTTATGCGCCGGAGCGACTGGGAGAAGGCTGGGCGCAGGATGATCTGCAATGGATTGATGCGGCGCCGGTATCGGCACTGGCCTTCAATGACGATGTTGCTTTTATTGATATTCAGCCCGGGGCCCAGGCGGGTGACAAGGCCCTGATTATTCCCGAGACCGAAGGCAGCTACTACGAGTTCGACAATCGCATTGTGACCACCGCGGCAAACGTGACGCGAAAAATTGGTATTCATCGCGAACCGGGATCGAGCAAGGTTCTGTTGTGGGGCTGGATTCCGGTGGGCGATCTGGGAATGAAGGAAGCACTGGCCGTGGATGATCCGGCGGCCTATACGGCACTGCTTTTTCGCGCGATGCTGGAACGGCGCGGCATACATGTGACCGGCACCACTCACGCTCTGCACGCGGACATGGCGCAGTTCTTTGATATGCCGACCGCGCAAGTTCGGAATCAAAATGGAGTCGGCGGGGGCGCCACTCCGGCGCACACAAACGGGGCACTTCAGGTTCTTCCGGCAACACCATCTTCTGCAACCACTTCGACGAACTCTTCTACAACCACTCCAACACCTATGGCCAATCCGACGCCCACGCCTCAGGTCCTGGCAGAGCACATCTCGCTTCCATTGATTGAAGACGTAAAGGTGATTAACAAGGTCAGCCAGAATCTCCACGCGGAGATGGCGCTGCGCCTGGTGGGAAAGTTGAGCGGACTCGGCGCGTCCTTTGAGGGCGGGGCTGCGGCAGTCAAGAATTTTCTGGTGGAGGCAGGAGTAAAGAACGACGAATTTGTTTCCCTGGATGGATCAGGTCTTTCACGGCGCGACCTGATCACGCCTTCCGCGATGGTGCAGTTACTGACGTATGCCTCACATCAGCCATGGGGACCGGCCTATGAGGAGTCACTCCCGTTGAGTGGCGTGGATGGCTCGCTGGCAGAACGCTTCGTAAACACGCCGGCTGGCGGACTGGTCCATGCCAAGACGGGAAGCCTGAGCCATGTGAATGCGCTTTCCGGCTACGGGCAGACGCAGCAGGGGAGAAAATTTGTTTTCTCGGTCTTCTGCAACAATCACAACCTGCCTTCAGGCAAGGTGCTGGCTACGATTGATGCGATTGTGCAACTGCTGGTGAAGGAAGGCGACGCAACCGTGGCTTCCCGCCACTAGCTGGATTTCTCAGCTTTATCGCCGCGCTTAAAAGGCCACAGGTGGCGCTTCTTGTCTTCTTTTTTGTCGTCCTTCTTTTCGTCTTTCTTCTCGGCCGACTTTTCCAGAGCAACGCACTTGAGCGATCCATTCTTATTGGCGATGTCGCCTCGGCACAGGTTGGCGCTGCGAAGCTGAGTGGCAACGTCAGTTCCTTTTTCGTTGCGGCAACTGGCCAGAAGTGTGGTGCCATGCAGGTTGAAATCGGTGCAGGTGGAGAGATAAGAACCCGGCGGAATGACGCCGGTCTGGCAGCTCAGCACGCCGTTCAAGTTGACTACACCGTCTGCACAGCTTTTGGCGTTGCGAAGTTCAACGGGGCTCCATTTTCCGTCAGCCGACTGGCATTTGGCGTGAAGGGTGCTTCCCTTCATCTCAATGTTCTGGCAGCTATCAGTGTATGGGCCGGAAGGCGCGGTTTGAGCGATTGCCGATTGCAGCAAAGCAAGCGCGAGTGCGGAAAGAGCAAATGACCTGAAAAGTCGCATGGTAATGTCCCTCGAGGCCGCGGGTTATCCACAGCCAGTCAAACGAAATACGGGGGAAGTTTTTTCGTGTGCGTTGTGCTCAGTATAGTAGAGTTCCTGGATTTTAGCTTCCAGAATTTCCAACCGGAACCAGCAAAAGCTTGCCGCTGACTAACGCGGATGAACGCGGATAAAACCAGAATCTAAGCGCAAAATCTTAGGAAGAGGTCATCGCTGAGACGCGGAGAACAGCAAAACTTACCGGGAATTCACAAGGAAGCTGTAACAATGTGCCAAACGCGAAGAAACACTTCGGTAGGCAGACGATCGCGCGCACAGCAGCACCAATCATGAGAGAGGATTTATCATCAAGCAAGGTGCTGGACCTCAATACAGAAGTTAAATACGTGAAGGGCGTAGGCCCGCGAATCGCCGAGTGGCTGGAGCAGAAGAACATACACACGGTGGAAGACCTGCTCTATTACCTGCCGTTCCGCTATGAAGACCGGCTGAACCCGCGGAGCATTGGTGAGTTGCGTCCGGGAGAGATGGCCACGGTGATCGCGGAGGTGCGCAACACCGGGCTTTTCCGCACCAAACGCTTTCCTATCTTTGAACTGATTGCGGGCCAGGGGCCGTCCACACTGAAGTGCATATGGTTTCACGGCGACTACCTGCGCGATCGCTTCAAGCCGGGACAACTGGTGGCACTTTACGGCAAGGTGGAGTCGGCGTGGAAGGGCCGCGGCCTGCAAATCAACCAGCCCCAGTTTGAGATTCTGGATAGTGGCCAGGCTGAGCTGGAAGCGGGAGAAGTTGAAGACCTGGAGTCGCTGGAGGTCGGGCGCATTGTCCCGATTTACGAATCCGCCGCCGGTGCAAAGCTGACGTCACGCTGGTTCCGACGGATCATCCATGGTGCGCTGGAAAATCTGCGGCGCGATATTGCCGATGGAATTCCCTCCGCCGTATCTCGCAGGCTGGAGTTGATGGACCGGCGCGAAGCCTTTGATAAAGTCCATTTCCCTCCGGTGGGTGAAGCATTTGCCGATCTTTCCGACCACAAGACTCCGGCGCATCGCCGGCTGATTTTCGAAGAGCTGTTCTTTCTGGAAGTAGGACTGGAAATGAAACGGCGGCGATTGCGGCAACGGTCAGGCATCGCGTTCGAGCTGAACGATAAGGTGCGTGACGCCATTAAGAAGATCCTGCCCTTTCATCCCACGGCGGCGCAGAAACGCGTGCTGAAGGAGATTGCCGGTGACATGCAGCACGCGTCGCCCATGCGGCGGCTGCTGCAAGGCGATGTGGGCTCAGGCAAGACGATCGTCGCGCTGCAAGCGGCCGTTATCGCAATGGAGAACGGCTATCAGGTGGCATTCATGGCGCCCACGGAGATTCTGGCCACGCAACATTATCTTTCCGCGCGGCGCATCCTGGAAGATAAAGGCTATCGCGTGGTACTGCTCACCGGGTCACAGGAAGACGATCGTAAGCGCAGTACCCGGCGGCACATCGCACAGGGAAACGCGCATCTGGTGATCGGAACACATGCGCTGATCCAGGAGCAAGTTGAGTTCAACAATCTGGGACTCGTGATTGTGGACGAGCAGCACCGCTTTGGCGTGATGCAGCGCTTTAAGCTGATGAAGAAGGGCGCGGCCGAACCGGACACGCTGGTCATGACGGCCACGCCAATTCCCCGCACACTGGCGCTCACGCTCTATGGCGACCTGGATACCAGCATTCTGGACGAGCTGCCGCCCGGACGCACGCCCATCACTACGCGCAAGGTTTCAGACGATCGGGCGGACGAGGTCTGGGATTTTGTAAAAAAGCAGGTCAAAGCCGGACGCCAGGCCTATGTAGTTTATCCAGTGATTGAAGGCGTGCCGAACGACCAACCTGAAATTGAGTTTGTGGAAGGCCCGGCGGCAACGTCCAAGAGCGGATTGAAAGCAGCCATCCACATGCATGAAGAGTTGCGCTCAAAGATTATGCCGAGTTTGCACGTAGGGCTGCTGCACGGACGTCTGGACGCGGACGAAAAAGAACGCGTGATGCAGGAGTTCAAGAAAGGCGAAATCGAGGTGCTGGTTTCTACCACGGTGATCGAAGTTGGCGTGGACGTGCCGAACGCTACGGTGATGGTGGTGGAGCATGCCGAACGTTTCGGACTTTCCCAGTTGCATCAGTTGCGTGGACGCATTGGCCGCGGTGCCGCGAAGTCGTATTGCGTGCTGATGACTGGCGGAAAGGTGTCCCCTGAAGCAGAACGCCGGTTGAAGGAGATGGTGCGCACACAGGATGGATTCGAAATCGCCGAGCTGGACCTGGAGCTGCGCGGGCCGGGCGAGTTCTTTGGCACCAAGCAGGCAGGAATGCCGGGGCTGCGTGTGGCAAATATTCTGCGCGACCGGAAATTGCTGGAGCTGGCTAAAGTTGAAGCCCGGCGCATTGTCGAAGAAGCGGACCCGGCCGTAACGCGGGAAGATCACGAGAAAATAATGCAGCACCTGAGGCAGCACTGGCAGAGAAGGTATGGGCTGGTGGAAGTGGGGTAGGATTTTGTTGGCTTTGTGTTACATCCCGAAGCGTGGAGAGGGATATAAAACAAAGTTCTCTCGTTTCGCTCAGGAAGAGAATTGAAGACAATAGGGGTCCCTCGCTCCGCTCGGGATGTCCAAACAAGGTTCTCTCGTTTCACTCGGGACAGTGAAAGGAACAAGCAATGAAGACGACTTCCAAATCCGAACTCTACCGCCTGCTTCCCTCGGTCGATGAGTTGCTGCAACGCGCGGAGGTTGCGCCACTGATTGCACGCGAAGGACAGCCGGCAGTTGCTGATGCGGTCAGGACCGTGCTGGCGCGGCTGCGCGAAGAGATCACGGCGGGAAGGCTTTCCTCGCCGGCGATGATGGAGACGGCGGTAACCGGCTTGTATGGGGCGGTTGATCACCAACTGCGCAAGGCGATGGAGTTTTCATTGCGGCCGGTGATCAATGCTACGGGCGTCATTCTGCATACCAATCTTGGGCGTGCGCCTCTGGCGGAATCTGCCTTGCGGCGCGTGATGGAAGTTGCCGGGCGTTATTCGAATCTTGAATTTGACATCTCGGCAGGCGAGCGCGGCAGGCGAGACACCCATGTGGAACGTTTGTTCTCCCGGCTGCTCAATCAGGATGGCGTGACCGGCATCCGAACCGTGGTGGTCAACAACTGCGCCGCGGCAGTGATGCTGGCCCTGAATTCGCTGGCTGAAGGTGGCGAGGTGATTGTTTCGCGCGGTGAGCTGGTAGAAATTGGCGGATCGTTTCGCGTACCGGATGTGATGAACAAGTCGGGCGCGGTGCTGCGTGAAGTCGGGACAACCAATCGCACGCGCATTGAAGACTACGAGCAGGCAATCAACGAGAAGACGAGACTGCTGTTGAGGGTCCACCGGTCGAACTTCGCGATTATCGGATTTGCCGAGCAGCCCTCGCTGGAAGAGCTCTGTACGCTTGGCCGCAAACACAAGATTACGGTCATGGAAGATCTGGGCGGCGGTGCGCTGGTCCCCTTGCGCAGCTTTGGGATCAATGAAAGCGGTGTAGCGGAGAGCCTGCGGGCGGGCGTTGACGTTGTGACGTACAGCGGCGACAAGATGCTGGGCGGCCCACAAGCGGGCATGCTCAGCGGACGCGAAGACTTGATCAACAAGGTACGCCTGAATCCGCTGTTCCGCGCTCTGCGCGTGGACAAGCTGACCTACGCTGTGCTGGAAGCTACTTTGATGGAGTACATCCGGCAGAATCATGATGCCATTCCGTTTCTGCGCATGATGCGCATGTCGGCCGATCAGATCAGAACGCGGGCTGAAGTTCTGCAGCAAAAGCTGGCTGGCGCGAAGCATTTGCGCATTGAAGTGATCGAAGGTGAATCGCTGGTGGGGGGCGGTTCGGCGCCAACCTCCAAGCTGCCAACATTTCTGCTGGCGGTTACCGCCGACAAGCTGAGTGCCGATGAACTCGCGGCGCGCCTGCGAGCATCGGAAACGCCGATTATAACTCGCGTGGACGAAGGACGAGTGCTGCTCGATTTGCGGAGTGTGTTTGAGGATGAAGAGGTCCAAGTGATGGCAGCGTTAAAGGAAGTGATTGAGCATAGTTGATGACAGGTGTTTCTCGTTAAGTACAGAAACCGTAGGGCATTAAACAAAAGGGGCTCCTCACATCCAAGCAAAAGCGTAAATTCGCGGCCAATCTGTGCTCTTCTCTGTGCCTCCGTGGCAGGTTTTGGTTGCCGCTACTCGGTGGGACGTTATAACCTCAAGCCTTCATGCGAACTTCTTTCCTAGTGTTCCTGCTCTTGCTGGCTGCGAGCTGCAGCGGGCAGGACCAGCACGACTTCAAGGACCTTGCCAACCATTTCAATTACAACTTGCGTGCACCGCTGAATTTTCAGCAGCGCGACGTGGAAAAGCGCGGCAAGGTACTCATCATTGACATGGAGTACTCGGGCGCCGATGACGATCATGTTCCCGCATGGCTGGTGGTCCCGCAAGGCGATGGGCCGTTCCCCGGAATTGTCTGGGGACACTGGATGAACGAAAAATCACCCAGACGGAATCGCGATGAGTTCCTTGAAGAGGCCGTTGCGCTGGCCAACTCCGGCGTGATGTCGGTTTTGATTGATACTCCGATGGTTCGGCCCAACTATGTAGAAGAGTCCATCGAAAAAGAGCCGCTGCGATGGGCGGAGCAGTTCAGTGATACGGAGCGTCAGGAAGTCATCGACCTGCGCCGTGCTGTTGATCTGCTGCTCAGTCGTCGGACGATTGACAAGAACCGGATCGGCTACGTCGGGCACAGCTACAGCGCGCATGCAGGCGCAATTCTGGCAGGCGTTGAGAAGCGCATCAGCACCTTCGTTCTGATGACCGGAAGCTATACCGATGAAGAAAGCGTCCGGGCGGCGACCAGTGGCGGGGAATTCAAGTGGCGGCAGGCTGTGGGTGAACAAGGCGTGAACGAATATTTTTCCAACTACGCCTGGGATGATCCTGCCCACTACCTTGGCCACACCGAAACCCAGAGTATTTTTCTTCAGTTCGCCAGCAAAGATCAGACCACGCGGGTGCAGGCGCAGAAGTATCTGGATCGCTTCAGCGCCAAAGACAAGAAGCTGGAGTTTTACGATGCCGGACACGCGTTGAATCATGCAGCTTTGATTGAACGCGACCGCTGGCTGCAATCGCATCTACGATTCAAGCATGTCGATGAGAAGGCGCTGGAGACAGTTCCGCAGTTGAAGTAAGTTCCTTCAAATTAGTGTCTCTTCGCCTGATTCGCGGCTTACGATTTGCCTGTCTGCACTCTTTTTCACACATTAGCAGATAGATCCGGAGTCAAAAAACCAAGCGGCAATCAAATGTCACATGCTGACGCAGGTGGTGTTCTCTGGCCAGCGCAGGAACTGGAACTACATGGGTGGTAAGGCAAAATTTATGCGCGCGAGATGCGTTGGGAGCGATTGCGATGGGAGTAAGCTGACGCAAATCAACGCTTTCTCCTGGAGATTTCTATGAGGTTTCTTCTGGCCGGACTCCTGCTGATGAGCAGCATTGCCTGGGCGAATACATCACCTTCCAATGCCACCGTCTTTCCTCAAATTGATGACAGCACCAGCGGCTGGGGTTCATGTTCGGGCGGGTGTGCCGGCGGCACAAATGCAACAACTTTCTGGATGGCACAAAACCAAACCACTCCATCAGTGGACGGCGCCAGCACGCAGCTCTATGTTGACGGTCCGGCATGGACAAATGTGCTTTTCTTTAACAAGCTGGGCGCGCACGATTCCTTCACTCATTTTCAATCGGATTTCTGGGTGAACGTGGATTCCAATTCCGCCACCATCGGGCAGGCGCTGGAATTCGATACCTTCCAATTCGTGAACGGCCGCGAGTACATGTTCGGAACTCAGTGCGATTATGCAACCGGGTTATGGGAGGTGTGGAGTCCCCAGGCCGGCACCTGGCAAAACGCCGGCGTTGCGTGCCCGAAGTTCACACCCAACGTGTGGTATCACATCACGTGGAATTTTCATCGCAGCGGGCGCGGAAACAACAAGAACCAGTACTATGACAATTTCAGGGTGGTGCAGTATGACGCTAACAACAATGTGGTATCGAATAGGTCCTATAGCCTGGGCCTGTCATATCCTTCCACGGCGCTGCCATCAGGCTGGAATGACAACATGGGTATCCAGTTTCAGCTGGATCTGAATGGTCAGTCGGGCGTGAATGGAAATCCGACAACCACTTCCGAGTATGTGGACAAGGTGACGCTCACGGCCTGGTAGCGTTTATCAGCACGGCAAAGGGTTCGACCCAGGATTTATCCCCATGCGCTACCATTGAGAGTGATGGTCCCTTCGCCGCTTCAGCATTCTTCGTCGCGCGTCCTGGAATTTGAACAATTCCGCGATCTGCTTTCCGCCTACGTCAATTCGCCGCTGGGCAAGGCGCGGGTCGCCCTGCTTGTGCCGTCGTCGGACCGCGCATGGATTGGGCGACAGCAACAGCTTGCGGCGGAGACGCGGCGTTTTCTAACTGCGGGTGGACGCCTGGAATTCTCCGGGCTCTTCGACGCACGGCAGCTCCTTTCGAAATCAAAGATCAACGGCGCGGTGCTGGAGCTGGAAGAAATCCGCGACATCCTGCTTGTCGCGGACAAAGCCGCCGAGTGGCGAGAGATGGCACTGCATCCGCCTGACGCCGTACTGAAAGAAAATGGCTGGCAGGGCATGCAGGCGCTGGCGCTGCAAATACCTGACTTCGCCGATATGCTGCGTTACTTCCGCAACAAGATTTCGCCGGACGGCACGCTGGATGATCGCGCGTCGAGCGAACTGGGCCGTATCCGCCGCGAGGTGGA
>WNEZ01001057.1_pt1 | contig 22736 bp, 21 predicted proteins | sample 5400521 | NCBI WGS metagenome assembly WNEZ01 (sample SAMN13153339, study PRJNA577476) | soil metagenome | isolation source: 120 cm saprolite under Douglas fir tree site 2 hole 1 replicate 1 | place: USA:California | collected 2015-04-18 | reverse complement strand
CGATCCACCCCCCGCCGGGTGACAGCACCATTCCACCGGTGCCGCTCAGTTCTTTCGTCAAGGCGAATTCCATCTCCCGAAAGTGCTCCTCGCCCTTCAGACGAAAGATCTCGCGCACATCCATTCCCGACCGTCGCTCGATCTCCTGATCGAAGTCGAGAAACTGCCTTCCCAGCCTCCGCGCTACCGCTTTCCCGATCGTTGTCTTCCCCACTCCGGGGAGTCCGACGAGGATCAGATGTGGAGCCGGCGACCTATCGTCCCTGTCTGTCACTCAGCGACGAGATGTAATTCTGATAATTGCGGCGCGTCTCTCCGAGCGAATCGCCGCCGAACTTTTCGAGCAACGCCTGCGCGAGGATGAACGCTGTCATGGCTTCGGCGATAACCCCCATCGCTGGAACGGCGGTGACATCACTTCTTTCCGCCACCGCTTCTGCGCGCTCCCGCGTCTTCATCTCGATCGTTCCCAGCGGCCGCATGAGGGTGCTGATCGGCTTCATCGACGCGCGCAGCACGATCTGCTCCCCATTGCTGATGCCGCCTTCCATTCCGCCCGCTCGGTTGGTTCTCCTGCGCACCCGGCCCGCTTTCACGTTGCTCTCGTCCGGATCGATCTCGTCGTGGACATCGGACCCTTTTCTGCGCGCGCATTCCACCCCGAGCCCGATCTCGACCGCCTTGACGGCGGGAATGGACATCAGAGCTGCGGCGAGCCGGCCGTCGAGCTTTTTGTCCCACGATACGTGCGAGCCGAGGCCCACCGGCACACCATCGCAGATGACTTCCGCGATTCCGCCGAGGGTGTTGCCCTCCGCCTTCGCCGCGTCGATCCGCGCGATCATCTCCTGCTCCGCGTCCCGATCCAGCGTGCGGAGCTGCGATTCGTCAGCGGCTGCATTCAGATCCGCCGGCATCCTGTCCGGACGCCCGGCGTCGACCCCTCCCAGGTGCACCACATGGCTCCCGAGGGTTATGTCGAATTCCCGCAGAAACCGCCTGCAAATGGCCCCTGCGGCCACGCGGGCGGTCGTTTCGCGGGCGGAGGCCCGCTCCAGCACATCCCGGGCATCAGTTCGGTCGTACTTGAGCATTCCGGAGAGATCCACGTGGCCCGGGCGCGGGCGCGTCACAGCGCGCTTGCGCTCAGGATCGCCTTCCCGTGGCGCGGGATCCATGATCTCCTGCCAATTCTTCCAGTCGCGATTCTGAATCAGCATCGCGATCGGGGAGCCGAGCGTCTCGCCGGCGCGGACGCCTGAGAGGAACTCAGCGTGGTCGGACTCGATCTTCATGCGGCGGCCACGCCCGTACCCCTGCTGCCTGCGCGCGAGCTGCGTATCGATATCGGCGGCGACGAGGGGCAGACCGGCGACCATCCCCTCGAGGATGGATACGAGCGCGGGCCCGTGTGACTCGCCGGCAGTGGTGAATCGCAGCATCTGTCTCCAAAAAGAACGAGCCCGGCTTTTGACCGGGCTCGTTATCCATCCAATACCCGCGTCTGCGGGAAAGCTACGGGCAGGTCGTGGTAAACGTATTGGGTAGCGTTGCGATGACAACCCCTTGTGCGGTTGCTCCAACCATGACGAGCTCGCCGGTGGAGATACGGAAGGCCGCCTTTAGAGGCCCGACGATCGGAGCCTTGATCGGAATAGTCGCAATTCTCTGGTAGCACCGCGTGTCATATATCTCGATCAGCGGCTCGGACGATGCCGCGAACGCGAGGCGCGTCGTGAGCGGGAACGAATTCACACCGGTGTTGAGCGGATGGAAATCGAAGCCGGCGTTTGTGATCGTGGTCGCCAGCACACCCTGGAGTCTGAGGGCCGAGTTGAGAATGTAGGTTGAATCCGCGCGTACGGCCCCGAGCGTGCCGTCAAAGTTGATGGCGACGCCCTTCACTTCCGCAAACGTGTTCGCGATGAAGTCGGACACCGCGGACGGCGGAGAAACGCCTAGATCGATGTACGGGTAACCAGGTTCGAATCCTCTTTGCGCATCGTACATCATCGTGCGGCTGCCGAATACGCTGCCGCCCTCACCGAACATGGCACGCTGGAAGGTGCCAGAACCGCGTACGAAAGTAGTATCGCGGAATGCGAGGGCGTTGATGTCGATGGTGGTCGATCTACCGTTCACATCCTTGTACGGGAGCAGGACGGTCGAATTCACGCCGTCCGCGTCGTACCGGGTTATCGTGAGCGTATCGGAGCGGGCAGCAGCCTGTCCTATAGCCTGCTCGAAGAACAGGTGCGACGTTCTTTGGGTCAGATTCTCCCACCGCAAGGTGCCGTTACGGCTCGCGAAGGGCGACGATTGCCCGGCAGTCGGAGTCGTGGAATAAGTCAGCACCACGTCCGTGCACACCCCGGCTGGCGCGATACAGGTCGGGGCAAGGTATTGCGGGCGATCGCTGAAGTCATACTTGGTGGCCACCTGAATGGGCAGGCCGCTCGTTCCAGACGTCGTCGTGGTGATCGTGAACGCGATGATGTTCGGCAGGTCATAGCGGAAGACTTCCAGTCCGCTGCCGCTCGCGCCCGCATTGAGATCTATGTAGCTGATGTTCGTTCCACCCGAGTTCGCTACCAGGATGGTGTCGCCCATGACTCCAGTGCGGTCGCGCGGCCAGCCTGCCAATCCCCATGGACGCGAGCCCACGATGACTGGAGCCTTGAACGACGAATCCGCGAGATTGAAGACCTCGACCTCGTTACGGGCGATGTTCGTGAGATACAGACGATCCTTGCCCGGATGATACATGGCGTCAGCGACCTGACCGCCGAAGGGCAGGAAGCGTGTAACGCCTGCGACCACGGTTACGGTATCGATGCGATCCACGCCGCTCGCCAGCTTCGCATAGGATCTGACACCGTTCGAGTTGCGAGCGAAAACCTGAATGTAGGCAGTAGTTGGGAAGGTCGTGTACGGCAGCTTCATGCTGAACGTATGCGGCTGGAACGTCAGCTGCCCATTCGATACGAACGTCAACGAATCGTTGATTGGTCCGCCCGGCGTACTCCGCACCTCGTATCCTAGCTGCGAAATGCCACTCGGATCGTCGGCTTCGACGTGCACGGTGTCCCCGACCTCGACACGCCTCGTGTGTCCGCAGGCATTGTCGAAAGCGGTATTGCCGACGCAGAACTGATTGACGACAGGCACTGAGTTGATCTGTGATGCTGTCTGAACGGTGATAGTGATGCTCGGACCCGTCGCGCGCTGCCCGACAGAATCTCTAAGGAAGGGCGTGATGGTGATCGTGCCGGTCGACGCGTTCAGCGGTATGGCGATCGTGTCCTGCATGGTGATGGAATCGCGCAGCGGACTCGAGAACAACACCGAGTCGTTTCTGATTACCGGGCCGGTAGTCGTAAGGCCGAGCGAGAGAACCTTGAGAGGAGCCTTTCCGCTCACCGTCACGAGAATCGATTTGCCGACGACCGCCGAGCTTCCGGAGGTCGGGCTTATGATCTTGACATCCGGCGGCGGAACGTTGCCAGTCGCCATTCTGAGAGTGTCGATCTTGGACGAGTTGCCTGCCCCGTCAACCGCGAATGCTGTGATCGTTACCGGCGTCCCAGCTGGAACTGCGCGCGAGGCAAATAGATTGAACGGTAGCTGGATGTCGGTAACGGCACTCGTGAAGACGGTGTCGAAAATGAACCCAACCGCGCCAATCGCCTGCACGTGGATCGTCTTGAGGCCCAGATTATCCTTCGCGTGGGTGCTGAAGGCAATTACGGTATCAGCCGAGCCATTGTTGGCGGTCAGCGTGACCGTGGGCGGAATACGGTCCCTTTGAGGATCGATCGACGTCGTGTCGTTACACGCCGCGACGCCGAGGGATATGAACGCCGCAACCGCAGCCATTGCGAGGCCGCGGCGCAAGCCGTCAGTAGGATCTATGTGCATTCGAGTCACCTTTAGCGGGTGGCTGGTGGGATCGGATTCGAGGATGCGCCCGGTATCGGCGCTCCGTCGTCGATGATGTGTGGTGTGACGAGGATCAACAGATCACGCTTTTCGTCGTCGGTGCGCGTTTCGCCGAACAGCCTGCCGATGATTGGCAGATCGACGAGGAGCGGAATTCCCGACTTGGACTGCGTGGTTTGCGTGACGGTCAGACCGCCGATAACCGCGGTCTCTCCGTCGCCAACGAGAAGCTGCGTGTCGCCGGACTGCTTGCCGAAAATGAAGCCCACGTCCGAAGATGCTAACTGCGCATCAGAATTCTCGGCGTGCAGCAGTAGCAGGATCTGGCGGTTGTTCGTGATGTGCGGCGTGACGGTCAGAATGATGCCGACCTGCTTCATCTGCACCGTGGCGCGCGGCTGTGTAACCGAGACGCCAGTGCCCTGATTGGCGGTGTTTGCGTCGAGCACTCTGATCGGAATTTCCTGACCGACCTGAATCGAGGCCTGGCGATTGTCGAGCGTCACAATGCTCGGCTCCGCCTGTAGATCGGCGAGACGGACTTCCTGGAGAGCATCGAGGAAGCTCGTGAGCTGGAACTTGCCGAGTGCTGTCGAGAACACGACGCTGAGCGCCGGGTTGACGACTCTGGCGTTGGCGTTTGCGATTGCGGACAGCGCGTTGCCGCCCAGGAGGATTCTGTCTCCCTGGAAGGGCGTACCACCGCCGAGTGCGTCAGGAACTCCGTCGCCGTTTGTGTCGATCGGCTTGAGTGTCGCGGGATCGGGACGCTTTACCAACTGGCTGAAGAACTGATCGGTGCCCGTTCCCAAATCGTAGGAGAGTCCGATGTCTTCGATATTCGTTCTGTTGACGAAGATGATCTTGGCCTTGATGCCGACCTGCGGAGTGCGAACGTCGAGATTGCGCACGTACTGCAGAACGTCGGCGAGGCGCGAGGCCGTCTCCGTGATGATGAGCGTGTTGGTCGTACTATCGGCGGCGACGAGGCCGCGTGCGATGCAGTTTGGCCGCGCGTTGCTGACCACATTTGGGCTGCTGGGAATCTGCGGGCAGTCCTTCTGCAGCAGCGATTGAATGGTCGGAACGAGCGCCGACGCGCGAGCATAGTTGATCGAGACGAGCTGGGTCTGGAGCGGCTCGGACGCCTGGCGATTAAGAATATTCGCGTAGCTGTCCACCGTGATGATTCCGGAGATCAGATCTTCGGATGCGGCCAGGCCCTGCCCCTGAAGAATCGCGCGCAGCGCGACATCCCATGGCTGGTTCTTGACTTCGGCCGTGACAGTGCCCTGCACGTCTTTGCCGACGACAATGGTCCGGCCCGAAAACGCCGCGAACGACGCAATCACGTCGCGGATATCGGTATCCTGGAACGTCACGGTGATGGGCGGCTGCTGTGATTGCTGAACCGCCGAAAAGAGTGCGATCGGCTTTACATCGTAGGTCGAGGTGATTTTCGCTGTAACCGGACCAGCAACGGCCGGAGCCGGATCGTCCTGAGCATCGACCTGCGCGACTGATGTCTCGAGCTGCGCTACGGCCTTCCCTACTGTCGTCGTCGTCCGATCGGGCGTCGAAGCCGCCCGCGCCTTGGTTACATCGGCGCTGGCAAGTGTCATTGGGCGCACGGTAGGCGGCGATGGAGCCGCGACGTAGGCCCCGCGGGACTCGGTCGATGGCCAGGCGGTATAGTCGGCGGTCTTGCCGCCGGTAACGGTGATACGAACCTCTCCGGAGCTGCGCGTGACTGCGTACGGGTGCTTCGCATCCAGGTCAATGACGACGCGGACGACATTGGGACGGAACTGCGAATAGCGGACGTTGGTGATACCGCCGCGTGACACCCTGTCGTAGGTGCGGCGCGACATGTCGAGAGTGGCTCCCTTCAGATCGACTACAACCCGATAGGGCGCGTCGAGCGTGAAATCCTGCACGTCGACGGACGCGTTGACCCCGATCACCACTTCAGCCTTCCCGGACGAGGGGACGACGCTGAGTGAGTGAACGGTTGCGGCCGACGAGGGCAGGAACAGGAGCGCCGCGGCTGGCAACGCTTTCAGAAAACTCATTGACGGAGCCTCATTTTGCTCGAATCGGGCGGCGCTATCGGCAGGAGCTCCTGGCGACTATAACCGAACTCTTCGATCGTGAAAATCACTGCTTTGGGCTGGATGGCCGCGACGCGCATTCTTCCTATCATCTGGCCAACTCGGACCTTGTACTGGTCTCTAGACGTGATATCTCGCAAAACCGCAACAGAGTTCTGGCCGCGAGGGTCGTAGGCAACACCCACCAGTTTGAGGTCGGTCAGGAGGGGCTTCAGGTCGGATGTAGTCAGCAGCGACACAAATGGATCGCGCCGACCGTCGCCCTCATACGAGAAAACCTCTCGGTTGATCAGCACTTTCGGTCCGCTGTCGACGGCCGGAACGGGCGCCGCCGGGACGGCCGCCTTCCGGGGGTCGGGAGCTGGAGGTGGCGACGCCCTCTTGCTGGCTGACTTGGCGGCCGTATTTGGACTCGGACGCGACGTCGCCTGGGCGCGCGCTTGCGCGGATGCGCCACTCGCCAGTGCTGCCACGAGCACCAACGCGAAAGAGATTGAGCGCTTCATTATTGTTTCACCGTCGAGGGCGCCGCATATGGCGTCGTACGCACCACGTAGGTCTGCACCTGGAACTGGGTGTCGACGAGCGATTCGCCCTTCTTCACCCGAGCCTTCGTCTTGTCCGCTATCGGGTGCAGCTTGATCGCCATCGTCACAGGGGCGATGATGCGATTCAGCGAGCCGACGTTGCTCAGAAACTGGCCAACCGGGTGGTACCCGCCTACGACGCCGAGCTTGTACCGATAGGTATCGAACTGTTCGCCCGGGAGAACCGGCATCGGTTCCACGCTCGCCAGATCAAGTCCGACGCGGCGTGCCGCGGTCGAAATGTCCTCGAGCAGTGCCGGCACTTCGTTGCTTCTCGGAACGAGCTGCCGCATCACTCTCAGGCTCTGCTCGTATTCCGCGGACTGCGCGCGAAGCTTCTGCAGGCTGCCCTGAGCGATATCGGCCTTCGCCTGCTGGTTCTTCTTGTCGAGCGAGTCGACGTGAGCTTGCGTAGCGGCCAGTTCCTCAGACTTTGGCTTGTACAGGAAATACCAGTACGCACCGAGCAGCATCACGGCGGCGACACCAACGGCCGCCATCGTCTGCTCGCGCTTGGTCATGTTGGCGCCGATTGCCATGTTAGTGCACCGCCGAAACTACGAGTGGAACCGTTTTGATCGCGAAGGCGGGAGGAGATTGTGTCTCCGCCTCGAGAGTGAACTCCGTGACTTCCTTTCCTTCCGCCTGAACCAGATCGGAGCGGCTTAGCTGAACGTTCTGAATGAATGGCGACGCTTCGAGCGACTTCATGAACCGCGTGAGCGCCTGAATGTCGACCGTATGTCCAACGATCTTGAACTTCAGCTCCTTCGCGGCGGCGAGCATCGAGTCGGATCTGGCCTTGATCGCACGATTTCTCTCCGCCGTTCTCGCCGCCGGCGACTGCGTGCTATCGACCGGGGGTGCGGCTCTCTTCGTGGTGTCAGCGGCAGCGACGCTGCGGGGCGCGCTCGTCTGCGTGATCTCGGTCAGCCACGTGTACTGTGGCAGCGCGTTGCTGATCTCGTACATGAGATGCGACCAGAGATAGCGGGAATCGTCGATCGACTTGATGATCGCGATCTGCTGATACAGCGAGTCGCGCGAGGATTCCGCCTTTGCCTTCGCCGCCAAGACGGCGCCGAACTGCGCTGAATCCTTGACCGCCTTTGTCAGCCTGTCATCCAGCTCGCTCGCCTTCGCGGCCTGGTGGACGAACATGAAGACGATGAGCGCACCGCTTATACCTGCCGCGGCAACAGCGCCAAGCATGTACTTGTCGGTGATTTTTTCGGTTAACCCGGCGAGCCACGGTGGGGGCTTGAGGTTGAACTCGAACTTCGTCGGGCTGCTGGTCTTGGCCCGTCGCTTTTTCTTGCCGTCCCCGGGTAGGAGATTGATCTCGATCATGGTGTCAGTGCTCCGGGGTCAGTTCTTACGGAGAGCAAGGCCGATCGCGAGCATCAGGAGAGGCGCGACCTCGTCGGTCACAAGCGACTCCAGCGCGCCATCCCTCACCGACATGGTCGTGAGCGGGTTGGCGAGCTCCACTGGCTTCTTCAGACGTTGCCCAAGCGATTCGGTCAGACCTGGCGTGCGTGACCCGCCGCCGCAGGTATAGACGGCCTTCATCTGTCCGTCGCCCTTGAGCGACGTGGACAGGAATGCAATCGCGCGCTCGAGTCCGGTCGCGATCTCTTCGGTGCGCGCCAGAATCACGGAATCGAGCTGTGCGGATCGGTCGTAACCTCTGATGAGCGCTTCCGCGTCGGCCGCCGAGAGTCCGTGTTCGCGCTGGAGATCCTCGCGAAAACGGCGGGTGCCAATGGGAAGATCGCGGGTAAGAATCGGGACGCCCTCGTCCAGGATGTTGATGTTCGTGACTTCGTGCCCGATGTTGACGAGCCCAACTGCGCCGGACATCGCATCCGGATAGTTGAGCTCGAACGCATTGTGGAGCGCGAACGCGTCCACGTCCATCGAGCTTGGCGTGATCCCGGCCTCGGCGAGGATGCGGAGCTTGGCTTCAACCAGGTCGCGCTTGGCTGCGACGAGAAGCACGCTCATTTCATCTCTGCCGTCGCCGTCACCATCGAGAATCTGAAAGTCGAGCTCGACTGAGTCGACGTCCGGAACGTGCTGCTCGGCTTCCCACCGCATGAGCTCGCGAGCCTGCGCTTCCTTGACCCTTTCGGTCTTGATGCGCTTGATGATCACGTCGCGTCCGCCGACGGCGGCGACCACGGCTTTTGTATTCGCGTCTACCGACTCAATAGTTGAGCGGATGACATCTGATACGAGATGCGGATCCATCACTTCGCCTTCCACGATGGCATCATCGGGCAACGGAGTGATTGCGACCCTGATCAGTTCTGGTGTCGACTTCGAGTGATCGATGACGGCGACCTTCACCAGGCCGGATCCGATATCGAGCCCTACGGTAGTCTTCTTCCGACCAAACAACCCCATCGCGCCCTTGGTAAATGAAAAAAAAGAGGGTATTTCCAGGGTTGCGCGCCACTTCTTCACCTTCTTGAAGCGTGCGATCCCAAAGACCCTGTTTGTCTGCACTTGCATGGAGACCAACCACGGGGCACTTCTGCCTTCTTGGTCGGTAACCAGGTGTTCGAACTAAGACACGATTCAATTGGCGGGAAAGTAACGACGGCCCAGGAGCGTCTCAGAAAAGCTCCGACCACGATCGCTCCGGAATTCGGTCGATAGTTATCGAATGATCGGGAGCGATCAGCGCTCTGACTGCGACTCCAATTCGTCTCGAGATGCCGGACCCGGGGGAGGAATCAGCGGCATCGGCAACGATCCAGTACAGAGTCGAGTCAAGACGCGTTACGTGGACTTCGACCGGCACTGCGAACCCTTCGATCGCAGTGGCTTTGGTCCCGCCCACCCCTATCGGGGGTGCCCAGTCCGGATTCCAATTCGCGATTGTCATCTCGACCGCCGACTCCGCAGCCGATAAAGCAAGCTGATGCCTGGCCGACGCTGTGCCGATCTTCGTCTCTTCCGTTGCCGCGAAGAAAACCGCGGTCACGAGTGCGGAGATCAGCAGCAGAGCGAGAAGCGTAGCGGCGAGCGCGAATCCGTCGCGCCGCTCCCCGCGCAAACGATCGGAGCTGTGCGGAAAGGAGGTCGAACGGCTGCAGGTTTTGCCACTCATGGCGGCCTATTCCGCACCGCGACGCTGACCGTTGCTGAATCGCTTGGGATCCAGGCGCGGCCTTCAACGATGAGTCGTTGCCGGCTTTCCGCCCGGGCGGAGATGTCGACTCGCGCGAGAGAAGAAGCGCCGGCGCCAAGACGCGCACCAAGAACATCGAAGTACTCGAAGAGGAGTCCGGTCGAGCCCAGGTTGCCGCTGTAGGCCTTGTACGGCCCGCTCAACGGCTGAATGGCGCCGCATTCCGATGGTCCTACCGCGTTGCACCGACGATACCCGAGATACCAATCCCGGTCACCGGCACGGTACAAACTGTACCTGCCATGCCTGATAAACCGCACCGGCGCGCCGCGGCCGACGTGGCTGCTCAACGGAGTCGAGAGAGTGATAAGGAATCCGGTCGCGGCCGCGTCGACAGCCTTTGCAAATCCAGTCGACGTGGGGCATACTGCGGCCAGTGAGCGGGAGCTGAAGCCCACGATTCGATGTCGCTCCCATTGGCTGCCCCCCTCCGTCGAGTCCCGGAAGAACAGCGCGAGGTCGCCCGTGTCGGGCTGCGCCAGGAAGGCGGTCAGTGTGTTTCCGCGGGGAGAGACCACCCGTGGCAATCCAACCTCCGCACCAGTGATCTGGCAAACCACCGAGCTGCCGATGTTCGCGAATAGCTCCACCGCTGAATCGGCGAGCAGCATCGCCGTATCGGCGGTCGACATTCCACGGATGTCCGTGGACAGGATCTCCATCGCGTCGCGCACCCCTTCGCGCGCGTACAGCAGCTCCGTCGCGCCACGGTAGAAGCGCTGCTGCCGGAGCAGAGTAAGCCCGATCGCGCTTCCCGCGACGCCGAGAATTGCGAGCACTACCGCGAGCTCGATGAGGCTGAATCCCCGTCGCCTGTGACCACTCATTCTTTGATGGAGCGGTGTTGATCGCTCACAGCGGGCACGACAGCACGGCCCGAAACTGGTCGATGCGGCGGCCATCCAGCGCAGGGTAGCTGACAATCTCGATGACGCTCAGGTGCGCCGAATCGAGGAAGGCGACGGACCACTCGGATTCGACCTGTTGAACTGTCTCGCGCCCGCTCGCCGCTCTACGACAGGCGGCGCGAAGGATCTCGAGCCGGCTCGCCGCCATCCTTCCTGCGCGCTCGCGAACCGCGTTGCTGTTCATCTCCCGGCCGATCAGAGCGCTCGTCGACACCAGCGCCAAACCGCCAACCGTGAAAAGGAACAGCGCGACTATTGTCTCGATCAGTGTGTATCCAGTGGTCCGTCCGGTCAACATGTCCGGACGATGCAGCGTTCCGCAGTATTCGTGTCATTCCTCGTCGACGGCCGGAACCAAATCCATTCCGCCTAAAAAGAAAAAGAGGGAGCGTCTTTCGACGCTCCCTCTTTTCTTCAGGCGATAGTCCTGATCAGGTGCAGACGATCACACCAGTCGCGTTATCGCAGGTCTTAGCTGACTGCGAGTGCGTTGCCGTCGCGCTCCAACCCTGGGGCGGACCAGCAATAAGCACGGCGGTGATGGTCACGTTCTGCGAAGGCGTAAAGCCCTGCATCGGGGTAGCCATCGTCGCGGTTCCTGCGAAGTACGCGCCATTCTGGTCGGCGGCGTACTGCTCTTCGTAGGTCGCAAGGTTGCGAAGGTCGGACTTCATCGCGGCGACATACGCCTTGTCCTTCGTATTAGCGAACTTCGGAATCGCGATCGCGGCAAGAATGCCGATGATGACGACCACGATAAGTAGCTCAATGAGGGTAAAACCCTTTTTGTTGCTCATTCAAGACTCTCCTGAAGCGTTGGCAAGCTGGGATGGAATGCACGTGCATTCACCTATGGTAAAGACTCCCCAAGTACGGCGAGGCAAGGTACAGCACGGCACTCTCGGTGCCGCAAAAGGAGCACCGACCCTAACTTCCTACGCTGTCAGGATTTACGAGATTGCAATATGTCGGTACCGACGCAAATCTCGTCGCTTTATGCGATTCTCTCGCAATTTGCGAGTTAAGTCGGCAGACCGTACCTGGAGAGCTTGCGGTAGAGTGTCGAAGGATCGATCCCCAGGACCTCGGCGGTGCGTGGCTTATTGCCGCCCTCATTCTCCAGAACCCACAGGATGTAGGCGCGCTCGATGGTGTCCAGGGTAGGGTTCGTCTGTGCGGAGTCGCTTACCAGGGGATCCGACTTGGGCTCGACTACACGCTCTGGAAGCGCCGACAGCGGAATCGTATCGCCTTTGGCGAGAATCGCGGCGCGCTCGAGCGCGTTCTCGAGCTCACGTACATTGCCGGGCCACGAGTAGCGCTGCATCGCCTCGATGGCGTCTGGCGCCAATACCCGTGGCGGTTCGCCGCGGGCCTCGCCAGCGCGCTTGAGGAAGGCATCCGAGAGCAGCGCGATATCGCCCGGACGCGTCCTCAGGGGCGGCAGCACGATCGAGATGACGTTCAGTCTGTAGTAAAGGTCGCTTCGGAAACCACCGCGCTTGATCTCGTCCTCAAGGTCGCGGTTCGTGGCGGCGATCACTCTCGCATTAACGGGCTTCGCCTCGGTCGCTCCGACGGGAATTACTTCGCGCTGCTGCAATACGCGCAGGAGCTTTACCTGGGTTGCCGGCGTGGTTTCTCCGATCTCGTCCAGGAAGAAGGTTCCCTCTCCGGCCGCGAAGAACAATCCTTCCTTGTCGCGCGACGCGCCCGTGAACGATCCCTTGACGTGCCCGAACAGCTCGCTCTCGAGTAGACTCTCCGGCAGTGCGCCGCAGTTGATCGATAGGAATGGCTTGGTCGCCCGCGGCGAAAGGTCGTGGATGTAATGGGCTACGATTTCCTTTCCCGTTCCGGATTCGCCCTGTAGCAGAACGGTGGAGTCGGTGACGGCAACTGATTCGGCGACGTGCAATGCATCGAGCCAGGGCTTGCTGGCGCCAATCGGGCGCCCTGAGCGGTCGCGCCGTTTCGTCTCCGACTTCAGCGTTTTGCTCTCGCGCCGCAGGTTGCGATGCTCGGCCGCGCGGCGCACGATGGTCACCAGCTCTTCATTCTTGAAGGGCTTCTGGATGTAGTAGAAGGCGCCGTTGTTCACCGCGCCGATCGCCGACTGAAGGCTCGCCTGAGCCGTCATCAGAATCACGACTGCCTCCGGGTCGTGCGCGCGAACCGAGGCCAGGATGTCGAGGCCCGTGACGTCGGGCATTCTCACGTCCGTGATTATCAGCTCTGGCTTCAGCGCGGCGATCTGCTCGAGACCTTTCTTTCCGCCAAGCGCCGTGTACGGAATGAACCCCTCGTTCTTGAGCAGAATGCGGATCGTGTCGAGGATCCCCATCTCATCGTCGATGACGAGAACGGTCGGAGCCGACGTTGCGACACCCGTCATTTTTCGGCCTTTGCCACGGCTCTCGGGGTTTTCCTGGCTCCTTCGCTTCCAAGCCTCGGCAGGAACACAGTGAACCTCGTCCCCGCCCGCTTGCCATGACTGTCGACGAGAATGAAACCGTGATGCGCCTCCACTGCCCGGTGCACGATCGAGAGGCCAAGTCCGGTTCCACCTACTTTGGTCGTGACGAACGGCTCGAACAATCGCTCGTTGACTGAGTCGGCTATTCCCGGCCCCTGATCGGTTACCCGAAGCATCATCGCCCCGCGCGTGAAGCGCTCGGCTTGCGCCGGAAGCTGGTGGTACGCGAGCTCCGCTGCTTCGAGCCGGACTTCGCCGCCCGGTGGAGAGGCCTGAACCGCGTTGAGAAGGAGATTGAAGATCGCGCGATGGAGCAGATCATCATCGCCAACGACGACCAGAGGTGTCGAAGGAAACACCTCGCGGATGATTACGTTTTCAGGTTTGTCAGGGTGCGCGGAGACGAGCGCAGCGGCGTGGTGCGCGATCTCCACCAAATTGACTCTGCGCACGCTGGTGACTCCGGTTCGCGCAAAATCCAGGAACTCCGAAAGCAATCGCGACAATCTGTCGGACTCGCGCTGAACGAGGGTGGTCAGCGTTCGCGTATCGTCGTCGGCGCCCGGCACCTTGGCGAGCAGCTCCGCGGCGCTTCTAATCGATGCCAACGGATTTTTTATCTCGTGGGCGAGCGACGCGCTTAGCTCCGCCACTGCTTCGAGTCGTTCCGCTCGAGTGTGCAGTCTCTCAATGTCGGCTTCGCGGAGGCGGAACGCCGCCAGTTCGGCTTCCATTTCCTCCCGCCCCGCATGCCCTTCGCGCAGCCGTGAGCCGATGTAGCCGCAGCCTAGGGCCACCGCTCCGAATATTCCGAGCTGAACCAGTACCGGTAAATCGAACGCCGTAGCCTGATCGACGATCGTCACCCCGAAATACAGCACATCGCCGAGCATTGCGATCAGGAGCACACCGGCGGGTGGCAGCACCAGGGCGCTCACAGCAATGACCAGGATGTAGAGTGGCGCGAGCAGTGATGGCGTGCCGGACTGTGTCAGATGCACGACGGTGGTCACCAGGAGCAGATCGAAGATCATCTGCACGTAAAAAAAGGTGTCCCCGAGGACGGCCTGCCGGCGGGCGCTGTAGAGCATTGAAGCGCTGGTGAATAGCAGGCTCGCGACGAAGGCGAGTGTTGCCACGAGTGTCGCGGTGCTGTCGGCACGGCGCCAGACCGCGATGGCGGCCACGAAGATCGCGGTCGCCAGCGACAAACGGCCTAGGTAGAGGACTCGAAGGACTCGCTCCCGCCCGCCACTGATGGCGCCAGGGAGCGTCAGGGCAGCCCTTGGAACTGCTGGTGTTATGGGGACGGCCTGTAACAAGGGTTCCAAATTGCGGGGGTTGGGGACTACCGTCAATTAGACGCTTCGATAGGCACCTAAGTCTCTACTATATAGAATAGAATAGATTACAGGGCATATGGTCCTTGGACTTGTTGCTGCGGAGGCCGCCGATCCTCCGTCGATGGCAGTGGCGGCGAGCAGCATGATTGCCGTACTTGGACTGGTCGCGCTGAACGGGTTTTTCGTCGCCGCCGAGTTCTCCCTCGTCGCAGCCCGACGGAGCAAGCTGGATGAGATGATCGCCAAGGGCGATCGCAGCGCGCGTACGGTTCAAACGGCGCTCCAGAATCTCGACCGGTACATCGCGTCGACCCAGCTTGGGATCACCATCGCGTCCCTCGCTCTTGGATGGATTGGCGAGCCCGTGCTCGCCCACCTCTTTGACCAGCTCTTTCGGACCCTCGGACTCAATCCTTCACCTGCGGCAATGCACGTTGCGGCCGTACCGGTGGCGTTCTTTCTCCTGACGTTCTTCCACATCGTGCTCGGAGAGCTCGCCCCCAAATCCATTGCGCTGACGAGTCCGGAAAAGACGGCGCGTGCAGTCGTCCGCCCGCTGCTGGTCTTCTCCCGCATCATGTCCCCATTCATCTGGATCTTCAATGGGGCAGCGAACTCCCTGCTCCGGATATTCGGCGTCGAGCCCGTGAATGACCCGGAGGGGCACAGCCCCGATGAGATCCGTTTTCTGGTGATGCAGGCGCACGCGCGTGGAACGCTGGACGAGTCCGACCGCGCAATGCTCGCCGGCGTTCTCGACTTTCACGAGAAAAAGGCGCGCGATGTCATGCGACCCAGAACGGAGGTGGTGGCTCTGGACATCGAAGCGACCGAGGAGGAGGTCTGGGAAATCCTGCGGCGCGAACGGTATTCCCGCTATCCGGTGTACCGCGAATCGCTCGATGACGTGACCGGAGTGTTCCTGGCCAAGGACCTGTGGCTCCACTCGGGCGACGCTCCGTTCAATCTCGCCGACTTCGTGCGCGAGCCGATGTACGTGCCTGACAGCCGTCCGGCGGAGCGAGTACTCGACGATCTGAGAAAAACCCGGGCGCATATGGCCGTTGTGCTGGACGAGTACGGCGGCACCGCGGGCATCGTCACGATGGAGGACCTCGTCGAGGAGGTCGTCGGAGACATTGCCGACGAATACGACTTCGCCTCGCGCGAATCCATCGTCACGGATGGCGTGTTGGAGCTCGCGGGATCTCTGTCGCTGATCGATGTCCGTTCGGACTATCGCATCCAGATCCCCGATGGCGACTGGACGACCCTCGGCGGATTCGCCTTCGCAAAGCTGGGACGCCTTCCCCGCATGGGCGATCGGATCCCGATCCCTGGGGGAGAAATGGAGGTCGTGGCGATGGATGGGCGGCGCATCGCCGCTCTCAGAATACATCGCGCCGGCAGCAGACAGCCGGCGGTCGCTCAGCCCGCCTAGAGCTTTCGGCGGAACACGCCGCACGCGCCGAACGCAATCGCGTCCTTCGGCCGGCTGTTGCGCGCGGCGCTACACGGCAGGAGTGAGCTCCTCGCCACCCAGTTCGCTCGTCGCCGCGTCCCGACATCGGATACGAAGCGATCGACGATGGTGGCCCGCGAAGGATCGAAGGCAGAGAGAGCTGCCGCTGTTTTGATCGCGAGCTCACTCTCGCGTGCGCGCATGTAGAGCAGCGGTAGGTGCGCGGCGACTGCAATGTCAGCGGTTGGGACAGGCCTGTCGATTGGCTCGGAGCGGTTCCAAACGGCTTGGGTGTATTTGGCCTCGAGATAGTCTGAGTAGAGTTTGGCGGCAGTCGCGCTTCTGCCTGAGAATTCGAGACGCTTCCCTATCGATAGGTACGTCTCCGGCACGCCCACGTATCCAAGCCGGAGCGAGCTCTGGAGCATCGCGAGAGCGGAATCGCCCCGGCCCGCTCCAAGGTAGGCTTGCGCTAGTCTATAGCGTGGCTCGCCCAGCAGCGGATCGCTTTTCACGGCGTCGCTCAACACCACGAGCGCACGTTCGTAATCCCGATCCCCGGTATAGACGCTGGCGAGCGCGATCCGCTGCTCGATTCGATGCGGACTGAGCTCGATCGCTTTGTGAAGCGCATCGATCGCCTGCTGTTCGTACGATGGCGACCCGTAGAACTCCGCGGCCTCCACCAGCAAACCGCTTTCGTGCGTATACAGCCTGTCGTTCAAAGTGTCCCGGTGGATCTCGCGAGCAAATGCGGCAAAAGACTCCGCGAACGCGCGGCTGAGCATTCGTCGCTGACTCGGGTTGGCCCGTATCTCCCGCAGGCGAGGGCGGAGCGACCCGATGAACTGGGCCATCACGATGGGCGTGTGCGCGGTCTGCCGGGCGGGCGAATTCGAAACCAGCTCTAGCTCGGAGAACGTCTCGGCGATCGAGCCCCTCGGTGAATCGATTCTCGCCAGGGCGCGATTTGCCCGAAGCGGAGTGTAGCCTTCGCCGTAGAGCGCCATGATGGCCACGAAGATCGAGGCGAGTGCGAGCGCCGGCCGATCCACCGCCCTCTCCGCGTCGTGGCCCCTTACCTCGAGAACCACAGAGCCCACGGTACCTCTCGACGCGATCAACGCGGCGATCAGGATCCAGAGCATCGTCGAGTTGAGATCGACGAACCAGAAGAACAGATAGGTCGCGTACGCGATCTGGAGTCCCGCCAGAACCGCGAGCGCGGATGCTGAGAGCCTGCCAGCGCGATACGCACTAATGAGTGTCAACCCGATCGCGATCCAAATGCCAAGAAACGCAATTGTGCCGATCAGTCCGGTAGTGGCGAGCGTCTCCAGGAATTGATTGTGCGTGCGATCGTATATGTCGGTGTCGATCCGATAGATCCCGGGATCGAAGTGTGCGCTCCATACGAGATTGTGGTTCTCCAATCCGTAGCCGACAAGCGGGCGGTCCTTGAAGCCATCGATGGCAGCACGCCATTGCATCGTGCGCGATTCGTCCGAGCCGGCCGGATTGGTCAGGGCTAGCCGTTGCAGCACCATCGGAACGTGCCGCGTCACCGCTGTCGCTGGAAACGCTCTAATGCCGGCTGTGAGTCCGGCCACGACGACGGCTAGTAATACCGCCGACGCGAGAGCGATCCATTTCCTTCTCGATGGCGCGCTGACAATGGCGAAGATGAATCCGCCCACGATCGCGCCAAGCACCGAACCGATTACGGTGCTTCTGTTCTCGGCATAAATCAGCGCCAGCAGATTCGCTCCGCCGGCCAGAAAATAGAGCACGCGGTATCGGACGCTCGTCGCCGCGAGATAACCCGCTAGCGCAACGTTCATCAGCAGATACGCCGCCAGAAGTCCCGAATTGCCCACCGTCGAAGAGCTGGCTACGGCGACCCCGTCGGCGGAATGCGCCCAGGGCCCGAACGCGAAGTGCTGCCTTACGGCGATCGCGACTATGACGAGGCTCACCACAAGCGCGCCATTGAGGATCCAGCTCCAGTCTTCGTCGCGAAGAGTTCTCAGCAGCAGGAAGAAGAGCACGAGATGGAACCAGGCCCACACCCCGCCCATCCTCTCGAAGTCCCCGAAGAAGCTGTGTGTGGTCGCTGGCGAGACGAGCGCGGAGAGAGATGCGGCGGCGAGAAACGCCACCAGCGACCAGAAGATCGGCTCGCTACGCAAGTCGAGCGTCTTTCGCCCGAAGGAAAGTGCCAGTACGAGGGCGGCGGCTCCGACTTCGACGACGACGCGGAAGAAGATGTTCCGTGGAGCAACGTATGGAAAGAAAAAGTCGGACCCGACGACGAGTGGAACGAGCAGCGATGTGAGCAGCAACGCGATGATCGCGGTGCGCCACGAGAGCTCGGGTAACCGCGCTGTAGAGATCTGCATCGGTCAGCCCGTCGTCTCTTCCGTCAGGCGCATCAGGATATCCGGGGTGATCTGGTGTCCGCCTTCGAACCTGATGGTCGTGTGCGGGATACGTAGCTCCCGCAGCCGCGCTTCCTGAGCGGCGATCAGCTCCGGCTTGGCAAACTCATCGTTCGTCCCGAGGACGATAGTCAATGGCGACCGCTTCGCGAGACGAGCGGCGCGCTCCATATCGAGCTCGGACGGCAACAAACCCGCATACAGGACGACGCGATCCGGATCGACTTTCCCCCTAGCCACCCAGCGCGCGGCGGTCGCCGTGCCCTGTGAGAAGCCCAGCACCCACAACTGGACTTTCGCCCGATCGACGACGGAGAAGATCTGGTCGTAGAGCAGGTCGAGGTATCCCACGTAGTCTTCTATTTCGACCTCGCGATCTTCAGCGGTCATCCAGCTGGCGCCGACCGGCGTGTCCGGCGGATGCGGTCCCCCTTGGGGAGGCGCGAGATAATAGCGCGAGAGCGCTTCGGGTGCGATGAAGAGGCGGTCCGGACGTTCAAGCGGCAAGAATCTGAAAAGGAAACGCCTGGCCAGCTGCCCGTGACCATGGCAGACGATCCATACTTCGCTCAGCTCCGCCTCGAGGGATCCCATGATCGCATAACGCGCGGACCTGGGAACTTTGAGATGGCGCTGCTCGAAGGCGCGAATCTTTTTTTCCGGCGCGACGGGAATCTGCAAAGAGACGCTCGATTGGTGCAACGAATTACCTGGTCAGTGGCTGGAACATGTCTTGCCCCCTATGAATGTACCATTCCCGCTAAGAAATGATTCGCTGCTCCGCTCTGACTGCGCTGCTTTTCCTTCTCGCCGCCTGTTCCGTATCCGAGGACCAGGAGGTGGCGATCGGCCGCCAGAACGCGGAGGAGATCAACGCCCAGTTGCCCATAGTCACCGATCCCGCCATCAGCGGCTACATCCAGGCTCTCGGCGAATCGATTGCAAAAAAGACCAGCCGGTCTGACCTGGACTGGCACTTCTACGTGGTCAACACGAAACAGGTCAATGCGTTTGCGCTGCCGGGCGGATTCATTTACGTGAACCGCGGGCTGATCGAGAGTGCAGACCGTCTCGACGAGCTCACGGGAACGCTCGGCCACGAGATCGGCCACGTCGTCCAGCGACACTCCGTCAAGCAGATGGAGAGCGCCCAGAAAGCGAACCTCGGAGTCGTCGTCGTGTGTACCCTCACCAGCATTTGTCACAGCGGACTTGCCCAGGCCGCAGTACAGGTCGGCGGAACCGCGCTTTTCGCGAGGTATAGCCGGCTCGACGAGCTCCAGGCGGACTCGGAGGGCGTCGTGAATGTCACGCGGGCGGGTTACGATCCGCAGGGCATCCCGGACCTCTTTCAGGTGCTGCTGAAGGAGCGGGAATACCAGCCGTCAAAGGTCGAAGGATGGTTCGCATCCCATCCTCTGGAAGAGGCGCGGATCCAGAGGGCGAAGGATCTGATCGCGCAACAGCGGCTCGAGCCATCACAAAAGCTGATCGTCGATTCACGGGAGTTTCACGCATTCAAGACGCGCGTGTCCGAGCTTCCAGCCCCACCACCCCCGAGGCAGCTTCCGGGCGATCAACAGGAATAAGCGGATCGAGCATTGCGCGAATAGAATTACTCGCCCCCGAAATATTCCTCGTCACAAACAGAACCGCTTCTCATGAATCGCATCGCACTCGCAATTGGCCTCACCGCCTGCTTTCTCGGCGCCTCGAAGCTGCCGGCACAGGCAACGCCCATCGACTGGGCTGCGCTCGCGCGCGAGTCCCAGGCCGTCCTGTCCGACTACCTCCGCGTCAACACTACGAATCCTCCCGGAAACGAAATCCTCGGCGCGAGGTTTCTGAAGGCGATTCTCGATCGCGAGGGAATCGAAGCTCGGATACTGGACACTACCGAGCTGGGGCCGAATCGAGCCAACCTCTACGCGCGGCTGCGCGGGAACGGCGGCAAGAGGGCGATCGCGCTCGTTAATCACCTCGACGTCGTTCCGGCCACACCTGCTTCATGGTCCGTCGATCCGTTTTCTGGAGAGGTGAAGGACGGTTATATCTGGGGACGCGGCGCGATCGACATGAAGGGAAACGGAATCGCCCAGCTCATGGCCATGATCGCTCTGAAACGGTCGGGCGTTCCGCTGACGCGCGACATTGTGTTCATCGGAAACGCCGACGAAGAGCTTGGTTCCATGGGAGCCATAGTGTTCGTCAAGCAGCATCCCGATCTGATCCGCGACGTGGAGTACCTGCTGACCGAAGGTGCTGACAACGTTCTCGACGAAAGAGGAAACGTTGTCTACTTCGCGGTCGGTGTCTCCGAGAAGCGCACATTCTGGCAGCATCTCACAGTGAATGGGGTGCCATCGCACGGATCACGTCCCACCAAGCAGAATCCGGTTCCCCGGCTCGTCGCGGCGCTGTACCGGATCTCACAGTACGAGACCCCCCTCCATCTGACTCCGGGCGTCGACAAGTTCTTTCGCGACATCGCACGGACATACCCGGAGCCGCAGCGATCCTGGCTCTCCAACGTGAGCGCCGCGCTCGAGAATCCGCGCGTCAAGGATTGGATATTGAGCGATGTGTCATGGAACGCGGTACTCCGAAACACCATCTCGCTGACGGGTCTCGCCGGCTCGAACAAGATCAACGTCATCCCGGGAGTGGCAACCGCCGACATCGATGTGAGACTACTCCCCGATCAGGATACGACGGAATTTCTGCGGACGCTGGAGAAGATTGTCGGAGACACGGCCGTGCATTTCACCCACCTGGGCAACACGAAGGCACCACTGGAGAGTCCGATAAATACCGTCCTTTCCGGGCGATAGAGAGAGCAGCTCACGAGCGGGAGCCGGGTGCATTCGTTACGACTCCAATGGAGACTGCCGCGACGGACAGGCCGACATACCGCAAGGTGGGAATCACGACCTACGGTTTCAGTCCCTTCAAGGTTCCGCGACCGGAAATTCAGCGCGGGATGCACGGCAACGACGAGCGTCTGTCGGTCGAGAACGTCGGGTACGGCGTGCGGTTCTATTACGACATACTGCGCTACGCGCAGTAGCCGGACTTCGAGCTAGCTGGTCAGCCCTTGTGCCGGAAAGTGATGCGTCCTCTCGTAAGGTCGTAAGGTGACACCTCGAGAGTTACGCGATCTCCCGCGAGAACGCGGATGCGGAATCTCCGCATCTTTCCCGCAATCGTGGCATGTACGTCGTGGCCGTTGTTCACCTGCACGCGGAACGTCGCATCGGGCAGCACTTCGGTAACGGTTCCTTCAAGCTCGATTGCTTCTTCCTTTGCCATAAGGCTCCTTGATCGATACGGTGATAGTTAAAACCCACTGCGAGGGGAGCTAGGTGGGGGGTGCGAGGTCCTAGGTCTGAGGTGGGAGGTAGAAGCGCCACAGGGCGCGTTACCTCGTACCTCGAACCAAATACCTCGCACCTCCAACCTAGCTCTTTTCGCAGTGGCCGTTCAAATGCCTTCCTGTGGTAGTAGCCAGAAGAAAAAAAACGGGGCCGACCTGGAGTTGTCCAGATCGGCCCCGCTTCTATCCTGCGTTCAGCAAGCTACGACTTAAGCGCCGAGCTTGGTGACGTTCTCGGCCGCGGGGCCTTTCTGGCCCTGCACGACGTCGAACTCAACGCGCTCGCCTTCAGCCAACGACTTGAAGCCGTTGCCCTGAATGGCGGAGTGATGAACGAAGCAATCCTTCTGTCCGTTCTCGGGGGTAATGAAGCCAAAGCCTTTGGCGTCGTTGAACCACTTTACTTTGCCGGTGGTACGCATGTTCGGTACATCCTCATTCAATTGTGTCGGAGTGCCGTGTTTGCGGTACCTGTCCGACTACTGTTTGTTCGCGGCCGAAATGGCCGCATTTTTTCGCCAAGAAACCAAAAAAGACCCGTCAACATCCCAGGTCCCTCTGCAGTTCGCTGGCTCCAGAGCGCATCGTTGCGCTTCAGGGTTTAAACCTAACCAACCAGGGGGTGGCAGTCAATAAAAGATATGGTCCCTGACCATCTCGAGATATGACTCTCCCATTCGGTCCCCTGACCTGCCGATGGAGACCGTCCGCGCTCCGGTCATCCACAGGTAGCCGGAAGCGCCAGAGCGTCGCACATTCTTGGGCGCATGCCATACGCCTTTCACACCGCCGATGTCTTCACTGATCACCTTCATGGCGGGAATCCGCTCGCCGTGATCCCGGACGCGCGCGGCTTGTCTGAAACGCAAATGCAGGCAATCACGCGCGAGTTCAACTACT
>WNEZ01005107.1_pt2 | contig 22742 bp, 15 predicted proteins | sample 5400521 | NCBI WGS metagenome assembly WNEZ01 (sample SAMN13153339, study PRJNA577476) | soil metagenome | isolation source: 120 cm saprolite under Douglas fir tree site 2 hole 1 replicate 1 | place: USA:California | collected 2015-04-18 | reverse complement strand
CCCGTATGGAGAGATCGTGCGCTTCCTCTGGAAGAGTACCCTCTTGATCTTCCTCCTCACAAGCCTCTTCGTCACCTACCTGCTCATCAAACCAGGCGGGCCCGCAGTGGTGAATCTGGGCGACAACGTTATTCAAGGTCTTCTCGAAGGTGTTGGCTTGCTGCTGACACTTCCGCTCTTCTGGCCAGGCAGCGGTCGCAGGGTGCCATTCACAGGGCACGTTGCTCCAGCCAGGACTCCCCAGCGCTGGGTACCCCTCCTGCTCGGCCTGGGTATCCTGAGCTACGTCATTGGGCAAGCGCTCTGGACGTACAACGAGGACTTTGCGCATCTCGCTGTCCTCTTTCCCACGTGGGCCGATGCGGGCTATCTGGGCTCCTATCCTTTCGTGCTGCTCGCTCTGCTGTTGTTGCCCACTCGACCCCTTCCCCCCAGTACCCGTGCACGCATTCTGCTGGACAGCCTGATGATCATGGTGGGGGTGATCACGTTTAGCTGGTATTTCATTCTCGGTCCGACCATCCTGCAAGGGGCCGACTCGGTGTTGGGCCAGGTCATTGGCACGGCCTACCCCCTGGTGACGCTCGTGTTAACCTTCTGTCTCCTGCTGCTGGTGCTCCACACCAATGACCCTGTCATGCGACCGGTAGCACTCATCATGGCATTCGCCTTCCTCATAATTGTGGCCACCGATAGCATCTATGACTACCAGGAACTGCACAACATGTATGCTACAGGAAGCCTGCTGGACGTGGGATGGCCGCTGGGGTATATGCTGGTCGGTCTGGGTGCCCGCGCCCTGCGTGTCGGTATGGTCTTTGGGAAGCTGCCTCTTCGTGTGCCAGCAAATACAGCTCCTTCCGAGGTAAGAGCTGGCAAGCTCTCAGTTGGACTGTCCTTGTGGAAGTCCATGCTGCCGTATCTGTTCGTCCCGGCCGTCATCGTCCTCCTGGCGTACACCGTCTCTGCGCCCGGTGATGGGATCTTGAAGCTGGGCGTCTTTCTTGGCACGGGGCTGCTCATGGGGCTGCTGATCATGCGACAGTTCTTCGCGCTGCGGGAGACCTTCGGTCATCACCAGCAACTCTGGGAGATGCGCGAGCAGGTGATGCAGGCGGAGCTCGCCCGCGAGAAGGCCGAACGCCTCAAGGCTGAACGCGTTCTTGCGCTCAATGAAGTGCTCATGACGAGCCAGCAAGCCAAACCGTCTGTCCGCATCCTAGCATTCGGCCATTATCAGGTGCGGGACAGCCAGGGAACCGACTACCACGTGTACCACCACCATGAGATAGGAGAGCGCCAGATCTTTGCATGCGAATGCCCTCAATATCAGCAGCAGGCGATCTGTCCCCATTCGCTGATGGCTGCCGCATTGCACGCCGCTTCGGATCCCCCGCAGTACTAATGGTACTCTTCGTCGCATCCCACTCGTCCGCAGGGATAGAGGAACCGCAAGCGGGCCCGCTCGGCAGCGCGTCCGAGGGTGCAGGTCTGGCGCTCGTCAAGCATGCCCACTGCATGTGCGCGAGGATGACTTTATGTTTCTGGAGCCAGGCGTGACGAAAGCTGCAAGAGTTCCTCGCCTATCTGCGACAAGGTGCGTTGCTCTGCCCGCAGGTAGCTCATGGAGCCCCGGCCAGCAGCAGATCTCGCCAGCAAGGACTTGATGCGGTCCAGGTTGGTGACGAGGTAGGATTGCTGGATCTGCAAAGACGGCATGATCCCGAGTACGATGGAGTGAGACTCATAGAAGTCCTCCGGGTCAAACGCGAGCGCGAACAGGGCTGCATAACTCCGGAAGAGATCGAGTAGCGCGAGTGAATGAAAATAGTCAGGCTCGGTGCTCCAAACAAGGAGACAACCAGCAATGCGGGTGGCGTGGAGGAGCGGAAATGCCGCTGCACTGCGAGCCTGTTCAGGCAACTGGTGAGGAAGTAGCTGATCTGTGTTCAGGTCGGCAATCTGCGCTGAGTGGCAGGTGGCCACGGCGTATCCGGCGAGCGACTCTGCCCCAAAGAACCGCTGCCGCCGTTCCACCTGCGTTCCACCCGGAAAGGCGTTCAGTCCCACATACTCCTGAAGGCAATGAATGATGGACCCCTGGGGGGGAGCCAGACAGCGCACCACACTGATATCCAGACCAACATGGCTCGAGGCGAGCTGTTTGCCTGCTTCCTGCAAGATGGCGGTGCAGATCGACCACAAGCGCAGACCATCAGGACTCGTCGTATAGAGGTCGAGGATATGGCTATAGAAGGGGACCGGGATAGCGTGCTGTGACACGTCGGCAGATGGTGGGGATAATACGTCGAGTTCGTCAGCAAGGCGGGGACGAAGCTCAGGTACAGTTTCAAACAAGCGGTGCAGATGGTTCTGACGCGGGGTTGCTATGCTGCGGACCCAGCGTGTCAGGGTGAGCGGATGGACGCCCAAAGCAGCGGCGATTCGCCCTTTCTCCTGAGGGTTCTTGATAATCTCTGCAAGCAGCTCACGCCAGGTGTGCGGATCCGACATGTTTTTCCGTGCAGTTCTCCTCTACAATGGATACAACAGAAGTGTACCACAGCAAGGGAACTCTGACAAGCCTTTCATACGGGTGGAGATGAAGCGATTAGGTCCCCTGTGCTCGGGTGAGTTCACAATTTGCGTTTTCACGCAACGAATAGCGATCAGGAAGGCAAAGATGGCAGCGTAGAGGTTGTGCAATTCGCATGAAGAGGGTACAATACGCCAAAGAAAATTTTTCGTGATCTCAATGTCAAGAAAGCTGGTAGCGAATGGCGAAGAAAAAAAACACATCTATATCCCTTTCCCAAGAAGATAATGCACGGGTGCAGGAAGTACTTGAGCACTATCAACAGATCGCGGGTAACCTGCATACAAGTGCGGACCAAAAGCAAGCAGAAGCGGCATTAACCGAGATCAACAACATGACGGAAGGCGCACAGATGGCCTTGCTCAAGGCGTTATCGAAAGAACGTCATAGCGATGCCGCCGATGTCCTGAGTGCCATCAATGAATTGAGTCCAATGAAAAACGTCCGTAAGGAAGCACGGCGCTCACTGATACACCTCCAGGAAGCAAAAATTTATCCGCAGTGGAATCCTCCTGTCCAGCAGCCACTGGCAATCCAGGTCACAACCACTCCGCTACAGTTCTGGAAAGGGTTTGTTACTGATACGCGTGCATCCGGCGTAGTGCAACTCGTTCTCTGCTTCCAAGAAGCGGAGACTTCCCGACAGGCACGCGTCCTGGGCTTCTTCCTTGATTTCTTGCATGATGGCGTCAAAGAATTCTTTACCAGGGTCGATAGCAAGGGCAGTATTGACGAATTAGCTGCCGAGCTGATGAAGTTGCCCGATGTGGAAACAAAGCCCTGCTCGTTGGCAAAAGGACGTCGTTTGCTGCTAGAAGCGCTTGCCGTCAACCAGGAGCATGGCACTCTCCCGCACAAGGACTACCGGCTGAACGCCTCGCTTGTCAATCGATTGGTGCTGGAAGCTCCCAATCTCGACGAAGAAGACGACCTTGACGAGGAGGAAGAGGATGACTTCGAAGACGAGTTCGAGGAAGAGGATGACATTGACGGCGAAGAAGAGGAAAGTCTTGATCTACATGATCTGACACCCAACGAGGTCGTCGTCAACTTTGTTGAGTCTTGGGTCGATGGCGACTACGAACTGGCCTATGATCTTCTCTCTAGTGATAGCCCTATCCGTGAAGGACTCTCAAAAGACGAGTGGGTTGAGCGCCGCGAGGACTGGGCAGATGAAGCTCTTCCGGACGATCTGGAGCCAAACTTTATCCATGAACGCGAACCGCAGAAACCGAGACTGTGGATACCTAATCCATTGAGTATTGGTCGCTCAGCTAACCGCAAAGAGTTTGATGTTGGCTGGTCCATCGAACTAGATGAGGCGGCCTCTGACGACATACTGCCAGAATTGCCTCAAGCGACGGCCATTTACGAGGAAACAGATCGACATTGGTTCTGGACCAGTTATACGCTGGTTCAGGAAGAAGACACATGGCGCATCCAAAGCATCACCGACGAGGGGGCAAATGCACTGAGTCTGCCCGTCGCAGAGTTGCAGAAGAGGATTCAGGAACATAACAATCGGTTGGAAAAGTTTTTCCAGCAACACCAGCCAACAGATCCTGATGCCCTGCAACAGGCAACTGAGCTTCTCTGGCGTCTGATGGAAAGCGTCTATTACCGTGATGCCCTCCTCAAGCAGGTGCCGCTCGACCGTTCAATTTACGAAGCAGCAGCAGCTCCTCTAATCACGTTTGGCCTGTATGAGCGTAGTCTTGTCTACCTGGAACCGCTGGCACACCGTTTTGACGAGAAACGCGCAGAGACCTTAAGAGCACTGGCCGCAGTATACGTAGAACTCAGTGGGAAATACCTTGAGGAGGACGACGATGAACGAGCTGACCGCTTCCAGGAACTTGCCGAGGAAACCCTGCGCGAGTCACTGGATATTGAAGAAAGCTTTACGGCACACATCTCTCTGGCTGAGTTGCTCATAGACGAGGATGAACTCGATGAGGCAGAGGAACATCTGCACCAGGCGAGGGCTCTCACCAGTGACGCATCCGATGAGGCTCATATCGAACTCCACCTGGGCGAGATCGCGATGGGGCGGGGGCAATACGAGCAGGCATTGAGCCACTACCAACGCATTGCAGAAATCGAACCTGACTCACCTGATTCGTGGAGCAACATAGCCCAGGCCTATAAAAAGCTCGAGAATTTTGCGGAGGCCGAGGCCAACTATAGACGCGCCATTGAGTTACAACCCGACGATGCAGACCTCTACTACGCACTCAGCACAATGTATATGGAGAACAACCAACCTGAAGAGGCCATTGAGGTAATCGAGGAAGGTTTAGTTGCTAACCCCGACTCTGCCGTCCTGACTGCGTACCTGGGGTCGATGTACCTCGAAAACGGTGACTACCGCCAGGCGGAACTTTTCCTGGACAAGGCAGAAAAGCTCGACCCGGATTTAGAAGTGGTACAGATTTTCCGCCAGGTGCTCAAGTTCACTAAATCTATGCAAAGATATAATGACCACAAGCAAATATCCAGTAGTAGGGGCGTGAGCTTGCCTCCGCCCAGGTCGGGCAAGGCTAAAAAGAAGAAGAAATGATTAAGGGTGTGGTTCTCAGGGCCGATAAATCGGCGATGGGCGCGATGAATCGGCCCCTACGTATTTGGTGAAGATGGGCGCGATGAATCGGCCCCTACGTATTTGGTGAAGGTTCACCATTGAGCCACTATACCAATCCCTTGCTCACGCATAGTTCCGCGTTCAGAATTGAGCCACCGGCTGCTCCGCGAATTGTATTGTGGCCGAGGAGCACAAATTTATAACTCAAGATGGGGCAGCGGCGTAGCCTTCCGATGGTCACCGCCATACCGTGGCCAGCATCGCGATCTCGCAGCGTCTGCGGCCGGTCAGGTTCCCTGCGATAGACGAGGGCATGCTCTGGTGCGCTGGGCAAGTTGAGCCGCTGTGGCTCAGGTGTAAAACCTTCCCATGTGGCGATGATTTCCTCCGGGCTTGCGTCGCCTGCCAATTCGATGCTCGCACACTCCAGGTGCCCTTCGCGTGTAGCAACGCGGTTGCATTGGGCGCTCACCAGGATAGGTGCATCTGTAAAGCCCTGGCCTTCTTCCCAGGTACCCAGCATCTTGCATGTCTCGTGCTCCACTTTTTCCTCTTCTCCACCGATGTAGGGAATGGCGTTGTCGAGGATATCGTAGGAGGGCAAACCAGGATAGCCTGCGCCTGATATGGCCTGTAACGTCGTCACCAGCACCTTGCGCACGCCAAATGCTTCCTGGAGGGGCTTGAGTGCCATCACCAGTGGCGTTGCCGAACAATTGGCATTGGTGACGATGCAGCCCGACCAGCCGCGCAGTTTACGCTGCTGCACAATGGCTGCTGCATGGTCCGCATTCACCTCTGGCACGATCAAAGGTACATCAGCGGCCATACGATAGTTTTTTGCATTACTGAAGACCGCCGCACCGGCACGAGCGAAATCGGCCTCAATCTCACCCGCTACTTCTGCCGGCAACGCAGAAAAAACGATTTTCACGGCAGGCAGCGCTTTAGGCCGGCAAGTCACAACGGGGAGCGCAGCAGCCGAGGCGGGCATTTCACTGCCAGGCAGTCGCCAGCGTGTCACCTCAGCATAGGAGCGGCCTCCGTGCTGCTCTGATGCTGCGAGGGCAACCAACTCAAACCAGGGATGCTCTTGCAGTAACTCGATAAAACGCTGACCAACCATGCCGGTCGCTCCCAGGACTGCTACAGGGATACGTGATGGTATATGCGTCATGTTGCTGCTCCTATAGACGAAGAGGCGGATACTTTCGCCCGCGCTTCGTGGCGTACCAATGGGATCACAGGCGCGATCAAGTCGCGATGCAGGCAGCGTAATGCACTTTCACCGTCTTGATCTTCCACGATAAGAATAATACCAAGCTCTGATGCGCCCTGCGTTATCACAGGTATACGCTCCCGTGCCAGGGCGGTAATGGCACGGGCAGGACTCATGGGATCAGCCGTGAAGCCAGAGCCGATGCAGGCGCAGGCAGCCAGGCCAGGTCGGCAAAGCACACGCCAGGCTGAGAGTCCCCCAGACTCTCTGCCCATATCATGTTGTAAAAGTGCCACCACAGAATGCGCAGCCTGTTCCTCAACGACAAACGAAAGATGATGGCCGGATGATGAACAAATAGCAACGGGTGCGGCCCCCGCACGAGCAGCCAGGGCGAACACTTGCCCGGCATTCTCAGGTGCCCCGAACATATCCGTGCTCTCGACCGTAATCAATGCCAGTTGACGCCGTACGGTAATAGCTGCTGCTCCGCTACGTTGTGTCCCTTCTGGTCCAACCACTGTGCCGCGTGTATGAGGACGGAAGGTATTACGAACACGTACAGGGATATTCCGATAGGCTACAGGAATAAGTGTGCGCGGATGAAGCACCTTGGCTCCAAACCAGGATAAACGCGCAGCCTCTGCGTATGAGAGCCGCGGCAGGAGACGTGTATTCGCAACCACACGTGGGTCGGCGCTCAATACGCCATCCACATCTGTATAGATTGAAACCTCGACACAGTCCAGGGCGGCGCCGATCACCGAGGCGGAATAGTCTGAACCGTTGCGCCCCAGTGTTGTCACGAAACCTGCGCTAAGGGAACCTGGAGAACTCCCAATCCGGCCAATGAAGCCCGCCACAATCGGCACGATTCCCTGCTCTACCAAGGGATGGATGAGCGTCTCAGCTCGGGCTCGCGTCTCTTCCTGCAGGGGATCAGCACGGACAACCGTAAGGATCGTCCCGGTAGCCCCAAACGGCTTTGTTGTTTCATATTCGGGATCGCCAGTAATAATCACTTCTTCCCGTACTGGAGTGGCCTCTACCAGGACATCACGAGCAGCCGCGGCTACCAGCAACACAGAGAGCCGCTCACCCCAGGCAGCAACCGCAGCAGTAAGTAGAGGCAGATCTTGCTTCGCTACTGATCGCAAAGCGTCAACGTCCTGCTCCAGTGCGTTGAACGCTGTCTCCAAGTCATCGTGCAGAGCCGGGAGACTTTTGCGGTTATGCACTGCCTTCTCTGCTGCCTCTCGGTGTTTCTGCTTTAATGCGCTCAGTTCGTGTTCACACTCTTCGTGCTGACCGGTAGAGGAGTAGTGTGCGATCCGTAGCAACTGGTCGGTGACACCCGCCATAGCCGAGACAACCACAACGGGGAAATCCTCTTCGGGATCGTTGGCATGGTGCGCAATGATGTTTGCTACGCGACGAATGCGTTCACCACTACCGACAGAGGTTCCCCCAAACTTAATGACACGTACGCTACTCTTCATATAGGTTTCTCCTAAAACAGCTATCGAAATTGGTACCTAATTCGGGTGCCTGATTCCTCACCGCCTACGGCAGTTCTTGTCTTATTTTGCTGCGGGATGTACAGCCGAAAGCTCCATATCCCGCAGCAAAATACCTACCTACGCATTCACCGGTTCGCTTGCCCTCAGGGTTGCTGCCTTCAGCGCCTGGTCCAGGTCATCGATCAGATCTTCCACCGTCTCCAAACCGATAGACAGGCGAACGAAGTCAGGTGTGACTCCTGTCTCGTACTGCTCATCAGGCGTCAACTGTGAATGGGTCGTGCTGGCCGGATGAATAATCAGGGACTTGGCATCACCGACGTTCGCCAGGTGCGAGAACAGTTCCACGTGGCGAATCAATTGCTTGCCTGCCTCCAGACCACCCTTGATACCGAAGCCGAGAATGGCACCATAGCCGTGGGTATGGTATTTTGCTGCCAACTCGTATTGTGGGTGGCTCTTCAGTCCTGGATAGCTCACCCATCCGACGGCAGGATGCCCTTCCAGGAACTCGGCAACGCGCTGCGCGTTCTGGCTATGCCGTTCCATTCGTAGCGGTAATGTCTCCAGTCCCTGCAGGAATAGCCAGGAGTTGAAAGGTGTCGTGGCAGCACCAAAATCGCGCATCAGTTGAACACGTGCCTTTATTATATAAGCTAACGGTCCTAATGCCTCGACGTAACGCAAGCCATGATAGGAAGGATCCGGTTCGACAAAGCCTGGGAAACGTCCGTTCGTCCAGTCAAACGTGCCGCTGTCCACGATCACGCCACCGATGGCTGTACCATGACCTCCAATGAACTTGGTGGCTGAGTGGACGACGATATCTGCGCCATGCTTGAATGGTTGCAGCAGGTATGGCGTGGGCAGCGTATTATCGAGAATGAGCGGCACGCCATGCTCATGCGCGATATCTGCCACGGCGCGAATATCCAGGGTATCCAGGCGTGGGTTGCCTACGGTCTCGGCGTAGAGCGCCTTGGTTCGGTCATTGATAGCGGCGCGAAAGTTTTCAGGATTGCGGCTATCCACGAAACGTACGGTAATACCCAGCTTGGGAAGCGTATAGTGAAAGAGGTTATAGGTACCACCATAGAGGCTGGCCGATGTGACAATTTCGTCGCCTGCTCCGGCAATATTCAGGATGGCCAGCGTTTCCGCTGCCTGGCCAGAGGAAGCGGCCAGCGCCCCAACGCCTCCTTCCAGGGCGGCGATACGGCGCTCAAAAGCATCCTGTGTGGGGTTCATGATGCGGGTATAGATATTTCCGAACTGCTTAAGCCCGAAGAGATTCGCTGCATGCTCCGGGCTATCGAAGACGAACGAGGTTGTCTGGTAGATAGGGACAGCGCGGGCATTTGTTGCGCTGTCTGCTGTCTCCTGACCGGCATGCAGAGATAACGTTTCAAAACCATACGTGCGGTTGCTATTCAATGCCATGAATGTGTTACTCCTTAAAATTCTGAACCTGACAAATGGGTACAAAAAAACCCTTCACCCTGCAGGGGCGAGGGGTCAATAGTCGCGGTACCACCCTGATTTGTTGACACCTCACGGCACCAACCTCTATAAGTGTCGTGGAGGATCCCCACCCAGGGCAACCGCAAGGGCCCACTCCGCATCGTCCACGCCGCCCTTGCCCCTACCATACTACGGTCTCGCTTCCCCACTTTGCTCGTAAATTCCAACCCCGATTCTGGGTAAAACCATCCCGCGACACTCGGGCCTATAACGGGGCCAACCGGCCTGGTCTATTCACCCCAAGGGGTTTTCAACCTGCAACTCCGAGGTCATATTCAACGTTAGAACGGCGCTGGCATCTCATCTCTGCCAACTCTCTGTAGCCGTCGTTGGCGTTTACTCGTCCTCTTCACTGTTATTGTTCATTTGGTTGCTAAAGTACACGATGTGCAGTGTTGTGTAGGCAACAAAAAACCCCTGGATGTCAGGGGTCTAGCGTCCTTGCTGATTCCCCTCATCTTGCGGATATGCCGCCGGAATTGGCACCCTACCTGCTACTTTGCAAGCGGGTTGCCGGGCTTCATCGGGCCGTTTCCCTCCACCTCTCTTGATGAGAGCAGATCTCACTGCACTTATTCAATTGTAGAGTACTTCTAACTTTTTATTAGTATACCGAAGAAATCATTGAGATGTCAAGGGCATCATGATACAATCGAACTCGATGAACTGCACCGCTTCGGGGAAGTATTTGTGGAAGGAAATACTCAATGAAACACATTCGTCTCTCCGTCATTGGTTTTGGCAACGTCGGCCAGGGACTCGCCGAATTACTTTTTACCAAACATCACATCCTGCAGGAAAATTTTGACCTGGACATCACCCTGGTGGGCGTAGCAAACGCTCGCTCCGGCTTCATCTACTGTCAAGATGGATTAGATATACCTACACTATTGGAGCTTGCGGCAACCCGAAGTTCCCTGACAGCACATCCAGGCATCACACACTGGCAGAGTACGCTCGAAGGACTGCGAGCTACTGAAGGTGATGTGCTGGCAGAGGCGACACCCACGAATTTGCGCGATGGCGAACCGGGGATGAACCATATTCGCATAGCCCTCTCGCGGGGAATGCATGTCGTCACTGCCAACAAAGGTCCAGCGGCACTGGCTGCCAGCGAACTCTTCGCACTGGCGCGGCAAAATGGAGTACAGTTGCGCATGGAATCAACTGTCATGGCAGGTACGCCTGTCATCAGCACCATTCGCGAAGGCATGGCAGGAGCAAATGTGCATGCCTTGCGCGGAATCCTTAACGGCACCACCAACTATATCCTGAGTGCCATGGCAAGTGGTCGCGACTATGCTGAAGCGCTTGCTGATGCGCAGTCCCAGGGCTACGCTGAAACCGACCCTACTGCCGATGTCGAGGGCTACGATGTTGTCGCCAAAACGCTCATTTTGTCGGCACTCGTCTTTGGTCGCCCACTCAAGCCAGAGCAAGTGGCACGGCAAGGCATCACCGCCATTACCGGGGAAGAGGTACAACGGGCCATTGACGAGCATAAAAGGATCAAGCTTGTTGCCTCCTTGCGCCTGCTTCCTGAAAATAATAGCATAGAGGGCTCTTTAGAGGCTCGTGTTCAGCCCCTGGCCTTGCCTCTGAACGATCCATTAGCCCGCGTTGACGGAGTGCTGAACGCGCTGACCATTCAGACGGATACTCTGTCTGAGGTGACGATCATTGGGCCAGGGGCCGGACGCTTGCAAACAGGTCAGGGTTTGCTGGCTGATATCATTGCATGTGCTGTTGCCAGCTCACGAGGCCTTCAGCTGCACAGCTAACACGACTGTGTGGGTGTGCTAGCCGAGCAAGCGTTGCGCAACAAAAATGATACTGGTGGCGAATTGAGAGCGTTGCCGGGGCCGATAAATCGGCGGTGGGCACGATAAATCGGCCCCTACAGGCGTTTTGTCCCCGTTCACGGTGTCCGGGGTATTTCGTTAATGTCCATAATCGGGCCCCTACGGACTCGACATCGCTTCGCTCGTCGTTTTTAGGCAATTCGCCACCAGTGAGTCATGCATCGGAGACGCACCACCGCGCATGAAACTCGATCTTTTGCTGGCTTTTCGTGCATATCGGGCGAGTTTCATGGGAGTATCAAAAACGGGTACCCCGAAGGATACCCGTGCCACTTGCAGGGTGTGGTCCGTCAGCTTATCAGATGACGCGGTTGACGATTCTCTGGGTACGGTGGTTCCCGCAGATGGTGACGATGGTTACTCTTTCGAAGCGCCTGGAGACCACTCTATGAAATGTCCGTCCATGACTCCCGGTGACATAGTCACCACGTTGACCATGGAAGAAGACGACATGCCCGTTGGGGATGAATGCTCCAGTGTTCTGGTCTTCGAATCCGCTAAATCTCTGATTCACGGTGGTGAATGTTCGACACCGGACCCGACCTCGATCTTCTGCAAGAGTGCTTGCGCTCGCCTGGCTCTGGAGAGCCTGGGTGCTGTGGGCCGATGCTACTCCCGTAGAGGAGAATTGGCCCAGCACGAGTGCAAGACATGAGAAAACGGTTGCAAACACTACTTTAAGACGCATTTGAGAACAAAGTTACCTCGCTTTCTATTAGGAAGGGATATTGCTTCCTTTGAACAGAGTGACTAACATGAACCTCGAGGGCATTTCCTCACTCAAAGGCCCAGCCGGCAGGGTTTCGGGCCACTATCCAGCTGAGGGTCTCGCCCTCTCTGGTCCTAGTATATGGAGGAAGCGTCATGAAAGCGTCATGAGCAGCGTCATGAAAGCGTGATCAGCAAGCTTTTTAACTTTGACAAAATCAGCGGAAAAACGGGCAAACAGGGGTTGACAAACCCCCTTTATATCGTGTATCCTCAATAGCAATGAAGGAATAGAGCATTCTGGCAATGTCGCCGTTGTGACCTCCATGTAGCTCACCCGCATGAGCATGAAATTTCAGCACAGTTATCTTATACACGATTGTCTTTTTTGGAGAAGCAAATGCCAGCAACGTATGGTGCATTCGCCCGACCGGCAATGATCGCCGGCCAAGAGTGTAGGAATCGTGTGCCCTTTTCCATGCATCCTATGTGTATGGCTGCTACTCCAGACTTTCTGTTAATCGGAACCGGCGTCCTGGCGTCGGTTTCTTTGTTTGTGCCGGTACTTATCGTAGCCAACCTGCTTCTGGTAAGCCTTGTGGTACTTATTAGCCTCATCCTTATTAGCCTTACCGGGTTTTGTGGCCTGGTAGGGCTTGTAGTAGGGCTAGACCCAAGCGCGTCACAGGGAGATTAAAGGGGGCAACGAAGCGACCCAATCCAAAGCAGGTAACCTAACGAGGACCTCCCAATGTGGACGGTCCTCATTTTTTATTGTTTATGTATCTTTTCTTTTGGAGGAATTATGCACCCTAGTGCAACGATCACTCAGTTGCCAGAAGGAGCGCAAGCATCTTACGCTAATCGTTCCATGCAGGTAGACTCACAGACTAGCGAGGCTCGCGAACTGACGGGCAGCCATATCCTGTGTGAGGCCTTAGTGCGTGAAGGTGTCGAACTGCTCTACGGCTACCCTGGTGGTGCCATCATGCCGTTTTATGACGCACTCACTGCCTATCCCATGCTGCGTCATATCCTCGTGCGACACGAGCAAGCCGCGGCTCACGCTGCTGACGGTTATGCCCGTGCTACAGGGAAGGCGGGAGTGTGTGTAGCCACTAGTGGTCCTGGGGCCACCAACCTTGTCACGGGACTGGCAACCGCATACATGGACTCGACGCCCATTGTGGCAATCACCGGGCAGGTGGCGCGTCACTTCATCGGTCGTGACGCATTTCAGGAGACCGATGTGCTTGGCGTGACCCAGCCAATCACCAAGCATAATTTTCTCGTACAGAGGATCGAAGACATCGCCGATATCGTGCATGAAGCCTTTCGTATAGCACGAGGTGGACGTCCTGGTCCTGTGCTGATTGACGTCCCCAAAGATGTCCAGCTGGGCAAAGCGACCTATCGCCCATCGGCTTCGGTCAGTTCTATCGAGCATTTTCGTAGCACGCGAACGCCACAACCTTCGGCAGCAGCCATTGCACAGGCCACGCAGTTGATCGCCGAGGCGCAGCGTCCGCTGATTATGTCTGGTCATGGCATCATTCTCTCGGAAGCCTATGACGAGTTGCGAGCCTTCGCCGAAAAAACCAACATTCCTGTCATCACCACTCTGCTCGGCCTGAGTGCTTTCCCCGAAACACACCCTCTGGCGCTCGGCATGCCGGGCATGCACGGCCCAGCGCATGTCAACCGCGCCATTGGTGTATCAGACCTGATTATTGGTGTCGGGCTGCGCTTCGACGACCGCGTGTCTGGCAAAGCCAGTGAGTTTGCCCCACATGCGCGCCTCATCCACATCGATGTCGATCCATCAGAGATGCACAAAGTCAAACCCGCCACCGTGCCGATTGTAGCCGACGCAAAGGCAGCCCTGACCGACCTGATCGAAGCCGTTGAGCCAGGTGATCATAGTGCATGGATCAATGAAATACGCTCCTGGGAAGCTCAGGATAATGAGCGTATTGCAGGCATAAAACGCGACCAGGAATATCCCGACCCCATCAGCATCGTCGATGCGATCCGCAAGGAAACGGATGGACAGGCCATTATCGTCACCGATGTTGGACAACACCAGATGTGGACGGCTCGCCACTATCTCTGGACCCGCCCCAATAGCCACATTACTTCTGGTGGCCTTGGCACAATGGGCTTCTCTCTTCCGGCGGCAATGGGCGTCAAGATGGGTCTGCCTGATGCCACCGTCTGGGTAGTGGCCGGTGATGGTGGTATCCAGATGAACATTCAAGAACTTGCTACCTTCAAATATTATGGCGTGACCGTCAAAGTGGCCATCATGAACAATGGCTACCTGGGCATGGTGCGCCAATGGCAGCAGTTCTTTCACTCACGCAACTACTCCGAGACGCCTATCACCGGTCCTGATTATACCAAACTGGCCGATGCGTACGGACTCACCGGCATGCGCATCACCAGGCGCGAGGACGTGGCCGCCGCGGTACACAGAGCTATGGAGACAGAGGGAACCGTGATCATCGATTTTGTGATTGAGCCGGAGTCGAATGTCTATCCTATGGTCGCCCCCGGTTCTGCCATCACCAGCATGATCGAAGAAACGGAATAGGAGAACGCAGGCCATGACGAATGAGACGAGGTCGGGCGCACCCCACCCCGCGGGCGCGGTAAACCGGGCCCCTACGAAAGATTCGGTTAATCGGGTCGTGGGACGATCAGGGCAGTCCAATGCTCCCCAGGGCACGGAACATGCATACACACTGGTTATGCTCGTCAATGACCGGCCCGGGGCAGTCGATCGCGTGATCAATATGCTGCGTCGCCGTCGTGCCAGCATGCAGGCCCTCGTCGTCGGACGCAGCGAGTTGCCCGACGTGGTGCGCATCACGGTCAACGTAAACGACTCCGAAGTGGAGTTCGATCACCTGCTAGAGCAGTTGCGCAAAGTCATTGATGTCCGGCATATTGTCAACCTTTCAGCTGGAAAAGCAGTAGCCCGCGAACTGGCCCTGGTGAAAGTCAACAGCACAGCAGAGACTTGTAGTGAAATTATCGAACTTGCTCATCTCTTCGGCGCGCATGCTGTCGATGTGACCGGCGAAACCATCACATTGGAGGTGACCGGCAGCGAAGAGAAGGTAGAAAAACTCGTCAGCCAATTGCAAACGTATGGCATCCGCGAAGTTGCTCGCACCGGGCGCGTAGCAATGACCCGCGGAACCGGAGACAACGAAGTCAAAAAAATCGAAGATTGAAGGAGAGAAACACATGGCAAATATCTATTACGACGCAGACGCTAACCTGGAACTTATTCAAGGTAAACGGGTGGCCGTCATCGGTTACGGCAGCCAGGGCCACGCCCACGCGCTTAACATGCGTGATAACGGCTGCGATGTAGTAGTCGGTCTCCCTGCTGGCAGCAAGAGCCGTGAGAAAGCAGAGACCGATGGCTTGCGAGTGATGACAACCGCCGAGGCCGCTGAACAGGCCGACGTCATCATGATCTTGATCCCTGATCAACACCATCGCGAAGTGTTTGAACGCGATATCAAGCCGGGGCTTGCTCCTGGCAAAATGCTCATGACCGCACACGGCTTTAGCCTGCACTACTCGCAGATTGTCCCGCCACCCGACATCGACGTGGCAATGGTCGCGCCCAAAAGTCCCGGCCACATGATGCGCCGCCTCTTCGTCGAAGGAGTGGGCGTTCCTGCCCTATGGGCCGTCTACCAGGATGCCACCGGCAAAGCCGAAGCACTCACGCTAGCGTATGCCCGCGCCGTCGGCACTACACGCGCCGGAGTACTGCGCACCACTATCGCCGAGGAGACCGAGACCGACCTCTTTGGTGAGCAGGCCGTACTTTGCGGTGGCGTCACATCATTGATCCGCGCTGCCTTCGAGACGCTTGTAGAGGCTGGCTATCAGCCCGAACTGGCCTACTTCGAGTGCATGCATGAGATGAAGCTGATCGTAGACCTGATGTACCAGGGTGGCATGAGCTACATGCGCTACTCCATTAGCGATACTGCCGAGTACGGGGATTACGTCTCCGGCCCGCGCATCATCGATCAGCATGTACGCGATGAGATGCGCAAAATACTACAAGAGATCCAGAACGGAGCCTTTGCCACGCGCTGGATTCTTGAGAACCAGGCCGGTCGCCCCAGCTTCCAGGCCATGCGCCGTGCCAACGCCGAACACCAGATCGAGCATGTTGGCCGTGAGCTGCGTTCAATGATGCCCTGGCTGAACCCGGTAAATAAGAAACCTGAAATAGCAGAAACCAAAAATTAAGGGAGGAGAGATCACCATGGCAGACCCTGCGGTAATTCGGATTTTTGATACAACATTGCGTGATGGCGAACAGTCACCAGGAGCTACAATGACGACTGAAGAGAAGCTTCAGGTTGCTGAGCAACTCGTGCGCCTCAACGTTGACATTATTGAAGCGGGCTTCCCTGCCGCTTCTCCCGGTGATCTTGAAGCCGTCAAAGAGATTGCACGTAGAACTCATGGCGTTGCCATCGCCGGACTTGCCCGAGCCAACAGGGGTGATATCGACGCGGCCTGGGAAGGCGTTCGAGAAGCTGAACAGCCAGTGATCCACGTGTTTCTTGCCACCTCTGATATTCATCTCAAGCATAAGTTCAATATCAGTCGCGAGGAGGCGCTCCAGCGGGTCAGAACAATGGTGACCTATGCTCGGAACCTGTGTCCGACCGTCGAGTTCTCGGCAGAAGATGCCACTCGCAGCGATTGGGACTTTCTCTGCCAAGTCTTTGAAGTGGCTATCAAATGCGGTGCGACAACCATCAACATACCCGACACCGTTGGCTACGCTCTGCCACAAGAGTACGAAGCATTGTTCCGCTATCTGCGTGAACGTGTTCCGGGTATGGAAGATGTTTTCATGAGCGCCCACTGCCACAACGACCTCGGTATGGCAACAGCCAACACGTTAGCGGCGATCAAGGCCGGTGCACGACAGGTTGAGGTAACCATCAATGGCATAGGCGAACGTGCAGGCAACACCGCTATGGAAGAAGTGGTCATGGTATTGCGCACACGCCCGGAATCCTTTGGCAACGCTGAAACGCGCATCAATGCACAGGAATTCCTGGCAACAAGCCAGCTCGTAAGCCAGCTCTCAAGCATTCCTGTACAACCCAACAAGGCCGTGGTGGGAGCAAACGCCTTCGCCCATGAAGCCGGTATCCACCAGGATGGTATGCTCAAGAACCGCATGACCTACGAGATCATGACGCCGCAGTCAGTGGGATGGAAGGATACGAAACTGGTGCTTGGAAAGCACTCTGGGCGGCATGGCCTGGATGCTCGCCTGCGACAATTGGGCCACAGACTGGACGCCGAACAACTGCAGATAGCATACCGCCGCTTCGTCGTCATGGCTGATCACAGGAAAAACATTACCGATGCAGACCTGATCTACATCGTGGAGACCGGCATGGAGACCCCTGCCGCGGTTTAATCGTAAGGGCCGGTCGCCCATCGGACGCCAGGGCGGGGGCAAGCCAGGGGGGAACCCGCGCCCCTACCATACACGACCTTCGGTGACCGATCCGTGTATGGTAGGGGCGACCCTTGCGGTCGCCCTAACCTACACATTATCAATCAAAGGAGTACATTCTTGACCCAAACCGAAGCCTCAACATCACAACAAAACCGCCAGCCTGCGAAAGCAGAAGCGCCGAAAATACCAGAGCTTAGCCTTGAAGAAGGTTACGCCTACTTCGAGGGGCGTATTGTACCCATGGGCGAAGCCAAAGTCAGTATAGCAACCCATGCATTCAACTATGGTACAGCCTGCTTTGAAGGCATACGGGGCTACTGGAATGCCGATCAGGAGCAACTGTACCTCCTCAAATTACGCGGACACTACCAGCGCCTGGCGCAGTCCTGCAACCTCCTGCGAATGTGGCCAAAAGAATCAGTAGACGACCTGTGCCGTATTACCGTCGAGCTGGTGCGCATGCATGGATGTCGTCAGGATGTCTATGTACGCCCTCTGGTCTATAAAGCAGCGCGCACGATTAAGCTCGCACTCAGCTCACTCGAGGATGCCGTTGCGATCTACACCTTTGCTATGGGCAATTACGTCGATATCAGCGCGGGTCTTAACGTCTGCACATCGTCCTGGCGACGTGCCAACAGCAATGCCATGCCCGTGCGTGCTAAGGTTACGGGAGCCTACATCAATTGCTCTCTTGCCATAGATGACGCCGGCGCCGCCGGCTTTGACGAAGCAATCATGCTCACCCACGACGGAACCGTTTCAGAGGGGAGTTCGTGCAACCTCTTTATTCTGCGCAATGGCAAACTTGTCACACCCGCGCTTTCTGAAGACCTCCTCGAGGGTCTCACACGTAATGCCTTGATTGAGATGGTGCGCGAAGAATTTGGCATGACGGTTGAGGAGCGGCGCATCGACCGCACCGAACTGTATGCTGCCGATGAGATCTTCTTGTGTGGTACGGGTGTACAGGTTTCGCCGGTCGCCAGCGTAGACCGTCGCCCGGTGGGAACAGGCAAGCCTGGCCCATTTACCATGAAGCTGCAAACAGCTTATCTTGCCGCTTGCCGGGGCGAGAACGAAAAATACCGCGACTGGGTCACCCCGGTCTATTAGACGAAACAGGCGCAGTAGGTTCCATGCAGAGTTCCTTATTGCTTTGATTAGCCTGGGTGCGAAGCAGCCCAGGACCATCAAACTCATGTTGCTTGTGTGGGTCGGAAGGCTATTGAGGCCTATTCACACTGAAGTGCAGGAATCAACACATTTGAAAATGTTTTGAAAGGCAGGCGTAATGCGTTCAGATCAAATCAAGCTCGGCTTTGAGCGAGCACCACACCGTGGATTGCTGCGTGCAACCGGGGTGGTCGGAGAAGATGACTTCAACAAACCGTTTATAGCTGTCTGCAATTCCTACGTTGATGTCGTGCCGGGCCATGTCCACTTGCAAGCCTTCGGCAAAGTAGTCAAAGAGGCGATTCGGGCGGCGGGTGGAGTTCCTTTTGAGTTCAATACCATCGGCGTTGATGACGGCATCGCCATGGGGCATATCGGTATGAAATACTCGCTGCCCAGTCGCGAACTCATCGCCGACTGCGTAGAGACGATGGTCGAGGCTCACCGCTTCGATGGCATGGTGTGTATTCCCAACTGCGACAAAATTGTCCCCGGTATGCTGATGGCTGCGATGCGTCTTGATATCCCAACTATTTTTGTCAGTGGCGGGCCTATGGCAGCAGGTAAGCTGGCCGATGGGCGCACGATAGATCTGATCAGCGTCTTCGAGGGCGTTGGCGCCTACCAGGCTGGCAAAATCAACGACCGCGAATTGTTGGAACTGGAGCAGCAAGCCTGTCCCACCTGCGGCTCCTGCTCAGGCATGTTTACCGCTAACTCAATGAACTGCCTGATGGAAGCCCTGGGTATGGCGCTGCCAGGCAATGGTTCGTACCTGGCGACGAGTGAGAAACGCAAAGAACTTGCGTGTGAAGCGGGTTGCATGATTATGCGCTTGATCGAAGCGAACCTCACACCGCGTCAAATAGTCAATGCAGAGACGATTGATAACGCCTTTGCCCTGGATATGGCCATGGGTGGCTCGACCAATACCGTCCTGCACACGCTTGCCCTGGCGCGAGAGGCCGGAGTGGAATACTCCCTCGACCGTATCAACCAGGTGGCTGCTCGTACGCCGCACCTGTGCAAAGTCAGCCCCGCAGGCAAGTGGCACATGGAAGATGTTGATCGTGCTGGTGGCATCAGTGCAATCTTAAAAGAGCTTGCTAAGAAGCAGGGTGCGCTCAATCTTGACCGTCCTACTGTGACACTCAAAACACTCGGTGAAAATATTGCCAATGCGGAGATCATAGACCCAGAGGTCATTCTCCCCGTCGACCAACCGCATAGCGAGCGTGGAGGGCTTGCCATTCTCTTTGGCAACCTAGCTCCCGATGGAGCGGTTGTGAAGGTCGGAGCCGTGGCTCCTGCGATGATGCGGCATTGTGGGCCTGCACGCATCTACAATTCACAGGAAGAGGCCTGCGCCGGTATTTTGAACCGGCAGGTACAGCCTGGTGATGTCGTCGTCATTCGCTATGAAGGGCCGCGCGGTGGTCCAGGTATGCAGGAAATGCTGGCACCTACTGCCAACATAATGGGCATGGGCCTGGGTGAGCAGGTTGCGCTCATCACCGATGGACGTTTCTCCGGCGGCACACGTGGAGCCTGCATCGGGCATGTCTCTCCAGAAGCGGCGGCAGGTGGTCCAATTGCCGCGCTCGTCGATGGTGACATGATTAATATTGACCTGATCGAGCGTCGTCTCGATGTTCAACTGAGTCCCGCACAGATCGCGCTGCGTCTGAGCGAAGCAAAGCCGCCCAAAGAACGTATCAAAAGTTCCTGGCTGCGTCGCTATGCTGCCGCGGTGACCTCAGCAAATACGGGAGCGGTATTGGCCGATGTCTGATATTACTATTTATGAATTCCCCACGATAAATCGGGGGACTACAACGCCAAAAACTATGTTTGAGAAAATCTGGGACCAGCACACTGTGCGCGACGTTCCCGGAGAATCCACCGTACTCTATATCGACCGGCACCTTGTGCATGAGGTCACCTCGCCGCAAGCGTTTGCGGGGTTGCAGGCAGCCGGACGCAGAGTACGGCGTCCTGATGCGACCATCGCGGTTATCGAGCATAACGTGCCAACAGTACCAGGGCGGCGTATGCTGGATGTCGTAGACCAGGAGAGCGCCCTGTCGATTAGAACGATGGTGCAGAATGCGCGAGACTTTGGGCTGACGCTCTTTGATATGCACGATGCTCGCCAGGGAATTGTGCATGTCATGGGGCCGGAGCAGGGCCTGACGCTGCCAGGGATGACAATTGTGTGTGGTGATTCGCACACCTCCACACATGGAGCGATGGGGGCACTGGCCTTTGGCATCGGCACCAGTGAAATTGAGCACGTACTGGCGACGCAATGCCTCTTGCAGCAACGTCCCAGGACGATGAATATCCAGGTTAGTGGCAAGCTTGCCCCTGGAGTCACTGCCAAAGATCTGGCGTTGGCTATCATCGGCAAGTTGGGCACGGGTGTCGGTACAGGACACGTCATCGAGTTCAGTGGCCCGGCCATACGCAACCTCTCGATGGAAGGGCGCATGACCCTCTGCAACATGGCCATTGAGGCGGGCGCACGCGCTGGTATGGTTGCCCCTGACGAAACCACCTTCGCCTATATCGAGGGGCGCCCCTATGCGCCCAAAGGTGAACGCTTTGAGCAAGCGGTAGCCGTGTGGCGACAATTGGCCAGCGATCCCGGTGCCCACTTCGATGCCGTTCACGAGGTAAACATTGATGGCATTGGACCCCAGGTGACGTGGGGCACGAATCCTGGCATGGTGACGGATGTCAATGGAGTTGTGCCTGATCCTGCACTGCAAGAAGACCCTGAGCAGCGCAGGTCTTATGAACGTGCCTTGCAGTATATGGGCCTGAGACCGGGACAGAAGATCATCGATATTCCCCTGGATACGGTCTTCATCGGCTCTTGCACCAATTCCCGCCTGGAGGACTTGCGTATGGCTGCGCGGTATGTAAGGGGGAGGCGTGTTGCCTCTGGGGTGCGGGCGCTGGTTGTGCCCGGTTCGACGCAGATACGGCGTATGGCTGAAGAAGAGGGGTTGGCGGAGATTTTCCGCGATGCTGGCTTTGAGTGGCGTGAGGCTGGATGCAGCATGTGTATTGCGATGAATGGCGATCAACTCTCTGCGGGTGAGCGTTGCGCCTCGACGAGCAATCGCAACTTTGAGGGTCGTCAGGGCCGCGGTGGTCGCACGCACCTGGTGAGTCCTGCAATGGCGGCGGCTGCGGCGATTGCGGGGCATTTTGTGGATGTGAGGGAGATGTAGGAGTATGAGCACTAGTTTCTGCTCGAGTAGAGCTTACTAGTGCTCTTGAATTCTTCTAGCCTTGTGTTCCTTGGGTGTTGCTCTCCAGAGTATGCCTGTTTTTCGTCATTGGAGCAAAACCGAAATTTTATGAATTCTGGTACATATAACTGTGTGCGAACCGTGTTATATTGAACCTCCCGAAGAAAGAAATGAGCACAGAGATGGGAAGTGAGCCTCGTATAATTGCTCCAGCCTGTTGAAAAACTCAACTGATGAGTTATGTATGGGTAGGCGAGTATGCCCCAACTTTTCGTGTCACTGGTGCCCAGATCAACTCGAAGGAGGTTTTGAGAGGCCAAGAAAGAAGCAGAAGGAAGCCAAAAAGAAGGGAACATGCCGCATTTGCCGCTCCTTCTGGCCACCTACATTTAGGCACGGCTGGCTTGGGTGACTGCCATGTTCAATGTGCTGTTGACTCTCTTTCATCATCTGCATCCTGATGCCGATCCGTTCCAGATGAGTATTGCTGAGTTCTCGTTATGAACTAGCACCATTGGTTAGTAGCATGCAACAATATCCAGGGAGGACTCAACAGCAATTGCTTCCGGTGGTCTCAGTTCTGACACATCCAGACAACTGGTTTCCTCACATCACACTCCTGCATCTTTTGTGAGTGTCGCTACCGCTGCGCTCACGGCCTGGATGTCTTTCATTACTTGCTCAGGCAATGCCGTGGGCAGTTGCAAGCCGGGGATGAGCCGGAGGAAGTCCTGGTCCTGGAGCTTCACGAGGTACGCGGCCCCCATGCCAGGCGGTTTAT
>WNEZ01001206.1_pt1 | contig 22745 bp, 18 predicted proteins | sample 5400521 | NCBI WGS metagenome assembly WNEZ01 (sample SAMN13153339, study PRJNA577476) | soil metagenome | isolation source: 120 cm saprolite under Douglas fir tree site 2 hole 1 replicate 1 | place: USA:California | collected 2015-04-18 | reverse complement strand
CTGTAGCGGCATGTGCAGCTCTGGGAAATGGTTCGGTGCGTGAAGCCGCTGAGGAGAGACAACTCATCCCCAGGATGCCGGTGAAAAGTACGAGCAGAAAACGAGGAGCGAGTGAACGCGCTTGTCTACGCAGGTTCTCCATGGCTCACCTTCACTACGTTTTATTCTATTACTATCATACCTTTATTTGTCAACATAGAATAAACGCACGAGAGTCAGGTTTTTCTCTGCTGGAGATCAGCGGCTCGTGATAGTCATGGGGAGAGCCTGGCGCTCTCACGGGAACTGGCAGGTACAGTAGGTGTGGCCGCCTCCCTCGATGCAGGCTTATTTTCTGGTGGTTCATTGCATGGTAGAAATGAGTTCAGGCAGATGAAAGGATGGGAACTGCAGGTCGTTGCAACACTTGCAGGATGCGAGCCCATCGTCCCTCTTTACGCCAGCGTTGATAGCGACTGACCACCGTTTGCCAGGGTCCGAAGCGTTCGGGAAGGTCGCGCCACGCCGAACCGGTGCGCATGACCCACAGGATACCCTCCACGATCTGCCGATGCTCGGCCGCTGGACGTCCTCTCGCCGCGTGCGGCGGCAAGAGCGGAGACAGTTGTTCCCATCGCTCAGCCGTCAGCGGTTCCAGGCTTGTCAACGGAATTGGCTCCCGCACCCACTCTGCTGGAAGCGGATGTTGGAGTGCCCGGCGTGCCACATGGCAGCGTTTCGCGACGGCTTGATGCACTCGTCGGAAACGCGACCAGTGCAGACGCAGTGCCTGTCGCCAGCCTGGCTCGCTCTGTGCTTGCCACAAGCGATGCACCTCTGGCACCGTCAGCGCACTGAGTTCCCGTTCCCCATCCCCTTTTTTTGCTCCTGGGCTTGCGCCTGGAGCCGCATGACCACCAGAAAGGCGTGAGCCAGCAGCGCGAGGGTGATGAAGCGATACCAGGCCGTCCAGCTGCGCACTTCATACTGATCCAGGCCCACCTCTCCTTTCGCTTGCTCAAAGCCCTCTTCGATCGGCCAGCGTGAGCCTGCAACTTGCACCAACTTCGTAAGCGGGGTTGAGGCTGGGCCCCAGGCACGGTAGTACGCCCGTTTGCTTGGGGATCAGCAACCACGAGGCCCATCCCTGGCTTCCCTCGCGTTCATAGGGCAGCTGCAGCCAGGCCCAGTCGTAGAGCCGCGGGCCCTGACTGCCCTCTCCGGCTGAGAGGGGCACCCAGGCCTCTGGCGGCAAGAGCGCGGAAAGCCTCCCCACCGGTTGTGGCTCGCCCTGGCTCCAGACCGTGTGCGTCTCGGGCACCGCGAGCACATACTTCTGCTGCTGGCTCTCCAACCAGTCACGCATCTCATCATATCCATAGACCGTATCGGCTACCACCCAGTCGGCCTTCACTCCTGCAACACAAGCCCGTGCCAACATCTGCCGGGCCAACTCGCCTTTGGTGGCAAAGCTCACGGACTCGGGTATCCCTGCCTCCCGGCAGCGCACCCGATCCTGCGTCCATTCCTCGGGCAGATAGAGCGCACGGTCAATGAAGGCATGCCCTTTCGCGCTGGCATACAACAGAAACACTCCCACCTGGCTGTTCTCTCGTCGTCCCGCTGTCCCACTGTACTGCCGCGCCACTCCCACCGACTTCTTCCCTTTTTTCACAAAGCCGGTTTCGTCTACGACCAGCACGGCATGCTCCTCTTCCAGGTGTTCTACGACATAGCTTCGTAGCTCGTCTCGCACCGCCTCCTCGTCCCAATCGGCGGCATTCAACAGGCGCTGCACTCCCTGCGGGCCGCTTTCGTCCAACTCCTCGGCCAGTTGCCAGCCGTTCTTACGCTCCACTCCGCTCAGCAACCCTCTCAGGAAACGACCGACCCGCTCTCGCACCTCTGCCCGCCGAAAGTGGGGCCCGATGCGTGCTTGCAGCCTCGCTAACTCCTGGGCTCCGTTGGCGAGAAGATCCCATTCGTTCTCCACCTGGATTTCTGCTCGTTCTTTTGTGGTCATCTGCTTCACCTCCTCGAAGCAGTTTACCACTTTTAAGTGTTGCTGTAGTATTAGAAAAAACAAACTAATAGAGTATGATTCGCATACATACTCTACTATAACTAATTCACTTTCGCTTTGATTTGCCTGGCACGTTGTCCCACTTCATATGCTTGCTTCTCTTTTTTCAGCTCACGCAGCACGATAGCATACCCCTCCAGGGTACTAGCAACAACGGGGTGTTCAGGTCCTAGCGTTCGTTCACGAATGATCAGCGCCTTACGATACAGTAACTCCGCTTCTTCGTACCTCCCTAAAACTGCATACAGTCTGGCCAGGTTATCATAGGTGGAGGCAGTACGAGGATGGTCATACCCCAGGTGTTGCTCGCGAATAGCGAGCGCCTTCTTGTAATGAGACTCAGCTTGAACGTAATCCCCCTGCAAGAAGCAATTTTCGGCCAGGTTACTGAGACTATATGCCATAAAGGGATGCTCCAGGCCAAGTGATTGCTCATGAATCCTGAGCGACCTGGCAATCAGCGGCTCGGCCTCGCGATATCTCCCTTCGGCATGGTAAATCTCGACCAAGCTATTGGCGATGGTCGCCACATGCGGATGATCCGCGCCTGAAGTGTTCTCTCGAATCCACAACGCACGTAAATTCATTTCCTTCGCCTGGTCAAGTTTATGCTGCCCCTGGTAGATTTTCGCCAGCATGTTCAGCGTGGAAGCAATCCTGGGATGATTACTCCCTAGGCGCTGTTCTTGAATGTGCAAGGCCTGCTTGCAAAGCTTTTCGGCCTCTTGATGCTTCTCTAGTGAATGATACAGTTTTGCCAAACTGTAATAACTCCGAGCTACAAGAGAGGAGTCAATGCCTACTGTTGTCTCTCGAATATGCAGGGCTTGCAAATAGAATGGTTCGGCTTTCACGTAGGCTCCCTGCGCACGGTATAAGTTTGCCAGGTTGTGAAGCGTTTGAGCCACATCAGGATGCGCTTCCCCCAGCGCCTGCTGGCGAATCGCCAACGCCTCTTGTAGCAAGGTCTCTGCCTCCTGGTATTTGCCCTGGTTGAGATAAAGTTCCCCCAAATCGTTCAGCGTTCGAGCAGTATCAGGATGATTGGCTTCCAGTATTTGTTGACGAACCGCCAGGGTTGTGAGTAACAGTGACTCAGCCTGTTGGTACCTGCCATACTCTACCAGGTAGGTGGCCGCTTCGTTAAACAATCGAGCGGCCTCGGGAAAGGCAAGCCCATGTTCCTCAATATACGTCGCACAAATATACGCGTGTGGGAGGCAGCGCTGGCACCTCTCCCAGGTTTGCAGTTCAACATCGGGAAAAGCACGGTTCACGGCTCGGATGGTCCGTTCCGCCCATAAGCGCTGTGTGTCTTTATTCATGCCATCCTTGAGGACTGCTTGCACCAGGCGATGAATACTCAAGGACTTCACTTCGGGAGTGCGTCGAATGAGCGAGTAGCGCAGCAGCAGCTCAATTGCTTCATTGACTTTGAGTGGATCGCTTGCAATCGAGTGAAGTGTTGGACCAAGTTCGACAGCACCAGTGATAATGATTTCTTCAGGGATAGCTTCTGGATAAAGAAAAGCAAGCAGGCGCAGTAGATCAGCAGCAGCCAGGCTCTCCTGTTCCACCTGCTGAAAAGAGAGTGACCAGGTGGCAGCAACCGGCTCGGGATGGTCAACCGGAAGCCTTCCTCGTCGCAAGAGCAGTTCCTTACGACGCGTGCCATATAGATCGAGATATTGAGACAGCCCACAGCGTGTCTCTTCAATATACGCGCCCGCCTGGTCGAGAGCAAGCGGCAAACCATCCAGGGCAAAAAAAATCTCAGTTGCCCGTGCCTGGCTCTCTTTCGCTGCTTGATCAAGAGATGCGCCTGGCACTATTACTTTGGTACGACGCAAGAGAAACGTCACGCCTTCATCCTGCCCCATTTTTTCAACTTCAATACTTTGAGCGACTGTTCCCAATGCTTGCAGCCGCGTGGTAAGCAGCACATCTCCAGTCCCGTGCACCGGCAAAAAGTCAACGATCATCTCCAGATTATCAACGTTGTCCAGAATGAGCAGCCACCGGGTATGGGTGGTCAGCCAGCGCTTTACGGCCCTTGTTACAATGTCCTGATCCTGCTCATACTGTTCGGGCAAACCTAGCAAAGCCGCTAACATCACGAAGTCGGCGTTGAGAGCGTCACGAGTAGAAGCGTTTATCCAAAAGATGGCCTGGTAGTGGTTGCGATAGCGATAGGCATATTCAACCGCGATTTGCGTCTTGCCTATTCCCCCCAGGCCGCTAATCGCATGGGTCTGAGTCAAAGCCGCCGCTTTACTGCTTCTAAGCGCAGTATACAGGTGAGCTAGAATTTCTTCACGACCTGTAAAAAACGGGTTACGGCGATAGGGTACGTTCCAGGTAGGCAGAGGAGGGATGGAGTCAGGAGTACCCGAAAAGGTGGATGCCGGTTCATTATGTTCCTCGCTGCTTTCAGGGATTAAGCTAAGTTCCTGCAAGCTTTTGCCAAAGAGTTCCCCAAGTCTTTGACGATAGTATGGACCGGGAAAAGTAATGCCGGTTTCCCAGCGACTGATGTTGATCTGGGTCGTACCGATACGTTCGGCGACATCGCTCTGTGTCCAGGCTCGACGCTCTCGTTCTTGCCTCAGACGAGAAACAACCGGTCCGGAAAACTTTTTGGCTTCAGATGCATTTTCGGTGCCCATCTCATAATTCCTGATGTAGCTTAACTTTTTTCAAACGATACGCTATGAGAACCAGAAACGTTTTCAAGCAATCGATCAAGCATCAATTGCATCTGAATAAAACTGATATACATTTGATATCCCCATGATATTATCTCCACATCTACTCTCTCGTCAAGCTAGATAAGAGAGGCAAGTACCAATCTCTTATGGAATTCTCTGAGAAACGTCAAAACCATTGTGTATTTTTTAGGCGTGCAAACGCATACAGATATTTCGACGTTGAAGTCGTCGGAATATGAACGGATTTGGAGGTATTTATTGGAATAGTTTGTTAGGAAGAGTGAGTGATCTCGTGGATTAGCACGTTTGTGACTAAGCCGAGGGGGAAATAACTGAGATGAAAGAGAAAAAAGCTACCGTCATGGACAAAGTCCGTCCTGACCTTCTTGTACCACCACATATTGTAAGCGAGTTGATTCATTTAGTAAGAGGTGAATGGCAACCTGATCTTTCTCAACAGGAGCAACTGGTTGCACATCTCACAGAATGTCCTTATTGCAGAACGGCTCTCATCGTATTGCTTTCCGCGGAGCAAGAGTACGAGAGATCAAGTGGCTATCCTGAATCCCCTGTACGTAACTTGCTCATGCGATTTGTAATGATCCATCACGAAATTGAGGCACAGGAGTACGAGCAGATGGGGGCATATGCGGAGGCAATTGTAGCTGAAGGAAGAGCCGAGGCCGATAAGCGCTTTCCCGTACTCGCGGAACACATAAGAAGATGCCCAGGTTGCAAATCCACGTTGGAGGAAACCGTAGCCTTTCTCAACGAGCATGAAGAGGCCGATTGATCTCGTCTATGGAAGCGCATTAAAGTAATTTCTACTGGCACCTGTATGCACGGTGCCAGTTTGTGTATATCGTCTCTACCACTTTAGTACACAATTCAGATAGGGAAGTTTATCCTAAACTTTCACGCACATAACGCTGAGCTGAGCGCACAACATAGCTGGCAACGGGGGCAGAACATCCGACTGCTTTCGCCGCCGCCTCGAGGGAACGGCCTTCAAACATAACCATATCCAATATCCGTCGGTTGCGTATCGGATTGGCATGGGTGGACACATATTCCTGGAGTGCTGCCACTGCTTTTCTTAAATCATCATGCATGATGCAAACATCTTCTGCTGTTTTTGCTGTATCTGCATCGATCTCATCATATTCACGCTCAACATCGTCGAGAGGATCACCTGGAGGAGCTATAAATTGTCCTGCACGCGTGAATTTTCGATGGGCGTCAATAATACAGCTACGGACGATTCCAAAAAGCCAGGTGCTAAGCTTGCATTGATATCGGAAGGTACGCAAGTATTTATCTACCCGCATCATCGCGTCCTGAACAAGATCTTCCCAGTGATCTTGAGGAATGTTTTTTGCCTGTACCTGGACAAGCCGCTTTACAAACTCACGGCATTCGTACCACTGTCCCGATGTGCGGTCCCTTAACATTTCTTCGACTACGATTCTATCGTCCCCTCCTGGCCATGGAGGGTAAGGTTTGCCCTCTGTCATTCGTTACGCTCTCCCCTGGTTGTTGCTGGCTTCGTTGACAGTACAATCATGTATTGAATGTGCGGAGAGTGTGCTTCTCCCAGCATCCTTTAAGATATCGCCATTAGCGGCGACAGTCCTACAACAAACGTTTTATGGATGCTTTTTACGATGGCACAATAAATTTTGCGAATCGTCCTTCCCCTATCCTTATATACTTAGACGTGATTTCTCTGTTGTGCTAAAAGGAATTTCATTCAAAACGGATAGATATAAATACAAACCTTTTCGGCGTGCAGGTACGGCCATACCGGTACTTTGTCGCTCCGGGAATTTTCCTCGCTTCAGAGGAAGCAACCAGGGGTTTCTCAGGTTTGAAGAATCCAGGATAGGTGTCGATATCGAATTCCTGCTTTGACCTCTAAAATTCCCCGTATGCGGCGTATAGATAGGCAAGAAAGGCCTTCCCCAGTGGTTCGGCTTGCGGATGCAGGAAGATTCTCCCGCGTCCCGTTACTGAAGGGTACCTTTTTGGAGCACGCGCCATGGTCTATTGTTGTATCAATCAGCATCACAACCAACCTGGTGGTATCTGGTGTGGGGAGTGCGAAAGCCTGCTGGAAGGCGCACCCATCGGCGACTACCGCGTAATCTCCCATATTAGCAAGGGTAGTTCCAGCGATGTGTACCTGGCAGAGCAGCATTCGCTCAATCATCGCAGGGTCGTGATCAAGATATTGCACCGCTCGTGCAATCAACGCCATGTAAAGAATTTCCGGCGCGAGGCGGCGTTGTTGGCAACTTTATCACATCCCTATATACTGCCTATCTTCTCCTATGGAGTAATCTACGAACGGCAGACCGCGCTAGCGACCTGCCTGCCATATCTCGTGTTGCCATTTGCCGAGCAGGGTTCCCTGGCGCAGCGTTTTGTGCGGGAGGGGAAACGCCCCTGGTCACTTGAACAAGTCGTATCCTTAACCAGGGAAGTGGCAGAAGCGCTAGATTATGCTCATTCGCGCGGTGTGTTACACCGGGATGTCAAACCTGCCAATCTGCTGCAGATGGGCTCGCATGTCCTGCTCTCAGATTTCAGCGTTTCCTCGTTAATTGACGTTGACTCGTCGCACCTGAATGTAGCATGGGCCGGTTCGCCAGCGTTCATGGCTCCCGAGGTGTGGGGTCTACGCCCAGGGCGCTACTCCGACCAGTATGCGCTTGCCGTCACCTGTTTCTTTTTACTCACGGGTGACTATCCTTTGAGAAAAAACGGTGAAACGGATGCACGCAGTTGGCAGCATCTGCATTGCTTCGTTGCCCCGTCTTCGCTCAACAATTTTCGCGCAGATATACCCCTGGCAGTAGACCTTGTTTTGCAGAGGGCGCTGGCAAAGAATCCGCATGAACGCTATCCTACCGTGCAAGCCTTTGCAACTGATTTACTCGTTGCGTCGCAAGATGTTACCCAGCCTCTCGACAAGATGGCTGGCCCGGGCCTCGCCGCGGTTACTCGATGGCGTCCTGCACCAGGGAGCGTGCAAACAGGCGAGCAAGAGCGGCCAGAGCTTCAGCGGCGCGGCGTAGCTCTCGCGGATGTTCCTGCTACAGATCCCATTGCAGCGCCTCTCGTATCACCGATTTACCAGGGGCGCAAAGCAGTGGCCGTGGAAAGGGAAGATGTTCGCACGGAGACACTCAATAACTCGAGCCGGGGCAAGAAATGGATCTGGTATGCATTACTGCTCAACCTGCTCATTTGCCTGGTGTTGGCAGGGGAATATACCTGGCAAATGAGGAGAGATGTGGAATTCGGTGCCGGCCTGTTGCTGGCATCATGGCCCGCCTTGCTGGTAGGCCCATTGCTCGCCCGCTTCTTCAGGCGCATCCCGTTAACTACGTTTGCAAGGAATCTTTTCTGGGGCGTATGCTTCGGGCTATCGAATGCCCTGCTTTCAGCGCTTGTCTGTTTTGCCTGGAAAGCGGTCTTGTTCGCCATGCCGTTCTCCGGTAACGCGGGCGCTGGTTTGAGTGATTACATCCAGCAAAGTTTAGCGTCAGAATCGCTGCCGGGCGCCGTGGAATTGACTCTTCTCGCGTTGTGGATGTCCGTTATAGGCGGTGCGTTTATCGGCATCTTTAGTGTGCGGGACGAAGGCGCAGTGCCATCGCTCCGCCAAAAATCATGAAAGTAAAGCAGAAGTGTGCTTCTCTACAGTGGTAATAGCGCCAGAGGAATCTCCATCTCTTCCGGCATCAGGCCTCCATGATGGCCCAGAAAATGCATATCAAACCTCCCTGTCTCGTACCACCATACCGACTCGTATCGATAGGGCAGGATAACGACATTGCCGACCCGCGCCATAAACTCGTTTGAAGGCTGTGCAGAGCCGAAAAAGTTTTGGGCCACCAGTTGCTGTGTTCGATACACCTCAGCCGTGTTTCCCAGGCGTTTCTGCAATAATGCTATCGCCTCGTCAATCCATTCTTCTTTAATGTGTAAGAACATATCACGGGCGGAGCCTGCCGGGACGATTAGTTTCCCATTGCGGTTCGTTTGTATATACTGTTCAATACCCGCAGCATGCCAGTTCAGAAAAAAGGTCCGGCGAGGATCAACCTCTATCTGCCCATGATCTGCCGTCATGACAAACAATGCGTGCTCAATCTTACCCGCCAGCCTTTTATAGAAAAGCTCTGCCATCATCCGCAAAAATGCATCTATTATCTGCTCAAACTGGTTCGAGTTTGGCCCATAGGTGTGACAAATAGCATCGATCTTATCGAAATACAAGAAGTAATAAGCCACCGGCGCTTTGTCAGAGAGCACCAGTTCCGCCAGGTGCGTTAAAGCATCTGACAATCCCCGGTAGGGAATAACCGTTGCTCCTTTGTACACGACATTCGAGAATGTCGATGGCGTGTAAGCTGCGCTTTGGAACACGTATGACGCTACAGCCTTTGATTGCAGTCTTTGATAGATTGTATGCCTTGGAAAATACGCATCTGCAGGAATCCCGGCTCGCATCAAGGTATCGCGGTCCTTGTCTCCTGCGTAAGCAAAGATCAGCGGGGTGATCACTTCGTCGACCAGGGGTTCATAGTAGTTCCACTCGTACACCCCGCTCTGCCCAACGTTCAGGCCGGTGTGCATACACGTCACGTGTGCTGCCGTAGTCGAGGGGAACTGCGAAGTCATCTTTGAGATGACCCCGTGACTCAGCAGCATTTTCAGAAATTCGTATTTTTCTGCGTAGCGTTCGAAGAATCTCCAGCCAAAAGCATCCACAAAGAACAGGATCAGTTTATTGTACCTGGCCGGCAGGTTGCCAAATACATCTGGGGGTAGGGCATGGTGTCCCTCGCCTGTCAGCATATATTCAACCGTCTGAGGCAGGTTGGCGAAGCAGTAGGAGTCATACAGTGGCTTGACAAATCTCTGCGAGAATCGCGCGCCGTTCACTGCATCCAAAGAGCTTGTGTTGAGCATAGCTCACCCTGCTTCCTGCGGTAGGGTAAGGCCCCGTCACTTCTGGCCTTTTGTACCCCTTTGGAACAGTATATCACGAATGGTCTCAGCAGGATTCCCAGGTGTGCAAGAGCTATTGTTGAATCGTAATTGCCCCCGTAGCGTTATTCACAGTAATGGGAACACTGGTCAGCGGCGTATTAGTTGGCCCCCCGACAACAGCAGCATTGTTTGCGGGATCAAACTCTGCTCCATGACAGGGACATATTAAGTACCGGCTGGAAGGATCATATTGAACCGGGCAGCCTGCATGGGTACACGTCGCATCGAATGCTACAAACTTCCCATTGTTGAGATGTATCAAGACACCTGGATCACCGTTGGATGGAATAGTGAATGACACAGCGCTGTTATCGGGAACAGCGCTCGACTTGGCAATAGCTGTAGCTGCTCCAGGTGTGCTACCTGCTGGGGCAGTTGCAGTCGCTGACCCGCTCGTAGAGCCAGACCCTGACCCCGCATTCGAATTGAGGCTTGAGGCGCTATCGTCTCCACCGGACTGCAATACTTGCAGGGCTTTCCCTCCTACGAATGTGATTCCTAGCATCGCCAGTCCGCCTGCAAACAGCCCCCATAAGAAGCCACGCCGGCTCTCTTGTCGTTTTAAAGCCGCCTGTTTTCCTCTATAATTCACCTGCTTTTGTTGTTGTGGTATCCCCTGCACCGGCCTGCCCTGGTTGTTCACCATATATTGGGGTACTCCCTGCGGGTATCCTCTCACTGTGCTGTTATAAACCGCCGTCTGCCCACCCGGGTTACTCGTAGCCTGCGCGGCTATCCCTTGTGGTTGAACAGCCATCTCATCCTTTTCTCCTACTCCAAGCAGGAAGTTTAGCACGGGTCCGAGCTTTGCTCTCGAGTCAGGTGAAACGCTCATAAGTAAGCGCGGTACGAGCAATGCATCCAGTGATGGCAACCCGCTTCTGAGAGGGCCTGCCAGTATCAGCGTAATCCAGCAGAAGACGAACACGATGTCGGCTCCGTAGAAATACGGATACACGCGCCAGCTAGCCGACAGGAAAAATAGTATGTTGAGCAAGAGGCCGAAGAAAGAAGCTGGGCGCAGGAGTAGTCCTAGCAAGGCTCCGATCCCAATTGCTAACTCGCCGAAAGCGACGAGTGCGCCGAAGAAGACGGCGTGGGGCAGCACAATATTGATCAAAAGACCATGAATCGGTGATCCAGCAGCAAACCCGATAATCTGTTTACCGATAAATCCTGTGGCCGATCGGTTAAAGTATTGCGGATCGGTCAATTTCTGGAGACCGGCATAGATGAAAGTGATACCAAGAAAGAGCCGCAGGGGGAGCAGAAATCGCTCTGCTAGCCGTGTTGTCGTCCACCAAGAACGTGGTTTCGCCGGGGTACCCATATCTACCGTGGGAGAGTTATTTGGCTGTGTTGGAGTAGAAGGCTTCATTGCAGGGGCTGGGCTTCTCTGCCCTGCTGCCATATTCGGCTTATTTTTCATATTACCAGGTTGTTTCATGTTTCCTGTTTACCTCATAGCTTGAATGGAAATACACAAACTTGCTGTTCCCATCTCTTTTTGTCGTGCACAGTAGCAAGTTCTACGTGACAGTCAGTGTTTGCGCATCCTGAGTATACAGGCCCTATATGAAGGAACAATGAAATTTGAGAGCTATTTGTAAATTCTTCCAGGTTCCGAGAAACCATAATTATGTTATCATCTCACGAGGATACCTGTGTAGCAACGGGCAGCGTCACAGTGAACGTAGTTCCCTTCCCAACCTGGCTTTCAACACTGATGTTACCGTCATGAGCGTGTATGATCCATTCGACGATGGCTAGCCCAAGACCAGTGCCGCCCACGGCTCTTGAACGTGCTGGATCAACACGGTAGAAGCGCTCGAAGATATGCTCCAGGTGCTCCGCTGCAATCCCAATGCCGGTATCGCGTATGCTCAGGCACGCTTTCTGGTTCTGAATACCGACTTCCAACACTACCTTGTCACCCGCATTAGTATAGGCAATCGCATTATCTATCAGGTTCATAAGCACCTGGATCAATCGTACCTCATCTCCCAGCACTATTACAGGTCCATGCGTTACTACCTCAACTGTTATCCCGTGTTCCGCTGCCAGTGTCTCGATGGTTGCTGCGACATCAGCAGTCAGTAGATCCAGGCGCACAGGCTCGCGCTCGAGTAACAAGTGGTTTTCGTCGGTCCGTGCCAACTCCAACAGATCACTGATGAGATGGCTGAGCTGTTCAGCCTGAACATTCACATCGCGTAGGATTGTCAGATACTCCTCGCTATCAACCGGCTTATTCTGCGCCAGTGCTACGTCCGTCATACTGCGTATAGCAGCAACCGGTGTTCGTAACTCATGTGAGGCGTCGGCCACAAAACGACGCTGGCGTGTAAAGGCCTTATCTAAGCGTTCGATCATCTCATTAAAGGTCAATGCCAGGCTGTGTACTTCGTCCTTACTATGTGGAACTGGTACGCGCTCGTGTAAATCTCCCACCTCGATGCGCCGTGCCGTGCGGGTTAATCGTTTAATCGGTGCAAATGCACGTGCTGAGAGCCAGTAACTTCCAATAGCCCCGAGTAGCAGGACAAAGGGTGCAATGAGCAGTAATTCGATCACTACGCTCCGCATCGTGTTACTCAGGGGGCTACGTGATTCCCCGACCTGGACCACCCCGTAGACAATGCCATTATCAAGGAGGGGAGAGCTGTAGAGGCTCACTGTTTGCCCGTTTCGCGCTGAGATGGTGCCTTGCCATGTACTGCCGTGTAGTGGCCGTGTCACGCTTATTGACGGTATATGCAGTGCGAGAAAAGCGGGGGATACATAGATGATCTTTCCCCTGGCATTCAAGATACGTACGAGGGTTCCCAGGTTGACATCGGCAAGGGGCTTCTCGGTACTTAAGGTAGCAGGGGTTGGCGTCCCTCCTATGCTAGTGGGTGCATCGGGATCGATCAACCCGGGCAATGCGCCAGTGACATCATGAATCGTGATGGTGCCTTTCTCTTCATCGATACCGGCGGCAATTTGCTGCGTGCGCTGCGCCAGTGAGTTGTCGAAACTCGTCTCCAGCGACGTTCGCAGATTTACATAGAAGACGGTGCCGAAGAGCAGTATCAGTACAGTAACGGCCAGGATGAACCAGAGCATCAACTGTACGCGAATACTCAGGGGCCATATGCGCCCTAAAAAGCTGGACATCTCATGGCTCCTTGAGTTGGTATCCGAATCCGCGCATGGTCGAAATCACGTCCGGCTCCCCAAACTCGCACAGTTTACGCCGCAGGTATCGAATATAGACATCGATCACATTCGAGAGGTTATTGGCATCAATGTTCCACATATGTTCCGCAATCATTTCCCGGCTCAATACCTGCTCGGGATGGCGCATTAGTAGTTCTAGAAGAATGTACTCTTTGCTTGTGAGATTGATGAGGCGCTCTCCCCGGCGCACTTCATGTGTGAGTGTATCAAGTGTAATATCCATAAAGCGCAATGCTGTTGTTTTAGATGGACCCTCGCGCCGCAACAGGGCACGCACACGCGCCTCAAGCTCACGAAAAGCAAAAGGCTTGGTTAAGTAGTCATCGGCCCCGCTATCCAGGCCATTCACACGTTGATCGATTCCGCTCAAAGCGGTCAGGAACAGAATAGGGGTCATACGTTTCTGGTCACGCAGTTTCCGGCAGACCGCGAGGCCATCGATTCGTGGTAACATAATGTCCAGGATGATCAGGTCATACGGGATCGCTAATCCTACCGAGAGTGCTTCTTCGCCATCTGTTACCAGGTCAACGGCATAATGGCTGCCCTCCAACCCCTTTTTCAAACTTGGGCCCAGGTATTGATCGTCTTCCGCAACCAGGATTCGCATCATTTACTCCATTGTTAAGAAATTCGCCAGCTACGATCTCAATTACCATGAGTATACATGTTCTTGATGAAGATATCATGAAAAATGAGGGTGTGCCAAATGTAGCCTATTGCTTCTGCGTCTGAATTTGCTAACATGTTGCGGCAGTACTGCAAGTGAGTAAAAGCCCTGTAGATCTGGCAAGCTCTGACCTTCGGAAAGCCCGGACAGTCGTGACGACAGTTGATAATTGCCCGTTATCGTGCTATAACAACATCAATCCAGATACCTGGAGGTGGAAGGTCAGGTACCTTCGCGGCCCATTGGGCCGTTTTTTTATAGCAATCAGGTCTTTAGATCAGTAATGAATTTTAACGACCAAAACCGGCCATGTCGTAGGTGCCGATTTATCGTGCACATCGCCGATTTATCGGCCTGGGGAGTGCATCGACGAGCCATTGGCCGATAAATCGGCGGTGCGCCAATAAATTGTGCGCCTACGGCGTATTACCGATGTTGCTTGTTAAAGTTCATTACTGACCCAATCTCTTGTAATCGTCCCCTCTAACAGCGTACACTACCCATAGCATCTTCTGCTCTTGAACACAGAAAGGACAGCCACATCATGGACTTCGAACTGCCGTTGGAGCATCAAATCGCCTATGAAAGCGCTTTTGCCTTCGCACGAAACGAGATAAAACCGTATAATGACGAAATCGAACGCACCGACGATTTTCCCCCCTGGATCTGGAAACGGCTCGCGGAACAAGGGTATACCGGTATAGCCATCCCTGAAGAGTACGGCGGCAGCGGCGGCGATTTCCTGATGGCTGCCCTTGTAGCCCGCGCTATCGGGCGTACGAATAGCGGCATCTCCATGTCCTTTGGCGCACACCTCGACCTCTGCGCCCACAATATCATGCGCAACGGCACGGAGCAACAGAAACAGAAATACCTGCCCAGGCTCGTCAGCGCTGAAATGATCGGCGCGCTAGGCCTCACCGAGCCAAATGCCGGTTCCGACGCTATGGGTATCCAGACTACGGCCCGCGAAACCAGTGGCGGCTACCTGCTCAATGGCACCAAGGTCTTCATCACCAACGGCCCCATTGCCCACCTGCTCATTGTCTACACCAAAACGCGCCCCGAGGCTGGCAGCCGGGGCATTACCGCCTTTATCTTTGAAACAGATACCCCCGGCTTTCACGTTGCCCGCAAATTACAGAAAGTGGGCATGCACGGCTCTCCCACCGGAGAACTGGTCTTCGAGAATGCCTTTGTGCCAGAGGAGAATGTCCTGGGCAAGGTCAACGAGGGTTACAAGGTTGTGATGAGCGGGCTAGACCTGGAGCGAGCCTTCTTTGCCGTGAGCATGGTAGGTGGCATTGAAGCAGCCCTGGAAATCTCCCTGAAATATGCAAAAGAACGCGAACAGTTCGGTCAACCTATCGCAAATTTCCAGCTCATTCAAGCCAAGCTCGCCGATATGTACACCGATCTGGAAGCCGCGCGACTGATGTCCCACCGCTGCCTGTGGCTGGCGCAGCAGGGCAACCGTGTCAGTAAAGAAGCTGCCGCTGCCCTCCTCTTCACGGCGCGTGCCGCCATGCGTGCCGCTGATGAAGCCCTGCAGATTCATGGTGGGTGGGGCTACCTGACCGACTTCGAGGTTGAAAAGATGTGGAGGAATGCCAAGCTTGGCGAAATTGGGGCCGGCACAAACGAAATTCGCCAGTTGTTGATTGCCAGAGAATTATTAGGCATGAGGTAGGCAGACCATGAAATCCGTTCGCATAGCCGGAGGTCTCGGCTTCTATGGCGATTCCTGGCAGCCAATCAAGGCCAGCATTGAGCGCGGCAATGTGCAGTATGTCGCCTCCGACCACCTGGCAGAATTGACACTGGCGATCCTCCAGAAGGATCGCCAGCGCGACCCCAACCTCGGCTATACCCGCGACTTCGCGCCCATGCTGCTCGATCTCCTTCCTATAGCCATTCCGCGCGGCGTCAAATTTATTCTCAATGCAGGCGGGCTTAACCCGTTGGCCGCGCGTGAAGTGCTTTTGAGCGCCCTCAAAAAGTTCGGTATCAAGCTCAAGGTGAGTATCGTATTGGGTGATTCCGTGTTGGAACGCCTCGATGAATTACAGGCTGCTGGCGTCTCCCTGGCACATATGGATACAGGGGAGCCTATCTCCGCCGTGCGCGATCGTCTGTTATTCGCCAGCGCCTACCTGGGTGCCCGTCCACTGGTAGAAGCGCTGGATGCAGGTGCGGATATCGTGCTGACGGGCCGTGTCGCGGATGCTGCTCTCTTCCTGGCTCCGATGGTGCATGAAATCGGTTGGCGCTGGGATGACTGGGATAAACTGGCGCAAGGTATTGTAGTCGGGCACCTCTTGGAGTGCAGCGGGCAGGCAACGGGCGGCAACTTCGGCGGCGATTGGCGCTCCATCCCCGATCTTGCGCATATTGGCTATCCTATCGCCGAAGTATGGGAAACTGGCGAAGCTGTCATCAGCAAAGCGCCTGGCACCGGCGGACGTGTCAATTTCGACACCCTGCGGGAGCAACTGCTGTACGAAGTGCATGACCCGCGCCATTACATTACACCCGATGTCGATGTGGATATGACAACGCTGCACCTGGAGGAGGTTGGGCCAGATGAGGTACGTGTGAGTGGAGCAAGCGGGCGACCCGCCCCCGAGATGCTCAAGATCGTTGCGGGCTATGAAGATGGTGTGATGGGGCAAGCCATGATCGGCTATGCCTGGCCCGATGCGCTGGCAAAGGCGCAGTTGGCAGCACAGATCATCCAGCAGCAGATGGTTGAAGTTGGCCTGCAAGCCGAAGAAACCGTCATCGAATACATGGGCTACAATTCTATCCACGGCCCGCTGGCTGATCCCATGCATGCCGGCGACTTGAACGAGGTGTATTTACGCATTGCAGTACGCTGCACCGATAAGAAAGAAGCCGCAAAATTGGGGCGTTTATTCCCCCCATTGGCACTCAGCGGCCCACCATTCATCGGCGGCGCCGGTGGTATGATCGAACCACGCGGCCTGCTCGGTATCTGGCCCGCCCTGGCGCCTCGTTCAATCATTGAAGAATATGTGCGGGTCAGTGTGGAGGAACCATGAGAAAGCAATTAGTCGAATTGGCCCACGCCCGTTCCGGCGACAAGGGCGATATAGCCGATATCAGCCTCTTTGCCCCCGACCTGGAAATCTATGACCTGCTGGCGCGCGAGGTGACAGCCGAACGCGTAAAAAAGCATTTTGCAGGCATTATCACCGGCAGCGTCGAGCGTTTCGAGATCCCCAACGTCCTCGCACTCAAATTTGTGATGCACGGCGCGCTCGATGGCGGCGCCTCGCGGTCTTTGAGGAGCGATGCGCTGGGGAAGTCGCTGTCTTCGGCTTTGTTGCGGATGGAGATTGAGGTGTAAACTGATCGGGTGCAAACAAATGTGCGCCCGGCCTGTGGTAAAATGCTATCAGCAATAACGTTGCCGGTGCAGGTTGAAATCGCAAATGAAAGAGGAGCCAGGGTGATGCCACTTGATGAACTTTTACGCACAAAACGCGAGGACATTCTCCGCATCGCAAAAAACTATGGTGCATACAATGTGCGGGTTTTTGGTTCTGTTGCACGAGGAGAAGCCGACTCGGAGAGCGACATAGACCTGCTGGTGAACATGGAATCAGGCCGTAGCCTTTTGGACCTGGGTGGACTTCTGATGGATCTCGAGGATCTGCTCGGATGTAATGTAGATGTGGTGACGGAGGATGGCCTACGTGAGCGTATCCGTGCGCGAGTATTAAAAGAGGCTGTTGCACTGTGAGAGATGTATATGAGCGGCTTCGCGATATCCAGGAATCTATTGAACGAATCATGAAGTATACCAGCCAGGGTCGAGACTCGTTTGATCAGAACGAATTAGTGCAAACCTGGGTCGTCCATCATCTTGAGATTATTGGTGAAGCTGCGCGTTCAATTCCTCAGAACTTCAGAGATCTTCATCCGGAAGTACCGTGGAGACAGATCAATGGTATGCGAAATATTCTTGTCCACCATTACTTCGGCATCAATCGAGACCGTATCTGGTCTGTAGTCGAGCACGACCTTCCTGTAGTGAAAGTCAGCATTGATGCGATTCTAACCGGGCAGGAGTGAGAATCGGCTTCCCCCATCATGTCACGATTCCAGCTCCCCTGTATCACCCGTCGTTTACTATCTTATTGCGATAATGTAATTCTGTCCTCAATCATCATAATAAGGATTGGTGTATATCTGTGCCACTTTGCAGGCGCGTTGTTGCAGCACCAACGATGATCGCGGACTCTGTGTGAAATCGAATGCACCCATCATATCGTTCGCGCCCTTGTCACGATCAGTGAGTGTTGGCAGTCCCAGCACATCCTCCGCGAAGCGGAGCATCGAGGAAAACTCGTACTGCGTATGATCGATGTACCCCTTTTTTGCATAGGGCGAGATGACAATCAGTGGAACGCGGAAGCCCAGGCCATACCCATCTATCTGCTGGGGTGACACATGATCGTAAAAACCACCAAAGTCATCCCAGGTCAGAAATACCGCCGTCGATGACCACTCAGGCCCCTGCATCAGCGCGTTAAGCATCTTTACTGTCCAGTTTTCGCCAACGCAGACGCTCGCCGGTGCATGCTCGCTGAACTCAGCTGGCGTAACAATCCAGGAAACTGCAGGGAGATTTCCTGCTGTCGCGTCGGAAATGAACTGCTCTGTCGGCACGACATATTTCCAATCGGAGCCGTAGCGGATATGTTTGATTGCATCGAACGATGACCAGATATAGCCTTTCTCGCCCGCAGGAGGAGCATAATAGCGCCAGCTATCGCCCTTCGCATCCAGTTCATCGGCAAGCGTCTGAAAATCGAAACAAGCCTCCTGCAAATGGGTCGTGCCATCGCTCTGCTTCACGCTGACCTTCTGGTTAGGGACATCGCACCCCCATCCCTTGCTTGAGTTACTGAGGGTGCCCACATTTCTATCGGTAGTGGGATTGTTAATAGCGCCGCCGGATTGCGCGGCTATCGTGTAGAGATGATTAGGAAAGCTGGGACCCATCAGAGAGGAGAACATGTTATCGCCCAGCACAAAGTTTTGTGCATAGGTCCAGTAGTTTGGAATATCAGATTGATAGAGCTGGGTGAGGCTGTTGTTCGCATAGGGATTCAGCGTACTTGACCCGCTAGCATTTTTCGCAGTTGCTTTATTTTGTTTTATCAGGTCGAAGCGATCCATCTTGCCGTTGTCGTAGGCCAGCCTGGCACTTGTAGAGGAGTGATTGATATCAGGGACCTGGTCACGTTCATGGTGCAGCGGCACCATTTTGCCTTCGGAATCCATCGCGGAAGTTGCACCATTGGCGCCAGGATAGGTGCCAAAGTAATTATCGAATGTCCGGTTCTCCTTGACGAAAAATACAATATGCTTGATATGCTGAGTGGCAGAGACGGGTCTGGTTAGCGCAATACCCCCGATGATCCCCGCAATCAACAGTAATGTCAGCACAACTAAGCCAACGCCCAGCAGAGGCGCTCGATTTGCTCGCCGTCGTGGTAACCGGGGAGACGGTTGTGTCGGCTGATCATATTGCGATAAGGGCTGCTGTTGCTGGTTCCAGAATGATTGCTGGGGAAACTGCTGCTGCTCTATTTCATCATGCGCTGTGGGTTGCAGAGGGTACTGCTGTGGAAGCCATTGTGGCGGCTGTTCTTGTTGATCGCTCATACTATCTTTCCTCATTACACGAATCTCCAATACAAACAGAGATATTATAGTTCTGTTTGGCAAGTATCATAGGAAGGTATAGTACGAAGGTATGGTGCAAGCTTTTTGCTGGCTGTGGCTTGCTGGTGTATACTAAACGAAATCGCAGGTGCTCAACCACATCGTACACACCTGCGCGCGAAGGACATTCTCTCTCCCTGGCACTTTTAGAAAAGGAATGCAACCCCATGACAGACAAAGCGGAACAATTAGCATCGGAGATCGAGCGTATCAAGAAGGGCGGGGCCGAAAAATACCACGCGCGCAACCGCGAGCAAAAAAAGCTCTTCGCACGTGACCGCCTCAAACTCCTGCTCGACGATGGCAAGATAGAGTTTGAAGACGGCATGTTTGCAGAAAGCCAGAACCCCGAGTTGCCAGCCGACGCCGTCGTCACAGGCGTCGGGCGCATCGATGGCCGACCGGTGGCTTTCAGCGCATCGGACTCGACCGTCAAGGCTGGCTCGGCAGGAGAGAAGTCCGTCCAAAAAAATCTGCGCATCCAGGAGTTGGCGATGCAAATGCGCATTCCCATGTTCTACCTGATCGACTCCGCGGGCGCACGCATCACCGACCAGGTACGTCTCTTCCCCGGGCGCAACCAGGGCGGGCGCACATTCTATAACCAGATCAAAATGTCCGGCGTGGTGCCGCAAATCGCCATCATGTTTGGCCCCTCACCGGCGGGCGCGGCCTACACGCCTGCCTTCGCCGACATCGCCATTATGATTGATGGCAACGCCAGCGCTTACCTCGGTTCCCCGCGTATGGCCGAGATGGTCACACGCGAAAAGGTTACGCTCGAAGAGATGGGCGGCGCACGCATGCACTGTACCGTCTCCGGCCTCGGCGACTTTCTTGTAGAGAGCGAAGAGGACGCCATTCGTATAGCCAAAGATTATTTCCGCTACATGCCCCAGAACTACCTCGGCAAACCCGCCGGCGCCGAGCCGGTGCCACCTGCCAGTGATCGCCCCTTGCAGGATATCGTACCGGAAGCGCAGAGTAAACCCTTCAATATGTACGACTTTATCGACTCGCTCGTGGATGGCGGCAGCTTCCTCGAAGTCAAGAAACTCTTTGCCCCCGAACTGATCACCGGCTTTGCCCGCCTCGCAGGACGCGCCGTTGGCATTGTCGCCAATCAGCCGCGTGTCAAAGGCGGCGTACTCTTCACCGACTCTTCGGACAAGGGCACGCGCTTCGTCAATACCTGCAGCGCTTTCAATATACCCCTGCTCTTCCTTGCTGATGTCTCAGGCTTCATGATCGGTTCAGCCGTAGAACGTGCGGGCATCATTCGTCACGGGGCCAAGTTCATCGCCGCTGTATCGCAGGCGGTTGTGCCGAAAATCTCGGTCGTTGTACGCAAATGCTATGGCGCGGGCCTCTATGCAATGGCGGGTCCAGCCTTTGGCACAGATGCCGTCCTGGCCCTCCCCACGGCGCAGATTGCTGTCATGGGTCCCGAAGCCGCCATCAATGCCGTCTACGCCAACCAGATCGCAGAAATGCCCGGAGACCAGCGTGAACCGTTCCGCAAGATGATGGAGGCCAGGTACGCCGAAGATATCGACATCTTCCGTCTCGCCTCTGAATTGATCGTGGATACCATCACCCCCTTTGAATCCCTGCGCGGCGAACTGATCGCTCGCTACAGCGTCTACCAGACCAAAGAGGCCCGCTTCTCCGAGTGCCGCAACCCGATCTATCCCGTCTAACCTTCCTTGCTTTTTGCTAGAAATATGATAAGCTTTTTGACGTCACCTCCAAAGAGAGCAAGCAAGAAGAAGCTTTTTCTGGGGAGATAGGTTATATTTCTTAGAAGAAGTGCTAGGGGCTAGCAAGGCACCTTCTACGAAGATGCACCACTCATAGCAAATGAGTATCTTTGTGTACGAGGTGACCGGACGGAAATGGTACAGTCAGTCTGAGAAAGGAGACGAAGTTATGTCACGTTTTGTCTTTGCAGGTGAGAGCGCTGACTACCAACAGCGCAGGGAAGAACTGCTCGCAGCGGAACTCGCGCTGAAGGACCAGGTAGAGCGCGTTGCAGCACTGCGCCGTGCGCTGCCGCTCGGGATGCGCGTCCCGGACTATGTCTTCCGGGAGGGACCAATGGACCTTAGCCGGAACGATCCGGCGGACTTCCGCGACGTACGGCTCGCCGACCTCTTTACGGATGGGCACGACACGTTGATCATCGATCACCTGATGTTTGCGGCCGCGGACCCTGAGCCCTGCGTGATGTGTAGCATGTGGGCCGACGGCTACAGCGCGGTTACACCCCATGTGATGCAGCGGGCGAGTTTCGCGCTCGTGGCGAAGGCGGAGATCAGCAAACTGCGGCACTGGGCGCGACAGCGAGGCTGGGACCGCATCCGCCTGCTCTCCAGCCACGACAACACCTTCAATCGCGACTTTGGCATGGAGAACGATGACGGTACGCAGAATCCTGGCCTGAGCGTCTTCACGCGCACGCCGGACGGCGCGGTCTATCACCGCTACACTATCGGCGCAAACTTTGATGAGCACAATAACCGGGGCATTGACCCCTATTCTCCCGTCTGGAACCTGTTCGATCTCATGCCCCAGGGACGGGGCGATTGGTACCCGAACCACGACTACATGGGGCGCCAGACCGTTTAAAAGAAAGCGTGTTCGTATATGGCACCTGGTGCTCCTATCAGGGGAAATGGCATGCGCCCTGCTCTGTCCAGGTGATGCCTGTGGGGAGCGACGCCGGGCGACCATTGGTACCTATCTGTCTTGCCTGGCACCAATGGTCGCCCGGCGCTGGGGGTGTGAGCGCGTTCTCCCACGGGTGAGCACAGGGAACAGGACGCGGGCGACCATAAAGGCCCTCCCCGCCGCTCCTCACCTCCCTCGCCCCTACGGATGGTGAGGAGCTTTGTGTTGGGTTGATGCCTATGGGAAGCCAAAAAGAGGTGGCCTCACCCGCAGATCAAGGCAACAAGGACCACCACGCGCCCCAGTGTAACTTCCCTCCGTATAGACATGCAGAGGCTAAAATTCTGAAGATATCTCGCATGGCAAGGATCAAGAAGTAGTCCACGACACATCTTCCCATCAGCTTTTGGGACAAACGAGCGAGGGAAGAAAAGAAGGGGGGAAGCACCTTATGACAGCGAATCACCAATCGAAAACAGGCGATGTAGCACAACCCTATTTCAAGCAGAGACGATTTCTGCGAGAGGCCAGGGGAGGCCAGCCTGGCCCCGGCAGGAGGCGACGTTCACAGCGGGTGATGATGATCCTGGCTATA
>WNEZ01002745.1_pt1 | contig 22753 bp, 26 predicted proteins | sample 5400521 | NCBI WGS metagenome assembly WNEZ01 (sample SAMN13153339, study PRJNA577476) | soil metagenome | isolation source: 120 cm saprolite under Douglas fir tree site 2 hole 1 replicate 1 | place: USA:California | collected 2015-04-18 | reverse complement strand
GACCGGCCCGGCCATCGTGCTCAGCGGCAGCCTGCTCTTCGCCCTGTCGCTGGCATGGCCGCGGCGCCTCTCGGTGGCGCGATGAGCGATCAGCGCCTCCCCCACGCCTTCGCCGATGCGCAGGACCTGGTGGTACAACGCCGTCATTGCGAGGAGCGCGACAGCGCGACGAAGCAATCTCCCGCCAGCGACGCGCCATTGCCTGCCGGAGATTGCTTCGCTTCGCTCGCAATGACAGTGAGCGGGTTCAACGCGCAACGCACGGCGTTGGTCCTCACCGCCGCTGCCGCTCCGGCAGGCGCCTTCGTCGTGGTGCGCCACGCCGGCAGCGCCGCCCAAGCGCAAGCCGGCGCGTGCGGCTGCTGCCGCGTGCCGTCCGATCTCGTCACGGTGCTGCGCCGGCTCGTCATCGACCGGGCGCGCGGCGCGATCGACATCGCCGCGGTGCTGGTGGATGGCGCGCCCGCGGATCTCGCGCGGCTCGAGCAGGACGCGTTCGCCGACCCGTTCGTCGCCGCGCGCTATGTCGTCCGGCGTGAGCACTGACACGGCCGCGCCGGCGCGCGTCTCGCTGCTCGCCATTCTCGGCGTCTTCGCCAAGATCGGCGTGATGAGCTTCGGCGGCGCGCTCTCGGGATGGATGCATCGCGAGATCGTCGTGCGGCGCCGGTGGATGGAAGAGGAGGATTTCCTCAGCGGGCTGGCGCTCGGGCAGATCATGCCCGGCGCCAACGTCGCCAATTTGTCGCTCTATATCGGCCAGCGGCTGCGCGGCGGCATCGGCGCGGTGACGGCGCTGCTCGGCATGCTCCTGCCGCCGATGGCCATCGTGCTTGCGCTCGGCATGCTCTATGAGCGCGTCGCCGGCATCCTGTGGCTGCATCGCTTCATCGACGGGGTTGCCGCCGCCGCGATCGGCTTGACCATCCTGGTCGGCATCAAGGCGAGCCGGCGGGTCGAGCGGCGCCTCGGCCCGGTGGCGATCCTGCTGCTGCTGTTCGTGACGGTCGGCGTGCTGCGCTGGCCGATGGTGCCGGTGGTGCTGTGCGTGACGCCGGCCAGCCTCTTGCTCGCCTGGCTCGCCTCGGAGCGCGGCGATGCGTGACAACCCGCTAATAGCGCTGGCGATCGTCTTCATCCCGCTGTCGCTGCTGTCGATCGGCGGCGGACCCAGCATTCTCGCGGGCATCCAGAACGCCGTCGAGGCGCGGGCCTGGATGAGCGAGCGCGACTTCATCGATCTCTTCGCCATCGCCCGCGCCGCGCCCGGGCCCGGCGTGCTGCTGGCGACGCTGGTCGGCTGGAAGGTGGCGGGGATTCCGGGCGCGCTGGTCGCCTCGCTGGCGCTCTTCGTGCCCTCGTCGATCGTCTACTACGCCATCGCCCGGCACTGGAGCACGCATCGCGGCAAGACCTGGCACAACGCGCTCGAGCTCGGCCTGGCGCCCGTCGCCGCCGGCCTCATCCTCGCCGGCTCGCTCGTCATCCTGCGCGCCAGCGGCGGCGAGCCGCTGCTGTGGACGATCGCCGCGGCCTCGACCGCGATCCTGCTGTGGCTGCCGAGACTCAATCCGCTGTGGGTGCTCGGCGCGGCCGGCGTGGTGACGGTGATCGTCGGGTAGGTCGGGTACTCATAGCCGCCCGAGGGTCGGCGTCAGCCGGATGTCTGCGATCCACCTAACGCCGACCACGCGGACACAGGGCGCACTCGCTTGAGAGCGACGGAGCTACCGGTTCCCGCTCATCCTGGTTTCGAAGTATTTGACCATGGGCGATCCATCGTGCATCGGTTGCGCCATGTCCTGGACGAGATAGGCCTGCCCGCCGGACAGGACGATCATCACCGGACCCTTGACCGACTGCGCGTGTTGCATGGCGGTTTGCATGTCCTGGGCGCTGAGATGGTCCGCGACCATGCGGCCGGTTTGCGGGTAGTAAAGCGTGACGCCGTCATACGACGTCGGCGGTGGATAAGGCGACTGTTGCGTCAGCGCAGGTGTCGCCATCGCGGCGGTGGCGACGAGCCCAAGCATTGCGGTGCGGAAAGCGGACATGAGACTCTCCCTGTGATCGGTTGTGGCGGGTCCTTGCGTGGCGGTGACGGACCGACGGCGTGGCATCCCTGCTGCCGGCTGGCCAGCCCCAACACGCGCAAGACAAGACCGACCATTGCGCGGAAATATTCCGGAGCCGGGCCGGGACCGCTTAAAGCACCCAGCCGTGCGCCGGCACAGCGCAACCCGAGAGGGCGATCGACGGAGCCTCGGCTGTCGGCGCCACGCTGCCGATTGACCAACTCCGACGAATGATCTGTTCAGCATCGGGCGGTTAAAAACCGGCGGCGGTATTCACACCTGAACGCCCAGTTGCGGCGCGGCCTTTCGGTCCGCCCCGGCTTGAACGGAGATCACCATGCCGACCGACCACCAGGCTATTCATCTGGCACGCGCGGCCGCGTTCGCGATCGCGCTGATTGTTCCCACCATCTCGACGCCCGTTACAGCGGCCTATGCCGACAATGAGACCCCGGCGGCGATCGAGCCCCCTTACCAGGCCACCGAGAACGACCAGGCGCGGTCAACTTTCTGCCCGCCCGCGGCGAGCGCGAAGAGCGACGTCCTCGGCGCCAGCGGCCGAACGGACGAACTCGCCCGCAAGATCTATAAGCCCGGCGTGAGCGATCGGTAAGACCGCGGGCGCCACGGCGCGGGACGCGGCGATGACAATCCGCTGATCGCGCTGTTGATCGTCTTCATCCCGCTGTCGCTGCTGTCGATCGGCGGCGGGCCCAGCATCCTCGCCGGCATCCAGAACGCCGTCGAGGCGCGGCGCTGGATGAGCGAGCGCGATTTCATCGACCTCTTCGCCATCGCCCGCGCCGCGCCCGGTCCCGGCGTGCTGCTGGCGACGCTGGTCGGCTGGAAGGTGGCCGGGATTCCCGGCGCGCTGGTCGCCTCGCTGGCGCTCTTCGTGCCCTCCTCGATCGTCTACTACGCCATCGCCCGGCACTGGAGCACGCATCGCGGCAAGACCTGGCACAACGCGCTCGAGCGCGGCCTGGCGCCCGTCGCCGCCGGCCTCATCCTGGCCGGCTCGCTCGTCATCCTGCGCGCCAGCCGCGGCGACCCGCTGCTGTGGACGATCGCGGCGGCGTCGCCGGCGATCCTGCTGTGGCTGCCGAAGCTCAATCCGCTGTGGGTGCTCGGCGCGGCGGGCGTGGTGACGGTGATGGTCGGGTAGGCCGTGTACTCATAACGGGCCGAGGGCCGGCGTCAGCCGGATGTCTGCGATCTACTTGCAAGCCAACGCCCGTTACTGCCCCGCCATCACAGCGGGGCTTTTTTGCGGAAAACGCAGCGCCTTGTTCACGCCCTTGTGAAGGATTACGCAGAGTCGCTGAATGGTCCTTTCAGCGTCCGCTCGATTATCGAAGCTCGGGGCTGATCTTACTTCTAATTCATCGAGAGCGCGGCCGCCGTGCCTCGTCGGAACTCGGAAGGGAGTTGCCACCATGTCGAATTTCCGCATCGCTTCGCTGGCGCGCATCGCCGCGATCACTATGAGCGTCGTCATTCCGGCGGTGTCTGGCGCTGCTACGTCAGCATTTGCCTACGACGCTTTTGGCGGCGATCCCGCGCTGGTCGAGCAGTCCGCTCAATCGGCCAGGTACGCCAATCCCAATGATACGCCGCTGGCACGGGCGACCGCGGCCGCCAAGGCGGCCTCGTCGGCCTACGCCGCGAACCCGTCGAATGTCGCCTCGGACGCGTCGACGGGAAGAGGCGGCGCGCTTGATCTCAATGGTCAGGGCGGCGCACAAGACCGGTTCGACCGTGAGATCTATCATCCTGGCTCCGGCACCGATTGGTAGAATCACCGACAAGGCATTGCCTTACGATCGCCGTGCACTCCTTCCCCGCGGCGATCCGCCCCGCCCTCCCCGATCAGGGCGGGGCGCCCTTTTAGGGCGTCCGACGGATGACCAACGATCTTGCTTTGCGGGAGTATTTGTTGTGAAACATCGGTTCCTCAGTATTGCGCTGGTGCTCTCGATCGCGGCTGGCGTTGCCGCCTGCGTGGCTCCAACTTCGACACGCGTCGCGGCTGCTTCGAATGGGCCGATCTCGATGTCGTCACCGACGGAAGGCGTCGTGCACGCGTCGCCCGCTTGCGGCGACGACAATGGCGGCTTCGGCGCCCCAACCCGACACTTCGGCAACTCGACCCCGTGGTCGGAACTGGCGTTTAACGGGTGTTGAGACCGAGGTCTTAGCGTCAGCGGCATCGTTCTTCTGCCGCTGACGTAGGGCTTCGCGTAAGCCGGCGGCATCCGCAAAAGGCGTGTGCAGGGATTCGCCGATAATCAAGCGCGCCGCGTGCGGGCTGTGCGGGATCGCCGGCACGTCTCACCTCTGACAAAGGAGAAGGAATGACGGCCCAGCGCATCAAGCCGCCGAGCGGCCCCGTCCTGCGGACATATGGAGGTCGCACGCTGCCCGGCATGACGAGGCACGCGTCCGAGGACGCAGACGCGCCCCAGCAGCCGCTGCGCAAGACGCACAAGCGGCACGACCGCCCTCCCTTCGAATCCGTCGCACTGCTGCTGCAAGGGGGCGGCGCGCTCGGCGCCTACCAGGCCGGCGTCTACGAGGCGTTGGCGGAGGCGAGCATTCATCCGGATTGGGTGGCTGGCATCTCGATCGGCGCCATCAATTCGGCGCTCATCGCCGGCAATCCGCCAGAGTCGCGCGTCGAGAGACTGCGCGAGTTCTGGGAACTCGTCACCGACCCGCTGACGGCCCACGCGGAGAACCTTGGCAGAGCGTGGGAGAGCATCGCGGCGAGCGCCTTGTCGATGTGGCCGTCCGATGTCGGCTTCGGCGCGGCGCATGGCGAGCTGGCGCGCGGTCTGGTGAACCAGATGAGCGCCGGCCTGGCCTTGCTGCGCGGCGCGCCGGGCTTTTTCGCGCCGCGCCTGCCCATTCCCTGGCTGCAGCCGGCCGGCTCGCTCGGAGCGACCAGCTATTACGACAGCGCACAGCTCAAGACGACGCTCGAACGTTTGGTCGACTTCGACCGCATCAACGCCGGCGATATGCGCTTCAGCGTCGGCGCCGTCAATGTCGGCACGGGCAATTTCGTCTATTTCGACAACACGACGCACACCATCGGGCCCGAGCACGTCATGGCGAGTGGCGCGCTGCCGCCGGGCTTTCCCGCGATCGAGATCGAGGGCGAGCACTACTGGGACGGCGGACTGGTCTCGAACACGCCCTTGCAATGGGTGCTCGAGAGCGAGCCGCGCCAGGACACGCTGGCCTTCCAGGTGGATCTCTGGAGCGCGCGCGGTGCCTTCCCGCGCAACATGGCCGAGGTGGCAACGCGCCAGAAGGAGATCCAGTATTCGAGCCGCACCCGTGCCAACTCCGACCGCTTCAAAAACATCCAGCGCATCCGCAATGCGCTGTCGAACCTGCTCGAGAAGCTGCCCGCGGAGCTCAAGGACAGCCCGGAGGTCGGCGTGCTGTGCCCGGCCGCCCGGCACAAGGTCTACAACCTCGTGCAGCTGATCTACCGCTCGAAGAAATACGAGGGCGATTCGAAGGATTACGAGTTCTCGCGGCTCAGCATGGAGGACCACTGGCGCGCCGGCTACTATGACACGGTGCGCACCCTGCGCCATCCCGAGGTGCTCGCGCGCCCGCGGAACCATGAGGGCGTCTTCACCTTCGACCTCGCCCAGGACGGCCGCGAGTGACGCGTTCTTCCCATCAGCAACGGAGAGCGGCATGAAAGAGCATGAAGTCCGAGAACGCGCCTTTGCCATGCCGTTGACGAGCCCGGCCTATCCGCCGGGGCCCTACCGCTTCGTCAACCGCGAGTATCTCATCATCACCTACCGCACCGACCCGGAGAAGCTCCGCGCGCTGGTCCCGGAGCCGCTCGTGCCGGACGGGGGAATCGTCAAATACGAGTTCATCCGCATGCCGGACTCGACGGGCTTCGGCGATTACACCGAGACCGGCCAGGTCATCCCGGTCACTTTCCGCGGCCGCCAGGGCGGCTATTCGCACTGCATGTTCCTCAACGACGATCCGCCGATCGCGGGCGGCCGCGAGCTCTGGGGCTTCCCGAAGAAGCTCGCCGAGCCCACGCTCCACGTCGAGATCGACGCGCTCGTCGGCACGCTCGACTACGGCCCGGTGCGCGTGGCGACGGGGTCGATGGGCTACAAGCACAAGCAGGCGGATTTGGCGGCGGTGAAGGTATCGCTCGCCGCACCGAACTTCCTGCTGAAGATCATCCCGCATGTCGACGGCACGCCGCGCATCTGCGAGCTCGTCGAGTACTACCTCGAGGACATCACGGTCAAAGGCGCCTGGACCGGCCCGGCCGCGCTCGACCTCCACGCGCATGCGCTGGCGCCGGTGGCCGAGCTTCCGGTCCTGGAGATCGTGTCGGGCGTCCACATCGTCGCCGACCTGACCCTCGGCCTCGGCAAGGTCGCGTACGACTATCTCAAGTGAACCGAGGAGACATGCCATGCGTCTGAAAAACCGGGTTGCCGTCGTCACCGGCGCCGCGAGCGGGATCGGCAAGGAGATCGCCCGCACTTTCGTGCGCGAGGGCGCCAAGGTGGCCATCGCCGACCTGAACCAGGCCGGCGCCGATGCCGCGGCGGCGGAGCTCGGCGGGCCTGAACGACGGGCAATCGGCGTCGCCATGGACGTCACCAGCGAAGCGCAGGTCGAAGCCGGCATGGCGAGAGCCGTCAAGGCGTTCGGCCGCCTCGATGTGCTCGTCAGCAATGCCGGCATCCAGATCGTGGCGCCGCTCGATCAGTTCGATTTCGCCAAATGGAAGCAGATGCTCGCCATCCATCTCGACGGCGCGTTCCTCACCACGCGCGCAGCGCTGCGCCAGATGTATCAGCAGGGCGACGGCGGCAGCATCATCTACATGGGCTCCGTCCATTCCAAGGAGGCCTCGCTGCTGAAAGGTCCTTACGTCACGGCGAAGCACGGCCTCGTTGGGCTCGCGAAAGTCGTCGCCAAGGAAGGCGCGAAGCACGGCGTCCGGGCCAACGTCATCTGCCCCGGCTTCGTGCGCACGCCGCTCGTGGACAAGCAGATCCCCGAGCAGGCGAAAGCGCTCGGAATCTCCGAAGAGGACGTGGTCAAGAACATCATGCTCAAGGACACGGTCGATGGCGAGTTCACCACGGTCGAGGACGTCGCCGAGGCGGCGCTGTTCTTCGCCGCGTTCGAGTCGAATGCGCTGACCGGGCAGTCGCTGGTGGTAAGCCACGGCTGGTTCATGCAGTGACGCCATCTCCGTTCTGCGGCAGCTGAACAGATAAGATAATGTCCGGGTTGGGTCGATTCGCGACGACGCTCACCGCTCCCTCGGTGGCCCGATTGGACCGTCCGGACATCGGCTAGCCGCTCCGCGCCAGCGCTTCTTCCATCGGCTCCAGCGCATGCGGGAAAAGCTCCAGCCCGCGCGCCCTCGCCTCGTCGGGCGTGAACCAGCCGAGCGCCGTCGCGTCCTCGATCGGCTCGCCCTCGCCCGCGCGCCACTCGAGCAGGACGGCGACGAGGGCGAAATGCGTCTTCACGCGGCCGGCGTCGTCGCGGCTGATCCGGTCGAGCACGGTGGACGGTCTCGCCCAGCTCGACGAGGCCGCCGGGAAAGCCCCATTGTCCGACGCCTGGCGGCACCGAGCGCTGCGCCAAGAGGACGCGGCCGCCCCGCCGCACCACGGCGAGACAACCCAGGATGGGACGGTCGGGATAGACGCTGAGGCGAGTCCTGGACCCTGACTGGGCTAAATTGATTTTGCGTATGTCGTAATTCGGACAGTACCCTGCGCCGGTGGAGCATGGACGCCGCCCGTGCCCTGCCTTAGCATGCCGCAATGCGACAGCGCCGGACGAAGCTCATTTTGGTCCTTGTGACGACCTTGTTCCCGCCGCTGGCGCAGGCCGCGTCGTCCCAAAGCTGGCTTCCCGATCGACGGACCATCGACGAGATCGAAGCAGGAATAGCCATGCCCGCCGGCGCGCGCCCGGTTGCCGATTACCTGCGCTTCTATACCGGCGACCGGAAGGATGGCCGGCCGGTCGTGCTGGGAACGTTCGTGTTGCGGGATCTGTTGCAGCGCCCGGCGGCCCCGATCAACATTGTCGAGAAGCCCGACATGCCGATCATCCTTGACGGCGGATGCGCGGTGGTAAATCTCGAATTCGACACGCAGCGGAAACAAATCGTTTCCATATCCTGCAACGGCAATGCGTAAGGCACCGGTGCTATCCGGTTGACGTTTTTCGGGTTTGCGATATAGCGCGTCTCCGTCATGGCAAACCCATCATCGTCATGGCCGGGCCGCCCGAAGGGCGAGTCCCGGCCATCCATGCCTTGCCGCGGTGCAAAAAAGACGTGGATGCCCGGCACAAGGCCGGGCACGACGATGACGGGGAAGAGGTTTGATTCCCTGTGACCGGGTCTAGCGGGCGAGCGCCGCTTCCATCAGCTCCAGCGCATGCGGGAAGAACTCCAGGTCGCGCGCCCTCGCCTCGTCGGGCGTGAACCAGCCCAGCGCCGTCGCGTCCTCGATCGGCTTGCCCTCGCCGGCGCGCCACTCGAGCAATACCGCCACCAGCGTGAAATGGGTTTTGACCTTGCCCGCCTCGTCATGGCCGATGCGGTCGATCACCTTCAGCGTGGCGACGGGATCGGCGGTAATGCCGGTCTCTTCCCTGAGTTCGCGCGCGGCGCATTCATGGACGGTCTCGCCCAGCTCGACGAGGCCGCCGGGAAAGCCCCATTGTCCGACGCCGGGCGGCACCGAGCGCTGCGCCAGGAGGACGCGGCTGCCCCGCCGCACCACGGCGAGGCAGCCCAGGATGGGGCGATCGGGGTAGAGCCGGTCGCCGCGCGTCACGGATCGGTCGGCGCGGCGCGGCCTTCGACCACCTTGTAGAGCTGGCTGCCGAGCTGGCGGAACTCGCGCGACTTGTCGGCCATGCCCGATTGCGCGAACTCGCGCACTTCCTGCGAGATCTTCATCGAGCAGAATTTGGGGCCGCACATCGAGCAGAAATGCGCGAGCTTGGCGCCCTCGGCCGGCAGCGTCTGGTCGTGGAATTTCTCGGCCGTCTCGGGGTCGAGCGACAGGTTGAACTGGTCGCGCCAGCGGAACTCGAAGCGGGCGCGGGAGAGCGCGTCGTCGCGTTCGCGCGCCGCGGGATGGCCCTTGGCGAGATCGGCCGCGTGCGCCGCGATCTTGTAGGTAATGACGCCGATCTTGACGTCGTCGCGGTCGGGGAGGCCGAGATGCTCCTTGGGCGTGACGTAGCACAGCATCGCCGTGCCAAACCAGCCGATCATCGCCGCGCCGATGCCGCTGGTGATGTGGTCGTAGCCCGGCGCGATGTCGGTCACCAGCGGCCCCAGCGTATAGAACGGCGCCTCGTGGCACTGCTCGAGCTGCAGGTCCATGTTCTCCTTGATCTTGTGCATCGGCACATGGCCGGGGCCCTCGATCATCACCTGCACGTCATGCTTCCAGGCGATCTTGGTGAGCTCGCCCAGCGTCCTCAGCTCGGCGAACTGCGCCTCGTCATTGGCGTCCGCGTTGGAGCCCGGCCTGAGGCCGTCGCCCAGCGAGAACGACACGTCATAGGCGCGCATGATCTCGCAGATTTCCTCGAAGCGCGTGTAGAGGAAGCTCTCCTGGTGATGCGCCAGACACCATTTCGCCATGATCGAGCCGCCGCGCGAGACGATGCCGGTGACGCGCTTCGCGGTGAGCGGGACGAAGGGCAGCCGCACGCCGGCATGGATGGTGAAATAGTCGACGCCCTGCTCCGCCTGCTCGATCAGCGTGTCGCGGAAGATCTCCCAGGTGAGCTCCTCGGCCTGGCCGCCGACCTTCTCCAGCGCCTGGTAGATCGGCACCGTGCCGATCGGCACCGGCGCGTTGCGGATGATCCATTCGCGGATGGTGTGGATGTTCTTGCCGGTGGAGAGGTCCATCACCGTGTCGGCGCCCCAGCGGATCGCCCAGACCAGCTTGTCGACCTCTTCCGCGACCGAGGAGGTGACGATGGAGTTGCCGATATTGGCGTTGATCTTGACCAGGAAATTGCGGCCGATGATCATCGGCTCGCTTTCGGGATGGTTGATGTTGGCGGGGATGATGGCGCGGCCGCGCGCCACCTCATCGCGCACGAATTCGGGCGTGACGAAAGCCGGGATCGCCGCGCCGAAGGATTCGCCGTCGCGCAAGCCCGCCGCGGCCAGATTCTCGCGCCCGAGATTCTCGCGGATGGCGATGTATTCCATCTCCGGCGTGACGGCGCCGGCGCGGGCATAGGCGAGCTGCGTCACGGCATGGCCGGCGCGCGCCTTGAGCGGCCGGCGCTTGGCGCGGTCGAACAGCGGCACGCTGCCGGTCTCGCCGGACTTCAGCCCGTTGTCCTCGGGGCGCACGAAGCGGCCCGGCTGCTCCTCGACATCGCCGCGCGCGCGGATCCACGCCTCGCGCAGCGGCGGCAATCCGGCGCGGATATCCGTGGCGAAGGCCGGGTCGGTGTAGGGGCCGGAAGGATCGTAGACCCGCGCCGGCGGCTCCTTGGCCGCGGGCGAGAGGTCGATCTCGCGCATGGCGACGCGCATTTCAGGGTACTGCTTGCCGGCGACGAAAATTTTGCGCGACGCCGGCAACGCTCCCGTCGAGACGTTGAAATCCTGCTTGATGGTGCCTTCGGGCATGGTGATCTCCTTTTCCCGACTCGTCGGTGCATTAGGAGATCCGGTGCCTGCGGGGTTGAGGGGCCGCTCTTTCTCGAGCCGCGCCGTTCCTGTCCCTACGCCGGTACGATCCGGATCAGGTTCAAAGGGTTCCCACGTCGAACGTCCAGTGGTGTCTCAGCCCCTTAGCGGGGCTCCCCTTGGAAGCCCCCCAGTATCCCGACAGTGACCCGGCCGCGTCAAGCAGCGCCTCGGCCCCAGGTCGTCGAGTCGAGTTGGACGCCCGCCCGCAACCGGAGCAAGATGATAATGTCACTTTGTCCATGATCGGGGGAAATCAATGAGCACATCGTCGCTGCATGCATCGAGGGCTCGGGTGTCGCCGACCACCCTCGTGCTCGCCTTCATCGCCGGAGCGCTGGCCGTTCCCGTCTTCCACCAGATCCTGTTCCTGGTGCTGCATCTGGCCGGGATCATTCCGGTGCCGCCCTTCGATATGACGCCGACCAAGCCTTTCGGCGTACCGGCGCTGGTCTCGATCTCGTTCTGGGGCGGCGTCTGGGGCGTGGTCTTCGCGCTGACCCTGCCGCGCTGGTTCCACGGCACCGCCTATTGGGTCGCGGCGCTGGTCGCCGGCGGTGTCGCGCTGACGCTGGTCTACATGTTCGTCGTTGTGCCGTTGCAGAGCGGCCACCTGCCGCCGGACATCGTCGGCCTCTTCGTCATCGGCTTCCTGCTGAACGCCGCCTGGGGCATCGGCTGGGCCCTGTTCCTCGAATTGTTCGAGCGGCTGCGCGCCAGGGCCATGTAGTCGGCGACGGCGCGCGATGCTGGCCGCTCACCAGCGGCGGCCGGCATCGAGGCGATCGAGCAGCCCGGCCGGCGCTGTTCCGGTCAGGCCGGATCGTTGCCGCGCCGCAGCGCCTCGAGCCGCAGCGGCAGCGGCGTGCCGAGCCACAGCGGGAAGCGGGCATGGTCTTCGTAATCATCGCCGGTGCGGGGGTGGACGAGCACGCTGAGGCCGGCGCGGTTGAGCATGAGCCACGGCACCAGCCGCGGAAAATCGGACACGTCGAACGCGACCTGATACATCGCTTGAGGATGCGGCCCGATCGGCTGGTCATGCCAGCGGCCGAGCGTGACGGCGAAGCGCTCGCCCATGGCCTGGCGCAGCCGCTCGGCCACCGGCCGCGTCGCCGGCTCGTAATAGACATGCGCGTGGTAGCCGGCGATGCCGGCGGTGTCGGCGAATGGGTCGGCCATGGTCGTCCTCGGTCGGTGTCTTTCCCCATGATAGAACAACTCGATCTTCGACCGCTGCGGATCAGCCCAGCATAGTTAGAAGTCGACGCGCGCTGCCATCCTTGCTGGAATGCCGAAAAATCGCCCTCGGGAGGCCGCCGATGACCGATCTGTTTCGTCTTTCCGCCCGCGACGCCGCGCAACGCATCGCCGCCGGCAGCCTCACCGCCGAAGCGCTGACCCGTGCGTGCCTCGACCGCATCGCGGCGCGCGAACCGCAAGTGGGCGCCTGGGCCCATGTCGATCCCGACCAGGCGCTGGCCGAGGCGCGGGCGCGCGACCAGGCGACCACGCGCGGGCCGCTCCACGGCATTCCGATCGGCGTCAAGGACATCATGGACACGGCCGACATGCCGACGGCGTACGGCTCGCGCGCCTATCATGGCTTCCGGCCCGGCGCGGACGCTGCCTGCGTGGCGCTGGCGCGCGACGCGGGCGCGGTGGTGCTGGGCAAGACCGTGACCACGGAATTCGCGGCGCTCAGCCCCGGCAAGACGCGCAACCCGCACAATACCGCGCATACGCCCGGCGGCTCGTCGAGCGGGTCCGCGGCGGGCGTCGCCGATTTCATGGTGCCGCTCGCCTTCGGCACGCAGACCGCCGGGTCGATCATCCGTCCCGCCTCGTTCTGCGGCGTCGTCGGCTACAAGCCCAGCTTCGGGCTCGTCGCCATTTCCGGGACCAAGGCGCTGGCGCCGAGCCTCGACACCGTCGGCGGCTTTGCCCGCGACGTCGCCGACATCGCCCTCTTCATCGCCGCGCTCACCGGACGGCCGGAGCTCGTGCCGAAGGCGCCGGCGGCGCGGCCGCGCATCGGCGTCTACCGCACCCAGCCCTGGGAGCAGGCGCAGCCCGCAACCATCGCCGCGCTTGACGACGCGCGCGAGCGCCTCGCCCGCGCCGGCGCAAGCATCGCCGAGCGGCCGGCCTTCGCCGCCTTCGACCGGCTGGTGCCGGCGCAGGTCGCCATCATGGGCCACGAAATGGCGCGCAACCTCGCCTGGGAGCGCACCAGCCGCGGCAACGAGGTCATGCCGCGCACGGCGGCGCTCTTCACCGAAGGGTTGGCGATCACCCCGGCGACCTATGACGAGGCGCGGCGCGGCGCCGCCGCGGCGCGGGCGCAGCTGGCCGAGTTCTTCGGCGATTTCGACGCGATGCTGGTCCCGGCCGCGCCGGGCGAGGCGCCGCCGGCGGCGACCACTGGCGACCCTGTGTTCAATCGGCCCTGGACGCTGCTGCATGTGCCCTGCATCACGCTCCCGGGCCGGCGCGGCCCGGCCGGGCTTCCGGTGGGCGTGCAGCTCGTCGGGCCGCCGCATAGCGACGCGGCGCTGCTCGCCGTCGCGCTCTTCGCCGAAGCGGCGTTCGGCGCGGCGGCGTGAGCACGGCTCCCGCGGCAGCGGCGCGGCAGCCCGCGCCGGTCGCGTATCTGCTGCTCGCGGCGCTGAGCCTGTTCTGGGGCCTCAACTGGCCGATCATGAAGGTCGTGCTGGGCGAGATTCCCGTGCTGCCGTTTCGCGCGCTCTGCCTGCTCGGCTCCGGGCCGCTCCTGCTGGCGATCGCGGCGACGCGCGGCGACGCGATGGCGCTGCGTCGCCACGAAGTCGGGCCGCTCGTGCTGGCGGCGCTCTTCAATGTGACGCTCTGGCACCTGTTCTCGGCTTACGGCGTGTCGCTGATGGCGGCGGGACGGGCGAGCATCATCGCCTACACCATGCCGGCCTGGGCCATGCTACTGGGCGCGATTGTCCTCGGCGAGCCCTTCGGCCTGCGCGGGCTCCTCGCACTGGCGCTCGGCATGGCCGGCATCGGCGCGTTGCTGCTGCCCGATCTCGAGCGCATCGCCGCGGCGCCGCTCGGCGCCGGGGCGATGATGTTGGCAGCGATCAGCTGGGCCGCGGGCACGGTGGTGATGAAGCGCTTTCGCTGGGGCTGCTCGGTGGCGGCGCTCACCGGCTGGCAGACCGTTCTGGGCGGATTGCCCATCGTGCTGGCGGCAATGGTGATCGGGCCGTTCCCCGGACTCGAGCGCGTCGACGCCGCGGCCATGGCCGGGCTCGCCTACGTCATCCTCATGGGCATGGTGTTCAGCCAATGGGCCTGGTTCTCCGTGCTCGGCCGGCTACCCGTCGCAATCGCCTCGATCGGCTCCCTCGCCGTCCCCGTCATCGGCGTTCTCTCCTCGGCGCTGCTGCTGCATGAGCGCATCGGCGCCGGCGAGATCGCCGCGCTGCTGCTGGTCACGGCCGCTTTCGCCACCGTGCTGCTCCGCCCGGCGCGGTGCTGACCGCAGGGTTGCGTGGCGGCGCTCGATCGGCGAGTCTACGGCGATGATGCGCCTCATCCGCCTCGTGCTGCTTGGTCCGGCCTTGCTCAGCCTCGCCCAGTGCAGCGGCTGGCTGCCGCCCTTCGAGACGGTGCCGCCGCCGGCCAGCGCCGATAGCGAGGCGACCCGCGTTGCGGTCTGCTACAACGCCCTCACGGCCTCGCCCGAGCAGTTGCTGGGCGTCGCCACGGCGAGCTGCGGTGCGGGCGCGACGCCGCAGCCCGTCGGGCGGGACCTGACGCTCAGCTACTGCCCGCTCTTCACCCCGGCCCGCGCCACCTTCGCCTGCGCTGCGCCCTGACGAAGGCGTGATTCCCCAGCGATCGCCCGCAAGTGCTATCCTGCCATCGTCGCGCTGGCCACCCAGCCAAAGGCCGGCGCTCAGGGGGAGACGACCAATGAGCATCAACCATACGGCCGCACCGCGGCTGGCCATTCCCGCGCTCGGCGGCCTTTACGACGCGCTGGCGCCCTACAGCTACGCACTGATCCGCTTCGCTACGGGCGCCATCCTGGTGCCGCACGGCTACGTCAAGCTGTTCCAGGGCGGCGTGACCGGACTGGCCGGCAACCTCGGCAAAATGGGCTTCGAGCCGGCCATCGTCTGGGCCTACTGGGTGGCCGGGCTCGAATTCTTCGGCGCCATCATGCTGGCGATCGGCCTGCTCACCCGGCCGGTGGCGCTGCTGCTGTTGATCGAGATGGTGGTGATCGTCTTCGGCGTGCACCTGCCCCAGGGCTTCTTCTGGACCGGCCGCGGCGTCGAATACCCGCTGCTGCTGGGTGTCTTGTGCCTCGCCATCTTCTTGCGCGGCGGCGAGCGGCTGTCGGTCGATCGCGCCTTGGGGCGGGAGATCTGAGGCGGCGATAACCAAGGGTAAACGGGTCTGAGGGACGATCGCCCCTGCGCATCCCTGCGCAGGAGCGATCGATGATCCCGCCTAATCGGCAGCAGCTTGCGTTGGTCACCCTCGTCTGCGCGGCGGCGGGGCTCTATGGTTGGGCCGTCTTCCTCTCGACCTTCAGCCATGACGGCTCGATCGGGCCGCGCTACAACGCCCCGGGCACGGACTGGATGGTTTTCTACGCCGCCGCCCGCGCGTTTTTCGACGGCAACCTGCCGCTCATCTTCGACGGCCACCGCTTCACCGCCCATCAGAACCAGATGTTCGCCGCTTGGCTTTCGGGCCAGCTGCCGTTCCATCCCTGGCTCTACCCGCCGCATTTCCTGCTGTTGGCATTGCCCTTCGGGCTCATCCCCTTCTCAGCTTCCTATGCGCTGTTCATGTGCATCACCGGCGCGGTCCTTGTCGCGACGATATGGCTCTACGCGCCGCCCGACTATCGCCGTTGGCTGCAGCTGGGGTCGCTGCTGCTCTGCCCGGCCGCTTCGATCACCGTCATCGCCGGCCAGAACGCCTTCCTCACCGCCGCGCTGCTTGTCGGCGGGTTCGGCCTCCTGCCGCGCCGTCCGATCCTCGCCGGCGTGCTGCTGGGCGTCGCCACCTTCAAGCCGACGCTGTGGCTGATGGTGCCGGTGGCGCTGATCGCCGCGCGGCAGTGGCGGGTGCTCGCCAGCGCCGCGGCCGTGGCCAGCGTGCTGGCGCTGGCAAGCCTGGCGGTCTTCGGCGTCGAGATGTGGCGGCAATGGCTGGAGATGGCGCTGAGCCCGCCTGCCGATTTCTACAGCAACTGGCTCGAATCGGGCCGCTCCTGGGGCTTGAGCGTTTATACCTGCGCCTGGGTGCTCGGCGCCTCGCACGGCGTCGCCACCCTCGTCCAGGCAGCCGCCACATTGGGGGCAGCGGCCGGCGTCTATGTCGCCTTCCGCGGCGCTCTCGCGCCCGACCGGCAGCTCGCCGTGCTGCTGGCGGCGGCCATCCTGGCGGGCCCGCACGTATCGAGCTACGACACGCTGCTGCTGGCGATCGCCGCTTCCCTGCTGTTCTGCCGCGCCCTCGAGGAAGGGGCGCCGCTCTACGAGATCACGCTGATGCTCTCCGTCTGGCTGCTCCCGCTGTTCAACCCGCCGCGCGCCACCCCGCTCGGATTGATGACGCCGCTTCTGGTCGCCTTGTTCATCGCCATCGCGATGGCCGGCGCGCGCATGCGATCGCCGGCAAGCGCCGCCGCCGCGGCATAGCGCATCCCGCCCGCGCGCCTTGACGCGATCGGGCACGCGCGCCACTTACGCGGGACGGGCGATGCGCGAGAGGTTTCGATGATCACCATCAGGCCGGCCGAGACGCGCGGACGGACGCGGCTCTCTTGGCTCGACAGCCGCCACAGCTTCTCTTTCGGCGACTATTACGATCCGCGGCAGACCGGCTTCGGTCCGCTCCTCGTCATCAACGAGGATCGCGTGGCACCGGGCGCGGGCTTCCCGACGCACGGCCATCGCGACATGGAGATCATCTCCTACGTGCTGTCAGGCGCGCTCGAGCACAAGGACAGCATCGGCACCGGCGCGGTGATCCGCCCGGGCGAGGTGCAGCGCATGAGCGCGGGAACCGGTATCCGGCATAGCGAATTCAACCCCTCGCGCGACGCGCCCGTGCATTTCCTGCAGATCTGGATCGAGCCGGAGCGCACCGGGCTCGCGCCGGGCTACGAGCAGAAGGCCTTTGCGCCGGAGGACCGCCGCGGCCGGCTTCGCCTGGTGGCAAGCCGCGACGGCGCCGACGGCAGCGTGACCGTGCATCGCGATGTCGCCCTCTATGCCGCGCTGGTGGCGCCCGGAGACCGGCTGCGCCACAGCCTCGCCCCCAAGCGCGCGGCGTGGCTCCAGGTCACGCGCGGAGCCGTCGCTGTCAACGGCAGCATGCTGCGCGCCGGCGACGGCGCTGCGATCGACGGTGAGCCCGAGATATCGATCGACGGCAAAGAGGACGGAGAAGTCCTGCTCTTCGATCTGCCGCGCGCGGCCTGAGCCCTCACCGTAACGTCCGGCGTCCGACTTAACGCTCTCTCAAGGAGCGCGCGCCCATCCTGCCTGCCGCATCGGTGCAGGATCGGAGCGGTCGCAGTGTCCTCGAGCGCGCGGGCGAGATGGCTCGTCATCGTCCTCATACTGGTTCTCGACGGCGTGGGGCTGGCCCATTACGGCATGCGTCTCACGCTCGTCGGGCTCGCCAGCGGCGCTGGCGCACTCGTCGTGTTCGCTGCCATCGCCGCCATTTATAGCTACTGGCGGCCGGATGAACGGATCGTCGATCTCGCGCATTGCGCGGCCCAGCTCATCGCCCTCTTCGCCGCGACCGGCGCCTTCAGCTATGTGGTGACGGCCGCCGGCCTGCCGCTCGCCAACGAGGCAATCGCGGCGGCGGATCGCGCGCTCGGCTTCGACTGGCTGAGCTGGTTCGGCTGGCTGGAGCAGCACCCGGCGCTCCGCCTTGTCCTGCAGCTCGTTTATCCCAGCGCCATCGCGCAGATGGTGATGATCGCCTGCTACCTGAGCCTCGGCGGACAGCCCGAGCGCAGCCGCGAGCTCGTCTGGACGATCATGCTGTCGCTGCTCGTCATCGTGCCGCTGTCGGGGCTGCTGCCGGTCGAGAGCGCCTGGATCTATTACGGCGTCGGCGCTTTCTTCGACGCGGCGTCGATCGCCGATTTCGACCGGCTGCGCAGCGGACAACTGCACGATCTCGACCTGCGGCAATTGCAGGGCATCATCAGCTTCCCCTCCTTCCACACCAGCCTTGGCGTGCTGTTCACTTACGTCGTGCGCAAGCGGCGGCTGATCCTGCTGCCGGTCGCCCTGCTGAACGTCGTGATGATCGTTTCCGTGCTGACCGAAGGCGGCCATTTCCTCGTCGATGTGATCGCCGGGGCCGGGGTCGCCGCGGCAGCGATCTGGGCGACCGCCCACATCGAAGCGATGTTGCGCCACGGCCACCCGGCCGCCGCCACCGCGTCAGCGGCGGAGTGAGCGCCGCCCGGATGGGCTCGGCTACGCGCGCATCTCAGCGCGCGAGCGCCGCAACGCGTATGTGGATGACCGCGTCGGGCCCGGTATAGGCGCGCCGCCATCCCGGCAGATGGTCGAGCGCTGCCACGGCGCCATCCTGCGGGTGCAGCAATGTCCAGGTGATCTTGTACTGTTTCAGCGCCTCGCCCAGGGCCGGTGCCGCGCCGCGCTCGACCGCGAGGTAGCGGCGCAGGAACGGATCGCCGTACATTTCGATGCGGCCGTCGATGAAGGTCGGCACGCCCTGGAAAATCAGGTAGCCGCCGAAGCTCTCGCTGTTGAGCACCGGTCCTGACACTCCCATCTTGGCGGCCGCGGCGAGCGCGGCGCCCGGCGTTTCCGGGCCGTCCGGCCGCTCGATCGGGCGCAGCAGCGTCAACAGGCCTACGACAGAGACCATCGCGAGCGTCAACGCCGCGCCCCGCGCGCTGGCCGGCGACGCCAAGGCAACGACACGCTCGCCCAGCGGCGAGGAGGGCGTCGAGCGGATGCGCGCGGCCAGCTGTGGGCCGAGCGCGGACGACACGATGAGAGGCGCTATGAGCGCGACAAGATCGGCGTGCCGCGCATGCGCCAGCGCCAGATGGATCAGCGCCAGCAGCAGCAAGAGCCGCGGCATCGGCAGGCGCAGGCCTGCCGCAAAGGCCGCGAACATCATGCCGAGCAGCCAGGGCTCAAGCGGATCGAAGCTCTGGAAATTGGGGCTCAGCCACTCGCTGAAGCTCAGCTGCAGCGTCGGCATGTTCAGGAGACGAAACGGCAGCAGCAATCCATCGATGCCGTTGGGCGTCAAGAGCGCGGCAGCGGTGCCGAGCGCGAGGAAGCCGCCCCATTGGCGCAAGCTTCCCCATCGTTGCTGCGGCGTGGCGGACGTCCATGCCGCTTCGGCGCCGAGGAACGCGGCAAGCGCCAAGCCGACCATGAAGCTGCCATGCAGATTCGCCCAGAGCGCCATCAGCGGCAACGCCAGGAGGGGCGGTGCGCGCCCTTCATCGCGTGCGCCGACCAGCGCCGCGCACCACGCGACGAGGACCGGCAAGGCCAGCGCATGGGGCCGCGCCAGGAGATGGGGCAGCAGCAACGCGCCGCTCAGCCCGACGACAATCAGCGCCGAAAACGGCTCCCAGCGCCGCAGCAGCGCGCGCGTGAGCAGCGCCAAGGCGCCGGCGAAACAGAGGGCGGTGAGCAGGACGAGGCCGGGCCAGCCGGCCAGGCCGTATACGCCTGCCAGCACGAGTTCGGAGAGCCATTCATGCGGGACCCATGGCACGCCCGCCATGCTGTGCGAAAAAGGGTCGCGCATGGGCAGCGCCGCATGGGCGATCATCCACTGCCCGGCGGCGACATGCAGATACGTGTCGGGGTCGTTGAGGACGGCGAGTCCGGCGCTGAGCGGCCGCGCCAGCGCGACCACCGCCACAATGCACGGCCAGGACACGAACGGGCGCAGCCAGCCGCGGCGAGCGCCCGTCGCTTCGTCGGATCCGTTTGTCTCCGCGGATATCGCCATCGCCCTGCTCGCCGTTGCGGTCGGCTGGCGTTGCCGCCGGACCCACGGGCATTGTCATGGCGCATTCTTTAAAGCTCGTTACGGGCGGCGGGGGAAATAAAGCATTCGGTAAACATGCGGCCGGCATAGTCGGGCGGCGGTCGCCGCGACCGTCCATGCGCCTGTTTCGGAAAGCGGCGCTTCCCGGCGCCGAGCCCATGACATGACCGCCGCCGACGCCGCCATCGCCGCCAAGCCCAGCCGCCTGACCGAGGCCCGCGCGGTTGTTACCGCTTGCGCCGTGCTATCGCTGGTGCTGGCGGCGCCGATCATGGCGATGTCGGTGCCGTGGTTTTGCGACCTCTATTTCCACATGGCGCGGATGGCGATCCTCGAGAATCCCCATGCCGCCGATATCAGCGACTGGTACCGCTCCGACTGGCGGCTCTTACCCAATCTCGCGATGGATCTCGTCGTGCCTACGCTCGGCGAGGCGATCGGCACGGCCGCTGCCACGCGCGTCTTTGTCGCGCTGACCTTTGTCCTGACCTTCACCGGGACTGTTGCGCTGCACCACGCGATCCATCGCAAAGTGACGTGGTTCCCGCTCGTCGCCTGCCTCTTCATCTACAACTGGATCACTTTCCTCGGTTTTGCCAATGTTCTCTTCGGCAACGCGCTGCTGCTGTGGGCCTTGGCGCTCTGGTTCCATGGCCGTGCCCGCACGCTTCCCTTCCGCATGCTCCTCGGCACGGTTTGCGCCGTTATCCTCTACACCTGTCATCTCATCCCGCTGGGCCTCTATGCGCTCGTCATCGCCAGCGCCGAGTTCGCCCGCCTGCGGCAGACGCGACCAGGCCCGCATGAGATCGGCCGCAGCCTCGCCGTCACGGCCGTCCCGTTCCTGGTACCGCTCGTATTGCTTCTCACCAGCCGCACGGTCGAAGCTTCGGCGCCGGGCCTCGACTACGTGCTGGCCGCAAAGCTGTTCGCGCTGCTGACGCCGTTCATCACCGTCAACATCCCCGTAGACCTCGCCATTGCCGCCGGCACGGTCGCACTTCTCTACCTCCTCGCCAGGGAGCGCGCGCTCGTCGTCGCGCCCGAGCTGCGTTTCGCGCTCGTCGCGCTGCCCATGCTTGTCTTGGCAATTCCGACATCGTTCTTCGGTACCGATCTCGCCGATTTTCGTCTCCCGGCGCTCGGCATCTTCATCGCCATCGCCGCCTGCCGCTTCGGCGAGCAGAGCAGCCATCGACTCCGGCGCGGCGTCCTCGCCGGTGCCGCCGCCCTCTTCGCCATTCGGATGACGGCAATCGCCATCGACTTCGCGACAGCGGAGCCCGAGGTCAAGGCGATCACCCAGCAATTCCGCGCGATGAAGCCGGGCGCCGTGCTGTTCACGGGCACCTTCGAGCACAGATCGTTCCTGGTCGATCTGTTCGCCAAGCCCGAGAACTGGCTCGCGCCGTGGCAGCGCCGCAATGTCGTGCCCTTCCGTCACATCGGCACCATGGCCGTGCTCTATCAGCCGGTGCTCGTGCCGGAGACGACCATGATCGACGGGCAGCAACCGGTCGCCATGCTGCCGCCGTTCCGCGCATTGAAGGCATTGCAGTCGCAAGACCATGTCGCGCGCGCCTTGGCGGGGCCTGATGATCTCAAGCGCTGGCTCCGGGAAATCAGAGCCACTGTGGCGCGGCCGCCCTATCGCTTCACCGCGGTCTACGTCGCGCTGTCGGACCCGCTGGGGCTGGCGGAGCCGCCTCCCGGCATCGTCGAGCGGTTTTCGCAGTACAATTATCGCATCTGGGATGCGAGCGAATGGATGGCCCGCTGAACGCCGATCGGCTTGCGCGAGTGCACGCGATTCTCGCCGAACGTGATTCTCCAGCGCCGCGAATCGAAAAGGCCCCCGGGAGATTTTCTCGGGGGCCTTTTCGCGAGCGCGGCGCCGATCAGGCCTGGCTCGGCTTCTTCATTTTGGCCTTGCTGGTCTTCTTCTTGTCGGAAGCGACCTTCTTGGTAGCCTTCTTCTTCTTCGCCATCTTCTTCTTTGGCGTGGTCTGCTCGGTCTGCGCCTGCGCCTTCGTGATCAACGGAACGGTCGAGGCGGCGACGAACGAGAGCAGGGCAAACGCGGTAATGAGCGCCTTCATAACGAGCTCCTGGTTCTGGAAAAGATTATCGAGGTTGGTTTCGGGAGTGGATCTGTCGGATTGCGACGCGAGAACTCGGCCGGCAAAACAGACGGACATACAATACCATGATTTCTCCAGAATGTGAAAGTTTCCGCCAGCCTGCGCCACTTTTGACACGGTGATGCGCCAAGAAGTCACGCCTTATTCTCGTTTTCGCCGCGAATGTCGCATTTCTGCCTGTCGCTTCGCGGGCGCGACATCGCGGGAGAAAATTCCCGCATGCGGGCGCACGCGAGAACATGCGGCAGTTTGACGCATAAATTGGCCCGTGCCGCCCGCGACTCGGCCGCAGCATTGCCCGCCATTTTATCTTTCAACGCGACAGCACCCAGCGGCCGCTCGGCTCGCGACAGATCGTGGCCAGGGCTGTGCTTGGCGCTCCCTCGATCATGACCCTGCGCTCGTAGACGCGGCAGGTGCGTCCGCGCGCGTCGGTGAAGGCGCGGAGCGGCTCGGGCGTGCTCAAGCCGACGGGCGGCGGCAAGGCGTGATCCGCGAGGCCGCCCGGCGCGGGGTCGATGTTGACGCCCTCCGCCCATCCTGGGCCGGCCGGCGACGGCAAGACGGCCGCAACAGCGAGGAGCGCGATGGCGAGGCGTGCGCGACCGCGCCGGTGTGCAAGCTCTTCCATCCGTCGGACCTTTCGGTACCCCGGCATTGCGACAAACCCAGAGGACGGCCCGCGGTTCCACGGCCGGCCAAGCACCCGC
>WNEZ01001053.1_pt1 | contig 22764 bp, 19 predicted proteins | sample 5400521 | NCBI WGS metagenome assembly WNEZ01 (sample SAMN13153339, study PRJNA577476) | soil metagenome | isolation source: 120 cm saprolite under Douglas fir tree site 2 hole 1 replicate 1 | place: USA:California | collected 2015-04-18 | reverse complement strand
GTTCCCGCTCAGGATAAGAAAGACCTGCAAGGCGAGCATCACCCCGCCCGCCGCGTGCCGCGCGACGCGCGGCCAGAACGCGAACCACGGGGCGACCAGCTCGGCCAGGTGGTTGAAGAGCACGCCGGCCCGGTGGAACCAGTGCGGGCGGAAGTGGAGCCAGCGGCTGAGCGGGTTCGGCAGCGGCTGCGTCTCGTAGTGGTAGTAGAGGCAGGTGAGGTCACGCCAGCAGCGATCGCCGCGCAGCTTGATCAGGCCCGCGCCCAGCATGATGCGGAAGATCAGCCAGCGGTAGAGCCAGAGCACGGCCGCGGGGGGCGGCCGGCGTGGAAACGGGCGCGGGTCGAGAAGCGGGCAGAGGAAGATGGCGAGGAAGCCCGTCTCGAGGAGCTGGATCTCCCACCCGTAACCGTACCAGTCCTGTCCGATGTGCACGAAGGAGAGATAGAGCGCCCACAGGACGGCCATCAGGACCGCGTTCGCGAGGCCGGCCAGCACGAGCAGCGAGAGGCCGACGCCGAGGCAGGCCGTCGCCACCAGGACGCGATCCGAGACGTCGAGCCAGAAGAGGCTCGGGACCTGGAGGAACGCCGCGGCGCGCGAGCCGAAGTGCGTGGCCAGGCGACCGAGATAGAGGTCGGCCGGCAGGAGGCCGTCGTGGCCGATCAGCGGGAGGACCTGCTGCGCGAGGCCGAGAAACGCGACGGCGTAGACCAGGCCCGCGAGGCGGAGGAGAACGAAGCGCGTGAGCCAGTAAGAGGGAGCCGAGCGCGTCACGGCGCCTGGCATCTAGCGGCGTCCCCGCGCTGCGATCAATCGAGCCGGCGGTTGCGGTGCAGCGCACCCCGCGCTATGCGCGGGCGGCGAGGAGGTGGTGGATGACGGGATGGGCGCTCGTCGGGTTGGCGCTCGTGATGGAACTGGCGGGATGCCGGAGGGCGCCGCGCGCGGTGTACGAGTACGAGCCGCCGGTCACCTTCACCTCGACCGACCAACCGGTACCCCCGCCAGCCCCCGCCCGGGCGGCCGGGCCGACGAGCACGACGTTGCCGCCCCGCGCGCCGGTGTGGCTCCGGGGCGGGACCCGCTAGCCCGACTCTCCGCCACCTGGTGCGTCGGCGGCGACACGAGCAGGCTCAGCCGCCCGCGGCGGGCTGCTTCGTCGCCTCGACGTCGATCGTGATCTTCACCTCGTCGCCCACCGCGACGCCGCCGGCCTCGAGGGCCTGATTCCAGGTGAGGCCGAAGTCCTTGCGGTTGATGGTGGTGGTCGCCTGCGCCCCTGCGCGGGTCTTGCCCCACGGGTCCTTCATTTCGGGCGTCGGACCCTCGACGTCGAGTATCGCCTCGCGCGTGACGCCGTGCAGGGTCAGGTCGCCCGTTACCTTGAAATGATCCGGAGCGACCCGCTCGATCTTCTTCGACACGAAGGTGATGGTCGGGTACTTGGCGACGTCCAGGAAGTCGGGACTCTTCAGGTGCGCATCGCGCTTCTCGATGCGCGTGTCGATGCTTGCCGCGTCGATGGTGGCCTGGATCTTCGAGCGGGTGAGGTCCTGCTCGTCCACCGCGACGGTGCCCGCCACCTTGCCGAAGGCGCCGCGCACGGTGCTCACCATGAGGTGGCGGACGGAGAACTGTACGCTGCTGTGGGCCGGATCGAGATCCCAGGTGGCGGCGCGCACGAGCGAGGGGAGGGCGAGGACGGCGAGGATCAGCACCTTGCGCATGACGCCTCTCGTATGCGGCGCGCCCGGATCATGCAAGTGGGTTGAGGTACCTCGGCGCACGGAGGCGATCGGCGAGATCAACGCCACGGGCGGTGGAGCTGCTCGAGCTAGTCGTCCGACGCCTGCTCGAGGTCGTCGGCGGCGGTGCGCCGCTCGACGCCGCCGACATCACCGCGCTCGCCACCGAGACGGCGAAGACCGGGCGCTACGAGAGCGGCCCGCGGGACCGGGTCGGTGAGCGGCGCTGGACGTGCGCTGGGCCTGCCCATCTTGCCGGCGGGCCGCCCGCCGAGCGCGCCGGCACGGGCGATTGCCAGCGCGCGGAGGGCGGCCCACCCCGCGCAGGCCCGCGCTGGTGCTCGCGCGGTGCGGGACGAGGCTGCCCGTGCGCCCGCTCGCGCGCCCCGGGCATCGGCGGCGTGCCGAGCCGTCGCGGCGAGCCTCCGGATCCCAGCTGCTGCCGCTCGGTGCCTCTGGACGGCGCCGGTGGAGCCAGCCGCTCCCGCTCCACGCGGCGGTGAGGCTGGGGGCCGGCGCGCTCGGGCACCCGGGCGGGTCCGGGAACGGCCCGCCGGCCACCACCCGGCCGTTCCTGCATGGCCCGTTCGCGCGGCGCATCGCCCTGCGGGCGCCCGGTGCGCGCGTGCGACGGCGGCGCGGGCCGCGTGCCCGTCTGCCCCAGGTTCCGGTGCTCCGCTCCGGGCGGTGGCGGCGGGCTCGTCCGTCCGTGAAGTGATGTCTGACGAGGGATGCCTCGCTCCTGCGGCGCGTGCACGAGACGTGGCGGCGGGGTCCCCCCGGAGCCCGGGTTCAAGCCGGCCGCGCGGAGATGGTGCGAGAGGTCCTGCGGTGGCCGCGTGGCGACCACGGGGCGGGCGTGTATCGCCTGTGGCGGGCGGACGGCGTGGCCCTCCTTCGCCACCAGGCTGGCCGAGGTGGGCTTCACGCCGAGCTGGCCGTGGATCGGACGGAGGTTCCGCGCGTCGGCGGCCGTGAGACGCACGTGCTCGACGCGTCCCCGCCCGAAGTGGTCCCGGTTCACGGCAATCATCGCGTTGTGGACGTTCTGGTTGCGGAAGACGGTTACGTTGCGGACGTTCACGAAAGTGTTGTTCTGGATGACGACGTTGTTCACGATGCGCGGCCCGCCCCAGCCGCCCCACCAGCACGTCCCGACGAAGCCGACCGGACCCCACCACGGGATGAGGGGCTCGCCGAAGCCGAGCGCCACCCAGCTGACGAACGGGAACGGCAGGCCGACGCTGACGCTCACGTGGGGGCCGAAGAACGCGACCAGCGCGGGCGAATACACCGGCGCGACGACGACCGGCCCCGGCGCCCAGCCCCAGAAGCCGTCGTCGTACACCCAGCGACCGTAGTGGTACGGTGCCCAGCCCCAGGGCGCGTCGTCGACCCAGGTCCAGCCGTAGTAGGGGTCCCAGATCCAGCGCCCGGTCGAGTATGGCGCCCAGTCGGGCTGCACCTCGCGCGGCACCCAGACGTGCCCGTAGCGCGGGGTCTCGCGCCAGTCGCCGTACTGGTCGAGATCCTCCGCGCCGGCGACGTCGGGTGGGGCATAGCGCGCGCTCCGCGCCGGCTGGCTGGCCCGTTCGTCTCGACCGAGGTTCCAGCGGTCCCACTCGTCGGGGTCGGCCGCGGCGCTCTGCGAGAGCTGCGGCGCATCGCTGCCCTCCAGCACGGCCTGTCTGTCCGGGCCGAGCTCGAGTGCCTCGCCGTTGGCAGGGACGAGCGTCGCCTGGCCGCCGCGGCGGCTCGAGAACGTCGTCCGGTCCTGTTCGACGTCGATGCGGTAGTAGCCGGGGTGATCGATGGTGAGGGCGCCGTTCGGCGTGTCGACCTCGATCGCCTGTCCGCGAGGAAGGCGGCGTACGTCGACCGCTGCGTGGCCGGAGGTGAGCTTGAACTGCTGGATATCCGTCTCCAGCGACTCGAGCCCGAGCTCGGTTCCCGCGCCCGCGCGCACGAAGGCGCCGGGACCGACCTGGAGCTCCAAGTTGGCGGCGTCGCCGGTGTAGAGGGAATCGCCGGCAGCGATGGGGGTGTTCACCTGCGCGGGGGCCCAGTCCTCGGCGCCGGGACACCAGAAGGACACCTCGCCGTCGGTGAAGCTGAGGCGTGGCGGAGTGGGCCCCGCCTCTCGCTCGCCGCGTGTCGCCGCCACGACGCGGGGTGCCAGACCGGCCGACGCCACCAGCAGCGCCAGAGCCGTCGTCGCGAGCCGTTTCCACCTCATCGTCGTACGTCTCCTCTCCGCGCCAACACGCGCGATCGGACCTGGAACAGGGCCGATGGGACGCGGTTACGCCCCGCGAGGAGGGGGCTAGTGACCCCTGGCGAAGTGCAAAGCGCCGAGCGCGTCCGGACGCTGCCCCAGCGGGCAGCCGATTGCCGCGAGGTTGCGCACCGTGCACCCGCGCCGGGAGGGGACGTCCGGCGTCGCGAGGCCGCGGCTTGGCAGGCGATTTGCTGTACGCAAATGCGTCAGGAGACACCATGCTGACGGGAATCGCGCATCTGCTGTTCGCGTGGGCGGCGGTGGCCACTGCTCTCGGCGTGATGGCCCGCATCCGCTGAGGCGCAACGCCTCTCCTCCTTCCAACGGACGAGGGCAAAACGGCGCAGGGCGTGGTACACGCTCTCCCGTGGAAGTCATCATCGTCGCGATGGCGGTGATCGGTGTTGCGGTCTTCGAGCGCGTTCGGCGCCAGCGCGAGGGGCGCGGACGCGACGGCATCCCGCCCTCCGGCGCATCCAAGCAGGCCAGCTAGGACGCCGGCGGCTCGGCCTCGTCGCCGATGCCGAGGGCGATCAGGCCGGCGAGGACGAGTCCGCCCGCCAGGGTGACAAGCCCCCCGGCGAAGCTGTGCGTGTGCTCCTTCACCAGCCCGACCAGGTAGGGACCGACGAAGCCGCCCAGGTTGCCGATCGAGTTGACGAGCGCGATCGCGCCCGCGGCGGCACTCCCGCTGGCGAAGCCCGCTGACAGCGCCCAGAAGGGCCCGAGGGTGCTCCACACGCCGAGCGCGGCGAGCGAGAGCGCGGCGAGGGAGAGCACGGGCGATGCGAGCCCGGCGCTGGCGGCCAGCCCCGCGGCGCCCACGAACGCCGACGCCGCCAGGTGCCAGCGCCGCTCCCGCCGCCGGTCCGAGCGCGCGCCGACGATCACCATGCCGACCGCCGCGGCGAGGTATGGAAGCATGGACAGAACGCCCACCGCGAGGTCGCCAAGCCCACCGAAGCCCTGGATGATCTGCGGGAGCCAGAAGCTGACGCCGTAGAGCCCGCTGACGAGCGCGAAATAGAGGAGCCCGAGCAGCCAGACGCGCCGGTGCGCGAGCGTCTCGAGCAGGCGGTGGTGCTGCCGTGCCTCCAGCAGCTCGCGCTCGCGACGCATGCGCTCCGCGAGCCAGGCGCGCTCCTCGGGGGCGAGCCAGGTGGCCTCCTCCGGGCGATCGGTCAGGTAGACGAGCACCACGAGGCCGAGCACGACCGCGGGCAGCCCTTCCAGCAGGAAGAGCCACTGCCACCCCGCGAGACCGCCCCGCCCGCCGAGACCGAGGAGCGCCCCGGAGATGGGCCCGCCCAGCACGCCCGCCATTGCCGTCGCGGTCATGAAGCGCGCCACGGCGCGCGCCCGCTCCGCCGCCGGAAACCAGTAGGTGAGGTAGAGGATCATGCCGGGGAAGAAGCCCGCCTCGGCGGCGCCGAGGAGGAAGCGCAGGGCGTAGAAGCTCGCCACGCCGCGCACCAGCATCATCGCCGCCGAGATGACGCCCCAGGTGATCATGATGCGCGCCATCCAGACGCGCGCGCCCACCCGGTGCAGGATCAGGTTGCTCGGCACCTCGAGGAGGAAGTAGCCGAGGAAGAAGATGCCGGCGCCGAAGCCGTAGACCGCGTCCGTGAAGCCGAGCGCGTGGCGCATCTCGAGTGCCGCGAAGCCGACGTTGATGCGGTCCAGGTAGGCGACCACGTAGAGCGCGAACATGAACGGAATGAGACGCCGGGTCACCTTCGAGAGGACGGCCGCCGCGAAGGCGGTCTCCGCGTGCTCGGCGGGCGTCACGCCGGCGGGAGACGTTCGCTCAGTGCACCGCCCGACCCGAGGTCGGGGTCTCCTGCGTGTCGTAGCCGTGCGAGAGGACGAAGTGATAAGCGGCGACGCGGTCCCGCTCGGACTCAGTCACCAGCTCGAACATGTATTCGTCCTCCGCCTCGCCGGCGACCCCCTGCACGTAGGTGACGTCCCCCGGCAGGACGACGATCTCGCCGACCAGGCCCTTGCCGCGCATGAGCTGGACCACCTCGGTGTCCTCGCCCTCGGTGGCGAAGTGCCAGTGGAGGTCGTCGTGGTCGTAGAGGACGACCTCGGGCGTGCCGGCGCGGAGGATGCAGTTGGGATGCGTCTGCAGCCAGCTCCAGAACGAACGGAAGGAGAGCGTCGCGTTCGAGTGCTCGATGCGCGTCCCGGAAGGCATGGGCGTATGCTAGCTCCGGCGCGGCGCGATTGCCATCGCCACTCGCCGCGTGCGGCGTCCTTGACTTCCGCCCGCCTTTCGGACGATCGAGGTCGGCATGGCGCTGCTCGACCGCTTCCGCCTGACCGGCACGGTGGCGCTGGTGACCGGCGCGGGCCGCGGCATCGGCCAGGCGATCGCGCTCGCCTTCGCCGAGATGGGGGCGGACGTGGTGTGCGCCGCGCGCACCGAGAAGGAAATCGAGGCGACGGCGGCGCGGGTGCAGGGCTTCGGCCGGCGCGGCCTCGCCGTGCGCTGCGACGTCACCGACCCGGCGCAGCTCCAGGCGCTGGCCGGGCGCACCGTGGCCGAGCTCGGACGCATCGATCTCCTGGTCAACAACGCAGGAGGGTTCCCGCCCATGTCGGTCCTCGACACCGACCTGCCGTCGTGGGAGTGGTGCTTCAAGTTCAACCTCACCTCGGCGTTCTTGCTCACGCGCGCCTGCCTGCCCCACATGCTGGCGGGCGACGGTGGCGCCGTGCTGAACATCTCGTCGGCGGCGGGACGCATCGTGCGCAAGGGCTTCGTCGCCTACGGCACCGCGAAGGCGGCGCTCTCCTTCATGACCAAGCAGCTCGCCGCCGAGTTCGCGCCGCGCGTGCGCGTGAACGCGCTCGCGGTGGGCGCCGTGGACACCTCCGCGCTCCGTCCCTTCCTCACCGACGAGCTGCGCGGGCAGATGGAGGCGATGACGCCCATGCGGCGGATCGGGTCGGTCGAGGACGTGGCGCTCGCCGCGCTCTGGCTCTGCTCGCCGGCCGGAGGCTGGGTGACGGGCAAGGTGGTCGAGGTGGACGGCGGCATCGAGTCGACGAACTGGCCCTTCGACTGAGATGCCGTACCGCGTGATCCAGTGGAGCACGGGGAACGTAGGTCGCTTCGCGCTCCGCGCCATCATCGGCCACCCCGAGCTGGAGCTGGCGGGCGTGTGGGTGTCGAGCGCCGCCAAGGCCGGGAGGGACGCGGGCGAGCTGTGCGGGGTCGGTCCGACGGGCGTGATCGCAACCACGGACGCGAGCGCGCTCCTGCGGCTCGACGCCGATTGCGTCTGCTACACGGCGACGGCGGACCTGCGCCCGTTCGAGGCGGTGGAGGATCTCTGCCGCATCCTCGCGGCGGGCAAGGACGTGGTCTCCACCTCGATCGTGCCGCTGGTCCACCCGCGCTCGTTTTTCCCCGAGGTGTGCGACAAGCTCGCCGATGCCTGCCGCCGCGGCGGGACCTCGTTCTTCACCTCGGGGATCGACCCCGGGTTCGCGAACGACGTGCTGCCGCTCGTGCTCTCCGGGCTCTGCGAGCGGTGGGAGGAGATCCGCGTCCTCGAGATCATCAACTACGCGACCTACGATCAGCCGCAGGTCCTGTTCGAGACCATGGGGTTCGGCAAGCCGCTCGACCACACGCCGCTCCTGCTCGCCCCGGGGTCGTTGACCTTCGCGTGGGGCGGGACGGTCCGGCTGCTCGCCGAGGGCCTCGGCGTCGAGCTCGAGGACGTCCGCTCGGCGTACGAGCGACGGCCGGCCGAGCGGCCGATCCGCATCGGAGCGCACACCGTCCAGCCGGGCACGATGGCGGCGCTCCGCTTCGAGGTGCAGGGGATCGTCGGCGGCACGCCGGCGATCGTGGTCGAGCACGTGACGCGGCTGGACGACGAGCTGGCGCCGGAGTGGCCGCGCGGCAGGGGCTACCGCGTGGAGATCACGGGCACGCCCAGCATGCGCTGCGACTTCGACTTCGCGGACGAGAGGGGCGACCTCGCCGTGGGGGGCGTGCTGCTCGCGGCGACGCGCATCGTGAACGCCATCCCCGCGGTCTGCGGCGCGCCGCCGGGGCTGCTCTCGGCGCTGGATCTGCCGCTGGTGACGGGCCGGGGCCTGCGCGCCGTCTAAAGGCTCGCGGCCAGTCGTTGCGCGCGCCGGCGGCCGTCGTCGAGCATCGTCGAGAGGGAGCGCGCACACTCGTGAGATACGGCGCCCCGCGCTGCGCCTCGCTCGACGGCGCTCGCCGACCTCCCGAGCGCGGCGGCGACCCGTACCACGAGCCGGGCCGCGTTCCGCCGGCGGCGCGCCGCCTCCGCCCGGTCGATCAGCCGGGTCGCGCGCCGGAACCGCCGCTCGAGGGCGCGCGGTAGCGCGTCGCCGGCGCACTCGTGCCGCGTCAGGCCGGAGGCCAGCGCGCAGCGCAGGCCCGGGAAGCCGTCCGGCGGGCACGCCGGGATGGTCGTGGTGGTGGTCGTCGTGGGGCCGGTCGAAGAGGTCGCGGTCGAGGACGTGCTCGGGGTGCTCGTGGACGTCGTCGAGATCGGCAGCGTGGTCGTCGGCGGCGCGGTGGTGGACGTGGTCGTGAGCGAAGGGGTGGTGACGGTCGTCGTCGAAGAGCTCGTGCTCGGGATCGACGCCGTGGAGGTCGTGCTGCTGGTGGTGGGCGACGTCGTGCTGCTCGTGGTGCTCGGGTTCGGCACGGCGAGCGCGAAGAACGTGTTGGCGTCCATGGTCCCGAGGCCGGTCACCATGTCGTACCCCGGTCCCGCCGTGTAGTCCCCGTTCGAGCCGGACACCACGTCGTGGTACGCCCCGGTCCCGCACAGGCCGTAAAGGAGCGCGCCGGGATTGCCGAAGCCCGCACCGCCCGCGCGCTGGTCGAGCTGCGCGAGGTACCCCGCCCACTGCGGCGCCGCTACGGAGGTGCCGGCGACGACGAACCAGGTGCCGGCCTCGAGGACGTAGTTCCCGGGCGCGGGGTCGGCCTCGAGCGCCACGTCGGGCACCAGGCGCTGCGTGCCGGCGGGCACGCCGCAGCCGACCTGGAAAGCCGGGCGCGCGAACGTCGTGCTCACGCCGCCGCCCGAGCCGCTCCACCCGGCCTCGCTCCCGTAGCCCGCGCACGCCGGGCTCGCGGGCGTCATGCCGGCGCTGCACGCGGGCGTCGTACCGCCGACGCCGATCACATGTGGTGAGCTCGCGGGCTCGTCGACCGAGAGCGTGTTGCTGCAGTCGAGGCTGCCGCTGTCGCCCGAGGCGGCGAACCACGACTGGCCGATGGCGTTCGCGTTGGCGACGATGGCGTCGTCGGCCGCCTGCTGCGCGGGCGAGAGCACCGGCTCGCAGGTTCCCCAGCTGGTGGTGACGATATGGCCCGCGTCGTCGGTCACGATCCGGTTGTACATCGTCGTGAAGTCGGTGTTCGACGTCGAGGCCGACATGTAGTTGAGGATGCGGGCCCCGGGCGCCGTGCCGTGCGCATACTCGACGTCGAGCGCGATCTCGATCGACTGCTGGTTGCTGAACTTGCAGCCCGCGGAGCTCGCCGGTCCGGTGCACACCTGTCCGCTGCCGGCGGGAAGCGGCGGCAGCCCCCACAGGGCGTCGAAGCCGGTGTTGTCGGTGTCCTTCCAGGCGTAGGCGCCCGCGATCACGATCGTCTCGCCGCCGCCGTCGTAGCTCGCGCCGTCGTCGTACAAGGCGGCGAGATCGTCCGGGCCGAGCGCGCAGCAGTGCGAGCCGAGGGTAGCCTTCGGCGCCGCGACCCGCCCGGCGGCGCGCAGGTGGGGGTGTCGCTCGGCGAGATCGTCGAGCCCGATGACTCCGACGACCGCGTCCGCCACCCGGGCGGGCAGGGACGGCTCCTCGATCGCCGCGTAGTGCCTCCGGCCGCCCAGGTCGACGGCGTGAATCGCCACCCCGAAGGCTCGTTCGAGGGCCGCCACGCTGCCCTCCGCGCCGACCAGGAGCCGGTTCGCTGCGCGCTCCGTCACCGTGAGCCCGCTCTGCGCGAGGTGGGAGACGACCGCCTCCTCGTCCGTCACGGCGGGCGCGTAGAGGGCGTTGAACTCTGCCTGGGTGAGGAAGCGGTGGAAGCGAGGCGAGAGGGGATCCTGGACGTCGGCGAGGAACGCCTCGAGTGCGTCGCGGTTGCGGAGCGCGAGGGCAACGACGACCCGGTGCCGGTCGGTGCGCGGGGCGGGGCCGCGGTCCTGCGTCCGTCCCAGGAGCGGAGAGAGCGAGGCGCGCCACCCCTGTGCGCTCGCCGGCAGCGCGACCGAGGCGAGTGCCAGGGCAAGGGTGATGTACGCGCGGCGGCGCCGAGGCATCGTGTTCCCTGATACTGGTCGTCCGGGGCGGGTCTCAAGCAACCGGGCCCACCGGCAGGCGTTGAACTCGGCGGCGGGAGCGCGCTAGGGTCGCCGCCATGGAGCTCCGTGGCAGCTGCAACGGGTGCGGTGCCTGCTGCAAGGTCCTGGTCCTCGAGCAGTCGCCCGAGGAGGTGCGGCAGATGGCCACGCTCACGCGCGTGCTCGGCATCCCCTCGGATCACGTCTTCGCCGCCGAGCACTGGCACCCGCTGACGCGCGAGGAGGCGATGCGGCTGAACCCCTTCTACACCAGCCGCCTCGCGCCCGAAGCGCACCTCTACACCTGCGACCGTCTCGGGGCCGATGGGCGCTGCACCGTCTACGAGGAGCGGCCGCTCGTGTGCCGCGGCTATCCCTGGTACGACCGGCCGCCGCCGGAGATGCCGCTCGCCGACCCCGAGTGCGGGTACCAGGTCGACCTGCCCGGGCGGCGCGAGTGACGACGTGCTAGCGCGCGTGCGGCCCCTGGAACAAGGGGGGGCGGAGAGCGCCGAGCGCTGGACAACACGGCGCGACTGGCGCAGACAACGAGCCACGACCCAGCCCATCCACCAGCTCCCGTCCGTCGTCCGCTCGCGGGTGATCCCGCCGGGCGGCGGCCGCGCCGGCCTCGAGCGGGTGACGATGCTCACCCCCTACGAGGCCGAGACGATCGCGGCGGACGCGCGGCGCGCCGGCCCTGGCGCGCGGCTCGAGGTGATCGTGCCGCCGAGCACGAGCGCCGCGCGGCTGGCGGCGGTCGAGTCCCTCTTCGCGTGGCTGCGCGAGAAGGGGATCGAGGTGAGCGTGCGGCGGGACGAGGAGGAAAGCTGAGCGAGGACCCATGGCGGACTACGACGTCGTCCTGAAGGACGGCATCGTCATCGACGGCACGCAGTCGCAGCGCTACCGCGCCGACGTCGGCATCCGTCAGGGGCGCGTCGCGCGCATCGGGCGGCTGCGCTCCTCCGACGGCCGGCGCGTCCTCGATGCAAGCGGCATGGTGGTCGCGCCCGGCTTCATCGACCTGCACACGCACTACGACGCGCAGCTCTTCTGGGACCCGTACCTGACGCTCTCGGGCTGGCACGGCGTCACCTCGGTGGTGATCGGCAACTGCGGCTTCGGCTTCGCGCCCATGCGGCCGGAGATGCGCGAGCGGGCCATGCTCACCATGACGCGCGTCGAGGCCATACCCTACGAGTCGATGCGCCGCGGGCTCCCGTGGGACTGGGTCACGTACCCCGAGTTCCTGGACAGCGTCGAGCGCGCGCCGAAGGCCGTCAACGTCCTCCCCTACGTGCCGCTCGCGCCGCTCCTCATCTGGGTGCTCGGCTTCGAGCGCGCCAGGGCGGGCGTGCTGCCGAGCGACGCCGAGCACCGCGAGCTCCGCCGCCTGCTGCACGAGTCGATGGACGCGGGCGGCTGCGGCTGGTCGGCGCAGCGCCTCCACCCCGACGGCCCGGGCGCCGTGCAGCGCGACTACGACGGCGGTCCCATGGTGACCGACGTGATGCGCGACGAGACGGCGCTCGCGCTGGCCGAGGTGCTCGCCGAGCGCAACCAGGGCTTCGTGCAGACGGCGCTCGCCACCGCCGACGGCGCGCACGACTTCGCGCACATCGAGGAGCTGGCGCAGACGAGCGGGCGGCCGGTCCTCTACAACGTCGTGCAGTCGTTCGTGCGCCTGCCCGACGCGCACCGGGTCCTGATCGCGTGGCTCGACTCGTGTCGCCAGCGCGGCATCCGGGTCTACGGCCAGGGCGTCACGACCACCGCGGCCTTCACCTTCACCTTCGAGGACTGGAACCTGTTCGACGACGACGCGGCGTGGATGGAGGCGACGGTCGGCACGCCCGCCGAGCGCAAGGCGAAGCTCGCCGACCCCGCGCGGCGTCCGTGGCTCCGCGGCTACCCCTCCGGGATCGTCACCGTCGGCATCCCGGAGATCACCATCCTCGATTGCTTCACACCCGCGACCAAGCCGTTCGAGAACCTGACCGTCGCCGAGGTGGCCGAGCGCACCGGGAAGCATCCGGTCGACGCCATGCTCGACGTCGCGGTGGCCGACGACCTGCGTACCGTCTTCTACGCCGAGCCGGCCAACGTCGACCGCACGGCGCTGCGCGAGATCATCGACTATCCGTGGATCGTGCCCGGCGTCTCCGACGGCGGCGCGCACACGAAGTTCTTCACCGGCGGGCGCTACCCGACCGAGTTCCTCTCCCGCATCGTGCGCGAGGAGGGGATGTGCTCGCTCGAGCACGCGCACTGGCGACTCTCCGCGCTCCCCGCGCACTGCGCGGGCTTCCGCGACCGCGGGACGCTGGTCGAGGGCGCGCCGGCCGACGTCGTCGTCTACGACCACGAGCAGCTCGCGTGCCTGCCGGTCGAGGTGGCGCACGACGTGCCCGGCGGGGAGTGGCGGCGCATCCAGCGCGCGCGCGGCTACCGCTTCGTGCTCGTGAACGGGGAGGTCACGATCGAGGACGACCGCGAGACGGGGCGCCACGCGGGGCGGCTGCTGCGCCACGGGACCGCCCGCGGGCGGTCTGACGAGACGAGCGAGCCGGCCTGAGATCGCGGCGGGCAGTCGCGGCCCGCAGCGTCAGGCGACCTTCGCGACCGCCGCGTCGGTCTCGCGGGCGCGCGCGCCCAGGCGGTAGAGGCGGAGGTCGGCGCGCCGGGTCCGCCACCAGTACTCCACGGTGCTGCCGGACCAGTTGTTGGTGATCCGGCCGTCGGCGCGCTTGTACCAGCTCTTGCCGACCTTGGCCCACACGCTGCGCGCGAGGATCGCCTGGAGGCGCTCGTTGTAGCTGCGCATCACGTCGGTGCGCACGTCGAGCCAGGCGAGATCGCGCTCCGCGAGGGCGCGCAGGCAGTCCATGATGTAGCGCACCTGGCACTCGATCATGAAGATGATCGAGTTGTGTCCGAGGTTCGTGTTCGGGCCGTAGAGCATGAAGAAGTTGGGGAAGCCGGCCACGCTGACGCCGAGGTACGCCTCCGCGCCGTCCTTCCACACCTCCTCCAGCACGCGCCCCTCGAGCCCCTCGATGCGCATCGGCACGAGGAACGCGGTGCTCTCGAAGCCGGTGGCGAAGATGATCACCTCGGCGGGCACCGAGCGGCCGTCCCGGGTGACGATCCCGTCCTCGGTGACGCGCTCGATCGCGCCGGTCACGACCTCGACGTTTTTCCGTCCGAGCGCCTGGTAGTAGTCGTCGGAGATCAGGATGCGCTTGGCGCCGATCGGATAGTCGGGCCGCAGCGCCCGCTGCAGCGCCGCATCCGGCACGCACTCGCGCATGTTCCGCTCCGCGACCCGGGTCATGAGCCAGCTCAGGGGCCGGTTCTGGCGAAACACCGGGAAGCGCTGCTCGTAGGTGAACCAGAGCCACCAGCGGTGGGCCCGGGCGAGCAGGGGGAAGCGTGCGAAGAGCCGCTTCTCGCGCTCGCCGTAGGCGCGGTCGTTCCGCGCGATCATCCAGTTGGCGCTGCGCTGGAACACGGACAGGTGCTTCACCACCGGCGCGATCTGCGGCACGAACTGGATGGCGCTCGCCGCGTTGCCGATCACCGCGACGTCCTTGCCGGCGAGGTCGACGTCGTGTCGCCAGCGTGCCGAGTGGAAGGACACGCCCCGGAAGCGAGCGAGCCCTGGGAGAGCGGGCGCGGCGGGGCGGTTCAGCTGTCCCACGCCGCTCACCAGCACCTCGGCCTCGATGGTCTCGCCCGCCGCGGTGCGCACGCGCCACACGCCGGCGTCCGCGTCGAAGCGCGCGTCCACGACCTCGGTGCCGAAGCGGATGTGGGGGAGCACGTCGTACTTGCGCGCGCAGTGCTCCATGTAGCCGAGGATCTCGGGCTGCGGCGACCACTTCCGCGACCAGTCGGTCTTCTGCTCGAAGGAGAAGCAGTACGCGAAGGCGGGCGAGTCGCACGCGGCGCCCGGGTAGGTGTTGTCGCGCCAGGTGCCGCCCAGCCGGTCCGCTTTCTCGAGGATGGTGAAGGAGTCGATCCCGGCGCGCTTCAACTGGATCGCCATGCAGAGGCCGCCGAAGCCCGAACCGACGATGGCGACGCGCGGGCGCCTGTGCTCCCGGGATGGCATGGGGTGTCCTCCTCGCCTCGCTAGTACGCTGCCGGGCGCGGGCCCGTCAATGCAGATCAGACGGCGCCCGCCAGCGCCGCCCGGAAGTCGTCCGGCAGCGGGATGGATCGGCCGCCCGCGTCGACGGCGGCGCCGACGATCTTCCCCGCGATGCAGACGACGCCGTCGCGGCGGCGGATCTCGTAGGCGAAGGTGATCGAGCTGCGCCCGACGGCCGCGACGCGCACGGCGCAGTCGAACTCGTCGGGGTAGCGCAGCGGCGCGCGGTAGTCGGCCTCGACGTGGACGCGCGGGAGGCCGAAGGTACGTTCGACCGGGCGCGCGGCGAAGAGCCGGCGCAGGAGGGCGTGCTCGGCGACCTCGAAGTAGCGGAGCGCCGCAGTGTAGTGAATGAGGCCGCTGGCGTCGGTGTCGACCCACTGGACGCGCATCGGCTCGACGTGGGAAGTCATGGCCTGCGCAGTCTCGGTCGAACGGGGAGCGCAGTCAAGAAAACGGCCCCCGCGCCGGCTCGACGGCGACCGGGAATCCGCTCCCGGTCATGCATGCGTGTTTCCGTTGGCGGCGAGCGAGGGCGGGTCGGCGGCCGGGATGCCGTCGGGAACGGGCGGCAAGGCGACGACTCGCAGCGGCACGTGGCCGGCCCAGCACGGCCAGCCGAGGTCGTCGGCGTCGTCGAGCGGCCCGCCGGTGCGGATCTTCGCGGAAGCCTCGGCGATCGGCAGCCGGAGGACGAGCGTTGCGCGGAGCTCCTGCTCGCTTGGCGGCCGCACCGCGGTCCAGCGCCCCGGGGCGGGGTGCTCCACGATCGCCCGGAGCGCGCCGAGGCGCTCGGCGGTTTCGCCCACCTCGCTGGCGACGCCGAGGATCACCACCGAGCGGTAGTTCATCGAGTGGTGGAAGGCGGAACGCGCGAAGACCAGCCCGTCGAGCAGCGTGACCGTCACGCACACGGGGATGCCGCCGGCGAGCCCGCGCAGCATCCGGCTCGCCGCCGAGCCGTGCAGGTAGAGCGCGTCCCCCACGCGCGCGTAGGTCGTCGGCAGGACGAAGGGCTGCCCCTCGTGCACGAAGCCTACGTGGCAGACCAGGCCCTCGTCCAGGATGGCCTCGACGGTGGCGCGCTCGTAGGAAGCACGCGCCGGGAGGCGGCGGACGCGCGTCCGCTCGCTCGGGCTCAGCCCCGCCATTGATCCCGCCCGCCCAGTTTGTTACAGTACGATAATATGAACATAATGGCACAATATGGCATCCACGGAAGCGGTGCAAGCGACGTCGTGACGAGCGTGGAAACCGCGATCCGCGAGGGCCGGCTCGCGGCGGGCACGCCGCTGCCCACGGTGCGCGCGCTCGCGCGTGGGCTCGGCCTCAGCCCGACGACGGTCGCGGCCGCCTACCGCGCGCTCCGCGTGCGCGGGCTGGTCCACGCGCAGGGTCGACGGGGCACCCGCATCAGCCCCCGGCCGCCGCTCCCCATCCGTCCCCTCGCGCCGGCGCCGGCGCATCTCAGGGACCTCTCGCGCGGCAACCCCGACCCGGGGCTTCTCCCCTCGCTGCGGCCCGCGCTCGCGCGCCTCGCGCGGCGCCCGGGGCTCTACGGCGAGCCGTCCAACCGCCCCGAGCTGCTCGCCCTGGCCGGGCGCCAGCTCACGCGGGAGGGGTTGCCCCGCGGGGCGCTCGCCGTCGTCGGCGGCGCCCTCGACGGCATCGAACGCGTGCTCCAGGCGCACCTGCGTCCGGGCGATCGCGTGGCGCTCGAGGACCCGGGCTACGTCGCGGTCTTCGATCTGGTCGCCGCGCTCGGCCTGGTGGCCGAGCCGGTGACGATCGACGATGCGGGTCCTCGTCCCGAGGACCTGACGCGTGCATTGCGCGCCGGGGTCGAGGCGCTCGTCATCACGCCGCGCGCCCAGAACCCCACCGGGGCAGCGGTCGACGCCTCCCGCGCGCGCCAGCTGCGCGCGGTCCTCGCCAGGCACCCCGGGGTGCTGGTGATCGAGGACGACCACGCGGGACCGGTCGCGGGCGTCCCGGCGTTCTCGATCTGCCACGGGCGCGAGCGCTGGGCGCTCGTGCGCTCGGTCTCCAAGTCGCTCGGCCCCGACCTGCGGCTCGCGATCCTGGCCGGCGACCCGACCACCGTCGCCCGCGTCGAGGGGCGGCAGAGCGTCGGCACCGGCTGGGTGAGCCACCTGCTCCAGGACCTGGTCACGACGCTCTGGGCGGATCCCGCGACCGACGCATTCCTCCGGCGCGCAGCGGAGACCTACGCGACCCGCCGGGACGCCCTCGTGCGCGCGCTCGCCGCGCACGGGATCGCCGCGCACGCCGGCTCCGGGCTGAACGTGTGGATCCCGGTGCCGGAGGAGGCCGCCGTCATCGCCGCGCTCGCCGAGGCCGGTTGGGCGGTGCGGGCCGGCGAGCGCTATCGCCTGCGCAGCGGTCCCGCGGTCCGCGTCACGGCCGCCGCGCTCGCGCCGCGCGACGCCGGGCGGGTTGCTGCAGCACTCGCGCGCAGCCTCCGTCCCGAGCGCCGTCGCGCCTCGGCCTGAGCGGCAGCCGCCGAGCCCGGCTGCGCGTTCGCGCACGGGCGCGGATCGGAAGCGTCGGGAAAGTGACGGCGCGCGGCCCCGCGCTCCGCCGAGAGCACGCGGCGGAGTCCGGAACGTCCCTTGCACACGCAAGCCACCGATGGACTGGGACGCGCTCGTCAAGCGGCTGGTGGAGCTGGCGCCCCATCGCGCGCCGAGCGAGGAGGAGCTGCGCGCCGCCCTGCTGGCCGCTGCCGAGGGCGCGGACGAGCGCGAGCTGGTCACCGTCGAGCACCCGCGGACCGGTTTTGTCGAGACCGTCGTCGGCGCACCGTGCGCGAGCCTCGTGCGTCTCTGGTGGCAGCCGAACGGCCCCCGCTCCTCGTTCGTCGGCATCGACCTGGTCGAGGCGACGGACGGGGGCCTGCTCGTGCAGCGCGACGACTCCGACGACGAGATGGACTGGCAGATCCTGGCGTGCCTGCCGCCACCCCTTGTCCCCGGCGCGGTCGTGCGTCACTTCCCGGCCCTCGGGATGCGCCTCGAGGAGACCTCCGCGCCCGAGGAGATCACCAACCACGCGCCCGATCTGATTCCCATGGACGTGGTCCGCGAGCTCGCCGGCGCGGCGCTCGGGCCGGCGGCATGGCACGAGATGGACCCGGTCGAGGACCTCCTCGACTCCCTCGCGGACGTCGCCACGCGCGCGCGCGTCCGGCGCTATCTTCCGCGACACGTGCGCGTCGACGAGGCGATCGCGCGCCTGCGGGCGACGGCACAGCGCGCACCCGGCGCGCGCTCGGAGGAGGAGTGGGCGCTGGTCGCGGACGTCTGGTTCGCGATGGTCTACGAGGAGGCGGAGACGGCGCTCGCGCCGCCGGCGGCACGCACGGGCGCGGGCGGCACACGGTAGTGAGCGGCGGCGCCTCCGCCTCGCCCGGTGGCTGGCGAAACGCGGCCCGGGACGCGTCGAGCACGATCCTTGCTCCTCTTCGCAGCGGCCCGGAGGCGTACGCGCCCTGCCATGCGGGGTGCGACGTCGATTCTCCGCGGCGGCGACCGTTATGATCCGTGACCGTATGCTCCATGGAGGTTCGATGCGACTCGTCCCGCTCGCTGGCTCCCTGACGCTCCTCGCGCTCACGCTCGGCTCCGCGGCCGCTCCGGCGAGCGCGGCGCCGGGAAGGTCGCGCTCGACCTCGCCGCGTCTCGCGCAGGCCGTCGATGTCGGCCGTGCGCCCGCCGCCGAGAAGCATCGCGTGGTGGTGAGCCTCGATCTCCGCGATCGCGGGGCGCTCGAGGCCTTCCTGGCCGACGTGCAGGATCCGTCCTCGCCGCGCTACCGACGATTCATGACCCAGGACGAGTTCAACGCGCTCCACGCGCCGACCCCCGAGCAGGAGCAGGCCGTGGTCCAGCATCTGCGCGGCGCCGGCCTGAGGGTGACCCATCGCTCCGCGAACCGCCTGCTGGTCGGCGCGAGCGGGAGCGTCGCGGCACTCGAGCGCGCCTTCGGCGTGGAGATCCACCGCGTGCGGCTGGCGGGCGAGCAACACTATGCGGCGACCGACGAGCCCTCGTTCCCCGCGGATGTCGCCAGCGCGGTCGTCGGTGTGATCGGGCTCGACGACCTGAGCGAGCGCCGTTCCCACGTGCGCCCGGTCCTGCCAGCGGTCGCGCCGCGGGCGGCGCTCGGCTCGAACTGCTGCCATCTCAGCCCGAACGACCTCTTCGTCTTCTACGACGACACGGCGACCTTCCCCGGGACGGGCGAGACGATCGTGATCGCGGGTGCCTATGCCTGGCTGGACACCGACAACGCCGGCTTCGCCAGCCAGTGGGGCCTGCCGCCGCTTCCGGCGGGCAGCGGGCAGGTGTGCACCGGACCGGTGAGCTCCTCGGGCTGCAAGTTCAGCGCGCAGCAGTCGATCGAGATCGCGCTCGACGTGGAGTACACCCACGGCACGGCGCCCGGAGCCCGTATCCTCAACTACATGTCGGCGTCGACGTCGAACGCCGACTTCACGACGATGTACAACCGCGTGGTGACCGACGACCCCGGCCATGTCGTGTCGACGAGCTGGGGGGCGTGCGAGGCGGGGCTGCCCGCCGCCACGCAGCAGACCGACGACAATATCTTCGCCAATGCCAACGCCATCGGGCAGTCGTGGTTCGCGGCCTCGGGCGACAACGGCAGCCGGGATTGCAGCAACCTGGTGACCGTCGACGACCCGGCGAACTCCCCGCACGTCATCGGCGTCGGAGGCACGAAGCCCCGGTGCAGCGCCGGCATGACACCGACGAGCCCGGGGTGTGCCGGCTACGGGTCGGAGAGCGCGTGGAGCGGCTCGGGTGGCGGCGTGAGCCAGGTGTTCGCGCGCCCCGGCTTCCAGAAGGGGTGCGGCGTGCCCGCCGGCACGCAGCGGCTCGTGCCCGACGTGGCGCTCGAGGCGGACACCGCGCCGGGCAACTACGTGCTGGAGAACGGCTCCTGGTACATCGTCGGCGGCACCTCGGACGCGGCGCCGCAGTGGGCTGGCCTCGCCGCGCAGCTGGATCAGCGGAGTGGCGGGGCCCTCGGCAACCCGGGCGCGCTGCTCTACGGGCTCTGTGGCACCGCCGCGCTCCACGACGTCACGTCGGGCTCGAACGGCGACTACGGTGCGGCTGCGGGCTACGACCTGGTGACCGGGCTCGGTAGCTTCGACGCCGTGCAGCTGCTCGCCGCGGTCGGCGCGACGAGCACCACGACGACCAGCACCACGACGACCACCACGCGGCCGTCCACCACGTCCACCACGACGGCACCCACCACGACGACGTCGTCGACGACCAGCCCGAGCCCGACCACGTCGACGAGCGTCACCACGACGACCACGCCAGCGACCACCACGACGGCGCCGACCACGACCACGACGCCGGCGAGCAGCACCACGACGACCACGCTCGGCGGCTCGTGCGGCCCCACCGGGTCGGCGTGCACGCGAAACGGCGACTGCTGCTCGAACTCGTGCAAGGGCAAGGGCAGAGCGAAGGCCTGCAACTAGAGCAGGGCGTCGCCGGCCATCCACCCCTGATTTTTCGGCCTTCGGCTTGACGGTCGCACGTTTCGTTCGTTAGGGATGGGCATGCGGACCGCGCTCGCCGTCGGTCTTCTCCTGGCTCTTGCCGCGCCCGCCACCGCCCGACACCTGAAGAAGCCCGCGCCCGGGCACGGCTTCCAGATGCGGACGAGCAAGTTCGTCGTGCATCCGGGCGAGGACCTCGAGGTCTGCGAGTACCGCCGCCTTCCCAACCGCAAGGCGATGGACGTCAACGCCTTCGAGCTCCGCATGCCGCCCGAGGCGCACCACTTCGTGGTCTGGTCGTACGGCGGCAACCTGACGGACGACAGCAAGTTCCCGCACGGGCCGGTCGAGAGCGTCGGCTGCTCCGGAGTCCCGCCGGACGAGTTCATCCCGCAGCTCCTGATTCCCATCCAGACACCTGACTCCCGCTTCCGCTTCCCGGAGGGGATCGCGCTCCACCTCGAGCCGCACAAGCAGGTGTTCCTGAACCCGCACCTGAAGAACTTCACCGCGACTCCGCTCACGCCGGACATCCGCTTCAACTTCTACCGCGCGAAGGCGGGGACGGTGCGGCACTACGCGGAGGGACTGGTCGCGGGCAACATCACCGACATCCACATCCCGGCCGGGGGCGAGCAGACCATGACCGCGGAGTGGACGGCGCCCGTCAACCTGACGCTGATCCAGCTCGCCAGCCACCAGCACCACCTCGGCACCTACGCCAACATCGAGATGGTGGCGCCCGACGGGGTGACGCGGACCCTCCTCTACGAGAATCAGGACTGGCAGCACCCGTGGTCGCTCTGGCCGAACCCTCCGCTTCGCCTGGAGAAGGGGCGGAAGATGCGTATCACGTGCACCTGGCACAACCCCGGCGACCACCAGGTGAACTTCGGGCCGAAGACCACGGACGAGATGTGCTTCATCCTCGGCTTCTACTATCGCGACGACGGGGACACGTCGCCGGTGGTCACCGACCAGTGCCTCCCGGCGAAGCAGGGATTGCTCTGCCCGTTGGCGCCCGCGGTGGCGCCGTAGCGGCTGGAGACTGAGCCGAGATTGCGGTCGGTGGCGCGGGGATGCCCTCGCGGCTCCCGCGGCGCTCACCGGGCGTCTCCCACCGCGGGGTCGCGCTCGCCGCAAGGGCGCCCCCGCGCCACCGACCGTGTCGGGTCAGTGTCCTACCGGGCAGGACGGCAGCTCGGGCGGGAACTGCGTGCCGGCCACGTTGTGGCTCCAGCAGTTGCCGGTGCCCGTCGTGTCCCACGCCAGGTCGACGGCGAAGACGGGATTGATGAGCGGCGAGGGGTTCGTGCCGTTGCCCGTCGCCAGGTTGAAGAGGACGCGCGTGAAGTCCGAGTTCGGCTCGATGTCGAGCGCCGCGCACTGCTCGTCCGTGAGCATGTTCCCCACGCAGAAGTTGGCGACCGCGATGCCGAACGAGTCGTTGCCGGTCACCACGTTGTGGTCGACCTGATTGCGGTCCGCGGCGAGGACCAGGAGGCCCGTCCCCTGCGGCACCGCGCACACCTCGTCCAAGGGGTTCAGGCAGCTGTTCGGCCGGTTGTTGTCGTGCACGAAGTTGTGATCGACCCGGTTGTCGGCGTTCTGCTTCACGTCGAGGAAGATGTTCGTGAAGGTCAGGATGCCGCCCGTGTTGTCCGTGGACTCGTTGTGGTCCACCCGGCTGTGGCTGGAATTCTCCAGCTCGAAGCCGCTGACGTTGCCGGTGGCCAGGTTGTGATGGATGCGGACGTCGTGCGACTGCCCGACGTAGATGCCGGTGTCGTTCGCCCCGGTCGCGACGTTGTGCGCCACCTCGCCGGGCCCGCAATGGGAGGGGAAGATGCCGTACTCGGCGTCGTCGTGCGTCGCGTTTCCGAGCACGGCCCAGCGGTCGACGCAGAAGAGAAAGATGCCGTCGCCGTCGAAGCCGTTGACCGTGAATCCCTGGACCAGCGCCCCGTCGACGCGCTGGCTCGTGTCGGTGAGGCAATCGGGCCCCGTGGCGCCGGCCCTGGCGATGGCGATGCCCTGCTCCTGGCCGCCGGGGTTCTCGAGGACGACGGGCGCGTTGCCGGAGAGCGCGACCAGCGAGACGTCGTCCTGCGTCACCACGACGGCGCAGGTCGCGGGCTCGGTCGGGCAGGGGCGGCCCGCCTCGTGGTACGTCCCGGGCCGGACCGCAACCGTGTCTCCGGGCGAGGCCAGATCGACCGCCGCCTGGATCGAGTCGCCGGGCCCGACGACGATCGTCCGGCCGCTGGCGGGAACGCCGGCGGCCACGAGTCCCGCGGCCAGGAGCCACGAAGTCGCTCGCATGGGGAACCTCCTCGGGGGGAGTCTCGACCGAAGGTCGGCCGCCGTCAATCCTGTCCGGGCGGACCCCCCCGGAGCGAATGCTCGATGGACCGCCCGGCGATGCGTTCGATCTGACGGTCGTGCGCGCGCCCGACGAGGAGGAGCGCCGAGACGGCGCCCACCAGCGCCATGGCCATGTCCTCCTGCGTGTCCCACGGATCGCCCTGCGTGCCGAGGAACGCGTCGGCCGCGCTGCCCGAGGCAACCGCCACGCTCCACTCGAGCAGCTCGTAGGCGGCGCTGATGGCGAGGCAGATGCACACGACGACGAAGGACAGCCAGCCCCGGCCGCGGACGACGTCGCG
>WNEZ01007814.1_pt1 | contig 22767 bp, 14 predicted proteins | sample 5400521 | NCBI WGS metagenome assembly WNEZ01 (sample SAMN13153339, study PRJNA577476) | soil metagenome | isolation source: 120 cm saprolite under Douglas fir tree site 2 hole 1 replicate 1 | place: USA:California | collected 2015-04-18 | reverse complement strand
CACTGGCGGCACCCGAACGCATTCACGACGAACTGTATGCGATACTGGAGTCGGATGGGGCAACCGTGCAACTGCGTTACCTGGATGCGCTCGGCTTGTTCACGGTTCTGATCCCCGAATTCATTCCGGCACGGGGGATGCGCCAGCCCAGCCCACATTACTGGGATGTGTTGGAACATTCTTTGGAGTCGGTCGGGGCGCTTGAACGATTGGCTGCGGCGATTCGACAAGGCTACGCGGGCATACCTGTCCCCCAGACAGGGTTCCATAAAGGTCCCTACCCTACCCTACCCCACCCCCGCCCCTACGGGGGTGAGGGCCGACCAGAGGTGGGTGTTGACGCGGGTAAGGGCCGATCAGACAAGGGGGATAACCGACCAGACGCGGGGGAGGGCCGATCAGACAAGGGGGATAACCGACCAGACGTGGGGGAGGGCCGATCAGACAAGGGGGAGGGCGGAACGGATGAGGTTGACGCTGGGTTAGACACGCTTGCCGAGATACGCACACTCCTTCGCGAGGCGGAACAGCAGGGTATCTTCCAGTTTGACAGCCTTACAGCGCCGCGCATGAAATTGGCCGCTCTCTTGCACGACGTCGGCAAACCCATTACCTACTTCACAGGCGCAGATGGCAACATCCATTTCTATGATCACCCGCAAGCGGGCATACCACTCGCCCAGCAGATTATGACGCGGTTGAGTGCCGGCACGCAGGATCGCCGCCTGGTACAGTTGGTGGTCGCTCACCATATGCGTCCCGGCCAACTGGCACACCTTGATACTGTGACACCTCGCGCTATTCGTCGTTACTTCGTCGATCTTGGACCAGTGGGCATCCACGTGGCTTTATTCTCGTTGGCCGATCACATTGCTACACTGGGACCTGTGTGGGACGAATACACGAAGCGTCCTGATAACTCGTGGGAGCGCCATCTCGCACTCGTGCGTCTCTTGCTTACGCGCTATGTTCGCGAACGGGAGAGCATTCTGCCTGCTCGACTCGTTGGCCCGGAGGAATTGATGCGCCGTCTCAAACTGGAGCCAGGGCCTTTGATCGGGCAATTACTCGAGTATATTGGCGAGGCGCAGGCTGAAGGGCAGATACATTCTAAAGAGGAGGCGTTGTGGTTGGCTGAGGAGAAGCTTCATGGGAGGAAATAAGTACGACGTGCTGTCCCACCCAATCCTATGCTTTACGCCCCCGGCACAATAACATTACCATCCTTGTCACACGCGTTGAATCGCAGCCCTTAGGCATTTTTTCTTTCAGGAATGGCGATTTAGTATATTTCTATGTGTAGATTTGGAATATTTCTATATATAGAGTAAGATATTACAACCAAAAGCGTAAAAATTAACCATTTCTTAACCAAACCTCAACCTCTTCTCAATTCCCTGATCGATGTGTTTCTTCCATACTTGTGACAGTGAACGATTTGGCGTACCAGGCTTGCTATTACGCTGGTATTTTCTACCAATGTAGAGGCCTAATTTATGCGCTTCCCCTCTCGCTCAGGCCAGAATAGTGAAATGAACCTTCTGATGGAGGAGAAGCCAGGTATTCCGTTACAGCTAAAAGGTCATATTTTTATTCAGTCAATGTAGGAAAGAAGGTATCTATGAACAAACGCATACTGCGAATCGTGATTCCAGTAGTGGGCATCGCTATGCTGCTGGTAGGTGCCGTAGTGCACTTTGGCTCAGGTGCCGGTGTTGGCACAGTGAAGGCGAGTTCCGGCGCTATTGCGGATATGCCCGCGATTCAAAAACGGCTCCTGGATGGCCTTGTGACCTCTGAGAGTGCAGGGGATCCCCCAGCGAGTTCCAACTACTTCCCGGCCCATGGTGACGATCAATGCGCTCAGCACCTGGGCTCCAACATTAAGGTCAATCAGAACTGTCTGAACCTGACTGACCCGGGTCTGCAGGGTCGTGCTCAGGCGCAGAATGAGACTGCCATTGCTCAGAATCCCAAGAATCCCAACGACATCGTTGCCGGCTACAACGATTACCGCCGGGGCGATGGTACCTGCGGTGTTTCCTATTCGCTGGATGGAGGCCGTATATGGAACGATGCTACGCTCCCCAATGGATTCGTCTCTGGAGCGGCCTTCGGTGAGGTTGCGCGCCAGTACTGGCAGGCGAGCGGTGATCCCTCGGTCGCCTGGGATACGAAAGGCAACGCCTATTACAACTGTATGGCCTTCATGCGTGGCGACTTTGGGTTAACGAATAACCCTGACGAGTCAAGCGGGATTTACCTCTTCCGCTCGACGCAGAACAATGGTGCCTCCTGGAACTTCCCGGGCCGCCCGGTTGCCCAGCTGTACAATAATCCCGGTCCTGCCAGCGGTCTTCCCTTGCTGGACAAACCGTACATGACCGTCGACGACCGCGTTGGCAGCCCCTTCCAGGATCGCATCTACGTGACCTACACATTGTTCGGAACGGATGGTACCGCCTACATCTTTGAGGCTCACTCGAACGACTACGGCGAGTCCTTCAGCTCAGCTGTTCTCGTTAGCGCCAGCAGCTCGCTCTGTACGGTCACCTTCGGACTTCCAACCCCAAATGGCAGCTGCAACGAGAACCAGTTCTCGCAGCCATTCACCGGGCCGGACGGCGCCCTCTACGTGATCTACGACAACTACAACACTGTAGCACTGACTTCGACGAGCGATAATCACAACCAGGTCTTGCTCGCCAAGTCGACCGATGGTGGGGCAACCTTCAGTGCTCCCGTGCTGGTAGCAAACTACAACGATCTCCCCGACTGTGCCACATACCAGGCTGGGCAGGATCCTGGTCGTGCCTGTGTGCCGGAGAAAGGCTCTGCTCAGAACTCCGTCTACCGAGCCGCTAACTACGCGTCAGGCGCGGTCAATCCAACGAATCCAGCGCAGGTGGTGGTCACATTCGCCTCATACATCAACGGGGATTCGAACCCATCAAACGGCTGTGTGCCCACAGGGTTTGCCGCCGATGGGAACAACCTATACACCGGGGTGAAGACTGCTGGTGCCTGCAATAACAAGATCCTGGAGAGTGTTTCCACTAACGGCGGTGCGAGTTTCAACGGGACAGTAACGGATCCGACAACGCTGCCAATTGTCAGCTCGGCTCGAGGCCAGAAGTTGACCGATCAGTGGTGGCAGTGGACCGCTATCACAAGGGATGGAAAGCTGGCAGTCTCTTACTACGATCGCCAGTACGGTTCTGACGAGACAACCGGAACCACGGACGTCAGTCTTTCCGCATTGAGGAACTTTCCTTTGCCGCATTTCGATGTGATACGGGTCACGAGCAGCTCTATGCCGCTTCCGACAGAGTTCCCCGATGCGCAAGGAAATAGTCTCTTCTATGGCGACTACACAGGCCTCAGCGCGATCACCCAGGGCGCTCATCCCTTGTGGATGGATACCCGCAACAAGGATCTGTTCCTTTGCTCCGGCACGGGTGCACCGGGAATACCCCCTGCGGTCTGCGGACTTACTGTGTCTAGTGGTATAGTGGCTAACGACCAGGATGTCTTCACACAGACTGTCCCTCTGTTTGAGTTTGGTGAGGACTAATCTTAAAGCTAACGTTCAATCAACGACGAGGGTCGCTGCTAAGAAGCGGCCCTCACTTTTAGCTGGCGCCCACGAAGGGTACTGCTACTGGTCTGTGCATCGTCATTTGATGGGTGGAGACCTGGCACCCGCAAGGGGTGCCACTACATTTCTTTCACATGCTACCTATCATTTGAGCATGGTCAGTGTACTACGCTGCAACAGAACAGAGTAAAAAATGAAATGCTTTATGCTCCAGGCACATTGACATCCTCCCGCCGCCTGAAGGCAGGCAGGATTCCTCCCATCACTAGGAGGCTTTCCTGTTTCGCTGAGGCGTGCCAGGTTTGGCTTTCACCGCCCCAGGTCTTACAGCCTCTCCGCAGGCTTCAAATACCGTGAGTCCCACGGCATGTAGGTTCTTAGCCGCATTGATGTCCCGATCATGATGGACGCCACATTCAGGGCAGGTCCATTCACGAACATCAAGCGAAAGCGAGTCGAGAATATGTCCACAGTCAAAGCAGCGTTTGGAGGACGGATACCACTTGTCGATTTTGACAAGATGGCGTCCGTACCACTTGGCTTTGTATTCCAGTTGGGACACGAACTCACTCCAACTGACATCACTGATCGCTTTACTCAACTTATGGTTCTTGACCATGTTCTTCACCGCAAGGTCCTCGACACAGATCGTTTGGTTCTCACGAATCAGACGTGTCGAGAGCTTGTGCGAGAAATCACGGCGGCGGTCAGTGATGCGAGCATGGATCTTGGCGACTTTCTTACGGGCCTTTTCTCGGTTCTTGCTGCCCTTCTTTTTCTTGGCGTGCCGTCTTTGAGCCTTGGCGAGTTTCTTCTCATCCTTGTGGAAGAATTTGGGATTGCCCACGGCTTCACCATCAGAGAGCACAACGAAGGACTTCAAGCCCAAATCGGCACCAATAGACGTATCAGTAGAAGGCAGTCGGGCAATGTCCTCTTCTACCAGGATGGACACAAAGTAACGGTTTGCACAATCCTTGGTGATGGTGATACTGCTAGGCTTTGCTCCATCAGGCAAGGGACGGGACCACACGATATCGAGAGACTCATCCATCTTGGCAAGCGTGAGCGAGTGTCCATCCCACCGAAAGGCATTATCCGTGTAGGTAGCAGACTGTTGGTTATGCCTCTTCTTGAATTTGGGGTATTCCGCACGGCCTTCAAAGAAGTTGAGAAATGCCTTGTCGAGATGCCGCAAGGCTTGTTGCAAGGGAACAGAAGAGACAAGAGAGAGCCAGATGTATTCAGGCTGTTTCTTGAGTTGGGTCAAGGCTTCACTCAAATCTTTGTAGTAGAGACGCCGTTGCTCGTTATAGAATGCATCCGTCTTTTGACGCAAGGCCCAGTTATAGACGAAACGGCAACAGCCGAAGGTCCGAGCAAGCATCTGCTTCTGCTCGTCAGTAGGATAGATTCGATACTTGTAGGCTCGCTTCTGTTTCATACTTACATGATAGTATATGGAGGTGTAAATGTCAAGCAGAGTACCCGTCTACCCCACTCCACAAGGAACGGCACTCTCATCCCGCCCCATGAATGGAGGCGGGTCTTCCCATGCCGGTTTGATAAACGAATCTACTATGAGGACGCCAACCGGCCCCCAAAAGTTCCTCCGTTTTATGGACTTCGTCCCTGAGTTATACTCTGCTTCTATATATCGAAGTATATGAATAAACAAATACAGTTACTATTCTGAAAATTCCACGTTATACATATACAGAAGGGGGAAGTGCATTCTGTCCGATGATGCGCTTAGGGCCTTCGTGGTTGTGTGGAGAGGGAAGCATATACTCCAGGTTTTTGCTCTATTCCTCAGCAGACACTCCAGTGTTTTTCGCTGTCTTGTTTCAAGTCGGTGGAAGGCAAAGCAGAACCACGGTGATTTGGAAGTGTATCCAAAAAGAAAGTATTTGTAGTAGGAGAAAAGTTCATGAAAGACCTTTTTCGATCAAAGCTTGTATTGGGAATAGCGACGGTGCTGCTAATAGCTGCCATCGCTATTTCCTTCGCGGCTACAGGCATTCGTAGTACCCATGCCGATTCATCACCAAACTTCACTGGTCCAGAAAACCCAAGTGCCAAAGGTAATCTGGACTGCAACGGTTTCAGCAAGACCGGTCAGACGTTGTTCAGAAACTATCAAGCATGTACCGACCTCAAGGGGTTTGAGTACGGCGGAAAAGGGGAAGACAACGGTCATTATGTTGGGCACGATGAGCCTTCTGTCCAGTTTAACTCTAACACTCCAGGCTCGGGTAATAACGTCCAGTATTCGCTCGTCCTGCCGAGAGAGCATCGATTGCCGGCCACGCAAACCTTCGAGAATCAGATTGCTTTCTGGTTCAGTATGGCGCTGTGCGATCCGAACTCTTACCCGCAGAACCCCTGCACTCCTAATAGCGACACCAATAATCCAAGTGTTGCTGGATCGGCACTCGAGGAACTGCAGTTCTATCCTCCTGGTTTCGCCCCATTCAGCACGCAAATTAGCTGTGATAGAACGCACTGGTGTGCCGCGCTCAACATCGACAGCTTAGAGTGTGACACTACCCCTGCCTGTAATCCTTTCTGTACAGAGCCGGTTAACTTCGCTTTCCTCGAGACGAATGGCGTTCCACCTGGCCCTCCGTCACCGCAATTGGCGGACGCCACAACCTTCACACCGAATACCAACACCCTGCTGATGAATCAGGGCGACCTGCTCAAGGTTACGCTCTTCGACACTCCTGCTGGTCTGGAAACGAAAGTCAACGATCTGACCACGCACCAGACTGGCTTCATGGTTGCCAGCGGGGCCAATGGCTTCCAGAATACGGCCCTGTCCAACTGCGCCGGAACCCCATTCGATTTCCATCCTGAGTTCTCGAGCGCCAAGTTCGGCAACGCTGTGCCGTGGGCCGCATTGCAGGCCAACGTCGGCTTTGCTGTCGAGATCGGTCACTTCGAAGTAGGGGCCACCGGTGATAGTGATTCTGACGATCTGCCATGTTTCCCCACCAGTCCAACCTCTATCCTTGCCGGTTGTATTGGTGCTGACCTTGACTTCGACGGTACGTCCTACCAGAAAGATTGGCCGAATGGGACACCGCAGAATGCTACCTCACTCTTGTTCACTTCGCCACTCAGTGCAGCCACTGGGGGTACTTCGTATCACAGCACGTATTCCATCTTGCAGATCGAGACCGACATACCGGCTTCCGAGATTGGCTGTCTTTCCACCGGAATCGGCTGTACCGTGCCACCTCCGGGGGCGAGCTTCTATCCCTTCTATAGCGTAGCGAGAGGTGGTGACGAGGAGGGCTTTGGCTTTGGAGGTTGCGCCTTCCTGTTTGGCAACAACAACACGACGGGATATGTAAATGATCTTGGGAAAGACGCTCAGTATGGCACGCCTTATCTACCCTGGTTCTTTGGAACTTCTAGTGGTGGCCCACAAGCCAATCCCTGCTTGCGTGGCTATTAGAGGTGGTGAACAGTCGAGGAGAATGCAATGAGGGCAAGCTAAGGGACTACCTCGACTGAAACGGGAGGAGCTAACCAGGAGTGCTGGTTGCTCCTCTCTTTTGTTTAGCCACCCCAACCTCCCAGGGCGGTTGTATGGGTAACCCATACAGGGCGGAGTTACCCATACAGGGCGGAGGCAAGCTCACGCCCCTACTAACCACGCAGCCACCCCAACCTCCGCCCTGGTTTTCCCCGTGCAAAAAATGAAATGCATCCAAACCCTAATACGATGAGAGTGCCGTGCTTTTTCCTGATAAGGAATAGCAAACCATCATATGGCTGTGCAGAGAACCGTTTCTTAACCAAACCACAACCTTCTCTCCATTCCCAAACCCATCTGTTTTCTCCATACTTGCAGTATATAGCCTTTTTCTGCCTTGCGGTGCAAGGAAAAGCAAATGCATGTGCTTTGGATTGGTGTATCCAAATTTATTTGAAAGTGAGGCCAACTTCATGCGTTTCTCGCTACGCTCAAGGATGAGCATCGTATTTTCACTGGTCGCTCTTATCTCCATTATTGGTGGATTTATGGTCTTTATGGGGACCGGAGCGTCCACTAACAGAGCACTGGCAAAGGGTTTAGCATTTAACGACCTTAAGCCGATCCAAAAACGGCTTCTGGACGGCCTTGTGAGTTCCGAGCTTAATCCCCCGCAGATCGCAGCGGACACGAAAGCGGCAACTCGCAACTACTTCCCTACCAGTGATGACGGCTGTCCCCAGAACCGGGGGGACAACATCAAGGTCAATCAGAACTGCTTGAACATTACGGACACAAACCTGCAGGGACGCGGGCAGGCGCAGAATGAGACTGCCATTGCTCAGGATGCCTTTAACCCTAACCACATTGTTGCCACCTACAACGATTACCGCCGGGGCGATAGTACCTGCGGCGTTTCCTATTCGCTGAATGGAGGCGGTATATGGACCGACGCTACTCTTCCCAACGGGTTCACCCGTGGGAAGGCCTTCGGCGACGTTGCGCGCCAGTACTGGCAGGCGAGCGGTGACCCTTCGGTCGCCTGGGACTCGAAGGGCAACGCCTACTATAGCTGCCTGGCCTTCATGCGTGGTCCTGGGACCACGAATAACCCAGACCTGTCAAGTGCCGTTTATGTCTACCGGTCGACCGGGAACTTCGGCGCGTCCTGGAACTTCCCAGGCCGTCCGGCCATTGAGACCTTCAATACAAACCCAGCGGTGCTAGAGGACAAGCCGTACATGGCGGTTGACAACCACGTCGGCAGCCCCTTCCAGGATCGTATCTACGTGACCTGGACGAGGTTTGCAGCAGACGGTACTGCTTACATCTTTGAGGTGCACTCATCCGATTACGGTCAGAGCTTCAGTTCTCCTGTGCTTGTCAGCAAAACAAGCCCGCTCTGTACGTTTACCTTCGGACTTCCAACCCCAAATGGCGCCTGCAACGAGAACCAGTTCTCGGACCCCTTCACCGGCCCGGATGGGGCACTCTACGTCGCCTATGACAACTTCAACGCCGTATCAACGAGTTCGACGAGCGATAACCACTTTCAGGTCTTGCTCTCGAAGTCGGTCGATGGTGGCGCGAGCTTCAGCGCCCCGGTGCTGGTGGCAAACTACAACGACCTTCCTGACTGCGCTACGTACCAGGGTGGGCAGGACGCTGGCAATTCGTGCGTGCCGGAGAAGGGTTCGTCTGAGCACTCGGTCTTCCGAGCCACTAACTACCCGTCAGGAGGGATCGATCCAACCAATGCAGAGGTAGTGGTGACGTTCGGCTCGTACATCAACAAAGACTCGAACCCGTCAAATGGCTGCGTGCCAACCGGAATCTCTGCTAACACGACCCCTACGTACACTGGCGTAAAGACTGCAGGAGCGTGCAACAACAAGATCCTCGAGAGTGTGTCCACTAACAGTGGTGCAAGCTTCAATGGGACAGTAACGGATCCGACAACGCTTCCAATTGTCAGCTCGGCTCCAGATCAGAAGCTGACCGATCAGTGGTGGCAGTGGGAATCCTTCACGAGGAATGGGAAGCTCGCGGTGTCTTACTACGACCGCCAGTATGGCGATGACGAGACGACAGGGTTCTCGGACGTGAGTCTTTCTGGGTCCAGTGATCTCACGAATTTCGGCGTGCGCAGGGTCACATCCGCGTCTATGCCATCTCCGACGGAGTTCCCTGACGCTCAAGGAAATAGCACCTTCTTCGGCGACTACTCAGGTCTCAGCGCGGTCGACGACGCACACCCGCTATGGATGGATACGCGTAGCCCGGATCTTGCCCTTTGCCCAGGCACAGGTGCACCAGGGGTAGCACCCAGGGTTTGCACATTTACTTCGGTGCCTGGTGGTCCTGTGGCTAACGATCAGGACATCTTTACGGCGACTGAAGGCGTGCCTTCGAAATAGTGGGTCGGCAACCCTTTGGGAGCCGGTGGGCTCTTTAAAGCCGCTCCCGCTCGGTTCTAAATGTTGTTAGGGCTGACAGAGCGACTAGCCTTTGATCAGCCAGGAGGGCCGCTTCCTAGGAAGCGGCTCTCTTTCTTTATGGTAGTGGCGCAAGAGGGCCCACGGTGAATACCGCAGAGTTGATAGTCGTCGACGGGCCAGCATTGAGAGATGTGCGGTAGGTCAGTGTAGCGTGATAGAAACCAGGTGGCCAGCCATTCAACGGGGCAACAAGTCTCACTAGGAGGCGCCGTCCCGGACCCAGTGAGTGTATCCGTGTCACTATTGCAAGTCTGCAGGGATTGATACCGCCTTGCACATTGTCGCCGGCCAGTGGCTGAGCCTTCAGCCGTTGCAAAAGAATGACGGTACAGTTTGTCAGATGATCTGGAAAATAGATCGTGTGGTTGCTCTGATTGCTCACTGTGACAAAGATCGTAGCTTTTGTCACGTATGATAGTGCGTTGGTATGCAATGTGACAGGGCCAGTCCTGACTGTGCCCGCGGGGTCATTCGAGGTCATGAGTGAGCGATTCGTCACCGCGATGGGCAAGCCAGCCCCGACAATGGTCGTACCTGGCCCGCAGCCAGCGAGCACTGCCAGGACCATCATAGTACCGAAGATCATGAACAGCCGGTATACACGCATCATAAATGCCTCCTTTCTATTGTTTAGGCAAGGTTCAATTGTGAAGAAGAGTCCTTGACCGTTTGAACCGTCACAGAATGTCACGCCTCCGCGAAGCGAAGGGTCTGTCGTGATCGGCAGCGAGATCCTTCGCTGGCGCTCAGGATGACAGGACGCGCTCAGGATGACAGGACGGGACCGTTCTGTTGAGGAGGAACTGTCAAGTTCATTTGAACCATGCCTTAGAATCCTAACACGATGATGGTGCCGTCCTTGCCACAGCCAAGGAAGTACAACGCACGTGGATAGCGTTTCAGACCGGTACAGGTATAGACGGTGGTCGGCGAAGCTGCGTTTGTGACGCTGCCGAATTTCGTGGCTTCCAAGATCGAGCATGCACCATGGCTGTTCTGGATCGTGAAGGTGTGCATGAAGGTTGCGTGAAGGCTATTCGTGTTGAAGACGAGCGTTGCAGGTCGACAGGTTTGAAACGCTTGCCAGAAACAATTTTCTGCCTGCTCGGAACGACCAGTGTCGATCGGCACCGTCTTGAGAGCTCCATATCCTTGCACGAAGCCGCATTTCTGTACCTGTGGTAGTAGCGGATACTGCATCACGGGTGCCTTAGGCTGAGTCACTCCTGACGGTGGGTCTGTCAACAGCGCCTGCGACTGAGCCGAAGAGATGCTAGCACTCCTGTAACTACAGGCAGTCAATCCTACACTTAGCAGAGCGATCAGAAGTCCTAAAATAAAGACGGTGCCAGTAGTGCGTACCCCACGCGGTTGCCGGTATGGTGTCATCTGTGACATAGATGTTCCCCCTAAAAATGTTGCTAATGGCTATCTGATAGGCATTCTTTATGGTAGTGGCCCAAGAGGGCCGACGATGAATGCCGCAGAGTCGATAGTCGTCGACGAGCTAGCATTGAGAGATGTGCGGTAGGTCAGTGTAGCGTGATAGAAACCAGGTGGCCAGCCATTCAACGGGGCAACAAGTCTCACTACGAGGCGCCGTCCCGGACCCAGTGAGTGTATCCGCGTCACTATTGCAAGCCTGCAGGGATTGATGCCGGCTTGCACATTATCGCCGGCCAGTGGCTGAGCCTTCAGCCGTTGCAAAAGAATGACGGTGCAGTTTGTCAGATGATCTGGAAAATAGATCGTGTGGTTGCTCTGATTGCTCACTGTGACAAAGATCGTAGCTTTTGTCACGTATGATAGTGCATTGGTATGCAATGTGACAGGGCCAGTCCTGACTGTGCCCGCGGGGTCATTCGAGGTCATGAGTGAGCGATTCGTCACCGCGATGGGCAAGCCAGCCCCGACAATGGTCGTACCTGGCCCGCAGCCAGCGAGCAGTGCCAGGACCATCATAGTACCAGAGATCATGAACAAGCGGTATATGCGCATCATAAATGCCTCCTTTCATTCTTTCTTTCTAATGCCATTAACCTTTCATGCAGAATAAACGTAGCTAGTGCTTTAGAAGTTCCCGCAGAACGCCCTTTTATCCCAGGTCTTTTGTACTATGTTTCATCATGTTTCATTAAGTTCTTTCAGTTTCAGGTATTCTATGCGTGTCCCGCTTTTTACGACTCTAGGAGGCTTTTGCTTGCATGGCGTAGAAAAAGGCATATGACACTTTTCACCTTCAGAAACCCTCTAAGTAGTGTAGTGAGTATCCCTTCCTTCTAGGATAGGTCTTGAGCGAGAGATCATTTGAAAGGAGCCTGGACTAGTGAAGTCACAAGGATGGATCATCGGAACAGTATCTGGCATCGGCATACTGGGACTGGCCGCAACCAGTGGCCTGGTCATGTTGGCACATCGTTTTGTCGATGAGTTGACTCGTCCTCATCAAGCATTGAATGACAAGGACTTCCAGTGGGGAATGCCTCCCTCAATGCCAGATCCTCCATCCTCACAGCAGCGTTCGCTGATGTTTCACGCGCCTCATGGACCACTGCTGTGCGGCGAGTTCTGGGCACAGCCACAACCGGCTCCTACGGTGGTGATTTGTCATGGCTACCGTGTTTCCAGGGGGCAACTGCGTTCGGTGGCGGCTCTTGAGTATACTTTCGGCTACAATGTCTTGCTGTTCGATTTTCGCGGTCACGGCGAGAGTGAGAGTGTGGCAACGAGCGGCGGAAATGCTGAGGTACACGATTTGCAGGCAGCCTTGACCGTTGCAGCTCAACAACCGGAGACGCTGCCAGGCAAAATCATTCTCCACGGCTTCTCAATGGGCGCTTCGATTGCATTGCTCTCGCTCCCACATCCCCAGGTGGCGGCTGTCATTGCTGATAGCCCATATGCACGCCTGGATGAGATTCTGAGTAGCATTGTCCACTGGCACCTGACGGCAAATAGTAGCTCCTGGCGACCAGCATTGCGCCGACTGCGGCCGGTGTTTCCGGCTGTCGCGTGGTGTACGGTGGCAGTGAGCAGACTTGTCTTTCGCCTGCGCTTTGGTCATGCCTTGATTGCACGCCCTGAATTGGGCCTCAAGCGCTGGAAGATACGTTCAAAGGCAGCAATTGACGGACGTTATCCGCCAATTTTGCTGATCCATGGTATGCGTGATGAGATGGTTCCTCTGTCCCACGCCCATCGACTCGTTGCGGCGGCAAGAGCAAACAACCTTCCCCTGGAGGCATACTTTGTGGATGGTGCCGGGCACTGCGAAGCCTACGGAGATGATCCAGAAGGGTATATTGCAGCGCTGCAAAGGTTTGTGTTGCATGAACTAGGGGAGGGCGCGGTTCATCATATTGCGTGACAGGATTGACTTGACTTTTTCCTTCCTTCGCTCTTATACTTCACTTAGACATAGTTATCTATGTTGATATACTAAGTCAACAAAAAAAGCGAAGGAGACAGCCATGACAACCGTTCAGGAATTCCTCAAGGCGAATGATGCTTACGCAGCTACGTTCCAGAAAGGGCATCTGCCGATGCCTCCTGCTCGCCGGGTGGCAGTGCTGACGTGCATGGACGCACGCCTCCATCCTGCTCGCTTCCTTGGACTTCAGGAAGGCGATGCCCACATCATCCGTAACGCTGGTGGACGAGCAAGCGACGATGCTATTCGCTCGTTAGTGATCTCGGAGCAACTGCTCGGCACCAACACGGTAGTGGTCATTCACCACACCGATTGCGGCATGCTCACCTTTAGCAATGCAGACCTACGCGGGAAGTTGCGGCAGGAACTCGGCGCAAACGCTGATCATATCGATTTTCTGCCATTCAAAGACCTGGAACAATCGGTCCGCGATGATGTAGCAATCATCAAGGCTTCGCCACTGATTCCAGACAACATAGAGGTCAGCGGTTTTATCCATGATGTGAGAAGCGGCAAGCTGTCGCCGGTGACGTAGGCGAGCGAAGCAATGGCGTAGGGGCCGATGATGAGGCTTAACAAATTGATGCGGACACGGTCGATTGGGTCCGAGTTGATGGGGCAATGAACAGCATGGGCCAGCCCCTTCCACCCCGCGGGCGCGAAGTATTGAAACGCGCTTCGCAAGCTCCGCTGAGGGCTCCTACGCACGGTCCATTGCTTCGCTCGGACTCGCTGATGTGTCCGGCTTATTTGGTTAAAATCCATCATCACGCCCCAGCTCAAGGGCCAGACCCCACACCCCAGGGCGTGATGAATCACGCCCGTACGCAAAAATCATACGCGTCCCCCAGTATATCCTTCATTAGACACTCCAGCAGCATACATGCTATACTGGCTTACACAGCCTATTATTTCCTCGTCACATCGATGGAGGGACAAACATGACCACAAGTGACCGTAGCTCATCCGAGCCAACAGGACTCAAAAGCACACAGGAGAAGGTGGCAGAACTTCGCAGCTTAAAGGAAGTAGCGATGCTGGGTGGCGGCAAAAAACGCATTGAGGCACAGCATAAAAAAGGCAAACTCACGGCGCGCGAACGACTCGACCTCTTGCTGGACCCAGGTACATTCAATGAACTGGACATGTTTGTGACCCATCGTTCTACAGACTTCGGCCTGGATGAGCAGAAGATACCGGGCGACGGAGTTGTCACCGGCTATGGCCAAATCGATGGACGCCTGGTCTACGTCTTTTCGCAGGATTTCACGGTCTTCGGCGGCACGGTGTCTGAGGCGCATTCCGAGAAGATTTGCAAAGTCATGGACCATGCGATGAAGAATGGCGCGCCGGTTATCGGCTTGAATGACTCTGGCGGGGCGCGCATCCAGGATGGTGTTGTCAGCCTGGGCGCTTATGCAGATATTTTCCTGCGCAACACGCTGGCATCAGGCGTGGTCCCGCAGATATCCGCCATTATGGGACCTTGCGCCGGCGGAGCTGTTTATTCCCCGGCCATTACCGACTTTATTTTCATGGTGAAGCACACCAGCTATATGTTCGTTACCGGTCCCAATGTCGTCAAGACCGTCACGCATGAGGATGTCACCTTTGAAGAGTTAGGCGGCGCAATGGTGCATAATAGCACCAGCGGCGTGGCGCATTTTGCCTGTGCCAGCGAGCCCGATTGCCTGCGTATGATACGTCGCCTGATGAGCTACATCCCTTCAAACAATGTCGAAGATCCGCCAAGGGTTATTCCTGTTGACTCGCCTACTCGAGCTGAGGAGGCTCTGGATACTATCGTTCCCGATAATCCGAACAAACCCTATGATATGAAAACGGTTATACGCTATATCGTTGATGATGGGGATTTCTTCGAGGTGCAGGAGTACTATGCGACTAATATCCTTGTTGGCTTCGCTCGTCTCAACGGTCGCTCTGCCGGCATCGTGGCACAACAGCCGGGAGCCCTGGCCGGATCACTCGATATCAACTCGTCGGATAAGGGAGCACGTTTTGTGCGCTTCTGCGACTGCTTCAATATCCCCATCGTTAGCTTTGTAGATGTGCCAGGGTTCCTGCCCGGCATAAGTCAGGAACACAACGGCATTATCCGTCACGGGGCCAAACTCCTCTATGCCTACTGCGAAGCGACTGTGCCAAAGATCACGGTGATTACACGGAAGGCTTATGGCGGTGCGTATGATGTGATGAATAGCAAACACGTGCGCGGCGATATAAACTACGCCTGGCCCACGGCGGAGATTGCGGTGACGGGGCCGGAAGGGGCAGTGAATATTCTCTTCAAGGACGAAATCGATCGAGCCACAGACCCCGATAAACGACGCAAGGAACTGATTGCAGAGTATTCCGAGAGGTTCGCCAATCCCTACATTGCTGCCGCTCGCGGCTACATCGATGAGGTGATTGAGCCGCGTTATACACGCACCAAGCTGATTACTGCTCTGGAGATGTTGAAAAATAAGCGGGACTCTAACCCGCCTAAGAAACATGGGAATATTCCACTGTGATTGATAATGAGGTTTAGGAATCTCGCTCCACTAGTTCTAACAACACTCCATTCGTTCCCTTGGGGTGGAGAAAGATGGCATGGCCTTCGGCGGCAATACGTGGCTGCTTATCAAGGACAGGGACACCTTTCACCTGCATATCGGCAAGCGCGGCGTCAATATCATCTACTTCCAGGCAGATGTGGTGGAGACCCTCGCCGCGCTTCTCGAGGAACTTCGCCAGGCTGGAGTCAGGATTGGTCGGCTCGACCAGTTCGATTTCACTACCACCGGGTCCGCCCAGCGGGAGAAAAGCGATGCGTACCTGCTCTGTGGGTACTACTTTGATCTCACTCGGCATGATACCCAACGTGTCCCGGTAAAAGGTGAGAGCCTGTTCGATGTTGCGAACGATGATGGCAACGTGGTCAATACGTCTGGGCATGAGAAGCTCCGCTTCCTGTTTTGAAATCTGTGCACTTACTGATGGCACTCCTCCAGGTGAAAATCAGTCTGCCGCAGCCTTTGTGGGATGGTGGCGAAGAGGCCAACACCAAGCTGAATTGAGCTGACGAGTGTTCGTAGCGCCATCAAAGCACCGATACGCGTCTCTTCAGTATACTCCAGGGTATCAGCTGCCTGCTCAAACTCGGCCTGGGTGAGCACCTCATGGCTCAGGTCTGGCTCGACCAGAATGCTGAGGTCAAGATCAATATAAGATAAGCCATCCAGTTCAATCGTGGCGGGCTGTATAATGTTGGCATAGGTATGGATTAGCGCAGGCCCATCATAAAAGGCACTTAGCATGTACCAGCGCTCAGGCCAGAAAAACTGTAAGCAGTTGTGCCGTAGTGGACGCGGTCTTATTGACCAGCGCATCTGTGTGCCTTTGGGTAGCCAGAGGCGTTTACAATCGCTGGTCGCTTCCACCACGTTTTCATCGCTGAGTTGCACAGTCGCATCAAGCAGATACCCTTGCCATGATCCACGTACCATCTGGTCATAACTGCGACACTCCACGCGAAAATCTGGTTGCATGGATATTCTCCCTTCCTTAACATGCTCATAGTACGCAAATTCGTCGATGTCGTCAAGCGCACAAGTAAATAGTCCCAAGAGGAAGGCCAAATCAGGAGATATTTTAGGATCAATATGCGTTGCCCAAACTGTCAGACCATGAATGCACCAACAGCCAAGTTTTGCCTTGAATGCGGCAACCGCCTGGTTATTTGTCCAAACTGTGGCACGGTCAATGTACCTCTGGCGAAATTCTGTATTGAATGCGGCACAGCGTTAGCCCGGAAAGGAGATATTACACGCCCATTGCCATCGCCACCCACCGGGTCACCGGCATCACCCCTAGCATACCCGTCATCGAACGGCAATGAGAATCGGTTGCTGCCCCCAGAGGAAAGGCGCGTCGTCACCATCATGTTTGCTGATATTATCGGCTCGACACCACTGGCAGACCGCCTGGACCCCGAAGATATGCGAGCTATCCTGACAGGATACTTCAACCTGATGACTGAGCAGATACGCCGTCATGGGGGGACGGTAGAGAAATATATCGGTGACGCCGTCATGGCCGTCTTTGGAGCACCGGTGGCTCATGAAGACGATCCTGACCGGGCTATTCGCGCTGCACTAGATATGCAGAAAGCGCTAGAGGACTTCAATCAACAACGACAGAAAGAATATGCAGAGGCGACGCACTTGCAGATGCGCATTGGTATCAACACAGGCGAGGTGGCCGCTCCGGGAAACACACAGTCCGCCAGGCAAGATTTTCTGATCACGGGTGATGCGGTCAATGTGGCCGCCCGCCTGCAGCAGGTTGCCGCACCCGATACTATTCTTGTGGGGGAACGTAGCTATCTTGCAACACGAGAGGTGTTCGATTTCCGTCCCATAGCCCCCCTGCATCTCAAAGGCAAGCCAGAACCGATCCCCGCCTGGGTTGTCATCGATCTGCGCAAACATAGCTCTGCGGTTACACAACATCCACGGGGCATCGCAGGGCTACAAGCTCCTCTCATTGGACGCTCGTTGGAACTTACGTTGATGCATGCAACCTATGCGCGTGTTCAGGCTGAACAACATCCACACCTGATTACCTTGCTGGGCGCACCAGGAATTGGTAAATCACGCCTGGCACGCGAATTTATTGTCCGCGAACAGGATGTCGCTAAAAAGGCTTCATCCAGTAGCGGGCTGCTTGCATCTAAAGTGCTGGAAGGTCACTGCCCGCCCTACGGTGAGGGTATCACCTACTGGCCTCTGCTTGAGATCCTACGCTCCATACTGAATGTACAGGATGGAGAAGATGCGAGTACGTTGTCAGCTCGCTTTGCCGAGTTTGTGCGCGATACACTCACGAAGGCCAGGCGTACTGAAGAGCCCGAGCAGATTGCCAGCGCAATCGCACGCAGCATCGGCTGGGAATTTAGTGGCAGTGCAGATGAAAAAAGTGATCCAGATAGGCGAGAACGAGAGCGCCTGCGTAAAGAGGATCTAGGCAAGATCGCCAGTACTATCTCAGCCAGTAGCAGCGCCATTTCAGCCGCTATTGGAAGAGCAGCGAGCGGCAATCTGGATGAACAGGGTTACGTAGACAGGTGGGAACGGGAACCGCAACGCAGCAAATACAGCAAAGATATAGAACAAAGTAGCCAACGAATAGTGCTATTTCGTGCCTGGCGTGTGCTGCTAGAGGCACTGGCCGAGCTGCAGCCACTCATCCTCTTAATAGACGATCTCCAATGGGCAGATCAAGCACTCCTCGACCTGCTTGAGTACTTGACGGAGCGCATAACCAATGTGCCTATTCTCTTCCTCTGTCCTGCCCGGCCTGACTTCTTTGAGCGGCGACGCAGTTGGGGAGGCGGACGACGCAATTTCACCACCATCGCACTGGAGTCACTCTCTGCTCAGGAAAGCAGTGACCTGGTTGATGCCCTTCTGAACACGGACGATCTCCCTGAAGTGCTGCGTCATACCATCCTGAGTCGAGCAGAAGGGAATCCCTTCTTCGTAGAAGAAATTGTGCGTATGCTGGTCGACCAGGGTGTGTTGATCCGTACAAAAGAAGGTTGCTGGCGCATTGGGGATCAGAACGAAGCTCTCCTCAGCGAACTGGCAAGCCCGGCTGCACCGCCGGAAGATACTATCATCGACCAGCACTATGTCTTTCCACTTCCTCGCGTGCCTGATACGGTTCAAGGCGTGCTTGCCGCACGCATCGACCTCTTGAGCAACGTAGAGAAGCGGGTCGTTCAGCATGCATCGATCATTGGTCGTACCTTCTGGCTGTCAGCACTGCTTGAACTCGCTGCAGACCTGACTAATGATGCAGTCCTTCACGCGCTTGACTCGCTTGTGCAACACGATTTCATTGTTGAGGCTGAGGAACAAGGGCGTAGTCCGGTGGAGCAAGACCGCGTTTTCAGCTTCAAGCACATCTTGATCCGTGATGTAGCCTATAACAATATTCCACGGATGCGTCGTTCTCAGGAACACGCTCGACTGGCTCTCTGGTTAGAAGAAAAGACAGCGGGCAATAGCGAGGCATTTGTAGAACTGCTCGCCTACCACTACCAGCAAGCACTGGTTAGCTGGTCAGCGCCTTTCCTTTCAAGCACTGGTGATGTGCCTGGTCCTGCTGTTACTCCTGTGCGCTTAACCCGAGTCGAGTTACGTAGTCGCACGATTACCTATCTCACGATGGCGGGCGACCAGGCATTTCATAGTTACCATACTATTCGCGCTATTCAAGCATATAGCGAGGCGCTTGATTTGTTGACCGCGAGCGAAGCAGACAAGCTTACCCTCGCTGAGATGCATCGAAAACTGGGGGATGCCTACACGCAACGTGCTAACTTCGATGAGGCCTGGCAGGAGTATCGCCAGGCGCTCCAACTGGTGAAGGCCGATGAGTCGGAGATGGAGAGTCCGGACCTGTCGAGTCTGTATGACCGTTTGGCAGAGTTAGGAGCACGTTGGCTACATTTGTTCAATACGCTGCCGGATATGCAAGAAGTACGCTCTTACATCTGTGCCGGGTTGAAGCTGTTAGAAGCACAACAAACAAGCGCTGAGTATGCGGCCTTTCTGACTTATCAAGCTATCTGGTATATGCGCCAGGTAGAGTTGAGAATTGTCCCCAGTTCGCAAAGAGCTGAACTGGCTGAGCAAGCTCTTCAGAGTGGAAAAGAGGCTTTGCGCATTGCCAAGGAACTCAATGATACCTATTCGCTCTGGATCTCACTCGATGCGCTGGTGTTTATTCACTTCGAGCGCCGTCAGTTTCAGGAGGCGCACGAGGTACAACAGCATCGCCTGGAGCTTACTACGAAGATTAACAACCGAGGGGAACTTCATGACTTCTATGTTTCCCTTGGTTGGGTACATGAACGTGTCGGCGACTACCCTACAGCATTAAAGTGGTTAGGTTTCTCCTGGCAGATTGCTCAGACGATGGAGAGTCCTTCGATGCTGCTGGCCAGCATGATCGGGCGTATGTATGCCTGGTACCAATGGAATAGGTGGAGCGAAGTACGTGAAGTCGCCAGTAACATTCTACAAATGGCTGAACAATACCAACAGGACGAACAATGGTACTTTGACGCCCTGGAGACGCTAGCAGAAATTGCTTATCGTACGGGCAACGAGGAAGAAGGCGACCAGTATATGCGCCAGAGCAAACGACTGATCGACCAACACAACATCCAACCAAAGCTTACGAGAAGTATCCATCTTGCACGCGAAGATTGGGCACGCGCTGCTACAGACTATAGCGAGGCGGTGCAACTTAGCGAACCATTTCCTCAACCGATGGTGCTAGCCATCCTGGCAGAGCTATACGTGATGGTCGGTGAAAGCGCAGAAACACAGCAGACGACGTGCGAACGAGCTGTGACCATTGCAGAGCAATCGGGATCACGTAAGAGCCTGGCTATTGCTCTACGCGGACGTGGACGCATGCACCTGGAGCAACAAAACTGGACGGAAGCAGAACAAGACTTGCGACAAGCCCTCCATCAGTGCGAGATTTTAGACCTGCCATGGGAGAAGGGGCAGACGCTCTATTGCCTGGGGCTGTTCTATCGTCGTCGCGCTGATGCGCTCAATCAGAACAATCCTGAGGCGCGGGTTGCTGACCTGGACTGGGCTCGTCACCATTTCGAGCAAGCATTGGGGTTTTTCGAGGCATTAAAAGCTGTACCCGATGCAGAGCGTGTTCGGCTGGCACTTGTACAGGATGGGAAGGCACGTGTGTAGCTATGCCTGCGGGGCTCAAAGGGATGGCAGCTCCTCAGTGGGCATATGGGAGAGTTCCTCCAGGCTCTCCTCAAGCGGTTCTGATATTACTTGCTGATTGACCTTACGAAGAACGGATGTATGCATATCTTCAAGGTCATTGCGAATATCGTCCAGGTGAACAACAAACTTCCATCTATGCCGGTCAGTGTGATCGTATATACTCGCATGTTTTCTAGCAAAAACATCTCTGTAGGTCAGAGTGAGACGTGCTACGTATTCATATCTCCCGTCAACGCTATCTTGTGGCAGGTCAACTGAAGGTGGGCACAAGGAACATTGCTCGGTTGTCTCACTACGATTTGCAATTGTCTCATCACCGCGAAATATCTTTTCTTCAAGGAAGTAGATGTCGATGTCTTTGTCTTCTTGTGAAATAGGTGCATGTGACCTGAGACAGTACTGCCGGGGGGGATCGACAGTTTCTGCTTGTTTAGGAGGTAGCAGTACACCCCAAACATTTAAGGCAACTCCTGTGCCTACGTTTCTTACCTTAACAGTGTAATGTTGAGAATCCCAATCGAGATCATTGTTACGAAGCGATAGTGGCATTCTGGGAGCAAGTATAGGGCGGTTTAGGGTATAGAGCGTTTCTAAGCTGTGTGCTCGGCTTTGCGCGAGAGCATCTTGTACTATCTTCTGGCTGGCGATGATTTGCGCTCGACTTTCGGCGATGGCATCCTGGGCTAACTTCTGGCTGGCGAAGCTTTGCGCTCGACTTTCGGCGAGGGCTTCTTTTGCCTGGATCTGAGCTTGAATAATAGCAAAAATACCAATAACTACAGCAGCAACACTGGCAGAAACAACTAGCACTTGAATGACATCACTGATACTCACTACTAATATCTCCTCTGAATCTAATATCAAAACCGGTTGGGGGGGAGATTTGGGGGTCTCCCCCAAACCCCTGTCAAGGGGCGGCAGCCCCTTGGAACCTCGCCGACATAGATACACTCTCTACCCAGATTTGGTATACAGCGGTGTTCGGAATGATTGAGCCCATGGCAACTTCGGTGCATTGATTGAGGCAGCTATAGGTTCTGTCACCTGGCTCAATATTTCTGCGCACTGCTGTAAAACACGATGCGATAGGACAAAAGGACTTTAGATGGGAGCATAGCAGAGGATAGACACATTGTCCAGGATTTAGCACCAAAGTAACAGGGCTGTTGCAAAGTCCTTTTTTGCTGCCTTCGGCTGCAGGGAGATGGGAGGAGGCGAAGGCACCTCGCGCTCCGTCAAGGGGCTTGCAGCCCGTTGCTTACCTGTCCCCCAGACAGGGTTCCCCGCTTATTCCCGATTTTGCAACAACCCTGCCCCATAGGTGCTCACCTCTTGTCAAGAGGCCCAGGTTCAGGTAGAATTGCCACAGGAATTTGATTTCAGAAATCCATATCCTAAAAGTACTTCTGCTTCTCGTTTTACTAGTGACTCACTAGGAATAAGCTCTCCTCGATGTCAAAGTAGTCTAAACGTCAATGCTTAAGCTGGAGCAAACCCATGGATACCCCGGCACCACAAGGAACGGGAAACTCAGGTGGGATCTCTTGCCTCAACTGCGGACACCAAAACCCACCGAGGAATCGGTTTTGTGGAGGGTGTGGTAACCCTCTCTCCTCGACGTGTCCTTCATGTGGTGCTGCTAACCCGGCGGGGAATCGCTTCTGTGGCGTATGTGGCAGTGCACTCGTCGGGACCGCCCCGCTCTCTGTGCCCACCCCTTCTTCCATAGACACTTCCCCGACCCTTCGATCGTCCATCCCTTCTGGGTCTCCAGGTGTCAATCTTGTCGAGCGCGAGCGCCGGCTGGTCACGGTCCTTTTCTGCGACCTGGTCGGGTTTACTCCCCTCTCGGAGCGGCTGGACCCAGAGGACGTGCGCGAAATCCAGAGCGTGTACTTTGGACAGATGAGCCGAGAAATTGGGCG
>WNEZ01001050.1_pt1 | contig 22780 bp, 22 predicted proteins | sample 5400521 | NCBI WGS metagenome assembly WNEZ01 (sample SAMN13153339, study PRJNA577476) | soil metagenome | isolation source: 120 cm saprolite under Douglas fir tree site 2 hole 1 replicate 1 | place: USA:California | collected 2015-04-18 | reverse complement strand
ATCGGCGGCGTCGACATTGCGGCCGGGACCTACGTGCACCTGTGCATCGGCGCGGCTAATCGCGATCCCGCCCAGTTTCCCGATCCCGACCGCTTCGATATCCGCCGCGCGCCCAATCGGCACCTCGCCTTCGGCAGCGGCATTCACATCTGCGCGGGCAATTCGCTCGCCCGCATGGAGGCGCAGGTCGCGATCGGCAAGCTGGCGGCGCGTTTCAAGACCATCGAGCGCGTCGGCGAGCCCGTGCGCGGCGGCCGCGCGCGCTTCCGCGGCTTTTCGCACTTGCCGGTCGCGGTGCGGTGATCAGCGGCGCGCGCTCGCCAGCATGTCGAACATGTTTTGTCCGTAGGTCGCGCGCGCCTCGTCGAGCAGCGGCCGCACGGCCGCGACGAACAAACCGTGCTCCGCGTCCGTCACTTCCGCGATCTCGCAGCCCTGCGCCTCGATGGCGCGGCGCGCCTCGCGGTCTTCCTCGACCGCAAGCTCGCGCTGGAAGGCGACCGCGTCCTCCACGGCCTGACGCATGGCGGCCCGGAGGTCCGCGGGCCACGCGTCGAAGGCGGCGCGGTGCAAAAAGATCGGGCGCGAGATGTAGAAGTGGTTGGTGACCGAGTGGAAGCGGTGGAACTTGTGCACCCCGTAGGTGACCGTATTGGCGAACGGATTCTCCTGCGCGTCGATTTTTTCCGCCTTGATCATCTCGATCGCCTCGGTGAGGTCGAGGCGCATCGGCCTCGCGCCGAGGAGTTCGAAGGTCCGCTTCTGCACCTCGCTCGGCAGCACGCGGATGCGCAGGCCCGCGAGATCGGCCGGCCGGCGCACGGCGCGCACGCGGTTCGAGATCTGGCGAAAACCGTTCTCGAACCAGCCGAGGATGCGGTAGCCGGCTGCGGCCTCGATCTTGCGCACGAGATGCGCGCCGAGCGCGCCGTCCATGGCGGCGCGCGCCGTGGCGTTGTTCGCGAACAGGAACGGCAGGTCGACGAAGCCGAGGTCGGGCACGCGGTCGGTCAGGTAGCTCGATGACTGGTAGCCGAGCGTGAGCAGGCCGTGCTCGACGAGCCAGAGAATGTCGTCGGCGCGATAGCCGAAATCCATGATGTTCCAGACGTATTTGACCGCCACCCGGTCGCCGAACTGCGCCTCGAGCCGCTCGCCGATGAACTTGAGCGCGCGCGAGAAACCGGTGGTGGCGGGGCCGTAGCCGCCCATGCGGATCTGGATCGGGTCTGGCATTCGTGGATTCCGGTCGTCCTTGTGGCCCGCATGGAGCGAAGCGGAATGCGGGGTCACCGGTTGCCGCTCGCGCTGACCCGGATTTCGCTGCGCTCCATCCGGGCTACGATGTCCCACATAGCAGGAAACACCTTGTCAGGAAGCCCGTCGCATCTCCACTATGCTCGCACTCGAGGGAGCACCCATGAAACGCGCAGCGTCGATCCTTGCAGCGGCCCTGTGTCTCGCGGCGGGCGTGGCCGCGGCGCAAGACAAGTATCCGTCGAAGCCGATCAAGGTGCTGGTGCCCTACGCGCCCGGCGGCGCCGTCGACATCGTGGCGCGCATCGTCACCGAGGAGATGCGCAAGACGCTCGGCCAGCCCTTCGTGATCGAGAACAAGCCCGGCGCGTTCGGCATTTTGGCCATCGAGGACATGGCGCGCGCCCGGCCCGACGGCTACACGCTGATGTTCGGCAACAACAACGCCAACGTGATCACGCCGATCCTCTACGCCAAGAAGTTCACCATCAACTACGAGCGCGACGTCGTGCCGGTGGCGCGCGTCGCCGACGTGCCTGCCTTCATCATCGCCACGACCAAGAACTTTCCGGTCACGAACTTTGCCGAGTTCATCGCCTATGCGAAAAAGAATCCCGGCAAGGTCCGCTACGGCAGCGTCGGCGTCGGCAGTTTTCCGCAGTTCGACATGGAGATCCTGGCGCACCGCGCCGGCCTCGACGTCGTCCACATACCGAACAAGGCCGGCGCCGCCGGCATGCTCAACGATCTCGTGAGCGGCGACACCCATGTTGGCTTCCTCAATGTCGCGACCTCGAGCCCGATGGCGCGCGCCGGGCAGCTGCGGCCGCTCGCGATGGTGACCGAGAAGCGCCTGCCGCAATATCCCGACGTGCCGACCCTCGCCGAGCTCGGCTATCCGGGCGTCGGGACCTTGCAGTGGCTCGCCCTGTTCGCGCCGAGCGGCGTGCCGGCGGAGGTGATCGAGACGCTGCACAAGGCGGCGTTCGCCGCCGCGAACTCGCCGGCGGTCATCGACAAGCTCAAGGTGCAGGTGATGCGCGCGGTGCCGACAAAATCGCCCGCCGAGGCCAAGGCCTGGCTCGCCGACGAGATGGCGCTGTGGCGCAAGATCGTCGCCGAGGTGAAGATCGATCTGCCGGAGTGATCGTAGCCCGCATGGAGCGAAGCGAAATGCGGGGAAAACCCATCAGCTGAAAGTATTTCCCCGGATTACGCTTCGCTCCATCCGGGCTACGGCTTCGCGGCCTCCGCAATAAACGCCCGCGCCGCATCTCCGGCGCCGTGGTCGTCCAGATCGATGTGCGTGCCGCGATCGTACTTGATGAAGCGCTTGGGCTCGCGCGCGAGCGCGAAGAGCCGCTCGCCGAAGCGCACCGCAATCACCTCGTCGAGCGCGCCGTGCAGGATGAGCACCGGCGCCTTCACTGAAGCGATCCATTCGTCCGAGCGGAACTGGTCGTGCATCAGCCAGCGCACCGGCGCGAATGGAAACAGCGCCGCCGCAACGTCCACGGTCGATGAATAGGGCGACTCCAGGACGACCTTGGCGACCGGCTTCTCGCTCGCGAGCCGCACCGCGACGCCGGTGCCGAGCGACTGGCCCCACAGTATGATACGCTCGGCCGGATAGCGCGCGATCGCGAACGCATAGGCCGCTTGCGCGTCGCGGTGCAGGCCCTCCTCGGTGGGCGTGCCGGTCGAGCCCATGTAGCCGCGATAGGACAGCGCGATCAGCCCGGTGCCGTCGGCGATCAGCTTGCGGTGGCGATCGACCCGCCACGCCACGATTTCGGCATTGCCGTGGAAGTAGATCACCACCGGCTTGTCGCCGCGCGGCGGCACGTGCCAGGCGATCACCTTCTCGCCGTCGCTGGTGTCGAGCACGACCTCCTGCGCCTCGGGGAATCCGGCGTCCGCCGGCCGTATGTAGGTCGTGGTCGGGTGATAGAGCATGCCGCGCTGGCCGAGATAGAGCAGCCCGACCAGCAGCGCATAGCCGCCGACACCCGATATCAGCACCCACTTGATGATCGTCATGGCGAGGTCATAGCGCGAAAGTGCGACGGATTCCTTACGGGCGCGGCGGAATTTGGGCGATTTCGCGACGGGTCCGTTCGCTTGCGGGAGCGGCACCTTTCGGCCAATCTCCACGCCCGATTTGACACAGGATTCTCGCATGGCCGATCCGGCCAAACGCGTCGGCCTCTTCGTGACCTGCCTGGTCGATCTGATCCGGCCCTCGGTCGGCTTCGCCGCGGTCAGGCTTCTGGAGGACGCCGGCTGCATCGTCGATGTGCCGCTGCAGTCGTGCTGCGGTCAGCCGGCGTTCAACTCGGGGGACCGGCGCACCACGCGCGCCATTGCCGAGCAGGTGATCGAGGCCTTCGCGCCGTACGACTACGTCGTCGCGCCCTCCGGCTCCTGCGCCGGGATGCTCAAGGTGCATTATCCCGCGCTCTTTCACGGCGATCCGAACTGGGAGCCGCGCGCCGCCGCGTTCGCCGAAAAGACTTACGAGCTGATCTCGTTCCTGGTCGACGTCATGGGCGTGGCGCGCATCGACGCGAGCTTCGAAGGGACGGCGACCTATCACGATTCCTGCTCCGGCCTGCGCGAGCTCGGCGTGCGCGTCCAGCCGCGTCGCCTGCTCGGCACCGTGCGCGGTCTCACGCTCAAGGAGATGCGCGACGCCGACGTGTGCTGCGGATTCGGCGGCACCTTCTGCGTCAAGTATCCGGACATCTCGAATGCGATCGTGGGCAAGAAAGCCGCAAACGTGGCGGCGACCGGTGCCGACATGCTGGTTGCCGGCGACCTCGGCTGCCTCATGAACATGGCGGGAAAGCTTCAACGCGACGGCAAGCCGATCGAGGTGCGCCACGTCGCGGAAGTGCTCGCCGGCATGACCGCCGGTCCGGCGATCGGCGCACCGCCTCCGGGGGCGGAGCCGTGAGCACCGCGAGCTCGTCCCGGTTCAAGGAGAACGCCAAGGCGGCGCTCGCCGATGCCGAACTGCAGAACGCGCTCAAGTTCGTCGAGGTGAACTTCATCGCGCGGCGGCGCGAGGTGGCCGACAAGCTGCCCGAGTTCGACGCGCTGCGCGACGCCGCGCGCGACATCAAGGACCATACGCTCGCCCATCTCGACCTCTATCTCGAGGCGTACGAGAGACAAGTCACGGCCGCCGGCGGGCACGTGCACTATGCGGTCACCGCCGGGGACGCGCGACGGATCATCCTCGACATCTGCCAGCGGCTCGGCGCCAAGACCGCCACCAAGGGCAAGTCGATGGTCGCCGAGGAGATCGGCCTCAACGATCATCTCGAGGCGAACGGCGTCGCTCCGATCGAGACGGATCTCGGCGAGTACATCATCCAGCTCCGCCACGAGATGCCGTCGCACATCATCGCGCCCGCCGTGCATCTCACCAAGGCGCAGATCGAGGCGGACTTCCGCCGCGCCCACACCCATCTGCCCGCGGACCGCAACCTGGTGGAACCGACGAGCCTGCTCGCCGAGGCGCGCGCGGTGCTGCGCGAGAAATTCCTGGCGGCCGACGTCGGCATCACCGGTGCGAATTTCCTGGTGGCTGAGACCGGCACCTCGATCATCGTCACCAACGAGGGCAACGGCGATCTCACCCAGACCCTGCCCAAGGCGCACATCGTGCTCGCCAGCATCGAGAAGCTGGTGCCGACGCTGGAAGACGCCTCGCAGATTTTGCGCGTGCTCGCGCGCTCGGCGACCGGCCAGGAGATGTCGGTCTACACCACGCTCTCCACCGGCCCGCGCCGCCCGGACGATCCGGACGGACCGTTGGAATATCACGTGGTCGTGCTCGACAACGGCCGCTCGTCCATGCTGGGCGGTGATTTTCGCGACATGCTGCGCTGCATCCGCTGCGGCGCCTGCATGAACCACTGTCCGGTCTATCACGCGGTTGGCGGCCACGCGTATGGCTGGGTCTATCCCGGTCCGATGGGCGCGGTGCTCACGCCAAGCCTGATCGGGATCGACCAGGCCGGCCATCTGCCCAATGCGTCGACCTTCTGCGGCCGCTGCGAGGAAGTGTGTCCGGTGCGCATTCCGCTGCCGCGCATGATGCGCTCGTGGCGCGAGCGCGAGTTCGAGCGGCACCTTTCGCCCGCGACGGTGCGGGCAGGGCTGGGCTTCTGGGGATTTTTTGCGCGCCGACCGCGCCTCTATGGATTCGCGACCACGTGGTTCGCGCGGGCGCTCGCGCTGATCGGCCGGCGGCGCGGACGCTTTCGTTGGCTGCCGCTCGCCGGCGGATGGACAAAACATCGCGATTTTCCCGTCCCCGAGGGCGCCACGTTCCAGGCGCAGTGGAAGGCGCGAGGCAAAGCCCGATGAGCGCGCGCCACTCCATCCTCGCCTCGATCCGCCGCTCGCTCGGCGTGACCGGCAGCGAGGCGCCGCGGCAAAGAGTCGTCGCCGACCGGCTCGCCGGGCATCCGTGCGGCCTCATTCCGGCGCGCGGACAAAAGCCGGCGAAGGAACAGCGCGATCTCTTTGCCGCCATGGTCGAGGCGGCGGCCGGCAGCATCGCGCGCGTGCAAAATCTCGCCGACGTGCCCGCGGAGGTGAGCCAATTCCTGCGCCGGCACAATCTGCCGATGGCGGCGCAACGCGGCGCCGATCCGCAGCTCGCCGCGCTGCCGTGGGAGCGCGCCGGCACGCTCGAAGTGTCGACGGTGCGCTCGCAGGGCAACCAGCTCTCGTCCGTCTCGCATGCGTTCGGCGCGGTCGCCGAGACCGGCACCGTGGTGATGCTGTCGGGCCCCGACAATCCGACCTCGCTCAACTTCCTGCCCGACAATCACATCGTCGTGCTCGAGGCGAAGGACATCGTCGGCGACTACGAGACGGTGTGGCAGCGGCTGCGCGAAAAATTCGGGGCAGGCACGATGCCGCGCGCGATCAACTTGATCACCGGCCCCTCGCGCTCCGCCGACATCGAGCAGACGCTGATTTTGGGCGCGCACGGCCCGCGGCGGCTGCACGTGATTTTGGTGGAGGGGGAGGGCGGCAAACTCTGAGCCGTCATGCCCGCGCTTGTCGCGGGCATCCACGTCTTTGCGGTCGCGCAAGAAAGAAAGGCGTGGATGGCCGGGCCAAGCCCGGCCATGACGAAAGAAAAATCACTCCGGCTTGAAATTCATCGCGACGCCGTTGATGCAGTAGCGCAGGTGCGTCGGCGGCGGGCCGTCGTCGAATACGTGGCCGAGATGGCTGCCGCAGCGGCTGCAATTTACCTCGGTGCGCACCATGCCGTAGCTGCGATCGACCGTGGTCTCGACCGCGCCCGGCTCCGGATCGTTGAAGCTCGGCCAGCCGGTGCCGCTGTCGAATTTTCGCTTCGACACGAACAGCGGCTGCCCGCACCCGGCGCACGTGAACGTGCCGGAGCGTTTCTCATAATTGAGCGCGCAGCTTCCCGGGGCCTCGGTGCCGTGCTCGCGCATCACCTCGTATTGTTCCGGCGTGAGCAGGCTGCGCCACTCCTCGTCGGTGTGGGTGACCGCGTATTGCTTTTCGGCCATGGCCGTTCCTCACGCGTTGCGGTCGAGCAGCTCGATCGAGACGCCTTGCGGCGCGCGCAGGAAGGCGACGCGAACGCCCGGCCGCACCGTGGTGGGATCGCGCGTGAACTCGACGCCCTTCGCCTTGAGCTCGGCCACCACGGCGTCGATGCCGCTCACCGTCAGCCCGAAATGGTCGAGGCCCTGATACGGCGTGACCGGCGGCGGATTGACGCCGTCGCCTGCCGCGACCGGCGCGATGAACACGTTGGCGCCGCCGAGCTTGAGATCGATGCGCGGCTTGCCCTGCTGCATGGTGCGGATCACTTCGGCGCCGAGCATGAGCTCGTACCATTGGGCGGTCGTTTCCGGATCCGGGCTGCGCAGATGGATGTGGTCGTAGGTGAACTTGGGCATGGCACTCTCCCTCTCTCGTCGCCGACAGCGTACGGCATGCGGCGTTGCGATTCCATCGGCCTCGGCGCGCGGTCACCCGGCACTCGGATGCCACTGCGGCGCATAGCCGGCGGCCAGCACCGCCACGATGCCGGGCGGCGTGAGCAGACCCGCGATGCTTGCATCCGCGCGTTTGCGCGCGCCCGCGTAGCCGGCCGGCGTCCAGCGCAGCAGCGCATCGCCGCGCACCGCGAAGGCGGATTGCGGCGCGTCCGCCAGGATGACGACCGCGCCGTCGGGAAGCTTTCGCGGGCGATGAATGCGCTTGGCGCGCCCGGCGAGGCGCTCGGCATGCAGCACGCGATCCATCTCGGCGGCGCGCGCGCGTTCGGCGCCGCCGCGCGCCCAGTAACGCGCGAACGCGATCGCATCCTGCCGGCGGCATTCGAAGCACGGGCGGTGGCCGGCGGCGAGCGCCGTCACCTCGTCGAGGAAAAAGAGCTCCGTGTAGCCGCGTCCCCACACCGTGCGGTGACGATCGTTGAAGGAGAGCCGGCAGCAGATCCACGCCTTCGAGGTCCAGCGCCGCGAGGCGAGCCGGCGATCGTCGTCATGCAGCCGGCCGCCGCGATTGCCCATGAACAGGCCGCGCGCCGGGACGGCGAGCAGTTCGCCGAAGGGGGTCACGCGGTTCTGCAGAGCCATGGCTTGACGCCTCTTATCGCAGGGAACGAAATCCGGCCTAGAGCGTTGATTCGAATGCACAATTATCAAACAGGGGACTTCCGTCATGAGCATCGATAAACCCAAACCGGTTCCCCAGGATCCTGAGCAGGATCGCCTGGATCGCGCGCTCGATGAAGGGCTGGAAGAGACCTTTCCGGGTTCCGATCCGGTCAGCGTCACGCAGCCGGCGCGGTCCAAGCAGGACAAGCGCGACAAGGCCGCAAAACGTCATTGATCGACATCGTAAGTGCCTGGGACTCAACCGGATTCACGATGTGCACAGGCCGGTAACGATTGCTCACATTTTTTGAAGCAATTGGCGGTATGATGTTCGATATATGCGCCCCGTGTGGGTGTGGCCCGCGTCGCGCCGGGCAGGGGACATCATGGTTCGCAAGTATTTCGGCACAGACGGGATTCGCGGCCGCGCCAACGGCGTCATCACGCCGGAGCTGGCCCTCAAAGTCGGGCAGGCGGCCGGCATCGTGTTTCGCCGCGGCGACCATCGCCATCGGGTCGTCGTCGGCAAGGACACCCGGCTCTCCGGCTACATGATCGAGACCGCCCTGGTGGCGGGCTTCACTTCGGTCGGCATGGACGTGCTGCTGCTCGGCCCGATGCCGACGCCTGCGGTCGCCATGCTGACGCGCTCGATGCGCGCCGATCTCGGCGTGATGATCTCGGCCTCGCACAATCTCTACGACGACAACGGCATCAAGCTGTTCGGTCCCGACGGCTACAAGCTCTCGGACGACGTCGAGCATCAGATCGAGCGTCTCATCGATTCCGACATGTCGAAGAAGCTCGCCAAGTCGGCCGCGCTCGGCCGCGCCAAGCGCATCGACGGCGTGCACGACCGCTACATCGAGTTCGCCAAGCGCACGCTGCCGAAGAACCTGTCGCTCGAAGGGCTGCGCGTCGTCGTCGACTGCGCCAACGGCGCGGCCTATCGGGTGGCGCCGGAAGCGCTATGGGAACTCGGCGCCGAGGTGATCTCGATCGGCACCGAGCCGGACGGCTTCAACATCAACAAGGACTGCGGCACGACCGAGCCCGATGCGCTCTGCCACAAAGTGCGGGAGATGCGCGCCGACATCGGCATCGCGCTCGACGGCGACGCCGATCGCGTCGTCATCGTCGACGAACGCGGCCGCGTCATCGACGGCGACCAGCTGCTCGCCGTCATCGCCGAGAGCTGGAAAGGGGACGGCCGCCTGGCGAAGCCGGGCGTGGTCTCCACCGTGATGTCCAACTACGGACTCGAGCAGTTCCTGCACGGGCTCGGACTGACGCTGATCCGCACGCCGGTCGGCGATCGCTACGTGCTCGAGCAGATGCGCCAGCACGGCTACAATCTCGGCGGCGAGCCGTCCGGCCACATCATCCTGTCCGATTACACCACCACCGGCGACGGCTTCGTCGCCGCCCTGCAGGTGCTGGCGGTGGTGAAGAAGCACGGACAGCCGGTATCGAAGGTCTGCCACCGCTTCGATGCGCTGCCGCAGGTGACCAAGAATGTGCGCTACCGCGCCGGCAAGCCGCACGAGCACAGCAAGGTGCGCTCAGCCATCGCCGACGCGGAGAAGCGACTCAACGGCCACGGGCGGCTGATCGTGCGTCCGTCCGGTACCGAGCCGGTGATTCGCGTCACCGGCGAGGGCGACGATCCGAACCTGGTCGAGGAAGTCGTCGACGGCATCGTCGACGCGCTCAACGCCGTCGCGGCGTGAGCGGCGCGCATTCCTAACAATCGGTAAAGGGTTTCTGAACGCGCCGTTAACGTACGCCGCGCGCGGCGTGCGGCCGCGTGCGTTTGCGGTGTTCTGATCCTTCTCCGCACGCGCGGATCGAAGATTAAAAAACGTGGTTAAAAGGTAAGGTTAAGTCCCGTTTAACGAATGGCTGGCACTGTCCGCTTCATCGAACGTGGGTCGCGTCGAGTCGCGCCCTTGAAGTGAAGGGACGAAGCCATGAGCACAACGAAATTGCTGGCCGCCGCTGCGGCGGTTGCGGTCCTCACGATACCGCCGGCGAGCGCCGCCGATCTTCCGCCATTGCCGCCGCCGATGCTGCAGCGCGTGCCGATCGTCCAGGATTTCGGCGGCTGGTACCTGCGCGGCAATATCGGCCTGAGCAGCCAGAGCGTGAAATCGCTCGACAACGTCGTCAGCCCCGGCACCACGGTGACGACGACGTTCCTCGATTTCGACAGCGCGCCGTTCTTCGGACTCGGAGCCGGATATCAGCTCAACAACTGGTTCCGCTTCGACTTCACCGGCGAATTTCGCGCCAAGGCGAATTTCAAAGGCTCGCAGACCGCGCGGTTCGGAGCAATCATCCTTCCGGACAGCTACAACGCCAGCAAGTCGGAATGGGTCTTCCTCGCCAACGCCTATGTCGATCTCGGAACCTGGTGGTGCCTCACGCCGTTCGTCGGTTTGGGCGTCGGCGCGTCGCGCAACACGATCAGCAACTTCGTCGACATCGGCGCCACGCAGGTCGGCGCCACGATCCTGAGCACGACCTTCGGCTCGGAGGCGTCGAAGTGGAACTTCGCCTGGGCGGCCCATGCGGGTCTCGCCTACAAGGTGAACCCCGGCCTCACCGTCGAGCTGGCGTATCGCTATCTCCATCTCGGCGACGCGAAGACCGGACCGACGACCTCGTTCGACGGCGTCACGGTCGTCAACGGCACGCCGTTCCAGTTCAAGGATCTCAACTCGCACGACCTCATGCTCGGCATCCGCTGGTCGTGCTGCGATGAGCCGCCGCCTCCGCCGCCGCTCATCCGCAAGGGCTGACACGAATCATCTGAACGGGTTTGGAACGGCGCGGCGAACCCGCGCCGTTCTCTTTTTTGCGTAGTGGCGCGTAGCCAATAGGTATGGCGCTACTCGCCAATCCCTATCCGCCCTTCGCTTCTCCCGCCGGCGCAGCAGAGTTACCGAAGTTAACAAACATGGTTAATCCCGCATTAACCGCTCTCCACCATTGTCGTGTCGGCCTGGGCTGCTCGCGCCCCGGCATCGCTTTGCGGCTTTCAAGGGGAGTTGAGCCATGCGAAGCCTCGCATCATCGGCGATCATCGTTGGCGCGGCATTGCTCGCCTCGAGCGTGGCGCAGGCGGCCGACCCGGCGTTCCCGCCGCCGCTGATCACACAGCCGCTCTACGCCACCGAGTTCATGTCGGGCATCTATGTGCGCGGCGACGTCGGTTATCGGATGTTCGATTCGACCAGCGGCGCCATCGCCGGCGTGCCGTTCAGCAGCGCGTCATATTCCAGCGGCACCGCCTTCGACCTCGGCTTCGGCTTCAAGGCGAAATGGTTCCGCGGCGACATCACTGCGAGCTACGGCCTGCGCCCGCACTTCTTCGGCGCCACCGCGGTGGCGTCGCCCGACGTGCAGGCGCGGATCACCGCCATCACGACGCTGTTCAACGGCTATTTCGATCTCGGCACCTGGAAGGGGTTCACGCCGTATGTGGGCGCCGGCATCGGCTTCAGCTGGATGCGGCCGAACCAGTTCACGGCGGCCTCGGTCGCCGTCACGACGAGCACGCCGGGCACGTGGGACATCGCCTGGGCCGCGCACGCCGGCGTGTCCTTCGCGCTCTCGCGCAATTGGGGCGTCGATGCCAGCTATCGTTTCTTGCACCTCGGTGCGCCGCAGACGTTTCTCAACGGCATCGGCACCATCGACTACGGCAACATGAACGCGCACGACGTGAGAATCGGCCTGCGTTACACGCTGGATTGAACGTGCGAATCGCGAACGGCGAGTAGGGGAGGATATTTTTCTCTATTCGCCGCTACGCTACGCGCCATTCGCCAAACTCCTTCTTGACGTCGCGCCTGCTCTTCCTTAAGCCCGACCGCGGGACACCCCTCCCCACCGAGGGGCGCCTATCTGGAAGGGTAGACTCATGACCGTTGCGATGCCCGGCGTGCGGCCGGCCGTTCCGCACTTCTCCTCCGGCCCTTGTGCCAAGCGCCCCGGCTGGAGCCTCCAAGCCCTCACCGACGCAGCTCTCGGACGTTCGCACCGCGCCAAGCTCGGCAAGGGCAAGCTCAAGCGCGCCATCGATCTCACGCGCGAGATCCTCGAAGTCCCCGCCGACTACCGCATTGGCATCGTGCCGGCGTCCGATACCGGCGCGGTCGAGATGGCGCTGTGGTCGCTGCTCGGCGCGCGGCCGGTGACCATGCTGGCCTGGGAATCGTTCGGCGAAGGCTGGGTGAGCGACGTCCAAAAAGAACTCAAGCTCAAGGATCTCACCGTCCTCAAGGCGCCCTATGGCGCGCTGCCGGATCTCGCGAAGGTCGACTGGTCGAACGACGTGGTGTTCACCTGGAACGGCACGACCTCGGGCGTGCGCGTTCCAAACGGCGACTGGATCGCCGCCGACCGCAAGGGCCTCGCGATCTGCGATGCCACCTCCGCGGCGTTCGCGCAGCGACTCGACTGGCCGAAGCTCGACGTCGCGACCTTCTCCTGGCAGAAGGCGCTCGGCGGCGAGGCGGCGCACGGCATGCTGATCCTTTCGCCGCGCGCGGTCGCGCGGCTCGAAAGCCACAAGCCGGCCTGGCCGTTGCCGAAAATCTTCCGCATGACCAAGGGCGGCAAGCTCAACGAGGCCATTTTCGAGGGCGAGACCATCAACACGCCATCGATGCTGTGCGTCGAGGATTATCTCGATACGTTGGCCTGGGCGAAGTCGGTGGGCGGGCTCGAGGCGCTCATCGCGCGAGCCGACGCCAACACCAAGGCGATCGCCGACTGGGTCAAAGGAACGCCGTGGGTCGATTTCCTCGCCAAGGATTCGGCGACGCGCTCGAACACCTCGGTCTGCCTCAAGGTGGTCGATCCGGCGGTGACGAAGCTTCCCGCCGACGCGCAGGCGGCATTCGCCAAGACGCTCGCCGCGATGATCGAGAAGGAAGGCGCCGGCTATGACCTCGCCCACTATCGCGACGCGCCGCCGGGCCTGCGGATTTGGTGCGGCGCGACCGTCGAGGCGAGCGACGTCGAGATCCTGACGCACTGGCTCGACTGGGCGTTCGCCAAAAGCAAGGAAGCGCTGCCGAAGGCGGCGTGACCATGTTTTCCGATCCCCTGACCGAACGGCTCGCGGCCTTCGTGCGCGGCATCGGCATCGATGTCCGCGCGGCGTCGCTGTCGGAGCCGACCGTCCTGCCCGGGCTCGACATTCGCGATGGCGCGGTGCTGATCGACGAATCGCGTCTGGCCTATCCGGGCGACATCCTGCACGAGGCGGGCCATGTGGCGGTCGCCAATCCGGCCGAGCGCCGGCAGCCGACGCTCTCACCTAGCGGCGGTGATGAGATGACCGCGATCGCCTGGTCGTTTGCGGCGGCGCGCCACCTCAGGATCGATCTCGAGATCCTCTTTCACCCGGGCGGCTACAAGGGGGCGTCGTCGTCGCTGATCGAGAACTTCAGCGCGGGGCACTATCTCGGGGTCCCGCTGCTGCACACCTACGGCATGGCGGTCGAGCCGCGCCATGCCGCGGCGCGCGGCGTTGCGTCCTATCCGCACATGCTGCGCTGGCTGCGCTGACGGCGGCCGCCACAACCCAGGACCCCTGCCATGACTGCCCGCGTTCTCATCTCCGATGCGCTCTCGCCCGCCGCCGTCCAGATCTTCAAGGACCACGGGCTCGCCGTCGAATTCCAGCCGAACCTCGGCAAGGACAAGGACAAGCTCGCCGCCATCATCGGCGACTACGACGGCCTCGCGATCCGCTCGGCCACCAAGGTGACCCCGAAGATCCTGGAGAAGGCGAAGCAGCTGCGCGTGATCGGACGCGCCGGCATCGGCGTCGACAATGTCGACATCCCGGCCGCGACCGCCAAGGGCATCATCGTGATGAACACGCCCTTCGGCAATTCGATCACCACCGCCGAGCACGCGATCACGCTGATGCTCGCGCTCGCGCGCCAGATCCCGCAGGCGGATGCCTCGACCCAGGCCGGCAAGTGGGAGAAGAACCGCTTCATGGGCGTCGAGATCACCGGCAAGACCCTCGGCGTGATCGGCTGCGGCAATATCGGCTCGATCGTCGCCAATCGCGGCATCGGGCTCAAGATGAAGGTCGTCGCCTACGACCCATTCCTTTCGCCCGAGCGCGCGCTGGAGCTCGGCGTCGAGAAGGTCGAGCTCGACGAGCTGCTGCGGCGCGCCGACTTCATCACGCTGCATACGCCGCTCACCGAGAAGACGAAGAACATCATCGACGCCAAGGCGCTCGCCAAGACGCGCAAGGGCGTGCGCATCGTCAACTGTGCGCGCGGCGGCCTGGTCGACGAGGCCGCGCTGCGCACCGCGCTCGACTCCGGACACGTCGCGGGCGCCGCCTTCGACGTCTTCGTCGAGGAGCCGGCGACCGCCAACCCGCTGTTCGGCCATCCCAACGTCGTGTGCACACCGCATCTCGGCGCCGCAACCAGCGAGGCGCAGGAGAACGTCGCGCTGCAGATCGCCGAGCAGATGTCGGATTATCTCCTGCGCGGCGCGATCTCCAACGCGGTGAACTTCCCCTCCATCACGGCCGAGGAGGCGCCGCGCCTCAAGCCGTTCATCGCGCTCGCCGAGAAGCTCGGCTCGTTCGCGGGCCAGCTCACCGAGACCGGCATCAAGAAGGTGCAGCTCTCCTACGAGGGCGCGGTCGCGCAGATGAACACCAAGGCGCTGACCTCGGCGGCAATCGCCGGCCTGCTGCGCCCGATGCTGCAGGACGTCAACGTCGTCTCCGCGCCCGTCGTCGCCAAGGACCGCGGCATCGTGATCGAGGAGACGACGCGCGAGGCGCCGCACGACTACGACAGCCTGATCACCGTGACGGTGGTGACCGAGAAGCAGACGCGCTGGGTCTCCGGCACGGTGTTCGCGGACGGGCGGCCGCGCATCGTCAACATCAAGGGCATCCGCATGGACGCGGAGTTCGGCCATTCAATGATCTACATCACCAATCTCGACAAGCCGGGCTTCATCGGCCGCTTCTCGTCGACGCTCGGCGAGGCCGGCATCAACATCGCGACCTTCCACGTCGGCCGCGAGGCGCCCGGCGGCAACGCCATCGCGCTGATCGAGATCGACGGCGAGCTGCCGCCCGACGTGCTCGCGGCCGTGCGCGCGCTGCCGCAAGTGCAGCAAGCCCGGCCGCTGAAGTTTTGAGGCTTGCCAGGCTCGTAGCCCGCATGGAGCGAAGCGGAATGCGGGGAAATCCGTGCCTCTTGCGAGGCTGACCCCGGATTTCGCTTCGCTCCATCCGGGCTACAAGACCGCGTCACCTCCTCGCGGCCAGCACAATACTGCCGGTCGCTTCTGACAATGACCCGGGAAGGCTGATCCGTTGCTGTTTTGCTGATATGATGGGCGCTTCTAACAAAGGAATCGCCATGGCCCGTCCGATCGTGATCCACGCCGATTGGGACCCCGACGCCGAGGTCTGGGTCGCGACCACCCAGGATATTCGCGGACTCGCAACCGAAGCGGACACGATCGAGGCTCTGCGGGCAAAATTGCCGGGAATGATTCTCGATCTCCTGGAAGAGCAGGGAATTTCCGATTTTCCGGCCTCGATCGAAATCATTGCGCGATCTAGCGATCGCTTCATTGCCGCCGAATGAGATCGGTGGCGTTCGCTCATGGCCGATTTCTATCGAGACGTAATCCGAATTTTGACCTCGAACGGATATCAATTCAAACGAGCCGGACGGGGCGATCACGAAAATCTGGTGGAATCCGCAGACCCGCGTATCGGTCGTCGTCGACCGAAAGCTGAAATCCAGAATCACGGCGAACGAGATACTCAAGCAGGCGGGTCTCACGAAGGCGTTTTGATCGGGTCGCTGATCACCGCCTCGCCGCCAGCACGATGCCCGCCAGCACCAGCGCGTAGCCGACGCCGTGGAAGAGCTGCGGCCGCTCGCCCAGAAAAACGATCGCCAGGATCGAGCCGAACACCGGCATGAGATGGATGAACGGCGCGGCGCGGTTGGCGCCGATGAGCTCGATGCCGCGGTTGAGGCAGAAATAGGCGAGCACCGATGGAAAGATCGCGAGGTACGCGAAGGCGGCGAGCGCGCCGGCACTGATCGTGGCGACGTGCCCGGTCGCCAGTTCGATCGCAAGTAGCGGCGTCGAGAATGCCGCGCTCGCCATCACGGTGGCGGTGAGGAACGAGATCGGATGCATGGCGGGCCGCCGGCGCAGCAGCGCGGTGTAGAGCGCGTAAAAGATGAGCGCGGCGAAGATCATCACGTCGCCGATATTGAAGGCAAGGCGGACGAGCACGTCGGGATCGCCGCGGCAGATGATGACGATCGCTCCGGTCATCGAGATCGCGATGCCGATCGTCTGCAACGGCGTGAGCCGCTCGCGAAAGAGGACGAAGCTCCACAGCGCCACGAACAGCGGCGCCACCGACTGCAGCAGCAGCGAATTGATCGCTTCGGTGTAATGCAGCGCCAGATAGGCGACGACGTTGTAGCCGGCGATGCCCATCATCGAGAGCAGCGTGATCGGAACGATGTTCGCCCTGATCGCCGGCCAGTCCTGCTTGAAATGCGCGCGTGCGAACGGCAGCACGATGAGCAGCGCAAAGGTCCAGCGCACCCAGGTCAGCATCGCGGGCGGCACGAGGTCGGCGACGCCGCGGCCGATGATGGTATTGCCGGCCCAGAACAGCGACGTGAGCGCGAGCAGCAGGTAGGGTTGATCGAGCAGGCGAAACGCGCCTGGCTTCACGGTGGCGTTCCTTGGTTGGCAAACGGTGAGGCGAGCAGCGAGTAGTTAGATTCCCTGCTCGCCATTCGCTACCCGCTATTCGCTATTTCACCCTGGCGCTCGCCGTTGCGTTGCGTCGCGGGCGATGCGACGACTTGCCGTCGGGAGGGCAGTAAAACCGCGCGACCCGCCGTCATTCCGCCGCCGTCGCGCCTTAACGACACCGAATTGACAGGCTTTTCAGGGAAATCGAATCGGCTACCATAAAGGCCTGGAAAATCAGGCGGTTGAACAAGCCTCGGGAGGGTCGCGCCGCTGGCTTGCGTCAAGGGGGCAGCTTCCGTTATCCCCTGCGGTACTCCGATCTATGCGCTTCAAATTCTTGGTATTTTCGGCGCGGATCGAGGCTGAGAAGGGTCGTTCATGGCGAACGTGGTGGTGGTCGGGTCCCAGTGGGGCGACGAGGGCAAGGGCAAGATCGTCGACTGGCTGTCCGAGCAGGCCGACATCGTGGTCCGCTTCCAGGGCGGCCATAATGCCGGCCATACGCTGGTGATCGATGGGGTGACCTACAAGCTGTCGCTGTTGCCGTCGGGCGTGGTGCGTCCGGGCAAGCTGTCGATCATCGGCAACGGCGTCGTGCTCGACCCGCGTGCGCTCTGCAAGGAGATCGATGTGTTGGCGGCGCAAGGCGTGACCGTGAGCCCCGAGAGTCTGCGCATCGCCGAGAACGCGCCGCTCATTCTGTCGCTGCACCAGGAGCTCGACGCCATCCGCGAGACTTCGAATTCGGCGACCCGCATCGGCACCACGCGGCGCGGCATCGGCCCCGCCTACGAGGACAAGGTCGGCCGCCGCGCCATCCGCCTCATGGATCTCGCCGACATTCCGGCGCTCAAGGGCAAGATCGAGCGGCTGCTCACGCATCACAATGCGCTGCGGCGCGGGCTCGGGCTCGAGGAGGTGCAGGCGACCGCGCTCTACGAGGAGCTCACCAGCATCGCGCCGCGCGTGCTGCCCTACATGGATTCGGTGTGGTCCCTGCTCGACCGCAAGCGCCGCGAGGGCAAGCGGATTCTCTTCGAGGGCGCGCAGGGGGCGCTTCTCGACGTCGATCACGGCACCTATCCTTACGTCACCTCCTCGAACACGGTGGCGGCGCAGGCGGCGACCGGCTCCGGGCTCGGCCCGAACGCGGTCGGCTACGTGCTCGGCATCTGCAAGGCCTATACGACGCGCGTCGGCGAGGGCCCGTTCCCCACCGAGCAGACGAACGAGATCGGCCGCACCCTCGGCGAGCGCGGCCGCGAGTTCGGCGTGGTCACCGGCCGGCCGCGCCGCTGTGGCTGGTTCGACGCGGTGCTGGTGCGGCAGACCGTACGCACCGGCGGCATCGACGGCCTGGCGCTGACCAAGCTCGACATCCTCGACGGGTTCGCCGAGATCAAGGTGTGCGTCGCCTACCGCCTCGATGGCCGCGAGATCGACTATCTTCCGGCGAGCGAGCATGCCCAGGCGCAGGTCGAGCCGGTCTACGAGACGATCGAGGGCTGGCAGGAGCGTACCGCCCGCGCCCGGTCGTGGGCCGAACTGCCGGCGCAGGCGATAAAATACGTCCGCCGGGTGGAGGAGCTGGTCGGCTGCCCGGTCGCTTTGCTCTCGACGAGCCCGGAGCGGGAGGACACTATCCTGATGCGCAATCCATTCGAGGCATAGAGTACAAGTTGAGCGTATGATGGTGCGAACGAAACGCAGCGCGGGAACCTGATGGCCGATTACCAACCGCTCATCGCCAAGGCCGTCGCGGGGCTCGAGAAGAGCACCGGCGAGGCGCGCCGCTCGCTCTACGAACGTGCGCGCACCGCGCTGGTGACGCAGCTGCGGGGCGTGGTTCCGGCGCTGAACGAGTCGGACATCACGCGCGAGCGGCTCGCACTCGAGGAGGCGATCCGCAAGGTCGAGGCGGAGGCCGCGCGCAAGTCGCGCTTCGATCCGCCGCCGGAGCGCCGCCGCGTCGAGGCGGACGATCTGTTCAAGCCCAAGCCCGACCCGGCCGAGAACGAGGAGGCCGGGCCCGCCGAGGAGGAGGAAAAGCCGGAATCGACGTTGACCGGGACCGCTGCTGATCTGCGCCGCTCCTCGCGCAAGTCGTCCGACGATCGCAGGTCGCCGGACGAGCGCGTCTCCCTCTCCAACGAGGGCCTCAAGGGCTTCCGCGATGTCGTCGCCGAAGCCGAAAGCCTCGGGGATGCGACCGCGCAGGCCGGCAAGAACGCGCGCGCTGCTTATGCGGCCGTGCCCTCGCCGAGCCCCGAATTCGATCGCCTCGAACCGCGCATGGAGTCGGACGCGCTGCGCGCGCGCGACCGGCGCGGCCCGCCCGCGCGGGATCGCGAGCGTGACCAAAATCGCGATCGTGATCGCGACCAGCGCCGCGACAGCGGCGGACGTCGCGAGCCGCCGCAGATGCGGGAGCTCTCGCGCGAGCCGCCACAGGGACGCGAGCCGCCGCGCGAAACGACGCCGCCGCGCGAGCGCGCGCGCGACCGCACCGCTCGCGAGGCGCCGCGCGCGCCTGCGCCGCCGCCCGACGAAATGCCGCAGAGCGAAGCCCCGCGGCGGGACGACTGGTCCATGCGCGGCTTCGAGCCGGAGGAGCGCGCCGACGACATGGAGATCGCGCCGCCGCCGCGTAAGGCGCGGCGCGCCGATCCCGAGCCCCCTGAGGACGAAGGCGCGCCCGAGCTGCCGCTGCGGTCGCGTCGCCGCTACGTCGTCATGGCGGCGCTCGCTGTCCTGCTGCTGGCCGTTGTCGGCGTGGCGGCATGGCAATGGCGGCCGATGGTCGAGGCCATGCGCGGCGCGGTGTCGCCGTTCCGCGGTCCCGAGCAGGTGACGCCGCGCGAGGCGGCCCCGGCGCGGCAGAAGGATGCGGCGCGTCTCGGCAGCGACAGCGCGCAGCGTCCCGCCACGCAGGCGACCGCCGACGTCGCGCAGCGCGTGGTGCTCTACGAGGAGGATCCCAACGATCCGGCCGGCAAGAAGTTCGTCGGCTCGTCGGTGTGGCGGGTCGACACCGTCGCGACCGCCGCCAATCAGCCGCCCGAGACGGTGATCCGCGCCGACATCGAGATCCCCGAGCGCAAGATGACGATGAAATGGTCGCTCCGACGCAACACCGACAAGACGCTGCCGGCGAGCCACACCGTCGAGATCATGTTCACCCTGCCGCCGGATTTTTCGCACGGCAGCGTGCAGAACATTCCCGGCATCCTGATGAAGCAGGAGGAGACCACGCGCGGCGTGCCGCTCGCCGGTCTCGCCGTCAAGGTCACGACCGGTTTCTTCCTGATCGGTCTTTCCGCCGTCGAATCCGACATGCAGCGCAACATCGCGCTCCTGAAGGAGCGCACCTGGTTCGACGTGCCGATCGTCTACACCGACGGCCGCCGCGCCATCCTGGCGGTCGAGAAGGGCACGCCCGGCGACCGCGCGTTCAACACCGCGTTCACGACGTGGAAGCAGTAGGCGTAGCCCGCATGGAGCGAAGCGGAATGCGGGGAAGCCCTTTCCGCGGATAGGCTGGCCCCGGATTGCGCTTCGCTCCATCCGGGCTACGCTCCTCGCGACGGGTGAAACAAAAATGGCCGGGACAAATCCCGGCCATTTCGCATTTCTCTTCGTTTCGCGATCAGTGCATCGCGGCAGCGTGTTCCGGATGCGGCGTCTCCATCGCGGCGACGCGGTTGCGCACCGCCTTCTGCACCTTCTCGAAGGCGCGCACCTCGATCTGGCGCACGCGCTCGCGCGACACCTGGAACTCGGCCGCGAGATCCTCGAGCGTGATCGGCTCGTCGGCGAGCCGGCGCGCCTGGAAGATGCGCCGCTCGCGGTCGTTGAGCACGGACAGCGCGTCGCTCAGCGCCTTCTTGCGGTTATCGAGCTCTTCGGTCTCGGCAAGCGTCGCCTCCTGGCTGGCGTGGTCGTCCACCAGCCAGTCCTGCCATTCGCCCGAATCGCCGTCCTCGCGGATCGGCGTGTTGAGCGAGGCGTCGCCGCCGAGCCGGCGGTTCATGTCGATGACGTCCTGCTCGCCGACGCCCAGGCGCTTGGCGATCAGCTTGACCTGATCCGGGCGCAGGTCACCTTCGTCGAGCGCGGAGATGCGGCTCTTCGCCTTGCGTAGGTTGAAGAAGAGCTTCTTCTGGTTCGCGGTGGTGCCCATCTTCACCAGCGACCAGGAGCGCAGGATGTATTCCTGGATCGCCGCCTTGATCCACCACATCGCGTAGGTGGCGAGGCGGAACCCCTTGTCGGGCTCGAAGCGCTTCACCGCCTGCATCAGGCCGACATTGCCTTCCGAGACCACCTCGGAGATCGGCAGGCCGTAGCCGCGATAGCCCATGGCGATCTTGGCGACGAGGCGGAGATGGCTGGTGACGAGCTTGTGCGCCGCATCGCGGTCGCCATGCTCGCGCCAGCGCTTGGCGAGCATGTACTCGTCCTGCGGTTCCAGCATCGGGAACCGGCGGATTTCTTCGAGATAGCGGGAAAGGCCGGATTCGGCCGTGAGAATAGGCAAAGCAGCAGTGCGGGCCATGTTAGCGCCCTCCATAGTTATGCCCCCGGGTACCGGCGGGCGAGAAGCGCCGCCGCTCTTGGAGCCGACGGCGCCATACCCTTGTGCAATCGCAAAACCCGATCGCAGGTGCAGCATACACGCGCGGCTGGGGCGAAAGAAGGGCCCCGACCGTCAACTCAGCGTGACGGCGGCGTGACCTCGCATGTCGCGTGCTAACCTATTGGAAAGTCATTCCAATCGTCGGGTCCTGCCCGGGCCCGGTTATGGGGTCAACCGGCGACATGCGGCTTTGTTCCGCGCAGGGCCCTGCGCAGATTGTCCAGGTCGGGCGGCAAGCCGGATCGGAAGACGAAATGCTTGCCGGACAAGGGATGGTCGAGGCCCAATAGATAGGCATGGAGGGCCTGTCTTCCAAGGGCCGCGAGCGCGGCCTGGGCCTCGGGCGGGAGGAGCGCGGCCTTGGTCTTGAAGCCCCCGCCATAGACCGCGTCCCCCAGGAGGGGGTGGCCGATCGCGGCGAGGTGGACGCGGATCTGGTGGGTACGGCCGGTCTCCAGCCGGCAGTCGATCAGGCTCGCGACCGGCTTGCCGTCGGCACCGGCATAGCGCTCCAGCATCTCCCAATGGGTCACCGCCGGCCGGCCGCCGGCGCGCACCGCCATGCGCTCGCGCGCATGCGGATGGCGGTCGATCGGCTTGTCGATCGTGCCTTTCGGCCGGTCGGGCGCGCCCCACACGAAAGCGAGATAGCCGCGTTCGAGGCCGCTCGCGCCCTTGTCGGCGAACTGCTTGGCGAGCCGGCGGTGGGCGCGGTCGTTCTTCGCGACCACCATGAGGCCGCTCGTGTCCTTGTCGAGCCGGTGCACGATGCCGGGCCGCCGTTCGCCGCCGATGCCCGAGAGGCTGTCGCCGCAATGGGCGATGAGCGCATTGACCAGCGTGCCGGTCCAGTTGCCGGCCGCCGGATGGACGACGAGCCCGGCCGGCTTGTCGATGACGATGAGGTCGTCGTCCTCGTGCACGATGGCGAGCGGGATGTTTTCGCCGCGCGGCGCCGCCGGCTCCGCCGCCGGCACCTCGACGGTGACCGTATCGCCCGCATTGACGCGGTGGCCGGGATCGCGGATCGTGCGCCCGCCGATCGCGACGCGGCCCGCGAGGACGAGGGCCTTGAGCCGCGTGCGCGAGAGCGCCGCCAACTGCATGGCGAGCACGCGATCGAGCCGTGCGCCGGCCTGGTCGTCGGCGACCACGACCGTTTCGACCGATGATTCCGTTTCGCGCGTCTCGCCCATGGTCAATCCGCCACTCGACGACAAACCGCTCGATCCCGCCCAGGCGAGGTTCATCGCCAAGGTGCGCTGGCTGATGCTGCTCTCCGGCTTCGCCACCGCGCTCGGCATTGCGGTCGTCATCGGGGTCATCGGCTATCGCGTTTTCGGCAGCGGGGGAAGCGCCGTCGCGCAGGCCGACGTCACAGCGCTCCTGCCGAAGGGCGCCAAGATCGTCTCGGTCACCGTCA
>WNEZ01001049.1_pt1 | contig 22789 bp, 21 predicted proteins | sample 5400521 | NCBI WGS metagenome assembly WNEZ01 (sample SAMN13153339, study PRJNA577476) | soil metagenome | isolation source: 120 cm saprolite under Douglas fir tree site 2 hole 1 replicate 1 | place: USA:California | collected 2015-04-18 | reverse complement strand
GATTCCACCACCGGCATGATCACCGTGCGCGGCATCATGAACAATGCGAACGAAACCTTATGGCCGGGGATTCTGGTGAACACGAAGCTCATCATCCGGACCGAGGAAGCGGTGACGGTGCCCTCGGCCGCCGTGCAGCGCAGCCAGAACGGCAATTTCGTCTTCATCATGCGGGACGGCAAGGCGCACGTGGAACCGGTAAGTGTCAGCCGAACGTCTCAGGGAATGTCCGTCATCGCCAGCGGATTGTCCGGCGGCGAGGACGTCATTGTCGATGGGCAGTTGCTGTTGTCCGAAGGAACTCCGGTCGCGCCGCGCGCACCTAAGGCGGGGGCCTGATCGATGACCCTTTCGGAGCTGTGTATCCGCCGCCCGGTCATGACGACCCTGATGACGGCTTCGATCATCGCGTTCGGTGTGTTCGGCTTCCGGCTCCTGCCGGTTTCCGCGCTGCCCAAGGTGGATTTCCCGACCATCGCGGTGACCGCGACCTTGCCGGGCGCCAGCGCCGACACCATGGCGGCGTCCGTCGCCGGTCCGATCGAACGTCAGCTCTCGACGATTGCCGGCATCTCGTCGATGTCCTCCAGTTCGTCACAGGGCCTGAGCGTCATCACCATCCAGTTCGACCTCAATCGGAACATCGATGGTGCAGCGCTCGACGTGCAGACCGCTTTGACAATCGCGCAGCGCCGTCTGCCGATCGAGATGACCATTCCGCCGAGTTTTCGCAAAGTGAATCCGGCTGATTTCCCGGTTCTGTTCGTTACGCTTGGGTCCACGACGCTGCCGCTGTCGGCTGTCAATGAATACGGCGACATTACCGTCGGGCAGGCGCTGTCGCAGCTCCCGGGCGTAGCGCAGGTCACCATTTTCGGCGCGCAGAAGTTCGCAATCCGGGTACAGGCCGATCCCGAAGCAGCCGCGGCGCGCGGGCTCTCGCTCGAAGATATCCGCGCTGCCGTTTCTCGCGCCAACTCCTCGACACCCGTGGGCACGCTGAACGGCCCGAAGCAGGACATTGCCCTTGTCGCTTCCGGGCAGATGGACAGGGCCGCCGACTATCGCCACATCGTCGTCGCATGGCGTAACGGCTCACCGGTCAAGCTGGACGAGGTTGCACACATCTACGACAGCGTGGAAAACGACAAGATCGCGACCTGGTTGAATGACCGTCGGGCGATCGTGCTGGCCATTCAAAAACAGCCGGATGCAAACACCGTCGCGGTGGTTGATGGTGTGCGGGCCAAGCTGCCTTCACTGCGGGCGCAAATTCCACCATCGGTGGTGATGGAAGTCCTGCTCGATCGATCGGTTTCGATCCGACAATCCGTGAGCGATGTCGAGGAAACCCTGCTGATCGCCGTAGCATTGGTGATCATGGTGATCTTCCTGTTCCTGCGCTCGGCATCGGCCACGTTCATTCCTGCGCTCGCGGTTCCGATTTCGCTGCTCGGTACCTGCGCGGTCATGTACATGCTGGATTACTCCATCAACAACATGACGCTGCTGGCGCTGACGCTGTCGGTCGGCTTCGTGGTCGACGACGCCATCGTCATGCTGGAAAACATCGTCCGCCATATCGAACACGGCACGAAGCCATATGAGGCGGCCCTCAAGGGCGCGCGCGAAATCGGCTTTACCATCATTTCGATCACCTTCTCGCTGATCGCCGTGTTCATTCCGGTGTTGCTGATGGGCGGCATCGTCGGGCGCGTGTTCCGCGAATTCGCGGTAACGATCGCGGTCGCGATCGTGGTTTCCGGTTTTGTATCGCTGACGCTGACGCCGATGCTGTGCGCGCGGGTGCTGAAGGCGCACGACGAAACCAGGAGGCCGAATATCGTCCTTCGCGTTTTTGAGCGGATTTTCGATTCCTGGCTCCGGGGCTACGAATGGGCGCTCGATCGGGTGCTCGCCCGCAAGGCAATGATGCTGGTGGTGACGTTTGCCACGCTCGCCGGCACCGTCGCGCTCTATGTCGTCGTGCCCAAAGGCTTTTTCCCGCAGGAGGATACAGGCTTTCTGTTCGGGACGACCGAAGCAGCGACCGACACGTCGTTCGAGGCGATGAAGGATCGGCAAGGGGCATTGGTCGCGATTTTGCGAACCGATCCCGCGGTTGATTATATCAACAGCACCGTCGGCGCGGGCGGCCCGAACGCGACCGCCAACAACGGAAGGCTATTCGTCGCGCTTAAAGATCGGAAAGAGCGCGACACTGCCCCGGTCGTGATTGCCCGGTTACGTCAGAAGGCCACGCTAGTTCCGGGAATGCAGGCGTTTTTCCAGAGCGTGCAAAACCTCAACATTGGCGGCCGGCCGTCGAAGAGCCAGTACCAATATACTTTGCAGAGCGGCGACACTGAATCGCTCTATCGGCTGGCGCCTGAAATGCGCGACAGGATCGCGCAAGTGCCGGGACTGCTCGACGTCACCACCGATCTCTATGTCAAGAATCCGCAGATGACGGTCGATATCGATCGGGAGAAAGCCGCGGTCTACGGCATCACCGTCGATCAGGTGCGCAACCAGCTTTATAACGCGTATGGCGCCCGTCAGGTCGGCACCATCTACATGCCGTCGAACGACTACCAGATCATCCTCGAAGCGCAGCCGCAGTTTCGGGTCGATCCGTCGGATCTTTCCAAACTCTACATGAAGACCGCGAATAATCAGACCATCCCCCTGGATGCGGTGGCCAAACTGGTACCGACGGTGGGACCGCTGCTAATCAACCACCAGGGTCAGCAGCCGGCGGTGACGATCTCGTTCAACCTCGCACCGAACTACTCGCTGGGTTATGCGGTGGACCAGATCACGTCGATCGAGCAAAGCTCAAATCTTCCCGCGACCATCGCCACCGGGTTCGCCGGCACCGCGCAGGTGTTCCAGGATTCGTTGCGCGGGCAGGGCGTGCTGATCCTGGCGGCGGTGTTTGCAGCCTTCGTGATCCTCGGCATTCTCTATGAGAGTTTCATTCACCCCATTACGATCATTTCCGGCCTGCCGTCGGCGGGAATCGGTGCGATCCTCACGCTGATGCTGTTCAATATGGAACTCTCGGTGATTGCGATGATCGGCATCGTGATGCTGGTCGGCATTGTCAAGAAGAACGCCATCATGATGGTCGACTTCGCGCTGGAGCGCCGTCGCGTGGGCTTGAGCGCCGAACATGCTATTCGCGAAGCCGCGCTGCTGCGGTTCCGGCCCATTATGATGACGACGTTCGCGGCGATTTTCGGCACGCTGCCGATTGCGATCGGCGCCGGCGCTGGTGCTGAGCTGCGTCAGCCGCTCGGCATCGCCGTGGTCGGCGGTCTCTGCGTATCGCAGCTTTTGACGCTGTTCATCACGCCTGTGATCTATATCTATCTCGACCGGATCGACCGCCGCCTGAAGCGCCGCCTCGAACCGCAAGCAGACGAATTCGACGATGTGGAGCGGCCAAAGGTCGCGGCGGCGGAATGACAGATCGATGATGCAGGGTCCTGCGCCGTCTTGATCAAAACGCCGGATGCTATGGATAAGTCATTGAGCGCGAATCTGATTTTGCGCGCGCAACGGTGGTACGGCGCTACTTGTCGTCCTCTTGTCCGCGATCTGCAAACAACAAATAGCGCAGCCGCGCTTTGACTTGGGCCTAGTCCCACGTCTAAGGTACCTGCCAGGGAGCTAGGTGATGAAGGGGGACGCCTAATTCTTGTGACCGCCGGCCGCGGAAGTTCCCGCAGGCGAGACATGTAGTGAACTCAGTATGAATTCTTATTTTCGGCGCCAGCTTGCGGATTACGTCGAGTATCACCGCGATCCCTGGAATTGCGCTATGCACGTATTCGGGATCATATCCTTGTTCCTGGCCGCTGTTCTCCCCCTCAATTTCTGGTCGGTCCAAATATTTGGCGTCCAAACCACGATGGCTGCCATGATGGTCTTGCCCGTTCTGATTTACTGGTTGCTGCTCGATACCGCTCTCGGGATGGGGATCGTTGGCGCCGCGGTTTTATTGCTTTCGACTGCGGCCATCATCGTCAGCAACGTAAGTGTCGCCGCCGTGTGGTCGATCTCGGCTGTTCTGATGGTCGTGGGCGTCGGTATGCAGATTATCGGGCATCGGCTGTTCGAACGCCGACAGCCGGCGCTTCTGGACAATCCGCCCCATCTGTTGCTCGGTCCGATGTTTGTGATGGCGAAGCTATTCATTGCGCTCGGCTTTAGGCACGATCTTGCCCTGATCATCGATCCAGTTCCGCAAACAGCGGCTCTGGGCACTACGTTTTACGCCGATGCACGTAACGGCGAGACGCACCCAAACTCATGACCTCTGTACTCGTTACCGGCGGCAGCGGATTCATCGGACAGCACTTGGTATCGACGCTGGTCGACCGGGGTCTGCAGGTGCGCGTGCTGGATATCCACCCTCCGACCCATCCCGAGCCGGAAGTCGAATATGTCGAAGGCTCGGTGCTCGATCCGGACCGGGTAGGGGAAGCCGTGCGCGGCGTCGAACAAGTCTATCATCTCGCCGGTCTGCCCGGCATGTGGATGCGGCAGAAAAGCGATTTTCATGCGGTCAATTGCCGCGGCACGGAGGTCGTCCTTGCTGCTGCTCGCAAGCATGGCACCGGGCGGTTCCTGCACTGCTCGACTGAATCCATTCTTTTCCGCTCTTCGGCTTCCGAGGAAGCCGGCGCGGATTATACCCTGCCGATGGCTGACCACATGCCGGGGCCTTATACCCGCTCCAAGATGCTGGCGGAGCAGCGCGCGATGCAGGCCGCGGCGTCCGGTTTTCCGGTCGTCATCGGCACGCCGACCATGCCGATCGGGCTTCACGATCACAACCTAACTCCGCCTGTCGCCATGCTCAGGCATTTTCTCAACCGGCGTTTTCAACTGTATCTCGATTTCATCGTGAACCTTGTCGACGTGCGCGACGTCGCAGCCGGTCTGTTACTGGCCATGGAGCGCGGGCAAGTCGGGCATCGCTACATTTTCGGCGGCGAAAGCATCCCGCTGAAGGAGGTTCTTCGCCTTGTGGCAGAAAATAACGACCGCCGTAGTTTTCTTATTCCGGTCCCCGCCAAGGTCGCGGAAGCCGCCGCCGCAATGATGGAACTCATCGCCGACTATGTGACGCGAAAACCTCCTTCCGGAACGGCGGAAGGTGTGCGGATCGCGCGGCGCGCGACGTCCCTTTCGATCGAAAAGGCCGAGCGCGAACTTGGCTACGCGCCGCGGCCTGTTGAGCCTGCGTTGCGCGAGACCATCGCCTATCTCCGTGACGCCGCCGGCGATCAGCAACGATCCGGTCGCGCCGGGGTTTCGCGTGTTCGGCCCGCTCATGCGGGTCGGCGGTATGGCTCATAACGCGATCCTGTCATATAATCTGAACCATGTCTTATGATCCGCGCGAATTACTTGCCGTCGTCTGGAGTGGATGGACCGCCACTTGGCCCACCCAGTTGCTGGCGATCATCTGGATTACCTGGCTTATCAGCTGGGTCGTGGCGTCGTTCTGGTCGGGTCGCACGCAAAAACACGTGATGACCTGGGACTCGCAAGCCTACCGTATTCCCATTCTGGTGGGAGGCATTCTCTTTACGCCATGGACCGCGCAGATCCTGGGCGAAAAGCCGCTCTGGCAATTTGGCAATCCCGGCATCTACGTGCTTAGCGTCCTGACCCTGGCGGGGATCTCGTTCACGTGGTGGGCGCGGATTCACCTTGGACGCTTCTGGTCGAACTCGATCACGCGCAAGGAGGGTCATCGGGTCATTGACACCGGCCCGTATGGACTTGTGCGCCACCCGATCTACACGGGCCTCATCGCCGGCATGTTGGCGACCGGTATCGCCGTCGGGACGGTGACCGCGATGCTTGGCGCCGTGCTGATCTCCCTCGGCATGTGGCAGAAGGCACGCATGGAAGAAGGCTTCCTCACCAACGAGCTCGGCGCGGACGCCTACGGATCTTACTGCCGGCGTATTCCGATGCTGATTCCATTCCTGCCGCCGCGCTAACCCGTCATTGACGGGCCGCACGTCAGCGCCTGGACGGTGGCTGCGCGGAGACCTCAGCGAACGGCACAAGATGGCGTGGAACAATGACGCGTTGACCGGGCACCAGCGGTACGCTGTCGGACTCCCGGTTGATCTGGGTAAGCGACCAGAGCGGCAGATGGCGAAGTGTCGCGAGCTTCTGCAGCGTATCGCCCGGACGTGCGACTACCAGCGTACCGCTGTCCCACAGCTCGATGGCGGTGTTGGGAGGAACGACATAGCGAAGCGGCACGGCCTCGCCTTCGGCTTTTGCCGGGGTCGTGCCAAGCTCTACGATCTTGCTGACGATTTGCTGGTGGATCAGGTCCATCTTGTCGATATTGATGTGCGTCACGTCCTCCTGCTTCGACAGGTCGAAGCTGGCATAGTCGCCCTGATAGCCTTGTGCCGGCTTGACGTCGCCGCCGCCCAGAACGCTTTTCGACAGGAAGATATTGATGTAGCGCTCGACATTGAGCGGCACGTTGGGCGTGACGTGAGCTGGATCGACCGTGACAATCAGGCTTACCGGGATGTTTTCGGTCTGCAGCATTTCGGCGAATATCAGCGCACAATATCCGCCCATCGAGTGCCCGATCAGGATGATCGGAGCGGGATCCTGGCGATACTCGCGAATCGCCGAATCGGCGATCAGACGGCAGATCGTGAATTCGTAGACGTTCGCCGTGACACCGGCGTGTTCGATCTTTTCGGTCAGACGGTCCATCCCGCGCGAAAAGATCGGACCAAGAGCGCCACGGAACAGGTAGGCGCGCCCGTGCGGCTCTGTCGCCGGCGGATTGGTGGCAGGCGGGAGTGCAACCGTTTCAGCGGCGGCGTTGCTCGACACCGCGATCTGGCCGGCCAACACCGTATCGAAGCTGCCACATAGGACGCCTGCCGAAAGCATCGCCCCGATCATGAATGTTGCAACTGGCGCCGGACTGTTCATGCGCTTCCTGCTTGTACCTTCGACGAACAGGCACGCGAAACACCTTAGACGCTGGCGGATCAATCGGACAGATAAAACCCCGCCAACGTCCTTCCGCCTGAAGCCGCGGAATTCGTCACGGACTCATCCGTCTGATTTTCGCCCTTACGCACAGCCGCCGATGTCAGCAAAGCCCATCGCCGAAAGTGCGCCATCCGCCGCACGATGGCCTGTATCTCCGACGAATTGGCAGAATTTGAGGCGCGCTTTGGGCCGGACGCGCGGTCCGGAGCTTGAGTTCAGTAGCGCGCGGCAGCGGCGCTCGTACCCGGGCTCTGCCTCGCCGCGCTGAATTCCCGCTGCTGCGGTGTCTGCGCCACAGCCGCCGTTGCCGCGTGCCTGACCGCAGCGTCGATGGCGTTGATCACCTTCTGCTGCATGATCTGGTTCTTGTCGATCGAGAGGTGCCCGACACCGGGCACCGCCTGCACGTCGACATTTTCCAGCGTGCCGCGAAAATCCCTGGTCCTCGTCACGGGCTCGCCGGCTCCGCTGGCGACGTAGAAATTGATGTAGCGCTCGGCGTGGCCCGCCAGCTTGGTGCGGAACACCGAGTCGAGGCCTATCGCCAGCTTGACCGGGACCCCAAGCTGACCAAGCTTTGCCACCATATCCGGCAGCGCCGTTGCGCCCGAAGAGTGCCCGACCAGAATGATGGTCCGCACCTTTCCACTTCTGTATTCCGCCGCAGCATCGTCTGCGAGCGACGACCACGAGACAAAATTGGCGACGGTGACCGGGATGCCCTGCCGCTCCAGCTTCGCCGCGATATCATCCAGACCCAGCGAGAAGATATTAAGCACGCCGCGGAGGAGATAGACATGAGCGCCTGTCGCGGGAGCAGCGGTGGCCGTCGCGTTCGCCGTGCCGGTTCCGACTGGAACGACCAGCAGCAGAACCGTCATCGCTGCCGCTCGCAGAGGACGCAACCACGGCCCGCGCAGGACGGAAAGTCCGTCAACAAATCCCTTGTAGCCGTTCAATGGCTTCATTGGTCCTCCTCGCAGGCGTACCGAATCAGGCGTACCGAATATTGTGCACGATATTGTGCAAAGCAACGTAGCCTTCGCAGGCTCGCAACTGCAACAGGGCGAGGTCATAAGAGCCATTTTTATCCGGAGTGCGTGTCAGGCTTGCAACAGCATCGGCAAAAAATTCCCCATTTGTGCGGACATGGAGTTTAATCAGGCGAAGTGCTGCCGACGTCGTCTGATTTAAGGTTCTCAGATCGAAAAACTGGTGCCGCAGCCGCAGGACGCGGTGGCATTCGGGTTGACGACCCGGAACGAGGCGCCGATCAGATCGTCGACGAAATCGACTTCGGAACCCGCCAGAAACGGCACCGAGGCCGGATCGACCAGCACCACCGCACTGTCGCGCGCGATGACGAGGTCATCTTCAGCCTGCGCGCGCTCGACGTCGAACTTGTATTGAAAGCCCGAGCAGCCGCCGCCCTCGACGCTGATTCGGAGCATGGCGCCGTCGCCCTCGGTCTTGAGGATTTCTCCAATGCGGCGGGCGGCCCGCTCGCTGATGGTGACGGCTGTAGTCATGTGAGAGGTCTCCAATCGCCGATGCCATAGCCAAATTATTTGGAATCCGGCTTCCAGCATAGTTAAGTGCGCCAGACGCTGGAATCAAACCTTTTGGGGAACAATACACCGTGTCGGTCGGAATGGCTGCTCCTCGCTCGGTCTTTGCCTGCGACCCCGACCACAGCCGCGGGCGGCTGTTCGTCGAGCCGCCGAGCAAGACCCGTAGCCCGTTCCGGCGCGATTGCGACCGGGTGATCCACTCCACCGCCTTTCGCCGCCTGAAGTACAAAACCCAGGTCTTCGTGTTCCACGAGGGCGATCATTACCGCACCCGGCTGACCCACAGCCTCGAAGTGGCGCAGATCGCCCGCGCGCTGGCCCGGCAGCTCGGTCTCGACGAGGATCTGACGGAAGTGTTGGCGCTGGCCCATGACCTCGGCCATCCGCCGTTCGGCCATGCCGGCGAGCGCGCCCTCAACGCCTGTCTGCAAGCCCATGGCGGATTCGATCACAACGCGCAGACCCTGCGCGTCGTCACCTCGCTGGAACATCGCTATCCCGATTTCGATGGCCTGAACCTGACCTGGGAGACGCTGGAGGGCATCGTCAAGCACAATGGGCCGTTGATGGAGCGAAGCGGAGCGCCGGTCGGGCGCTACCGCGAGCACGGCATTCCCGTAGGCATTTCCGAATACGACCGGACCCACGATCTGGAACTGTGGAGCTTTGCCTCGCCGGAGGCCCAGGTCGCCGCGATCGCCGACGACATCGCCTATGACGCCCACGACATCGACGACGGGCTGCGGGCCGGGCTGTTTACGGTCGACGATCTCAAGATCATCCCGCTCGCCGCCGAGATGATCGCCGATATCGCCAGGCATTATCCCGGTCTTGACGACGACCGGCGCGGCGCCGAGCTGGTGCGCGAGCTGATTTCGCGTTTGATCGGAGCGGTCGTCTCGGAAGCGCGCAGGCGTCTGGAAGCAGCACAGCCAAAATCCGTCGATGATGTCCGCGGCCATGGCGAGGTGCTGATCGCGTTTTCTACTGACGTAGGGGAAGCCGAGGCCGGCATCAAGTCGTTCCTGAAACTAAGGATGTACCGCCATTCGCGGGTGATGCGGGTGATGGGCGATGCCGAACAGATCCTGTTCGACTTGTTCGCGCGCTATCAGAAGCTACCGGACGATCTGCCGCCCGAATGGCGGCCGCCGGATGGCAGAGACAGCGAAACCGATCGCGCAAGGCGGATCGGCAACTTCATCGCCGGAATGACCGACCGCTTCGCCCTGACCGAACATCAAAGGCTTTTTGACTCGACCCCCGATTTGCGTTAGGCGGCGAGCCACCTCCGCAAAAGCAGGCAATAATGGCGAAGAAAACTTCAAAGAAGGCGAAGCAGGCGGCGAAGAAATCCGCCAAGAAATCCGCCAAGAAAAAACTCGCCGAAAAGAAACTCGCCACAACAAAACCGGTCAAGAAGCCGGTCAAGAAACCAGTGAAGAAGTCCACGAAAAAAACTGCGAAAAAAGCCACTCCAAAGGCAAACCCTGCCAGGGGCGCGGCGAAGCGTGCTGCCAAAGGCCGCGCCAAAAAGGCGCGTGCGAAATCCCGGGTTTCTCCGACATCCGGCAAAACCGCGATCGCGCCTGTGGCCGAGGACAAAGCATCCGCTGAAGCGATCAGGGCAACTGAAAAACCGGTCAAGGAAAGCACCAAGCCTTTGCCGAAGCAAACCGGGCACGGCGCAATCAACGAACCTCCCGCTCACCCGATACCTGCCGCCAAAGCTGCGCCCGAGCAGCATCTTTTCGCCAACCTGCTGGCACGCGTTCATGCGGTTTGCCGCACACTCGGCGAGGAAAGCGGATGGTATGCAGACGTTGACCTGTCGCGCGTCGTGGTCGAACCGCCGCGCGATGCTGCGCACGGCGACATGGCGACCAACGCCGCAATGGTGCTGGCCAGGGATGCGAAGGCAAAACCGCGCGACCTGGCCGAGCAGATCGCAGCCAAGTTGCGCGCGGACGATTTGATTGCGTCCGTCGATGTCGCCGGTCCCGGCTTCATCAATCTCACCTTGAAGGCGTCGGTCTGGTCGGACGCGTTGCGCTCCGTGCTGCGTGAGGGCGATAGCTACGGGCGAAGCGGGATAGGTGCGGCCGAGAAAGTCGATGTCGAGTACGTTTCGGCCAATCCGACCGGGCCGATGCATGTCGGCCATTGCCGCGGGGCGGTGTTCGGCGATGCGCTGTGCAGCCTGCTTCAGTTCGCGGGCTATGCGGTCACCCGCGAATATTACATCAACGATGCCGGCGCCCAGGTCGACGTGCTCGCGCGTTCGGCTTTCCTGCGCTATCGCGAGGCCCTCGGCGAGGACATCGGCGAAATTCCGGAAGGGCTCTATCCCGGCGATTATTTAAAGCCGGTGGGGCAGGCGCTGGCCGCTGAATATGGTGACAGACTACTCGCGATGCCGGAAGGCGGCTGGCTGCCGGCGGTGCGGGCCAAGGCCATTGCGATGATGATGGAAGGGATCAAGGGCGATCTCGCCGCGCTCGGTATTAAGCACGACGTGTTTTTTTCGGAGCGGTCGCTGATCGAAACCGGAAACAACCGGGTCACCGCAACCATCGATTATCTTCGTTCCAAAGGCGATGTTTATGAAGGCCGTCTGCCACCTCCAAAAGGAGGCGCGCCGGTCGATGATTATGAGGATCGCGAGCAGACGCTGTTTCGTGCCACCGCCTATGGGGACGATGTCGATCGTCCGCTGATGAAATCGGACGGCAGCTACACCTATTTTGCTTCTGACATCGCCAACCACAAAAACAAGTTCGATCGCGGCTTCCGCAACCTCATCGATGTCTTCGGCGCCGACCACGGTGGCTATATCAAGCGCATGCAGGCCGCCGTTAAAGCAGTCACGTCAGGCGAGGCCACGCTGGATGTGAAGGTCGTGCAGCTCGTCAGGCTGTTGCGCCACGGCGAACCGGTCAAGATGTCGAAACGCTCGGGCGAGTTCGTCACGCTGCGCGAAGTCGTCGACGAGGTCGGCTCCGACGCGGTGCGGTTCATGATGCTGTTCCGCAAGAACGATGCGGTGCTGGATTTTGACCTTGCCAAGGTGATCGAGCAGTCCAAGGACAACGCGGTGTTCTATGTGCAGTACGGGCATGCCCGCGGCCACTCGGTGTTCCGTAACGCCCGGGAGGTTGTTCCGGACCTGCCGGAGGAGGCCAGCGCCCGGGCGGCGTTTTTGGGGGACGCGGCGATGGAGCGGCTGACCGACCCTGGGGAAATCGACCTGCTGCGGCGGCTGGCGGCCTATCCCCGGATGATCGAGGCGGCGGCCGTGGCCCATGAACCGCACCGAATCGCCTTTTATCTGTATGATTTGGCCAGCGAATTTCACGCCTTATGGACCAGGGGGCGCGATCTGCCCTATTTACGCTTCATTATCAATAATGATGCAGACATCACAAGGGCGCGGCTGGCTTTGGTCCAGGGCGTCGTCTCGGTGCTAGCGTCAGGGCTCGCCGTTCTCGGCGTCGACGCTCCGGCCGAAATGAGATAGAACACGGCGAACGCCGCTCACGTGGGGACCTGTGAGGGCACCTGGCAAGGGCCAGTTCGTTTTTAAAAGTGGGTTGGCGGCTTACCCGAAGGGCACGCATCATCACGATGGCTGATCGATATCAGGATAAACCGTTTCCAGCGGGCGACGATCATGATCGTCGCGGTGACCAGCTTGCGCCTGGAAGGGCTGAAGGCGATCCGCTGGCCGAACTCGCGCGGCTGATCGGTCAGACCGATCCGTTCGCCGGCATGGGCCGGGCCAATCAGCAGGTACCGCCGCGTGGCGGTGAGCGCGATCAATACCAACGCCCGGTGGCCGCAGATGAGGCCCCCGCCGCAAGGCCGCCGCAGTGGATGCAGCGCGCCACCCGGCAGGAAGTCCCGCAGCGGCAGGAAGTCCCTCAACGGCAAGAAGTCCCGCAACGGCAAGAAGTCCCGCAGCGGCAGGAACTCCCGCCGGTGGAGTACCCGCCGGAACACCCGAGCGCCGTCCATCCACTGCATCGCCACGCGCCCCCGCGTGCAACACTGGAGCCACGTTATCACGAGGCGCCGCCGTTCGCCGACGACGATCAGGAGCCGGAGCCCGATCCGTCGCGCTATGACGAAGCGCTGTACGGTCAGCTCGACCACGGCGCGGAGGAGCCTCAGTACGATCAAGCCTATGCGGAGGAAGATGACCCGTACGGCTACCAGGACGGCTATGGCGACGGCGATGGCACCGAGGAGCGAGTGCCCAAGCGCAGCCGTGGCATCATGACCATTGCCATCGTGCTTGCGCTGGCGGTGGTGGGAACAGGCGCAGCGTTTGCCTATCGTACCTTTGTCGGAGCGTCCCGCAGCGGCGAGCCGCCGATCATCAGGGCCGACGCCGGCCCGACCAAGATCGTGCCGTCGCCTGCCGACGCCACGACCAAGGTGCCGGACCGCATGGTGGCAGGTGATGGCACCGAGAGGATCGTCCCGCGCGAAGAAGCGCCGGTCGACGTCAATGCCAAATCCGGCCCGCGCGTGGTGTTTCCGCCGCTGAACCCGAACCCGAATCCGCCGGCCGCATCGAGTGTAGCTTCAAACGCTCTGCCGCCGGCAAGCGGCGGCAATGGCACGCTGGCGAGCAATGAGCCGCGAAAGATCAGAACCCTTTCGGTCCGCGGCGACCAACCTGATGCCGCCGCGACGCCAGTTGGGGCGGCGCCACCGGCAAAGCCGACACCGGCCACCCGCTCGGTGGCCAACGCCAATGCTTCGACCAATGCGCCGTTGGCGTTGACGCCGCAGCAGTCGGCTGTTCCGGTTGTGGAACCCCGAACGCGGGTCGCTGCTAGCACCCCCACGGATCAGGCCGCGCCCACTGGCGGCGGATACTTGGTCCAGGTGTCCTCGCAGCGCAATGAAGCCGATGCGCAGGCTTCGTTCAAGGCGTTGCAGGGCAAGTTCCCGGCGGTACTGGGATCGAAGGATCCGGTGATCAAGCGCGCTGATCTCGGCGAAAAGGGTGTCTATTACCGCGCCATGGTCGGTCCATTCGGGTCGTCAGATGAAGCGTCGCAGTTCTGCGGCAGCCTGAAGACCGCCGGCGGGCAGTGCGTCGTCCAAAAGAATTGACGGCCGTATGCTCGGTTGTTGCTGACGCGTCAGCCTTGTTGACGCTTCTTCAGGCTCCTTGACCCCCGGGCCACCCGCGGGCTAATCGGCCGGCATGAGTTCGCGCGCATTCATCACAGGCGTTTCCGGACCGGAGCTAACCGCCGCCGAGCGCGAATTCATCGCCGCGGAGCGGCCCTGGGGCTTTATTCTATTTAAGCGGAATATCGAGACGCCGGCGCAGGTCATTCTGCTGGTTCGGGAATTACGCGCAGCGATCGGCAATCCAGATGCACCGGTACTGATCGACCAGGAAGGAGGCCGGGTCCAGCGCCTCGGCCCGCCGCACTGGCCGGTTTACCCGCCGGGAGCGGCCTTTGGGGTGCTTTACGACATCGATCGCGCGGCCGGCCTGACCGCGGCACGCCTGAGCGCGCGGCTGATGGCGGCGGACCTTATTGAGCTCGGCATCACTGTCGATTGCCTGCCGCTGGCGGATGTGCCGGTTGCCGGCGCCGACGCGGTGATTGGTAACCGGGCCTACGGAACCGAGCCGGATAAGGTCGCGGCCATCGCTCGCGCCGTGACGGAGGGACTGGAACAGGGCGGCATATTGCCGGTTCTCAAGCATATTCCCGGACATGGACGCGCCACTGCGGATACCCATTTCCGGCTTCCGGAGGTCGATACCTCGAAAGCGGAGTTGGAACGGACCGATTTTGCCGCGTTTCAACCGCTTGCGGACCTGCCGATGGCGATGACCGCACATGTTGTGTTTAGCGCGTTAGATCCCGCCCAACCGGCGACGACTTCTGCGACAATCATCCAACAGGTGATTCGCGGCGGGATCGGGTTCCAGGGTTTGTTGATGAGTGATGATGTGTCCATGAACGCGCTGGCGGGATCGATCGCCGAGCGAACCCGGGCCATCATTGCCGCCGGCTGCGACATGGTTCTGCATTGCAACGGCAAGCTCGACGAAATGCGCGAGGTCGCGCGCGAAACGCCCGAACTGTCCGGCAAGGCGCTGGAGCGTGCCGGGCGGGCATTGGCGTCGCGTCGGGCACCGCAAGCCTTCGATCGGCTTGCGGGGCGGGCTGAACTGGACGCGTTGATCGATCGGGCAGGGGCCAAAGGCGCATGAGCGCGGAAATCTTGTCATTCGAAACCGGACGCCCCGCCGAGCTCGCCGAAAACGAGCCCGCGCTGGTCGTCGACGTCGAGGGCTATGAGGGCCCGCTCGACCTGCTGCTGGCGCTGGCGCGGCAACAGAAGGTCGATCTCGCCAAGATTTCCATTCTGGCGCTGGCGGACCAGTATCTGGTGTTCATCGAGGCGGCCCGGAAAATCCGCCTCGAGCTTGCCGCCGACTATCTGGTGATGGCGGCATGGCTCGCCTATCTGAAATCGCGGCTGCTGCTGCCTGAACCGGCGACGGCGGACGGACCGAGCGCCGAGGAGATGGCGACCGCGCTGGCCAACCGGTTGCGCCGGCTCGAGGCCATTCGCGAGGCATCGAACCGGCTGATGAACCGCCCGCAATTGCAGCGCGACATTTTTCCGCGCGGCGATCCGGAATCGATCGCCGAGATCAAACATCCCAAATTCACCGCAACCCTGTTCGACCTGCTCACCGCCTATGCCGCGCAGCGCCAGCAGCGCGTGCTGGCTAGCGTGCATCTGACGAAACGCACGGTGTGGTCGCTGAGCGAAGCGCGGGCCTCACTGGAGCGTCTCGTGGGCTTGGCGGAGGATTGGAGCCGGCTCGACCAGTATTTGCTCGCCTACATCGTCGATCCCTCGCAAAAGGCCACCGTGTTCGCGTCAAGCTTTGCCGCTGCGCTGGAACTGGTCCGGGAGGGCGCGGTCGAGTTGCACCAGAAACAGGCGTTCGCGCCGCTGTATTTTCGAAAGCGTCCGCCGCAACCGGGATCCGACGCGATCACCGCGCCGGATCTGCCAGAGTAAGTGGAAGCGAGTAAGTGGAAGAAGGAGACCGTGCCATGGCAAGCCTGGCGGAAAAACGCAACGCCGATGCCGAGGAGGATTCAGTGGATCCGCAAGCGCGGCCCGAGGAATTGCGGCTGTTGGAAGCGTTGCTGTTCGCCTCGAGCGAGCCGCTCGATCAGGCCGCGCTCGCCAAGCGGATGCCCGACGGCGTCGACGTCAAGGTGGCGCTGGCACAATTGCAGGCGGATTACGCATCGCGCGGCGTCAATCTGGTGCGCGTTGCCAATAAATGGACCTTCCGCACCGCGGGCGATCTGTCCTGGCTGATGACGCGGGAGACCACCGAGACGCGCCGGCTGTCGCGCGCGGCGATCGAAATGCTCGCGATCATCGCCTACCATCAGCCGATCACGCGCGCGGAGATCGAGGATATCCGCGGCGTCATCACCTCCAAAGGGACGCTGGATGTCCTGCTGGAAACCGGGTGGATCAGGCCGCGCGGCCGCCGCAAGACGCCTGGACGTCCGCTGACATTCGGAACCACGGAAGCCTTTCTGTCGCAGTTCAGTCTGGAGGCGTTGGGCGACCTGCCGGGCCTTGAGGAACTGAAAGGGACCGGGCTGTTGGATTCGCGGTTGCCCACCGGCTTCAGCGTTCCGTCGCCGTCGGACGACCCGGCTTTGCGCGATGACGAGGACCCGCTGGAAATCGGCGATCTGGAACTCGCGCTGGCGCCGGCAGTGGAGCCGGAATCCGAGGACGGAAGCTGATTTAGCTCCAACCCGCGATAGCCTTGGCGACCAATTAACGGTAGCGGCAATGCGCCGCGTCAACAGCGATTTGACGCGGCCTAAGTCCTTGTTTTTCGCAAGCCCCAAGCATACTTTCCGGGAAGATTAGGCTGGGTTTCCGGCCCATGTGTTTGGAGGGTTGCAGGATGGGTTCGCTTAGCATTTGGCACTGGATCGTGGTGATCGCAGTCGTCCTGCTGTTGTTCGGCCGCGGCAAGATTTCCGACCTGATGGGCGACGTCGCGCAGGGCATCAAGGCCTTCAAGAAGGGCATGCAGGACGACGAGAAGACTGCGGAAAAGCCCGAGCCGGTGAAGACCATCGATCATAACGCGGCGCCTTCCACGGCAGCGCGCTCGGATGTCGGCAGCAAGGCTGTCTGACCAGCATCTTGCGGCAGGCTTGCAGCAGGATGGGTTGAGGGAGCCGCGAGCGACTGCCAAGCCTCGGTCGTCCAAGCCTCGGCCGTCCAAGTCTCGGCCGTCCAAGTCTCGCGTGAGCGGATTTTTTCATGTTCGACATCGGGTGGAGTGAACTGGTCGTCATCGCGGTCGTCGCGCTGATCGCCATCGGCCCGAAAGAACTGCCGGGCGTGCTGCGCATGGTCGGGCAATGGATGGGCAAGGCGCGCAAGATGGCCGCCGAATTCCAGGGCCAGTTCCAGGAAGCGATGCGCGAGGCCGAAATGGCCGACCTCAAAAAGAGTTTTGACGAGGTCAAGGAAGCCGCAACCGGCTTTGCCAGCGGTAATGTCATGACCTCGCTGCAAAAGGACGTCGGCGACGCGCTGCGAATCGACGACATCGATAAGCCCGCGACGTCGGCAAGCGACGCACCGGCGACGTCGGCAAGCGACGCGCTGGCGATCGAGCCGCCGGTCGCGACATCGGCCATCGACACGACGGCAACCGACACGCCCTCGGTAAGCGACGCACCGGTGACGTCGGCAAGCGACGCACCGGTTACTCCGACAACACGGGAACCGCCGATACCGGAGACCTTCACCGAGGCGGACGCCCACGCCGCCGCGATGGAGCCGCTGGCGATCACGCGCGAGGCTCAACCCCTGCCTGCGCCGCAGGACATAACGCCCGCGGCACCTGAGGTCCTCAAGGACGTCAAAGCGTCATGAGCGCCGAGGATATCGAAGCCAGCAAAGCGCCGTTGATGGATCATTTGATCGAGCTGCGCTCGCGGCTGATCAAGGCGTTGCTGGCGTTTGGTATCGCCTTCATCTTCTGTTTCTTCTTCGCCAAGCAGATCTACAACGTGCTGGTGTGGCCATTCGTCTGGGTCGCCGGCGCGGAAAACTCGAAATTCATCTACACAGCACTTTTGGAATATTTCCTGACCCAGTTGAAACTGGCGCTGTTCGGCGCCGGCTTTATTTCGTTTCCGATCGTGGCGGCGCAGATCTACAAATTCGTGGCGCCCGGCCTCTACAAGCACGAGCGCGGCGCGTTCCTGCCGTATCTGATCGCCACCCCGTTCTTCTTCGTGCTGGGATCGATGCTGGTGTATTTCGTGGTGCTGCCGATGCTGGTGCGGTTCTCGCTCGGCATGCAGCAGGCCGCTGGCGCCGAGAGCGCGCAGATCCAGTTATTGCCCAAGGTCGGCGAATATCTGTCGCTGATGATGTCGCTGATCTTCGCGTTCGGCGTCGCGTTCCAGCTGCCGGTGATCCTGACGCTGTTGGGGCGGATCGGCATTATTACCGCGAAACAGCTGCGCGATAAGCGCCGCTATTTCATCGTGATCGCCTTCATCATCGCGGCAGTTCTGACGCCGCCCGACGTCATCAGCCAGGCCTCGCTCGCATTGCCGCTATTGGCGCTGTACGAAGGCTCGATCCTCGCGGTGGCCATGGTGGAGAAAAAAGCGGCTGCCGCCAAGGCTGCCAGCGGTACGCCGCCCTCCGCCGCCCCACCGCCGCCGGCCGCCAATCCCGCGGAGTAGGCTCAACGCCACCGCACACACCGCCGTCATCCTGAGGGCAGCCCAAAGGGCCGCGTCTCGAAGGATGGGCCGCAAGCACGTGTAGCCGCATCCTTCGAGGCGCGCCAAGGGGCTCGCACCTCAGGATGACGACTCGTACGGCGCCTTCGGTGTTCCAAATCACCCTTATTCGGGTTACTGGATGCCCGCCTTCGCGGGCATGACGCCTCCAGACTTGCGACGCCACAGGACCGAACACCCATGCACGACATCAAATGGATCCGCGAAAACGCCCACTCTTTCGACGCCGCGCTGAAACGGCGCGGGCTGGAGCCGTTGTCCTCGTCGCTGCTGGCGATCGACGAAAGGCGCCGCGCGGCCATCCTGAAATCGGAGCAGGCGCAGGCGCGGCGCAATTCGGCCTCGAAGGAAATCGGCGACGCCAAGAAGGCCAAGGACGACGCGCGCGCAGCAACGTTGATGGCCGAAGTCGCCGAGCTCAAGACCACCATGCCGCAACTCGAGGCCGCGACCAAGGCAGCGGACGAGGAGCTCGCCAAAGAGCTAGCCGCGATTCCGAATTTGCCGCTGGACGAAGTCCCCGACGGCGCCGACGAGCACGGCAATGTGGTGCGGCACCATTTCGGCGCGGTGCGCCATTATGCGTTCGCGCCAAAACCGCATGACGATCTCGGCGGCGCGCTCGGCTTGATGGATTTTGAAGCCGCGGCAAAACTCAGCGGCGCGCGTTTTGTGGTGCTCAAGAAAGGCCTCGCGCGGCTCGATCGCGCGATCGGCCAATTCATGCTCGACCTGCACACCAACGAGCACGGCTACACCGAAATCAATCCGCCGCTGCTGGTGCGCGACGATGTGATGTTTGGAACGGGTCAGCTGCCTAAGTTTGAAGATGACCAGTTCTGGGCCGTCAAGGGGGAATTGCTCACTGTTGCCGATGAGAGTGCTGTTGCGGGCCTCGGCAAACTAAAGAGCGAGCGCCTTGGTCTCATCCCCACCGCCGAAGTACCGTTGACCAATCTCGTTCGCGAATCCATCCTCAATGAGAAAGAATTGCCGATGCGTTTGACGGCGCTGACGCCGTGCTTTCGCGCGGAAGCGGGGGCGGCTGGACGCGATACCCGCGGCATGATCCGGCAGCATCAGTTCACCAAGGTCGAACTGGTCTCGATCACGACACCTGAGACCAGCAAGGACGAGCACGAGCGCATGCTGGCCTGCGCCGAGGAAGTTTTGCGGCAGCTCGATCTGCATTACCGCGTGATGACGCTGTGCGCCGGCGACATGGGGTTTGCGGCGCAAAAGACCTACGATATCGAGGTCTGGATGCCAGGACAATTTTCGAGTCAGGGCGAGGGCGGCGCCTACCGCGAAATTTCGAGCTGCTCGGTGTGCGGCGATTTCCAGGCGCGGCGCATGGATGCGCGCTATCGCGGGCCCGACGGCAAGCCGCGCTTCGTGCACACGCTCAACGGTTCCGGCACCGCGGTCGGCCGTGCGCTGATCGCGGTGATGGAAACCTACCAGCAGGAAGACGGCTCGATCGCGGTGCCGGAAGTGCTGCAACGCTATATGGGTGACGTGAAGGTCATTGCCCCCGACAAGTAATTTTGCCGCTTTCCATATTGCGAAGGTGGCGCGAAGCGGTATCTTCGTGTTCTTGCCCGGGCTGGGTCTCGCAGGAAGCGAACTTCGAAAATGCCGTTGCATCGCGACATCTATTGGGTCGGCAGGCAGTGGGCTGTTACCGGCTACGGGATGCAGGCGATCGATCAAAGGCTGAATGGCATGTTCGATATCGAGGTCTCCCGTCTTTGGGAAGACGGCCTCATTGAACGCATGTGTGGGCTGAAATGGATCAATATCCTGGATTTCGACAAGGGACTTGCCGCCGCCCGCAAGCGTTACCCGGAACCGCCCCGAAAGGCCTCGCCGCCTGACGCGACTGTTTCCAGCTCGAAAGATGGCAGCTCCATTGATCAACTGAAACAGGTTCCAATATTCGACATGCGGAGCCAGGGCGGGACGGCGAAAGCAAAATTCCTCTCCCTTTGGCGTGTGCATCGTCCGCGATAACGGTCTGGTCGTCGCAAACGAAAAAGCCCGCATTTGAAATGGCAGTGGCCGGAATTGCCGCTCGGCCTGTTCACCCCTCGCTGAACGAAGTTTTTCAAAATGAGCAATTTTGAACACGGCATGAGACGCGGGTGAGTCCATTCTAAGTGCTCACCCTTGCGTGCTCACCGCCGTTTCGGTGTAGCGCGTTCGGTGACGCTCCCAACTCAAAGAAGGACGCGGCATGCCCGAATATCAGCCGGTATCTTCAGCGGCCATTTCCGCGATCGAGCGGCCGCGCTGCCCGAAATGCAACCAGAATCGCATGCTGCTGGCGAGGCTCGAGGTGGGAGCGCCCGGCATCGAGTACCGGACATTCGAGTGCCAGAAGTGCGGTCGCGTTCACAGGGCGGTGGTATCCAGCGATCCCATGAACTCTGAGATGAGCGGCTGGCTTGCCGGTGAATTAAGGCGGCCGACCTAGAGCATGACGCGGAAAAGTGGAACCCGGTTTTCCGAAAAGATCATGCTCAAACAACATGCTCAAACAGAGAGATGAGATCATGGATCGGATTCAATGTAATCGGATCATGATCTAGCGCGCAGCGGTGAAGCGGCTGAGGCTGTTTATTCCCGCGTGAGGCTACATCCTTACATGAACTCACCACGAGTTGAGTTGTCATTCCGCGGCAATTTATGTCGTCTACCGCACATAACGGGGCTATAATGGTGCATTACCGCGCCGGCTTGGGGTCTTGCCGGCGAGCGAGAGTGTTGTGCTCCCGCCCGATTACGGAACAACACCATGCCCAATTCGCCGGATGTTCGGGAAAAGGACGTGTTTGACCCCAAGGCGTTTCTGGGCCGTATCGATGCGGGAAAAACCATCGAGCGATACGGGAAGAACCAGAAGATATTCAGCCAGGGAGACGTCGCCGACAGCGTCTACTTCATCCGGAAAGGCAAGGTCAAGATCACGGTCTTGTCCGAGCACGGCAAGGAAGCTGTGGTCGGGATTTTCGGGGAGGGTCAGTTCTTCGGCGAAGGCTGTCTGATGGGAGCGCAATTGCGCAGCACGACCGGCGCGGCCATGGAAGAGTGCCTGATCACATCGATATCAAAATCCGCAATGCTTGCAACGCTTGGTGCGGAGCCGAAGTTTTCCGCATTTTTCATGGCCTACCTGCTGAGACGAAATAGCCGGATCGAAGACGACCTGATCGACCAGCTCTTTAATTCCAGTGAAAGACGCCTCGCGCGCCTGCTTCTGCTGCTGGCGAATTTCGGCGAGGAGCACGGCAAACAGCCGATCGCGATCACCCTCAGCCAGGAAACGCTGGCGGAAATGATCGGCACCACGCGTTCCCGGGTAAGTTTTTTCATGAACAAATTCCGCAAACAGGGCTACATCGACTACAACGGCAAGATCGAGGTTCACCGATCGCTGCTGGATGTTGTTTTGCGGGACAAACCTCAAATACAACAGGACGAGTAGCCGGCGCTCGCCGTTCGCATTCCATCAGCGGAAGCGAGCAATATTGCTCACTAAGCACTCCACCGGGTAGACGGGAGGCTTGGACACGATCAAATTTTGGGCATGCCGCAGTATCGATTTCAGGTGCGTCGGGGCAAGTTTTCCAACGGATCAAGCGTTGAGGCTACCCTTGAAGATAGCGAAGCTGCCTGGAAAGAGGCGGCCGCGATCTGCGCCGATCTGGCCCGCGACATCATCAGGGCCGACCCCGAATGGCTCCTGGAAGTGACGGATGAGGCCGGGCAGGGGCTGTTCAATTTCCGGTTTGCCGCGGAGTCGCTCCAACCGAAGGTTGGAGCGGACTTACATGCCGTTTTGACACATTAGCGCTGATCGGTTGCCCTCATCGTCGATGCAAGCCCTCAATTAGACAGTTCCCCGCTTCATTTCGGAACCAATCCCGAAACGCGGGATTGGGCCGCATGGTGCGCATTGGCAGCAGGAAGTGGACAGCGGCCCATATCAGCCAGCTGGTTGCGCTCATCGACGCAGGCTGTTCGGCCGCATCTGCTGCCATCGCCCTGAAACGCTCGATATCGGTCGTTCAAAACAAGGCGCGGCGCCTCGGCAAACCATTTCATATGGCGGCCTCGCGCCGGTGATTTTCCGCGGTCAAGCAATCGACAGAACAAACGAGGTGATGCGATGCAAACGCTTTTCTTGATATGCAAGATGGCGTTGCGTCGGATGGCTTCACGGGCCAACCAGGGAGTCGATTCGGATACCCATTAAAACTGGCCATTTCGATTGTATTCGTGGGTTTGCCTCAACGGCGT
>WNEZ01001048.1_pt1 | contig 22789 bp, 17 predicted proteins | sample 5400521 | NCBI WGS metagenome assembly WNEZ01 (sample SAMN13153339, study PRJNA577476) | soil metagenome | isolation source: 120 cm saprolite under Douglas fir tree site 2 hole 1 replicate 1 | place: USA:California | collected 2015-04-18 | reverse complement strand
GGAACGCCGTCGCCCACGGCATCGAGACGGAAGAGGCCCGGCGCCAGCAGGGCAAGCCGCCCCAGGGCACGCTGCACCTCGGCGCCGCGCACAAAGGCGGGTCGATCTACATCGAGGTAGCGGACGACGGCCGCGGCATCGATCGCGAAGCCGTCAGCGAGGCCGCGCGCCGCGGCGGTTTTGTGACGGCGGAGACGCTCGCGCGGCTCGGCGAGCGTGACATCCTGGATCTGATCTTCCTCCCGGGCCTCACCACCGCGGCCTCGGTAACCACCGCCGCCGGCCGCGGCGTCGGCATGGACGTCGTGCGCACGAACGTCGGCCGCCTCGGCGGTGAGATCGAGGTTCAGACCGAGGCGGGCCGGGGCACCCGCTTTCGGATCAGGTTGCCTCTGACGGTCGCCATCTCGGACGCGCTCATGGTGCAGGTGGGACCGGAGACGCTGGCCATCCCGGTGCCGGCGGTGAAGGCGGCGATCCACGTCCGGCCGGAGGAGATCCGGGTCGTGGGTGGAGCGGAGTCGATCGAGGTCGAGGGTGAGCAGGTGGATCTCGTGCGTCTGGATCGCGTGCTCCGCATCGCGAGCCGCGCGGACGACGGGCCGCTGTGCGTCGTCACGCTCCGCACCGGCCGCAAGACGCTGGCGGTGGCGGTCGACGAGTTTCTCGTCAAAGAGGAAATCGTCATCAAGAACCTCGGCGGCTTCCTACAGGGCGTCGGCCCGTTCTCCGGCGCCACCGTCACCGGTGAAGGACGGGTCATCCTGTTGCTCGATGCCCTGAAGCTCCTCGAGATGAGCTTCGCCGCGCCGGCGCCGCCGGCATTCGGGACTGTTCACGAGCACGTCGCGGTCGCACCGCCGGACGCCGAAGACAAGCGCTGCATCCTTCTGGTGGACGACTCGGTCAGCGTGAGGAAGTTCGTGGGCGGCATGCTCGAGCGCGCGGGCTTTCGCGTCGTCGCCGCCCGCGACGGCGCCGAGGCCCTCCAGCAGCTCGCCGAGCACTCCGTCGACGTCGTCGTCACGGATCTGGAGATGCCGCGCCTCAACGGCTACGAGCTGATCCGTGACCTCAACCGGGAGCCAGCCACGTGCGATCTGCCCGTGGTGGTGCTGACCACGCGCGCGGGCGCCAAGCACGTGAACCTCGCGCGCGAGCTCGGGGTCCAGCACTACGTCGCCAAGCCGGTCGACGAGGCAAGCTTCGTCCAGCTCATCGAGTCCCTGGCGGTCCCGGCGCCGGCACGGACGGAGGTCTGAAGCGACCATGTCGCGCGTGCTGCTGATCGATCCCGACCGCGGCGCCCTCGCCGCGCTGCGCGCGGCCCTGGGCCAGGCCGGCTTCCGGGACGTCTCGGCGGTGACCAGCGGATCGTTTGCGCTGACGATGCTCGAGCGCAACCGCCCCGACCTCATCGTGAGCCGCGTGGGCGTCCCGGACATCGACGGCTACGAGCTGTGCTCGATCGTTCGCAAGGATCCCTCGATGACAGGGGTGCTGCTTCTCCTGCTCGCGAGTCCGGGCGACGAGGCTCCGAAGGCCATGCTGGAGGAGAAGCCGGACCAGACGCTCGCGGGGGACCTCCCGGTGACCACGATCGTCTCCGAGGTAGTCAGTCTGCTGGGGCACCGCGCGCCAGCCCCGGCCACATGGCGGGAGCCGACGTCGCCCGCCGCCCCCATCGAGGTGACTCATGGCCTGCACGGCTCACTCGGGGTCATGGAACTGCCGGATGTCACGCAGGCGATCGCGCTCGGGAGCAAGACCGGCCAGCTCCTCGTCACGCTGCCGTCGGGGCGGGGCGCCATCGTCTTCGACCGCGGGCGAGTCGTGCACGCGGAGTTTTTCGGGCTCATCGGCGAGACGGCGTTCGCGGCGCTCTTGGTGGCGGCGCATGGCGCGGCGCGCGGTGAGGCGCACGGGAACTTCGTCTTCAATCCGCTCGAGAACGGGGAGGCCAACGGGGCGAAAACGATCCACCGCGACCTCAAGCAGCTCCTGCTCAGCGCTGCGGCCGGGATCGACGAAGGCCGCACGGACGCGGCCGTGGCCCCTCTGTCTTAGGAGGACGTCTGATGCCGAAGGTCCTCGTGGTGGACGACAGTCTGAGCGTGAGGAAGGTGGTCGAGAAGGCGCTCGAGGGCCGTGGCCTGCAGGTGCTCTCGGCCGCGTCCGGCGCCGAGGCGATCGAGGCGCTCGAGCGCGACCGGCCGGACGTCGTGATCTGCGACGTCATCCTCCCCGACAAGGATGGCTATCAGATTTGCCAGTATGTGCGGACCCACTCTACGTTGAGCGCGACGCCCGTGCTCCTTATCTCCGGAATCGACAACGGGACGGTACAGGCGCGGGCCGCCGAGGTGCGCTCCGATGAGGTGATGTTCAAACCGTTCGGCGTGGACGATCTGATCCGGAAGGTCGACGGACTCCTCGCCGGACGCGCCAACGGCTCGACGTTGCTGGTCAGCGAACGCGCGCCGGCGACTACTCCCTCTGCGCCCCCTGCACCCGTGGCGCCGCCGCCCACGTCGGACGCGGTGCCCGCGCCGTCTCTCGGCCTCAAACAACGGCTGGAGGGTCTCGCGGCCACGCCCGGCGTTCGCTTCGTCGTGCTCACCGATCGCGAAGGCTTCCTCATCGAGGCGGCGGGCGACCTCCCCCCCGAGGCCGACGAGGTGACCAGCGCGCTCGCGTCGTGTCTCGCCGAGGACTCCGACGGCATCGGTCGCGAGCTTGGGCAAGGCCCGCTGCTGGGCACGATTCTCGAGTACGAGGCGAGCATGCTCCTGCTCCAGGCGGTCGGGCCCTCGGCGCTGCTGGCCTGCCTGGTCGGCGATCCGGGGGCGCTCGGGAAAGTTCGCTACTACGTGAGGAAAGCCGTACCGGAGCTGGTGTTGGCCCTCTGATGCCGTTGCCACGGACCTCGAGAGTGAAGCTGGTGTGGGGTCTCGAGCTCGCGCTCGGTCTCGAGCTCTACGCCTGCGCGGTGCTGGCTCTTCACGCGCGCGGCCTCAGGGCCACTCCGCTGCTCGCGTCGCCGGGACTGGTGATCCCGGCGCTGGTGATCCCCCCGGTGTTCTATGTGCTCGTAGGGTTGGTCAGCGTGCGTCCTCGCTCGTTGGTGCGGGTGATGAGCGCCGTGGGTGCCATGTGCGGGGTCCACGCGCTGCTCGTCGCGGCGACGGGCGCCCTGTTCGTGATTCCTGACCTCGTCGACTATGGCTCGGCGGTCGCTTTTTCGCTCTGGGGCTCGCCCGCGGTGACGATGCTGCAGCTCACTGCAGCGCCCCTGGTGTTGGCGCGCCTCCGTCCGCTGCTCCTGACGCCTCGTGCGGCGCCTCGCCCCGAGGCGCGCGCCGCCCCGCCTCAGCGCCGTGCCGAGACCCCGCCGAGGATCGCGCCGCCGCCGGCAGCATCCCCGGCCCAGCGCGAGAAGGCCGTGGTGGCGCCGACGGCGCCTCCGGCCCAGCGCCCGCCGGCCGTGACATCGCCAACGGCAGCCCCGGCGCCGCGCGAGCCCATCGTGGCATCGCCACCGGCGGCTCCGGCCGCCCGTACGCCGGTCGCGACGCCCGCGGCAGGCCTGACCCAGCGGGCGCCGGCCGTGATCCCGCCGGGGGCGTCCCCGTTTCGAATCGGTGACTCGGCGCGGACGATCGTACGGGGCGAAGCGCCCTCGGGACTCGAACCCGCGCCGAGCGCCCCTGCTCGGAAGGCCGCACCCGAGTCGGCGGAGCCGATGGTCCGCGTTCCGTTCAGCCGGATCGCGGATCAGCTGCCGGTCGAGATGTTCGTCCGTGGTCGGGAGGGCTTGAGTAACACCCTCCGGCCCGGGGTCTCACTCCTCGTTCCTCGGCGTCTCCTCCTGCCGCACCTCGGCGAGGGACTCGCGCCGGTGAAGTGGGAAGTGGTCGCTGATCAATTTCCGCGCGACGAGCTCATGCTGACGCACGACGAGATCGCGAGTCGGCTCCCGGACGGCGCACTGCTGCTCCCGCTCGACGAGGTGGTGCCGCAGATCCCGGGCGAGCTGCTCGCGCTCTCGACGCCGGCCGCCGACGTCTACGGCATCGAAGAGTTCCCACCACCCTTCCAGCCTCACGTCCCGCCACCGTCGGAAACCGTCGCCGGCGACGCCGTCGAAGCGCCAGAGCTCGAGGCGGTCGAGCTCGAAGAGCCCGAGCCTCTTTCGCCGCAAGCGCTGCCGGAGTTTGGACGGGGGACGGACGTGCCGGTGGATCGCGACCGGACGGCCGAGGCACGACGCCTCGCGACGCTGCTGGTCCCGCTGATGAACGGGCTCAGGATCGGCGAGCGCGACGGAGCCGGGACGCCGCTCGTCACCGTCGTCGCGTCCACCCTCTCCGAAGACGCCGTCGTGGGGACGGCCGTCCGCGTCGCGCCGTTCCTTACCGACGCGCGTTTGTCCGAACCCGTCACACAGGCCACGCTCACGGGGCTCGAGGCGGCGATCGTGCTGACGCCGTTCGGGTCGCCGGACACCGGCGCGCTCCTGGTGACCGCTGTCGCCTCTCGGGCATCGCTGGCGTGGCTCGAGCGGCTCTCGCGAAGCGCCGCCGGCGGACCTCGTGTGATCGTCCAGAACGGGGCGCACACACTGGACGGTCACCGCGAGGAGACCGCGCTGCGCGCGACGGTCGTGCCGTCGTCAGTGCGGGAGCTGGCGGGCTCGCTGACGGCGTTCGGTCCGGTGGCGCCGACCGTGGTCTGCGACGCGGGGGGCTCGTTCCGCGTGTGTCTCTTCCTGCCGGGCTCCCTCGAAGCCCTGCCCCTCGCTGAGTTTGCGCGAGACCTCTGCGGCGCGCTCGAGAAGGCGGAAATCGGCCGGGTGGCGTCGGTGATCCTGCGCCTGGGGACTCATCGTCTGATCTTGCGAAGCGTGGAATCCGCGTCCGGGCACGCGACGATCCTCGTCGGCGGCGGACCCGTCGCTCGGCCGGGGCTGGCGCGGATCGAGCTCGACCGGGCCGCGACGCGGCTCGGCGCGTTCGGGCAGGGCTGAGCGGTGTCCGTCATCAACTACGCGAAGCGGACCATCGACTTCAAGATCGTCTACTACGGGCCGGGCCTGGCGGGGAAGACCGCCAACCTCCAGTACGTCCATCGCTGCCTGCCCCACGCGAACAAGGGCCGAATGATTTCGCTAGCGACCGGCGACGACCGGACGATCTACTTCGACTTTCTCCCGGTGTCGGCGCTCACCGTTCGCGGGTTCGAGACCCGGTTCCAGCTCTACACCGTGCCGGGGCAGGTGCAGTACGACATGACGCGGCGTCTGGTCTTGCGCGGAGCCGACGGCCTCGTGTTCGTCGCCGACTCGCAGTTCGAGCGTCTGCGCGAGAACGTCGAGAGCCTGCGGAATCTCGAAACCAACCTGCGCCAGTACGAGTGCACCCTCGACGAGATTCCGCACGTCCTGCAGTACAACAAACGAGACCTGCCCAACGTCGCGCCGGTGGAGTATCTGGAATTCGTCCTCAACCGCCGGGCCCGGCGGGTCCCGTCCTTCGAGGCCGCCGCCCTCGAGGGGAAGGGGGTCTTCGACACGCTCAACACCGTCTCCCGCATGGCGCTCGCGAGCGAGTTCGGAGGCGGGCGCCGGGGGCACGATGAAGCTTCGTGACACCGTCATCCAGGAGCAGGACGCGGTGCGCATCCACAAGATCCTCATGCGCTTCCTCGGCGACTCGGGCGCCGGCGAGGCGCTCCTGATCGACCGCGGTGGTCAACTCCTCGCGATGGACGGCGGCGCGCAGGCGCTCGATACGGTGTCCATCTCCGCGCTCGCCGCGGCGGCCTTCAGCTCCACCGCAGCGATGGCCCAGTTGCTGGGGGAGACGGAGTTCACCGTGCTCTTTCACGAGGGCGCCAAGCGGTCGATCCACGTCTCGCGGGTCGAGGAGGAGGCGATCCTGCTCGCCGTCTTCGACGAACGGACCACGATCGGTATGCTGCGGGTCTTCGCCAAGGAAGCCAGTCGGGCGGTCGGCGCCGTGCTCGGCGAAGCCCGCGCCCGACCGAGACCGGCCGGCGAGTTCGCCGCCCCGCTGAATGACGCGGAGTCCGGTCCCGCGTGGACGCCTCCATACTGACAATGGCGATACTGACAATGGCGATCGGCGCGCGCCCGCCGATCATCTCGGGCCTGGGCTGAGATGCGTCTGGTGCGGGTCGGCGGACGCTACCTGGGGGGCCGCGAACAGCGGTTGTGGATGGCGCTCGCCTCCCTGCTCGGGCTCGCGACGGCGGGGATCCTCGTTGCCGTCGAGACTCCTGGGGGGCGGCCGCTGTATCTCGGAGCCGGGATGGTCGCCGTGCTGACGGCGCTCCGGCTCGGTGGACCCGTCACGCGTCGCTTGCGGAATGTCCGCAAGGGCCGCCTCGGCGAGCGTCTCGTCGTCGATCTGCTCCGCGGCCTGCCCGACGACTACTGGCTCGTCAATGACGTCACCCTGGGCCTAGCGCGAGGCAACATCGACCACGTGCTGATCGGCCCGTGCGGGGTGGTGGTCATCGAGACGAAGCGGTTCGCGGGGAACATCCGGTGCTGGGGCGACGATTGGTCCATCAACGGCGATCGGCGAAAGAGCGTCAGCCAGCAGGTCAACTCCGGAGCGTGCGCGGTGAGATACTTCCTGAGCGAGCGGCATCCCGACCTGGCGCCCACGGCCTTGCGGTGGGTGGAGTCCCTCATCGTCTTCACCCACCCACTCTGCCGCCTGGAGGTGAACCACGCGCGGGCGACGATCGTCCGCTACTCGCAGCTGTTCCAGGTGGTGCTCGAGCTCGGCAAGAAGCACCGCATGGCGCCGGCGACCGCGGCGCAGCTCGCCCATACGTTGACCACCTCGCAGAAGCGAGGCGCCGAGGCAGGCCAGGGGTCCCTTACAGTCGCGTCTTGATCCGCTCGACGGCCTCTTCGGTCTGCGGGCGTGAACCAAACGCGGTGAGGCGAAAGTAGCCCTCGCCGCTCGGGCCGAACCCGGCGCCCGGCGCCCCGACCACGTGCGCCTCCGCCAGGACCTTGTCGAAGAAGTCCCACGATGAGACGGCCGGCGGCGTGCGGACCCAGAGGTACGGCGCGTTGCGCCCACCGTAGACGCTGAAGCCCGCCGCCGCGAGTCCCCCGCCGATGATCCGCGCGTTTTCCATGTAGAAGTCGATCAGCGCCCGGACCTGCTGCTGGCCCTCGGGCGTGTACACGGCGGCGGCGGCCCTCTGGATGATGTACGGCGGGCCGTTGGACTTGATCGCCGTGCGCCGCGCCCAGAGCGTGTTGAGGCTCATCGGCGTGCCGTCGACTCCGCGTCCGCGCGTCTCCTTCGGCACGACCGTGTAGGCGAGCCGCATGCCCGTGAACCCGGCGTTCTTGGAGAAGCTCCGGCACTCGATCGCCACCTCGCGCGCTCCCTCGATCTCGTAGATCGAGTGGGGGACTTCCGTATCGACGATGTAGGCCTCGTAGGCCGCGTCGTACAGAATGACGGCGTCTTCGGCGCGGGCGTACTCGACCCAGCGCGTGAGCGCCTCGCGCGTGACCACGGCGCCGGTGGGGTTGTTGGGGTAGCAGAGGTAGATCAGATCGACGTGCCGGCGGGGCAGCGCCGGCTGGAAGTGGTTCTCCGCGGTGCAGGGGAGATACACGATGCCCGCGTAGCGTCCACCCGCGTCCGCGCGCCCAGTGCGCCCGGCGACCACGTTGCTGTCGGCGTACACCGGGTAGACCGGATCCATCAGGGCGACCACGCAGTCCGGGGCGAAGATCTCCTGGAGGTTCGCACTGTCGCTCTTGCCGCCGTCGCTCACGAAGACCTCGTCGACACCGAGCGTGACGCCCCGGGAGCCGAAGTCGTGCGTGGCGATCTCGGCGCGCAGGAATTCGTATCCGACGTACGGGCCGTAGCCCTTGAAGGTCTCGCGGCGCGCCATGTCGTCGGTGGCCTCGTGGATGGCGCGGATCACGGCAGGGGGCAGCGGCTGGGTGACGTCGCCGACCCCGAGGTCGATCACCCGGACGTCGGGATGGGCGTCGGTGAACGCTTTCGTCCGGCGCCGGATCTCGGCGAAGAGGTAGCTCTGGTTGAGGTTCAGATAGGACTCGTTGAATCTGGCCACGGCGTTCTCCTCGTCGACGGCTGCGCGAATTCTAGCAGAGCGTGTTACTGTTGGCGGCGTTCGGCCTCGAGGAACTCGAAGGAGCGCTCATGCGGCGACCGCCTCGTCTCGGTCTCGTCCCCGCGGCGTTCATTCTCGCGGGGTGGCTCGGCGCTGGAGTCGTCATCGCCCGGCCCGCGGCCGCCCAGCCGGTCTCTGCCCAGCCTCTGGGAGAGCTCACCTACGCGATGCACGTGACGGTCGCGTCCGCCTGGTTCGATCCCGCGGACAACACCGGCATCGCCACGCCGTTCATGGTGCAGGAGGCGCTCCACGACGCGCTCGTGAAGCCGATGCCGCAGAACCCCATGGCACCGAGCCTCGCCGAGTCCTGGACGGAAAGCCCCGACGGGCTCAGCTACGAGTTCGTGCTGCGCCGGGGCGCGGTCTTTCACAACGGCGAGCCGCTGACGGCGGACGACGTCAAGTTCAGCTTCGAGCGCTACCGGGGCGCCGGCGCCAAGATTCTCAAGGCGAAGGTGAAGACGATTCAGACGGTCGCGCCGAACCGCATTCGGTTCGTCCTGAACGAGCCCTGGCCGGACTTCCTGACCTTCTACGCGACCCCGGCCACGGGGGCGGCGTGGATCGTGCCGCGGAAGTACGTCGAGAAGGTCGGTGACGACGGGTTCAAGAAGCAGCCGGTCGGCGCCGGGCCGTACAGGCTGGTCAGCCACCAGCCGGGCGTCGAGATCGTCCTCGAGGCGCACGAGACGTACTGGCGGAAGACGCCGTCGGTCAAGCGCCTGGTGATGAAGATGGTGCCGGAGGAATCCACCCGCCTGGCGATGCTGGAAAACGGCGAAGTGGACATCGCCTATTTGATCGCGGGACCGCTTGCCGAAGAGGCTCGCCGCACGCCGAACCTGCGTCTGATCGCGTCGGGCGGGCAGTGGGTCACGTCGATCTGCATGATGGACCAGTGGGACGCGAAATCCCCCTGGCACGACGTGCGCGTGCGACTCGCCGCCAGCCACGCCATCGACCGCAAGGCCATCACCGACAGCGAATCGCTCGGCGCCTCGAAACCGATCGGCTCGATCATCCCCGGGGTGCTCGAGTTCGCCCTGCTGACCGAGCCGCACGCCTACAACGCCGCGAAGGCCCGCCAGCTTCTCAAGGAGGCCGGCTACGCGAACGGCTTCGACGCTGGTGAAATGGTCGGCACGGTGCAGTTCGCGACCGCCGCCGAGGCGGTGCTCAACTATCTCGGGCAGGTGGGTATCCGGGCGCGCTTCCGCACCATGGAGCGCGCAGCGTACCTGACGGCGCAGCGGGAGAAGAAGCTGAAGAACCTCGTGTTCTGCGGTGCTGGCGGCTACGGCAACGCCGCGACGCGGGTCGAGAACTACCTGGTGTCGGGCGGGACGTTCGCCGCCGGCGGCTACCCCGACATCGACGATCTCTTCCAGCAGCAGGCGCGCGAGCTGAACCGCGGGAAGCGCCAGGCGCTGCTTCACCGGATCCAGCAGCTCGCCAACGAGCGGGTGGTGTACATCCCGCTCTACGCGCTCAGCTTCCACAACGGCGTGGGGCCGCGCGTCGCCGAGTCGAGCCTCGGCCGCATCCCGCTGCACTACTACACTGCGCCCTTCGAAGACCTGCGACTCAGAACCAACTGAGCCGCCGGCGGAGGCGGAGGCGACGGGCGGGTGCGGCAGGGGTCGGCGGGACCCGTTCCCGTCAAGCGGCGCCGGGCGCCACGCGCCCGGATGGAGCCCAGCCGCCGCGGAGCAGCGCTCGCGTGCCGCGTGGTCCGGGCGACCCCTGCCGCACACGCCCGCCGCCTCCGCCACCACGCGCGGCGGACCTTAAGCCTATGAGCGCGTGAGACTAGCGCGCCGCAGCGAGCGGCGGGGAATCGGCTCTGGCGTAGCTGACGGTGAGGATCTCCCAGAGATGGCCGTCGGAGTCCTCCCAGTAGACGTTCTTCCCGCCGAGGCGCCGGTTGATCTGCATGTCGTTCTCGCCGCGAGGTCGGCTCCGGTACGTGAGCCCGGCCCCCTGGAGGCGGGCGAAGATCGCGTCGAAGTCGGCGTCGCTGACGCGGAAGCAGAGGTGATAGCGCTCGAACTGCTCGCGATCGGCGAAGTCCACGGTCAGGGCGTCGTTGACATAGACGGGCGTGAACTCGCCCCGTGACTCCTCCCAGGGGACGCCCAGAAGGTCGGCCAGGAACCTCGCCGACTCGCGCCGATGGCGCGAGGGAATGATGACGTGGTCGAGCATGATGGCCATCGCACACCTCCTACGATGTTGGGCCCTTACTGCTTCTTCAAGCGCATGTCTTCCCAGGGGGCGGTGAAGTAGAGCTGCGCGCTCAAGCCGACCCCGGCCTCCTCGACCCGCGGGCCGATCCCGTGCAGCGTGGCCGGCTCGAAGATCCCCCCGTACATGACGCGCTCGTGCATCAGCCGCTGGATCTGATGCAGCAGTGCCTCGCGCTTCTTGCGGTCGCGCTCCTGCGCCTGCTGCCGGTACAGCTCGTCGATGTCCGGATACCCGCCGGTCGCGTAGGGCGCGGTGCTGATGACGAAGTTCTCGATTCGTGAGGCCGCGTTGCCCGGCGCCGCCGTGACGGTCACGAACACGCCCTGCCGGGTTTTCGTTCGCCACGCCTCCATGAAGGTCGCCCGCTCCATGGCGCGCACGCGACTGCGGATGCCGACCGCGGCCAGGTAGTTCGCCACGCTCTCCCCCATCGTAGTGAACGGAGGCAGCGGCGTGATCTCGCCTGCATCGAAGCCGTTGGGGTATCCGGCGTCGGAAAGGAGGCGCTTGGCGTGCGTGGGGTCGTAAGGATGCGGCTCGACGCGCAGGGCGAACTCCATGACACTCGGTATGATCGATCCGGTCAGGCGCGAGAAGCCCAGGCGCTCGGCCTCGTTGAGGGCCTGCTTGTCGACCGCCATGGTCGCCGCCAGCCGGACCCGGCGGTCGTTCCACGGAGACTTGGGATTCCACTGCTCGGGGAAGTCGAGCCACCAGGCCGCCGGCGGAATCACCTTGGCGAGGCGCAGCTTCGGGTCCGCCTTGACCGTCGCTGCTTCGACCCCAACCATCAGATAGCCGATGTCCGCCTCGCCGGTCTTCAGCATGGCCAGACGCGTCGTGCGGTCGGGCACGCCCTTGAAGACGACCGTCTTGATCGACGGCTTCTTGCGCCAGTACTGCTCGTTGGCCTCGAGCACGAGCTCGACGCCGGGGCTCTGCCGGACGAACCGATAGGGCCCGAGCCCCACGGGCTGCCGCCTGAAGCCCTCCTCGCCGACCTTCTCGATGTACTTCTTCGGCACGATCCAGGCCGCACCGGTGGCCGGGGTGGCGTAGAACAGCAGAAAGTCCGGCCACGGCTTGTCCAGCACGAACCGCACCCGAAGCGGATCGAGGACGTCGACCGACTTCACCCGGTCGTGCAGCAGCTTGGCGGCGGCGCCCTTGTAGCGATGGAAGCTGAACTTCACGTCGTCTGCGGTGAAGGGATCGCCGTTGTGGAACTTGAGGCCCTGGCGCAGCTTGAACTCGTACGCGAGCCCATCCGGGCTCTCCTTCCACGACTCCGCCAGACACGGCGCCATGTCGTTGCCGGGGAGGGGCTTCATCAGCGCGTCGTGCATCGCATAGAGGAACACGAACGGCGTGCCGATCCCCGGCGTCTCGGCCGGATCGAGGAACGTGGGCGCGATGGACGCGTCGAACGCGACCGTGAGCTGTCCGTCGGGCTGAGCCTGCGCACCGACCGCGCCGCACCACGTCGCCACGACGACGATGGAAACGAGGAGGACCCTCCGCGAGAGCCTACCCATGTCGCACCCCCTCATCCCGTCAACTCTTTGCATCAACCGCAAGTCGCCGCTCCCAGCGCACACCGCACTCGGGACATCTCATTCCCGCCACGCCCCACCGCACGCCGTCGACGGTTTCCTCCACGATGTCGCCCGTCAGGCCTCCGCACGCTCGATGCTCTGCGAAGTAAGCCTCCAAGCCCTGAACCAGGTCGGCGATGACCGCGGCGCGATGCCCCGTAGCGTGTGACACATGGAGCCCCTGCCCAGGCGACGGGCGATCCAGCCCGAGGGCTGGCGAACCACAGAGGAGAACCTATCATGGTTCTCCCGCGCCGGCTCTCGTGGTCAGGGCGCCTGCCGTTCCTCGACGGGCGGGCGGGTGCCGGCCGGGAAGTTGATGATGTCGCCCTGCGGGGTGCGGCCGGTGAGCGGCGGCGTGAACACCTCGTGGTCGGAGAGCCGGCGCTCCCAGTGCCCGGGCACCAGCACCGGAGATTCGGCGCCGGGGATTTGAACGTAACGATCGGGCACCCACATCATGTCGGGCGGGCGGACGGTCGGCGGCGGCGTCTGGGGCACTGTTCGTGTCGTCGAGTCCCGCAGATGGTCGAAGATGGCCCCCCCCGGCGTCGTTCCGCCTGGTGGCGATTTCATCTGACCGAGCGCCTGGAGCGCGCTGACGCTCAGGATGAGGACCGCGCCGAGAAACGACGTTCGCCACCGCATGCCGCTATTCTCCCACTCGCGGCGACGGCGTGCATCTCGAGTCAGAGCGCCTTGAGCATCGTGTCGGCGTCGCTGACCTCGAACTTGCCGGGCGCCTCGACGTAGAGGGCCCTGACGACACCGTTGTCCACCAGCATCGAATAGCGCTGCGAGCGCTGCGGGCGTCGGCGATTCGCGACGATTCAGCCTCGATCCACGTCTGCGGCGCTAGGCTCCTCAGCGCCAGGTTCGCGCATCGAGCCAGGCCGGTCGCCACCAGTTCCAGCGGCCCATCAACCGCATCGTCGCCGGCACCAGCAGGGTACGGACGATGGTCGCGTCGACCACGACAGCGATGCCGATCCCGACGCCGACGGCCTGGATGATGACCGACCGCGCCAGCCCGAAGCCGAAGAACACGGTCGCCATGATCGCGGCCGCGCCGGTGATCAAGCGCCCGGTGCGCTCCAGACCCACCGCCACCGCCCCGGCGTTGTCGCCGCTCCGCTCGTATTCTTCCCGCACGCGGCTCAGCAGCAGGACCTCGTAGTCCATCGACAGGCCGAAGACGAGACAGAACATGATGAGGGGCGTGGCCGTCTGGATCGGTCCAGGGGTGAAGTCGAGCAGCGTGGCCAGGTGGCCGTCCTGGAAGATCCACACGAGCGCGCCGTAGGAGGCGGTGATCGAGAGCAGGTTCATCACAATGGCCTTCAGCGGGAGCAGGACGGAGTCGAGGAGCACGAACAGCACGATATAGGTGATGACCACGACCAGGCCGATCGCCAGCGGGGCACGGCGGACCACCAGGCCGATGAAGTCCAGATCGAACGCGGTCTGCCCGGTGACCAGCACCTCGCCGTCGAAGGGCGGGTGCGCGCGCCGGATCTCCCGCACGAGCGCGCGCGCCTCGTCGCCGGACGGGCGCAGGCCCGTGCTGACGACCAGTATGGTGACGTGTTCGCCCACCGTGTGCCGAAGCGCGGTCTCGAGCTCGGGCGGTCGTGCCGCGCGCGGGAGCGCGGCGATCTGCTGGTACATCGCGAGGTCGAGCGAGGCGTGCAGGTCGACGAAGCTCTCGACGCGGAGGACGTGCGGGCGCCCGGCCAGCCAGCGACTGAGCCCGTGGGTCTGCGCGACGCGCGCCGGCTCCAGCGGCGATCCGCGGCCGGCGTCGAGCACGACCACGATGCGGTTGACGTCGCTTCCCGGAAACTCCCGGCGGAGAAGCTCGTCGCCGCGGCGCGACTCCACCGCCGGGGGAAGCGAGGTGGCGTCGCCGGAGCCGACGCGCAAGTGGAGGAAGGGCAGCCCGAAGAGGAGCAGAATCCCGACGACCGGCACGAAGACATGCCACGGATGGGCCATCACCGCCGCGGCCAGGCGATTCCAGAAACCGCCCGGGCCGTCGTCGGAGCGCTCGGGGTGCAGGAGCGGCACGCGCAACGCGTTCACGCGCGGGCCCAGGACGGCGAGGAGCGCGGGCAGCGTGGCGAGGCCATGGACGACGGCGAGCGCGACCACGAGCGTTCCCGCCCAACCCATGGAGCCGAGGTTGCCCAGGCCCAGAAAAAGCATGCCGAGCAGGCCGATCGCCACGGTGAGACCGGAGAACAGGATGGCGCGCCCTGCCGTGGCGAGGGTGCGAGCCAGCGCCTCCGGGGTCGAGCCCTCGCGAATCTCCTCGCGGAAGCGGCTCACGACGAAGAGCGAGTAGTCGATCGCCACCCCGAGCCCGATCATGCTGACGATGTTCGGCGCGTAGATCGAGACCGAGACGAAGCGGGCGAGCAGGAGCGTGCCCGCCAAGGCGCCCGCCATCGCGAGCCCGCCGACGACCAGCGGCAGCGCCGCGGCGACGAGCGAGCCGAAGACGAGCACGAGCAGCAGCGCCACGACCGGCAGGATCAACATCTCCACCCGGCCGAGGTCCTGCCGAGCTACCTCGGTGAAGTCGTGGTTCAGAGCGACGTTGCCGACGGACACGACCTCGAGGGTCTCGGAGCGCACCAGCGCGCGGAGGGACGGGTAGAGATCGGGTGGGAGTGCGGAGAACTCGAAGGACGCGAAGCCCGCCGCCGTCCCGTGCAGCTCCACCGTCACGAGCGTGCGCCGCCCGTCTCGCGAGACGAGCGGGACCGCCTCGGCGCGCCCGGAGCCGGGGGGCCCGTCGTACGCGGTGTGAACGCGCGCCACCCTCGGATCGCTTCGCAGTGGTGCCAGGGCGCGCTCCACATCGGCCCGGAAAGCCGGGGCGCGCGCGGACAGCGTCGGGCTGCTGAAGATCAGGCTGAACGATGGCGGCTCGCCCGGGAGTTCCATTCCGATCAGTCGCCGTGCGCGCCCCGACTCCGTCTCGGCAGGAATGTCGGGGGGATCGAGCCGGCCTCCCGCGTGAATCATCCACAGAAATGCGCCCAACGAGAGGGCCGAGAGCGTCAGCACGTGCCACCGAGCGCCGTACACGAACCGGCCCCATCGTGCGAGCAAGGCGCCGCTCGTCGCGACTTGCGATCGTCGGGGCGTGCTCACCGCGCGGCCGACGAGTCCCGGATTGCCGGCGCTACCTCTCCGGCCACCCGCTGGAGGTGAGCGATATCCAGCGTCGGCACCCCCAGCATGAGGTGCGTGATGCCCGCGTCCACGTGCTCGGCGAGCCTCGCGGCGACCTCGCGCGGCGGCCCGAAGATCGCGTGCTGATCGACGTCGAAGCGCGGGCCATAGTAACCGCGGAGGAACGCGTGCAGCGTGTCCCGTGCCCCCTCGCGGTCTTCATCGACGGCGACGTAGACGAGACGTCCGGCCACCAGCGCGTCCGGGTCCCGGCCGGCGGCGCGCGCCGCGTCCTTCACGATGCGCCACGCGCGGGGAAAATCCCTCACGGTGCCGAACGGTCCCATGATCCAGCCGTCGGCCAGCTCTCCGGCGCGGCGCAGCGCTCCCTCGGCGTGCCCGCCGACGTAGAGCGGTATCGGAGCGGCCGGGCGGACCATCGCGTTCTCCAGGCGGAAGAACTCGCCCTGCAGATCCACCGGCTGTCCGGCCAGCAATCGGCGCAGCACCGTCACACTCTCCCGGAACAGTGACACGCGACGCTTCATCGGCACGCCGAGGCCCAGATACTCTTCGGGGCGACCCCCGAGGGAGACGCCCAGCGCCAGCCGTCCACCGGAGAGATGGTGGAGCGTCGACACCTGGCGGGCTACGACGGCGGCGTTGCGCAGGGTCAGGACGAGGACCGCGGTGCCGAGCTGGATGCGGCGCGTGCACGCCGCAGCCCACCCGAGGAGCATCAGGGGGTCGAGCATGTTCGCCGCGTGAAAGACACGATCCTCGGTCCAGACCGCGTCGAGACCGAGCGCCTCCACGTGTCGGAAGAACTCCGCGTAGTCCTCGCCCGAGCCCAGCGGGGCGACCGCCGAGCTCGGCACGTGGATGCCGACGGACACGGGCTTCGTCACGATCGATGCGCGAGCTCTCGGGCCCGGATCGGTACCTCGGTGATTTCCGGCTGTCCGGCGCCGAGAGCGTCGGCTACCGCGTTGGCGATCGCGGCTGGGCCCGGCACCGCCGAGCCTTCGCCCGTGCCCTTGAGCCCGAGCGGGTTGAGTGGCGACGGCGAATCGCAACTCGCGACCGCGATCGCGGGGACAGTGTCGGCCCGCGGGAGCGCATAGTCCATCAGGGAGCCGGTGAGGACCTGACCACTCGCATCGTAGACGATCTCCTCCCCGAGCGCCGCGCCGATCCCCTGGACGACGCCGCCTTGTGTCTGTCCCTCGACGACGAGCGGATTGATCTCGTGCCCGGCGTCGTGAACGGCCTGGTAGGCGAGCACCCTCACGGCGCCCGTCTCGCCATCGACCTCGACGGTCGCGACGTGGACGCCGGAAGCCCACGTCACGCTCTCGGGGCTCACATAGCGCGTGGCAGTGAGGCCGGGCTCGCCGAGTACCTTGACGGCGTCCGGGCGCTGCGCCAGCTTCGCGAGCTCCGCCAGGCCGAGCCCGCGGTCCGTTGCGCCCGCTACGTGAGCCCGCCCGTCGGCGATGACGACATCCTCGGGATCGCACTCGAGGGCACGGGCCGCGACATGACGAGCCTTGTCACGCACCACGTCGGCCGCCTGCGCCACCGCATTGCCGACGATGACCGCGACACGGCTCGCGTAGGTGCCGGCACTCACCGGGAAGCGCCCGGTGTCGCCCCCGCTGACGGCGACGCACTCGAGGGAAACGCCGAGGCGATCGGCACACACCTGGGCGAGCGTCGTCTCGTGTCCCTGCCCCTGGCAGGGCGCGCCTACCGTCACACGCACACGCCCGTCGCTCTCGACGCCGACGGTCGCGCCCTCGTGCGGGCCGATGCCGGTGGCCTCGTTGTAAGCGGCGATCCCGATGCCGAGCAGCCACCCCTGACGCCGCGCCGCGGCCTGCCGCGCGCGAAACGTCGCATAACCGGCGCCCTCGAGCGCTTTTGCCAGCAGCGCCGGATAGTCGCCCGAGTCGTGCACCATCGGCATCCCATCGCGATAAAGGAGGCCACGATCGTAGGGCATCTCGGCGGCGGCGATGAGATTTCGTCGCCGGAGGTCGGCGGGATCGAGGCCGAGCTCCCGCGCCGCGATGTCCATCAGCCGCTCGGCGACGAAGGTTGCTTGCGGGCGCCCGGCGCCGCGGTAGGGCGCGCTCGGCACTTTGTGGGTGACGACGACGCGCCCGCGGCACCGGAACGCCGGGACGCGATAGAGGCCGACCAGATGCGCCGCGGTGACGCCGGCCACGACGGCCCCGCGCGGGAGGTAGGCGCCGGCGTCGATCAGGAAGTCGTCGGCGAGACCCAGAATGGTGCCGTCGCCGGCGAGGGCGAGCGTCGCGGTGTGAAGCTGATCGCCCGCATGCGTCGTGCTGAGGAAGCTCCCGGACCGCGTGTCGTTCCAGCAGACCGGGTGGCCGAGCCGGCGCGCCAGCGTGGCGACGAGCAGCTCCTCCGGGTACACCGGCCCCTTCGCACCAAAGCCACCGCCGACGTCGGGCGCGGTCACCCGCACGGCGTCGGGCGCGAGCCCCAGGGCTTCCGCGATGCGTTGCCGCACGCCGTAGGGCATCTGGGTGCTCGACCAGACGTGCAGGCTTGCGGTCGTCGCGTCCCAGCGCGCGGCGACGGCCCGGGGCTCGAGCGGCAGCGCTGTGAGGCGGCCGCAGCGCACACGCCGGGTCACGACGAGCGCAGCCTGCCGGAGCGCCGCCTCGAGGTTTCCCATCTCGAGCGTGACGGTTGCGGCCACGTTCGAGCCCCAGTCGGCGTGGACCAGGGGCCCGCCGGGCTCAACGGCTCGCTCGGGATCGACGGCGACCGGAAGCGGCGCGTACGCCACGCCGACCGCCGCCGCGCCGTCGGCCGCCGCGTAAGGATCGGTGGCGACGACGACGGCGATCGGCTCGCCGGCGAACCGGACGACGCCGTCGGCGAGCGCCGATTGTCGATACGGCTTCACGGCGACCCCGGGAACGACGGGCGGCGGCAGCGCGTCGCGCAGCTCCGGAAGATCGTCGAGGGTGAACACGCCGAGCACGCCCGACAGAGCCCGCGCGGCGCTCGCATCGACACGGAGGATGCGCGCGTGAGCGTGAAGGCTCCGCACGACGGCGACGTGCGCCGCGTGATCGAGCGCGAGATCGGCGACGTAGCAGCCGCGGCCGGTGAGGAAGCGGAGGTCCTCGCGGCGTCTAGCCGGCCGGCCGATCATCCCGGAAACGGTTTGGCTCACGCGAGGGCGTCGAGCAGGGCTGGGGCCTCCCGCGCCTTACTCTTCCAGCGACCAGAGCTTCGGGGGCGCGCCCGGGAAGCCCAGCTCCGACCAGCGCGCGGCCACCGACTCGTAGACCGAGCGGCGGAGCTTCGTGCGCCGGGAGAATTGCTTGATGTAACGGTGCTCCATGCACGCGTTGATCAGCGCCTTGGAGCCGTAGGGACGCTCCTCGGGCGGGTTCTGCGTCGGATCGAGCCAGGTCGACCACGTCTGTCGGAGGATGTCGATGTCCTCCACCGGGTTACAACGGGTGGACATCGCCCACAGCACCTGATTGATGTTTGACGGATCGACGTCGTCGTCGACGGCGATGATCCACTTCGCGTAGTAGGCCCCACCGGGAACCTGAGCCGCCAGTGCCAGCGCCTGAGGCGCGTGGCCCGCGTAGCGCTGCTCCAGCGACACGACCGTCATCCCCCAGCCCCCGGCGGCGGCGGGGTGGCTGTACACGCCCTTGATGCCGGGCACGCCGACCCGGTCGAGATCGTTCCAGATCTTCGCCGAGCGCGCGATCGAGTAGAGGAGCGCGTCCTCGTTGGCCGGGTAATCGGCCATCAGCGCATGGGTGAGGATCGGGTCGTCCCGATGGTGGATCGCCTTGACCTCGACGTTGAACGCGTAGTCTTCGGGGCGCCCGTAGTAACCGGTGAACTCGCCGAAGGGCCCTTCGAGCTTGATGGCGCTGGGATGGACGATGCCCTCGATGACGATCTCGGCGCGGGCCGGGTAGGGGATGCTGCCGACGTGGCCCTTGACGAGCTCCACCGGCCGGCCGGTCATCCCGCCGATGAACTCGAGCTCGGAGATCGTCTTCGAGAAGGTCAGCGAGGCCGCGATGAACATGGCGGGGTCGACGCCCCAGACGGCCACGATCTCGCACGGCTCGTTGCGGCTCCAGTAGCGCTCGATGTGCAGCCGCGCGTCCTTGCCCGGCGAGAGGTAGAGCCCGACGTGGTTGCGGTCGTGCACCATCTGCCGGTAGCACCCCACGTTGAGCCAGCCGGCGTCCGGATCGCGCGTGATGATCGCGTCGGCGGTGCCGATGTAGCGCCCGCCGTCGCCGGGCCAGTGGCGCGCCGCCGGGAAGATCGTGATGTCGACGTCGTCCCCGTAGCGGTGGTGGGCGTTGACCGGCGCGGCGTCGGGCTCGACCATCACCGGCGGCAGCGTGCTCGTGAACTTGCTCCGGCAGTGCTGGATCAGGTCCATCGCGCTGAGTCCGGGCGGCTCGCCGATGGCGAGCGCGAAGCGGTCGACGCTCGAGCCGATGATGTTCCACAGCGCCCGGAATCCACGGGGGCACCCTTTGATGTTCTCGAACAATGGGGCGGGGGCGCCGATCGCCTGATGCGCCATGTAGGTGATGGCGCCCATTTCTTCGTTCCAGTCGATCGGCTCGCGGATCCGGGTGATCTGGCCGATGGCCTCGGCCCGGGCGAGCCACTCGCGGAGATCGCGCGGCGCCGAGGGCTCGGCCCGACCGGATGCCTCAATAGCGTCGTGGACCGCGCTCGTATCCTCCATACCAGCCCTCCTAGCGATTTCGCTCGAAGGCTAACACATCAGGACTTCGGGGCCGACTTGGGTCCGAAGGGCTCCGGACGGAATCCGCCGTCGCGAGCCTCCAGGAACGCCTTCAGGCCGCCCGACTGCATCGCCGCGATCAGCTCGGCGCGCTGGGCGTTGTAGGAGGCGTGCGCCATGCTCGAGAACGGAATGTTCATCAGCATGCCGGCCCCGAGCCCCATCGCGAGCAGGCCGTAGCAGGTGACCGCCTTGTTGAGCCGAACCGAAGGCTCGGGCACGCGGGCGATCCGTTCGGCCAGCGCGCGCGCACGCGGCAGGAGCTCGGCCTGCGGCACCACTTCGTTGACGATGCCGAGGCGGAGAGCCTCGGCGGCGTCGAAGTGGTCGCCGGTCAACGCGTAGCGATGCGCCGCCTTCCAGCCCGCGAGCGCGGCGAAGAGAAACGTCGTGTTCGAGACGTGGCGGACCTCGGGCTGCGCGAAGACGCTGTTGTCCGCGGCGATGGTGATGTCCGACGCGAGCGTGTACCAGAATCCGCCGCCCATCACCCAGCCGTGGACGGCGGCGATGACCGGCTTCGTGAGATGCCAGAGGTGCAAGAGCTCGGTGACCGAGTCGCGGTCGCGTGCCCACCACCGCTTGATGTACTCGGCGACCTCGACCCCGGTGGCGTCGAGCGACGAGCGGCCGTCGGGGCGGCGGGCGATGTCGAAGCCGGCCGAGAACCCGCGGCCCGCGCCGGTCAGGATGATCGCGCGAACCTCGGCGTCGGCATCGGCCTCGTCGAGGGCGCCGTGGATCTCCGCTGTCATCTGCGGATTGATGGCGTTGATGGTGTCAGGCCGGTTGAGCGTGAGCGTCAACACCGGCCCTGTCTTCTCGTACACGATCGTCTCGTAGGCCATCTCGTCACCTCCTGGGCTTCACGCGAGCTCGATCCGCCAGTCCACCGCCATCACGCCGTGCCCGTCGTCGAGCACGAGGAGCGGGTTGATGTCCAGGGCGCGGAGCGACTTCCGGTGCGCCTCGGCGAGCGCTGCCAGCCGGACGATCGCCTCGGCCAGCGCGCCCGTGTCGGCCGGCGCGCGGCCGCACGCGCCCGACAGGATCGCGGCGCCGCGGAGCTCGGCGATCATCGCCGCCGCGTCGGCGGGGCCGATCGGCGGCACCCGCAGCGATACGTCGCGAAGCTGCTCGACGAAGATCCCGCCGAAGCCGCACAGCACCGCCGGGCCGAAGAGCGGATCGGTCTTGACGCCGAGAATCATCTCGCGGCCTCCGGTGATCATGCGCTGGACCAGCGCGCCGTCGAGGCGCGCCGTCGGCGCACGACGCTGGACCTCGTCGAGCATGTCGCCGAAGGCGGCGCGCACCGCCGCGGCGTCGCCGCAGTCGACCCGAACACCGCCCACGTCGGTCTTGTGCGCGATGTGGGGCGAGTCGATCTTGAGCACGACCGGGTACCCGAGACGGCCCGCGGCCGCCACCGCCGCCGCCGCGTCCTTCACGGCGATCGTCTCGGCCAACGGAACGCCGAAGTCACGCAGGAGCTGCATCGCCTCCGCGTGGCCGAGCGTGCCGCTGAATCCGGCGCTCGGGCGCGGCGCCGCCGGGCTCGAGTGCGCGCGATCGGGGCGGTCCAGAAAACGCCCGTGCTCGCGCGCGTTGCGCAGGGCCAGCATCGCCGTCTCCGTGCTCTCGAGGAATGGCACGCCGGCGTCGGCCAGGGCGCGGACGACCTCCTGGTCGAGGTCGCCGCCCGCGAACGAGCTGAAGGCGAGCACGAGACGGCCGGGGCTTTTCGCCAGCGCCTCGATCATCGCGCGGCCGAACTGTCGTGACTGCGCGCCGCCGCCCGGCCGAGGCACGTTGACGCGCAGGTTCACCGCGACCACGTCGACGGCCTCGTCGCGCAGCATGACGTCGAAGAGCTGCGGGAACAGGCGCGCGTCCTCGTACATGGCGCCGGTGCCGTCGAGCGGATTCCTCGGATTCGCGAAGTCGGGCATGAAGCTTCGCATCGTCTCGACCGAGGCCGCCGACAGTGGCGGCAGCTCGACGCCGGCGCGGTCCGCGGCGTCGGCGGCCCGACCGCACTCGCCGCCGAGGCCGCTCAAGATCCCGACGCGCCAGCCGTGCGGAGTGTGATGGCGCGCGGCCGCCAGCAGGGCGAGCGTGTCGATCATCTCGTTGATGCTCGAGACCTGGACGATACCGCTCTGCTTGAGTACCGCCTCGATGATCTCGGGCGTGCCGGCCAGGGACCCGGTGTGCGCCAGCATCGCCTGGCGCGCGTTCTCGGAGCGGCCGACCTTCAGCACCACGATGGGCTTGCGCAGCGCCCGCGCGCGCGCGGCCGCCTGCCGGAACGTCTCCGGCTTCTTGAAGCCTTCGACGAACGCGCCGACCACCGCGGTGTCGTCGTCCTCGACCAGGAACGCGATGTAGTCCTCGACCGTGAGCCCGGCCTGGTTGCCGCACGACACGATGTAGCTCAGACCGACCGCGCGCTGCTGCATCAGATACTCGCCGATCGCGTGACTGAAGCCGCCGCTCTGCGACACGAGCCCGACGGCGCCCGGCCGCAGCGGCTCGGCCACGTCGGCGCTGAAGGTCGCGGCGCCGAGACGGATGTTGAAGACGCCGTAGCAATTCGGCCCGCAGATGAGAAGCCCGCGATCGACGGCGAGGCGCTCGAGCTCGGCCTGGCGCTGCTGACCCGCGGGCCCCGCCTCCGCGAATCCGCTCGAGAGCACGACGGCCCCGCGCACGCCGCTTT
>WNEZ01001332.1_pt1 | contig 22794 bp, 20 predicted proteins | sample 5400521 | NCBI WGS metagenome assembly WNEZ01 (sample SAMN13153339, study PRJNA577476) | soil metagenome | isolation source: 120 cm saprolite under Douglas fir tree site 2 hole 1 replicate 1 | place: USA:California | collected 2015-04-18 | reverse complement strand
AGGTCATTATGCTTGCCGGAGACGCGCATGCACTTCTGGACGGCCGTTGCCCGTTTGTACGATCGCTGCTCTACGCCCAGAAATGTATCCTTAAACGGCACCATGCCAGCGTTGACGAACAACAAGCTCGGGTCATTGGCCGGCACGAGCGAGCTACTCGGAACAATTGTATGGCCTTTGCCGGCAAAGTAATCAAGAAAAGTACGGCGAATTTCAGCTGACTGCATGTGAGAATTCCTCCCTTTGAGCAGCTCAATCTTTATCTCTTGTAGGGAGGCCCAGCACATATCCCACCACCTCATATCCGCGCCCCAATTTCCCCTCCTCTGGCAAATCCGTCAACCACTCCCAACTCGTCTCCTCCATGACCTCGAAACGTTCTCGCACCAACTCTGGCAGCGTCCTTGGCACTACCGGCATCACGCGGCGATGCTCAGCATCGTGATCGGTCCCGTAGACATCGAATACAAAACCGCGTACATCGCTCAACAAGACCACGATGCCTCCAACATCAACCAATTCGCGCAACAGGTGCAGGTGGGACTTGATGACACGCACGCGAAAGGCCTGAGCCGCTTCCTGGTAGTGCCGGTGACGCTCCTGCTCGCCAAGATAGTCGGGGGTGATACGCTGCACTTGGTCAAGGATATCAAGCAGAGGATAACTGAAGAGCTGCGAGAGGACCAGCGAGCTGATGACAACACCGAATTCAGCGGTTCCCAAACCTGGTATCTGTGGCGGGTCTGGAATAGGACATTGCTCCAGGCAATGCGCAGCAGCTTCAAAAACGGCCTGAGCGCCCCGTGGCACAAGCGTTGCCCACTTCTGCCGTTCGATCATGCGGCTAAGGCTAACGCTTATCCCACCGCTTATGTCACACTGCAACAGGCGCACTCGTTTGTGTAGCGCAGGCGATGAAAGTTCGTCGCGTCCCTGCTGTATCGCCGCAAGATCAAGGTCGGCGAGCACGACTTCATCGGAGGCACGAGCAAGGTCGCTCAAAGGGACTTCTGTACAGGCACCGGCACCCAAAACGAGTACACTACGCGAAGCACTCTCTTGACACTGCCGGATGGCACGCAACATGATCGCAGCACACTGCTCCAGGTGCTGTGGAGAGTGCTGCCGCAGCCACGCCCGTCGCTGTGCACCTTGTGTTTGAACATTACTATATGTGAGGGAGTCGATGCGCACCTTTTCCTACTTCTAGGGTGAAACTCGCGACAAAATGAACCTGGCGGGGACGGCATTACAGGCGAAGCCCCACCACTACATCTCGCATGACGTCCCTCGTGACAGGGAAAATGTAGTGGCGGGGCTTGCCCCCGCCAGGATAACGCACACCGCTACTATCGCCCAGTATATTGCGCGGGTCGCTTCTGCAAGAATGCAGTCACGCCCTCGCGGTGATCCGCCGTCTCGAAAGCTTTGTCTTGCAGTTCGCCTTCGAGCCGCAGCGTTGTTGGCAGATCACTTTCAACAGATTTATAGATCAGTTCTTTGATGAGGGCATAGGTGCGTGTTGGACCCTTTGCTAACCTTTGTGCAAACGCCTTCGTGGTAGATTCAAACTCTACCAGTGGCACGCATTTATTCACCAGGCCGATACGCTCGGCTTCTGGCCCGCTCACCTCGTCAGCCAGCATCGACATCTCCATTGCCTTTCCCACGCCTACCAGGCGCGGCAAGAAGAAGCCGCCACCACCATCGGGAACCAGGCCAATTCTCGCAAAGGCTTCGATGAAACGAGCATTGTCGGCGGCGATGCGCATATCGCAGGCCAGAGCAATATTACACGATATGCCTGCCGCGACTCCTTGAATCGCTGCTATGACGGGTTTAGGCGCATTGCGAATGGCAAATACGAGGCGATGGTAGTTCATCAGGTGGTTACTCACCTTGAACGACTTGTCGGTGGTGGTTCGCTCCGCAAAGCTCGTCAGGTCTTGCCCCGAACCAAACGCTCGACCAGCACCGGTGATGACGAGGCAGCGCACACTGTTATCCTGTGCGGCGGATTCGACAACCTCGGTCAGTTCTCCTAGCATGGTGTCGTTGAAGGCATTGAGTTTTTCGGGTCGATTCATGGTGATGGTGAGTACGCCGCCATCCTGCTTAACGAGCAGGCACTGGTAGTCGGTGCGCATTGGGGTCTCCTTCTAATTTAAGCAATCGACGGTCAGTTGCTATAGATTCTCCATGAACTTTTCGGGCTTAGCCCTCGCCTGCCGCAGGATACCACGCAAAGTGCCAATAGCCAATTCATGGTGTAGTGGCACGACACAGGTTATCTCTTCTTTGGAATCGGCATCTTGTTTCTTTAGAACAACATGACTACCACGTTGTCTGACTACCACAAAGCCCAGGCGTTCTAAGACACGAATTGTCTCCTCTCCTGAGATTCGAGGCAATTTAGGCGGCATAGTTCGCCTCAAAAGTGGTCACCAATGGTCGGCTTACCTCAGGCAACGGACACTCCTCCAAATAGAGTTCGGTAGCTTCTCTCAGATTGGCGATAGCTTCCTCGATGGTGTATCCTTGACTGACAGTTCCAACTTCTGGGCACTCTGCAACGTATAAGTCATCCTCTTTATGGATCACCGCCGTAAAGGTTCGCACAGCCATATCAGTACCTCCTCTGAATTACTATAGACAAGCATGAATCTTCTAGATCACCTTACCGTTGGCAAATCCAGCATCAACACCTCCAAAGCAACACGGGCGTTGACATTCTGCTCCAGCGCCTCCATAGTGCGCAGGATGGCACGCACGACGCGTTCGGCTTCGACAGGACCAACCTGCGTAGCCTGCTTTGCTATGGGATCGCGCATATCCACGTTCACAATCAAATCAAGGCTATTGTTCGCTGCCAGTACCATATCACGCCACCAGAGCAGCCACAACTCTAGTATACCACGCAATTTATCGGCATCCCCACTTAGACGCTGCGCCACTTCGAAGCGTTGGACTGTGCTAGCTGCCAGTAAGCCGGTCAATGTCTCCAACTGTTCTCTGCGCTCCACCAGGAGATTGTCATCTTCGGTAGCCTGGACTGCCCAGCCCATACGCCCGGCCGCCAGAGCAGCGATCAGAGCTGCCTCCTGCGTCTCCACTTCCCAACGCTGCTCCAGGGCCGATTGAATTTGTGTGGTGGTAAGTAGATGCATGGAGACTTGCTGTACTCGTGAGAGGATGGTGGGCAAGAGCAGACCTGGATCAGGAGCAGTCAAGAGCAAGACAACATTGGGTTCCGGTTCTTCCAATGTCTTCAGGAGACAGTTTGCCGCCTGCACATTCATCTCGTGCATGCCCTGGATTATAAAAATGTTGTAGCGTCCTTCTAATCTCTTGCGTGCCGAGTCGCTTTGTAGGGCGCGTACTTGTTCGATGAGGATGAACTGCTTATCGGGTGCTCTGGCAATGGTATGCACATCAGGGTGATTGCCATGCAGCACTTTACGGCAGGAGAGGCATACACCGCAGGGGTTTTGTGGTGCGAGATTTGGGTCGGGGCCTCCCGTACAGAGTAGCGTCTGTGCGAAACGCTGGGCGAGCAATGTTTTACCAATATGCTCCGGACCGGTAAACAGGTAGGCATGCCGCACGCGCTGTGCCACTAAAGCGCGGCGTAGCAGGTCTATTGTGTGTTCGTGACCGACGATACCCCAATCTTGCGTCTGAAGAAGTGCTCCACTCATGATCACATCCTAGCAGAAACCTGCCGGAAAGACAAGCATGGCTTGAACTCAGTGTGGTTCATTTTTTGCATGCAGGGCGGTGCAACCTGGCAGGGCAAGCTTTCACGGGAGAGCCTGGCGACTACTAGCAAGCCCTCCTGGCGACCGCAAGGGATCGCCACTTATTCATCAACAGAGTCGTGAATGGCAGTGACTTGCCGCCGCTCAGGCAATAAAGCTATACTATATCTATGGACACCCGTTTCAGCTACCTGACTCACTTACAATGCAGCGTATGCCAGCGCCACTACGACGCTGACCAGCTTCACACCATCAGCCTCTGCTGCTCCAGACCTCTGCTGGCGCAGTACGACCTGGCCGCCGTCGCACGCAATTTGACACAAAACCAGGTGGCAGGGCGACCCGCTACCATGTGGCGCTACCACGAACTATTGCCAGTACGAGACGAACGGCATGTCCTGACTCTAGGTGAAGGTATGACGCCATTGTTGGCAGCCCCACGCCTGGCACCACGCGGCCTGGAAGATAAAGCCCACACCTTTGTGAAAGACGAGGGACAAAATCCCACCGGTAGTTTCAAGGCAAGGGGCATGGCCACAGCCGTCTCGCGCGCAATCGAGTTAAACGTAAAGGGACTGGTGACGCCAACTGCCGGCAACGCAGGAGCGGCCCTGGCCGCTTACGCTGCCCGTGGGGGGTTGCCAGCCTATGTCGCTGTAACCCAAGACGCTCCAGAATCGTGTATTCACCAAACGCATCTCTATGGTGCCGAGGTAGAGCTTATTCCTGGTCTGATCACTGATGCAGGTCACATTGCCGCTGAAGTTGCCAGGCGACGGGGTTGGTTCAACGTTGCAACACTATGTGAGCCTTATCGCATCGAAGGCAAAAAGACAATGGGGCTTGAGCTGGCCGAACAACTTGGCTGGCGTCTACCCGCAGCCATCATCTACCCTACAGGTGGAGGTACCGGCATCGTAGGTATGTGGAAGGCTTTCGCCGAACTACGCAAGATAGGCTGGATCGCGGATGCACATCTCCCAAAGATGATTATTGTACAGGCCGAGGGATGCTCCCCCCTGGTACAGGCATTTTACAATGGAGCGTATCAGGCCGACGCCTGGCCTGCTGAAGAGGCAAACACAGTAGCAGCGGGACTGCGTGTGCCTTCGGCGATTGGAGATCGGCTTATCCTACAAGCGGTATACGAAAGCGGTGGAACAGCCGTGAGTGTCAGTGATGATGCGATGATGCAGATGCTGCACTTCGCAGCGCAACGTACAGGTATGTTGATCGCTCTTGAGGCGGCGGCTACCATCGCTGCCTATCACAGACTGCTAGCAATACATTTTTTACAGCCAGAGGATGAAACCGTCCTATTTTTTACAGGCAGTGGCTTGCCCGAAGTAGGAAAATATTCCCTATAGTGTCTCTTATCTCACAGCGTATACTGTGCAAATGTGTTATGCTACAGGGGAATCAAAAAAAGTTCACAATAAACACCTTCTTTATTACGCAAGGTCAATGTAACCAATGGATACCTCTATTCGTCTCTACAATACAAATAGCAGTTTGCGGTCAGTCATGGACGCTGAACACAAGGGTCGTACCACTGCCCCATTAGCAGAGGAGCGAGACGCACGTGAGGAAGCTTCAACGATTGAAGAGGAAAACTCAGTTGAGGCGCCCCCGCAACAAACTGCAGCAGTTTCACAAGAACAAGAAAAGGTAGATGTGGCAGACTTTGAGGCGATTTTCTTACGTTTTCAGACGCCTCTGACAAACTTCATCTACCACCTGATCGGCAATCGTGAACAGGCCTACGATCTTACGCAAGATGTTTTTGTCAAGGCTTATAAGGCGCTGCTGGCAGGCACGGTGGTACAGCCTGGTGCACTCTCTGCCTGGCTCTATCGCATCGCCGCTAACACGACGACAGACACATTGCGCCGAAGACGCTTAATTGCCTGGTTGCCTCTTTCGTTGTTCCATGAAGATCGGGGCATAGGTGCAGGCGTCCTGTCCGATGCGGGAGGGACTGCAAGCGATGGCTTCAGTGCTTCTGCTGAGGATAGCCCTGAAAGTCGGCTGACTACTGTGAGCACCTTGTATGAGCGGAATGGCTACGATGGTGGGCGTTTTGAGAATAGTGTGGCCGATCGAGAGATCGTGAAGCGCGTGTTCGAGCAGTTGCCACGCAAATATGCTATCTGTTTGTGGCTATATGAGACCGATGGGCTTTCTTGTGCAGAGATTGCCCAGGTGCTGAACATCAGCGCATCTGCTGTGAAGATGCGTTTGATGCGGGCACGAGAACGCTTTATTACCTTGTACAAGCAAGAAGTGGGTGAAGAGTGAACTGTATCCAGGCGCGAGCGATGCTCGCTGCATATCGTGAATTGAGGAATAGCGAGACAGATACAATTGAGCTGGACATGCATTTGGAGCAATGCGCTGCTTGCAGGCAGGTGCTGGCTGAGTATAGCCTGATTGGCGAACAGGTTCGCTCGCTCCCTGCTATTGAGCCTCTCCCCGCCGCACATGACAGGCTCATGCATGCCCTGGCCGATGAACATGTACGCCACATTCAGCGAGCCTTCCCTACGGCATATCCCATACCCGAATTTCTCAAACCCTATCTCCCAGAACACATCCATCAAACACCTATGACCAATCCACTCGTAGCCTTCTCAACAGCAGACACCGGACCATTACCCATTGTTCGAGCACCACGCAAACAACATCGTCGTTTACATGTCAGTCAACTTGCTACGATTGCTCTGGCAGCGGCGTTCTTGATGGTGGTGATGATGAGCGGGATAACGACACTGCTTGTGTTGACACGTGGGGATGCCCAGCGGGCAGTCACCAGGTCAAACAGCAGCAATAGCATCGATCATTTAGCCACTGTTGTGAGAACAGTATATGCAACACATACGCCCTATCAACATGTCGTCAGTGCAGTAGCTGATCGCGCATACATTTACTACACAGCATATGGAGATGCTACCAATAACGCATGGATGCTGGAGCAGTTGGATCGTAGGACCGGGGTGAGCACGCCATTACTTGCTTCAGCCGGTACAAGTCCATTGATCGTTTTGGGAAGTGCTAACGGCTGGTTAGTATGGTTGCAATTCGATCCTGCCAAACTCACAGCTAAAAGCTCATTCCATCACAATTTACCCATCGCTAAACGCACCTGGAGTCTGCACTATCTTTCCCTTACCTCCTTACTCCAGCCGGGTACCTTTACGCCCGTTAAACCGCTGACGGTCGCCTCTGGTACTTTTAACCAGAGCTCAAGTTCTGACTGGGTCTATACACCTGTGCAGGGCATCTGGTTTATTCAGAATACCCTGCTCGTTGCAACTATCGATGGAAATGGCATTTCTCGCCTCTTGAGCTACCAGTTAGATGCGCCGAAGCACACTACCCCGAGAGAGATTGCAACCGCCATCCCTGGGCACGTATTCACCTCGCCATCTGCTAACGACGATGGCACAGAGATCTACTGGTCGGATGAATGGCGCACCGACGACGGCATACTACACAGTAACATCTGGACACAGCAAGTGTCAGAAGTGCCGAATCCTTTCCATGGTCGCTGGGCAGAACACACGGTTACAGTAAAGCAACTCTTCCGCTCGGACGGGTCTTCATTCTACCCAGAGGTAGTCGATAACATGCTATTCCTGCTCAGTACTGCTGCTAACATGACAAATATAGTACAGGCAACGCCTGGGGCAACACCTGCAATTACACCAATCGCGACGAGCGCGCCAACAACCATACCCACTACTCCTATCACCTCCTGGGCTGACCCTAGCGTCTATATTGCACCGGCTGATACATCTGTGCGTGGTCGGCTGCTGATGCTTCCATTGGATGATCCCACCGCTACAGTGCTTCAGGTAAATTTGGGAGAAGCATGGTCGCCCCAGGTAGGTACGGACTTTGTGCTCTGGCAAAGCGACCAGGGCTATCAGATGTTCGACGTCGCCACAACCAGCGTGGTGAGCGTCGGAAATGTGCTGGATGGTGCGCATTTCCTGGCGGTGAATGGGGATACTACCGTCTGGATAGCAGATGATGTAACCAACACAACCAATAGTGCTAATCCACCAGTGACATTACTGGCATTTAACTGGCCGACGAAACCCTGATATAGCTTTTCCAATACGACTTTGTGCAGAATGCTTCTCTCGATAGAGACCTGGCACCCACACGGGTGCCAGGCTATCTTGTAGCTGAATCTCCTGGCAGATCAACCACCACCGTCCAACTAATGCGATTTGCGCACCGGTGGCATCGTTGGCGTCGGGGTTGGCATCGGAGTCGGCGTTGGCGTCGGATGATGCTTGTGTTTCGGCCTCAGCGGTGGCGGCGTCGACGATTGCTGCGGAGGTGCCTGCGTTGATGTCGGGGTCGGTGATGGGATAGGCACAGCCATTACCACCAGCGACACTCCTACCTGCGTCGACTCACTACCTATACTGATCGCCAGCGTAGCTGAGTACTTTCGCACCGAGAGCCCGGTGGCATCAGCCGTCACATGGATCGTCTGGAAGGTACCTGGCTGAAGCGTCCCAGCACTGCTATCCAGCCTCAACCAGGTCGCGGTCCCCACATTCGCCGTCCAATTGAACGGCTGTTGCCCGGTGTTGCTGACCGTCAGAAGTTGGGTGACTGTACTCCCATGTTGCAACAAGCCAAAGTCCAGGCTTGCTGGGCTGACAATGAGCTTGCCTGGTCGGGCTACAATGCTGAAGCTCACCTGGGCACTGCGCGCACTGACGCTCTCGGTCGCACGGAGTGTGTGTGATCCCAAGGACCAGTTCGGGCTCACCGCAATCCCGACATTAAAAATACCTTCGGGGTCTGCCAGAGAGAGCAGGGGCAGGTGGCCATCAAGCGTCAAGGTCACGCTACTGTCTGGTATGAACCCAGCACCATGCAGATGCAGAGTATCACCCTGGCGGACAACGCTGCTGGTGAGTGAAAGAGTCGGCGGGAGGAGCAAGGTCAGTCCCCCAGTAATGCCTGCAATAATCAACAGAAAACTGATCGCGATCGTCAACCACCGCGCAGTGGGAACTTCGGGACGTTTATGCCGATGCCAGTGATAGTATGGAGTTGGCGGATAGGATGGTCGAGAAGTTGAACCCTGGACGTGATGGGCAGGGGTTGAGGACAGGGGTTGAGCTAGAGGGATAGACCTGGTGGCTCCCTGTCCAGATGACCTTGATGGAGTTCCCTGTGCCATCAGCACTCTGCCCTCCTGTGGTGTCCCCTGCACCCTGGGGACGTTGTCCACGGGAGCTTGCCCAGGGCCTGCCAGCGTACCGAGCAACGGCAACTCTGGTATATCTGTTTGCCCGCAGTGTTCACAAAAGCGGGCATGAGCAGGTAACAGTGCTCCACAAGTTTTGCAACGTTGCATATTATGCCTCCTATTATCAAGAACGCACACATGGTTCATTGGTATCGGCTGCTATTATTATAATTAAATACGACAATCTCAGGTGGAGAGACGTCGATGTCAGGCGCACATCATGTACTCGTCACAGCACACTACTAACCTGATCGGGAAAAAGAAGAATGTCCAGAACACGCAGGTTGAACGCAAATGTAATTCATCTTGTTTAAATAAAACGGTCGGGCACCCATTGGGTGCCCGACCATCACGCATTCAACACTATGATAGTTTGTACACAGCTTCTACCATTATTTGAGCAGTCACCCGCCTCTAGAGCAATTCCGGCCAGCAGACACTATTGTGGCGGCACACACTGCGGATCGGATGGTGACGAACATGGCGGTGGTCCCGATGGTGGCCCCTGTGGATTGCAATCCGGCGATGATGAACATGGCGGTGGTCCCGATGGTGGCTGCGGCGGCTGACAATCTGGCCACGTCCCAGTCCATCCTTGCCGACACTGCGGCGGCTGACAATCCGGCCACGTCCCAGTCCAGCCCTGCCGACACTGCGGCGGCACATGACAATCGGGTGGCGATCCCACTTGTCCTGGTGGACACTGCTGCGGTGCTGGCTGTTGACAATTGGGCGGCGTGCCAACTAACCCCGGTGGACACTGCTGTGGTGCTGGCTGTTGACAATTGGGTGGCGATCCCACTTGTCCCGGTGGACACTGCTGTGGTGCTGGCTGATGACAATTGGGCGGTGACCCTACTTGTCCTGGCGGACACTGCTGTGGTGCTGGCTGTTGACAATTGGGCGGTGACCCTACTTGTCCTGGCGGACACTGCTGTGGTGCTGGCTGTTGACAATTGGGTGGAGTGCCAATTAACCCTGGTGGACACTGCTGCGGTGCTGGCTGATGACAATTGGGTGGCGATCCCACTTGTCCCGGTGGACACTGCTGCGGTGCTGGCTGTTGACAGTTGGGTGGAGTGCCAATCAACCCTGGTGGACACTGCTGTGGCGCTGGCTTCGGTTCAATCATGAACGTGATTGCTGTACTCTGCACATCGAGGGAAGAGAGGTATTCAGTCGCACGAATTGTATGCGCTCCCATGGACCAACTCTGGCTTACAGCAATTGTTACATCAAAGCTACCACTCACATTCACCTGGATAGTCTGCCCCGACGAAGTTGACTGATCTGCCATCAGTACCTGCAGCATGCTGGCATCAACGGTAACCCCACCAGAGGCCTCTTCGGATGCTCCAGGCGCAACAACGGTTAGTGGCAAGCGATTATCAAGCGTAAGCGTGACTCTGCTGCCTGGAAAGAAGCCCGCACCATGCAGATGCAAGGTACCACCGGAGTTGACAGTGCTACTGCCACTGAGCGAAATGCTGGCCGGGAGCAGGAAGGCTAGCGCACTGACCACGCCTGCAATAATCACCACAGTTGTGACCGTGATCGTCAACCATCCCCCTCTCACCGTGCGAGCTCCTGCATGCCAATGCGCACGGCGGTGGCCTATGCTTTGAGGAGCGGTCGCTTGAGGTGAGGTAGCGTGTGGGTGAAAGGTTGAGGAGTGGATGTGCTGAGGTGCTGACGCTTGAGGTGAGGTAGCGTGTGGGTGAAGATGAGCGGTTGAGAAGTGGACGTGTTGAGGGGCAGAGCCATCCTCTACCCTTGGAACCCCACCCACTTGCGGGGTTCCCTGCACCACAGGGACGTTGGCCACTGGTGCTTGCCCTTCGCTGGCCAGCACACCCAGCAACGGCAGTCCCATCAGGCGTCGACGTTCCTCATCTTTTTCCTCATCCTCATTGTTGAGTCTGACATCCTGATTCTCTCCATCATTCCCCTGAACAAAGGGTAGCGGATCGCTAATAGTAGTGAAAGCAGTAGGAGAAGAGTCGCTGAGTGAGGGCAACACGCTAATGTCGGCTGGCTTCTCTAAAGCGGTACTGCCTATTCGCCCGCAACGACCACAAAAGTGAGCACCCGCTGGTAATCCTGCCCCACAAAATTTGCAATATTGCATAGTACCCCTCCAATATTTTAGAACAATGCACAGTTCTTTCTTACTTGGGAAGAGTCAGTACTAATAGCGTATACTACACAAACATATTGTCATTTATCTTAGGAAGGTACCATATTCCGTAGACTTTTGCAGTCGAGGTTGTCACAGAAAAAGTGTGACCCAGGCCATAAACATCTACACTCGCCTTCTGCGATCATCCACCCGTCTGGCCTTCAACTCAAAGCGGGGGAGGCTTCCCTGTGCTACTGCTTCAACAGGAACACGCAGACTGAACGCGATATGTAATTCTTCCTGGATACGTGCCACCAGCTCTGCTGGGCATTCTACCTGCAAGGCAATCTCGTCCATCGAGCCTTCCTGTGTCACAATGACCCGGTATTCGGCTACTTCGGGGAAGCGATGCAACACATCTGCCAGTCCTGAAGGATAAACGTTGACACCACGCACAATTAGCATATCATCTACGCGCCCTAGTATGCCGTCGGCCAGGGAAAGAAATGTACGTCCACAACTACAGTGATAGCCGCCATGGCGCACGAGATCTCCCGTACGATAGCGGATGGCCGGAGTCCCCCACCGCCCCAGGTTGGTCAGCACAAGTTCACCTGTCTGGCCTTCCTCGACCTGCTGGCCAGTACGCGGATCAAGGATTTCTGCGATGAACTCCCCTTCATTGACATGCAGCCCTTGCTGCCGCGCGCAGGTGAAGCCATAGGCCCCCATCTCGGTCATGCCTGCATGATCATAGGCACTTGCGCCCCACGCACGTTCGATGCGCTCCCGGGTAGCCGGGATCGAGGCTCCAGGTTCACCGGCATGGATGGTCACACGTATACTCGACTCGCGCATATTCATATCATTCTCTTCTGCAACCTCTGCCAGACGCAGTGCATAGCTGGGAGTACAGACCAGCACCGTGGCTCCGATCTCCTGGATAGTTCGCAGTCGTTGGAGCGAATCCATACCACCACCAGGGACGGTGAGTGCACCCAGACGCTTCGCCCCCTCGTAGGCAGACCAGAAACCAATGAAGGGACCAAAGCCAAAGGCCAGGAAGACAATATCATCGCGACTGACGCCTGCTGCTCGATAGACCGTCGTCCAGCAATCGGCCCACCAATCCCAGCTTTCCGGGGTATCAAGTATCTTCAACGGATGCCCGGTGGTGCCAGAGGTTTGATGGAGGCGGATGTATGCATTCAAAGGATAAGTAAGGTTGGTGCCAAACAACGGATATGCCTCTTGATCGGCGATGAGTTCTTGTTTGGTGGTAAAGGGCAAACGTGAGAGGTCTGCCAGGTTCTCAATGGTGGGAGGCTGGTTTATGTAGAGTGCCGATTTATCGAGCACGTCATGGAGTTTTTGCTGATAAAAGTGGTTATAGGGGAAAATACGTGCCAGCCCGTCTTGCAGGCGGGCCAACTGGTGCGCCGTGATGAGCGAACGGGAAGCGGTTTCCAAATCAGTCATGGAAGGTGGTTCCTTTAGATGAAGTGGCTGAGCGCCCGGCGGATATATACAGGTGCCACCTGCTTGCGATAGTTGATAGTCAAATCAGCATTATCCAATGGCTTAGCGCGCTTTGCTGCAACGGCGGCTACCTTAGAAATCAGGTCAGGCGTGAGGCGCTGACCAATCAATAGAGCGGCTGCATCGGTTGCCTCCACCGGATGCGAGGCAACAGCGCCAAGTGTAATGTGCGCATCGGCTACGGTGCCGTCACCGCCGATGCGCAGCGCCACTGCCACACCAAGGATAGGAAAATCGAATGAGCCACGACGGCGTAGTTTCAAGTAGACACTCTGCCAGCCGGTAGCAGGAGGCAGCATAATCTCGCTGAGTATCTCATCGGTTGCCCTGGTATAGGGGTTCATTCCATCGTCACGAAACAACTCACGTATTGGCAACAGACGCTCTCCCCGCACACTGACCAGGCGCACCGATGCACCCAGGCTGACCAATACCGGGGCGGTGTCTGCCGATGAAATGGCCCAACAACGCGGACTGCCGGGCGCGACCAGGCAGATATCGCCATCCTTTTTCATGCAGTAGCCGATGGATTGACGCCAGAACTCTGTTTGATTGTAGTAGTTACAGCGCGTATCCAGGAGCAGGTTTCCGCCGATGGTGCCCATATTGCGCAATTGCGGCGTCGAGACGGAGCCAGCAGCAGTAGCCAGCGCAGGGTAATGCTCAAGCATCGCCGGGTGCTCTGCAAGAGTGGTCAGAGTAACGCCAGCCCCCAGGCGAAAACCCCGTTCGGGAGAACCACTGATGTTTTGAAGTGCCGCAATACTGCGTAGGCCAATCAGCACCGGCGGAGTAAATTGGCGACGTTTCATGTTCGGGTAGAGGTCGGTGCCACCGGCAACGAGCATGGCCTGGTCGCCTTCCTGCACGAGCATTTGCGCAGCTTCATCGAGACTGCTGGGAGCCAGATAGCGAAATGGTGGCAGCCGCAACATCAGGGAAAGCCCCCTTTCGCAGGTATAGGAATACGCACCTTAGTATCCTCAGGCTGCCAGGTGATGAGACGGCTCGGCCAGGGAGATGGTGCCGTGGTGGGCATCACTGCGATACCGCGCGTCGGACCTTTTTCCTGCGCTGCTTTCAGAGCCTTGAGCACCTTGTCGGACGTGATGGGAGTCTCATCAATGCGTACGCCAACGGCATCAAAGACAGCATTGACGATGGCCGGAATGACCGGGTTCAATGGCCCTTGCCCGGCTTCCTTAGCGCCAAATGGCCCTTCACTGTCAGGTACCTCCACCAGGATAGTTTCAATTTCGGGCGTGTCAAGGGTGGTGGCAAGTTTGTAATCCAGCAGGGATGGTATCTTGTGTCGCCCCTTGCGGAAGACCTGCTGTTCCATCACAGCTTCGCCGTAGCCCATATACGCGCTTCCCTCGACCTGACCCGCCACCAGCAAGGGATTGATGGCCTGCCCTATATCATGCGCCAGCCAGAGTTTTTCAACCACCAACTCTCCAGTCTCCACATCGACTGCCACCTGCGCCACACATGCTGAATAGGAGTAGGAAGGGGAAGGCCCAACCCCGGCTCCCTTATAGTCGCCGTGAATGTCATCGGGTGGAGCGTAGGAGCCAGCCGACACCAGAGCGCCAAAGCGAGCCTCGGCCAACTGCACCGCTTTGACAAAGGGCAGCGCTACCTCAGGGTCATGTTCGTCGTAGATGATTCCACTCTCAGCTTGCAGACGCTCAACGGGCACTTGCAAACGCTCGGACGCTACCTCTAAGAGTAGATCCTTCAACTTGCGCGCAGCAGCTATGGCAGCGTTGCCTGCCATGAAGGTGACACGACTGGAGTAGGAGCCTAGATCAACAGGAGTGAGCGTCGTGTCAGCAGTCTCCAGATGAATCTGCTCCGGTTCGATGCCCAACTCTTCGGCAACGATGTAGGCGAGCACCGAGGTTGACCCCTGGCCAATGTCGGTTGTACCACAGTAGACGGTTACGCCACCCCCACGGTCGAGCCTGATCTGCACAGCCGAGTGCGGCATGTCGTTCCAGTAAATGGGCTTGCCAGCACCACAGATATACGATGAAGCAGCCAACCCCAGACCTCGTTTGATCTGGGTTACCTGTCTCCCGGACAGAGTTCCTACAAGGGATGCGGTACCAATTTCCTGTAGGACCGGAGACCCCTGTGTTTGCCCACGCTGGTTCCAACCGGAGCGTTCGATGACCTGGTCGAGGCATTCGCCCAACGCACAACTGGTGACGCGCAGGCCATTGACGGTGCGGGTATAGGGTTCGATCAGGTTGCGGCGGCGCAGTTCGGCAGGGTCGATGCCAAGGTCATAAGCAAGCTTATCCATATGCACTTCCACCGCACAGCGCGGCTGCGTTGTGCCATGACCGCGCTTGGGACCACACGGCGGCTTGTTGGTGAAGAGACGCATACCTTCAAACTTATAGCAGGGCAGCTTATATGTCACCGTCTGTAGTACGCCCGTATAGTACGTCGTCGCCACACCATACGATCCGTAAGCTCCGCCATCAAGAAATGAGCGGAAGTGCATAGCCGTGAGTGTACCATCTTGCTTCACACCCGTCTTGATCCACATCTTCACCGGGTGGCGCCCGCGATGGATAAGGAACACTTCTTCACGAGTACAGGTGATCTTGACTGGTCGGCCAGTACGGCGCGAGAGTTCGCAGGCACAGATTTCATGTGAGAAGGGGTCTGTCTTCCCACCGAAGCCGCCACCGACGTTGGGAGCAATCACGCGTACATGTGATTGTGGCAGTTTCAGCACCTTGCTCACTTCGCGGTGGACGTAGTGTGGCGTCTGTGTAGAGGACCAGAGTGTGAGTTTGCCGCCAACGGGGTCGCTCGGGTTAGGTTCCCAGCTTGCAACACAGGCGTGCGCTTCTAACGGAGCGTGGTTGTTGCCCTCAAAGTAGAACCAATCTTCGCGAACAACGTCTGCTGCGGCAAAACCAGCCTCCACGTCGCCAAATTCATAGTTGACGGCTTTGTGGATATTGCCGATACGGGCATCTTCATTAATCTTCACCTCGGGATGTGCCAGAGCTTCATCGATGCTCATAAGGGCAGGGAGCACTTCATACTCTACCTCTATTAGCTTCAGGGCCTCATCGAGGATGTCGGGATCAAGCGCGGCGACGGCGGCAACAGGATCGCCCACGTAGCGCACCTTTTCGACGGCCAGCGCGTACTCATCCTGGCTGGATGGGAGGATGCCAAACTTCTGCGGCAGATCTTCGCCTGTGAGAACGGCTACAACACCAGGTAACTCCAGGGCACGACGTGTATCGATAGAAAGGATGCGTGCATGTGCATGTGGCGAGCGCAGCAGTCGCCCATAGAGCATGCGTGGCAGCATGATATCGTCGGCGTAGAGCGCGCGCCCGGTCACCTTGCCGTAGGCGTCAACTTTGGGTCGTGGAGTGCCAATGACCTTGTAGGAGCGGGCCTTCTGCTTGTGCCCGTTGTTCTGTCCACTCACGATGCACCTCCGGCAGAATCCGTAGGGGCCCGATTTATCGCGCCCGCGGGGTGGGGTGGGGCAGACGTCCGAGCGAGAACATCCAATTCGCCCATAGTATCTACATTTCCCCTTGCAGGCTCAACATCGGCCTTATCGCTACGATTGATGCGCTCTGCAGCTGCTTCGACGGCTTCGTAGATTTTAGTGTAGCCGGTGCAGCGACAGAGGTTTCCGGCAAGGCTCTCCTTTATCTGCTCACGAGTGGGCTGCGGGTGAGTCTTCAACAGGGCTACACCGGAGAGCAGCATGCCAGGGGTACAGTACCCACATTGTGCAGCGCCCAATTCAGCAAAGGTCTGCTGGAGTGGGTGTAGTTTGCCGTTGTTTTCCAGGCCTTCGATGGTGGTAATCTCGTTCTCCTGCACCTCGATAGGCAAGGTGAGACACGAAAGTACGGGCACTCCATCTATCAGAACAGTGCAGGCACCGCATTCCCCCAGTTCACAGCCATGCTTTGTGCCGATCAGCCCCATATCTTCACGCAGCACTTCAAGTAGTGTATGATGCGGCAAAACAGCTAATTCGTGGCGCTCGCCATTGACATGCAGCGTAATGAGTTCACGCATCATGACCTCCTTTCGTTTCGCTCTCTGAGGAGGTGGGATCATAGATACTGCTCCTTGGTGTAGACGATCTTTTCTGCTGCTATATCTTCGTATGGATATATCAAATTGTATGTTGGGGTGAAGGGAATGTCAATGTCGACAGAAATGAAGCCGCAAGTCACGCTGTCGTAGGGGCCCGATTTATCGCGCCCGCGGGGTGGGGGGGGCCGGATCCAGAGCAAACCAATCATTCGCGGCAAACGAATACTAAAACAACTTCCTTCCCCCAGCACACTCTCGGCAGACACTGTGCCACTCATAGCCTCAACCCACTCTTTAACAAGTGCAAGACCCAATCCTGTGCCGCTCCCCATACGAGCATTTTCCGTCTGGTAGAAACGCTCCCAAATGTGGGGCAAGTCACCTGGTGCAATGCCCTCGCCGGTATCTTTGACCTGCAGCACAACTACCTCAGGCTCCGCCATCACCACTACGGCAACGATGCCACCAGGGGATGTATGACGCACCGCATTGTGAAGCAGATTTTGTAGCACCTGTTCTAAGCGGTTCGCATCCACCAGTAAAGATGGCAGTTCACACGACACCTCCGCGACCACCTCGATCCTGCTCGCCTGCCATACTAACGGAGCCGCCGTTTCGACGATGCGCCGCACGAGTATCCCCACGTCAGTAGGTTCGCACCGCAACGTGAGTTTACCGACCTCCGCCCGCGATAGCGCGAAGAGGTCTTCGACGAGTCCTTGCAGATGTATCACTTCATTCTCCATCACCTGCAAGTCATGATGGAGTGTTTGCTGTGAATGATCATCCCAGTGCGTGAGTGTCGTTTCAAGATAGCCACGCAGCGTAGCCATTGGCGTACGTAGCTCGTGAGACACATTGGCGATCAGTTCACGACGTGCCTGAAGCAATCCAGCAACTCTATCGCGTTCCTCCTGGAGTTCGTGCATTGTCCGCTCAAGGTTGGTAGCCATAGCATTGAAGTCGGCCTGGAGTTGAGCGACTTCATCTTCACCCACTACTGGAACACGTACCGCATAGTTGCCACTACGTAGTATACTCGTGGCAGCTGCGAGCGTCTTCAAACGGTCGGTAATACGGCGTACCACCAGGTACGAGAACAATGCAGAGGGTGGCACAACTGCTGCCAGCGCAATCACGCTCAAGATAATCAGAACTACAGTCGTCGGCACAACAAAAAAGAAATTACGCGAATGGGCGATAATCAACGATTCCACCAGGACGATAAGCAGTCCAGCCCCTAGCGCCACGACCATTACATGGGCATGCGTAAGTTCCCATTGTAGCTGCGTACGTCGCAGCCGATCCCAGAACAGCCACAGCCGTCTTCCGATGCGAAAAATGACGAATGCCGCGCAATTCGCTACCAGCGCCAACACTACCAACTCATAAGGTCTGTAGTTATCTCGCCAGAATGCATTGGGTGCTGGGTGCTGCAGCAACACAAAGATAAACGCAAGCTCCATGCTGCTAAGCACAAGACTCAACACACCGGCAGTGATGACTTCAAAGATGCTCTGCCGCCACCTGGAACCCTTGGGCAGTTGCAATCGCAAGGCGTACAAGAGCATGCAGCTTGGACCAACCAAAAGACTCATGATTAGTCGCACAATGGGGTAAGAAGGAGGGCTTTGGATTATCAACAGGCTGAACCACAACAACGTCCCCAGGAGCAGCGTTTCAAGGACTGCATGTGCTCGACGAATGTTGAGAAAGAGGGGGAGCCGACGCATAATTCTCACCTTTCGGGCCGCAGTCGGTAACCGATGCCCCATACCGTCTCAATCGTTTCCCCTAGAGATCCCAGCTTTTTGCGCAAGCGTAGGACAGTATTATCCACCGAGCGATCACCGCCGACATAGGTCTCACCCCAGACCGTATCGAGCAAGTATGCACGACTAAAGGCGCGCCCAGGACTGCGCAGGAGCAAGTGGAGCAGCGTAAACTCTGTGGGACTCAGTTCGAGCGGGACGCTATCGAGGGTTGCCAGGTGGGACTGCGGATCAAGATAAAGCAGGCCGTAGACGAGCGTCCCATCGGCATGGGCATGGTCTGCCTTGAGTATCTGCTGCACCAGCTCGGCACGCCGCAACAATGCCCGTACCCGTGCAACGAACTCACGCATGCTAAAGGGCTTTGTGAGATAATCATCAGCCCCCAGCTCGAGACCAACCACGCGGTCCGTTTCCTCGCCACGCGCCGTCAGCATTAACACTGGAGTAGACGCAATCTGTCGCAACCGACGCAGCACCTCCAGCCCATCCAGTTCTGGCAGCATCCAATCCAGGACCACCAGCGCAGGCTGCTCCAGCGCATGCAGCTCTAGTGCACTCAAGCCATCGTCCGCATGCAAGACGCGGTAACCACTTGCTTCAAGCTCGCGGATGATCACCTTTGCCAGGTCGTATGCATCTTCAACCAATAGAATCGTTATCATTTAGCGCCTTCTTATTTAAGAAGGATAAAATCGTACACAGCCCAGCTACAGTGTACCATAGATCAGGCACATGTCTCCCCCACCTCGGCAGCACGATTGATCGCAACGACTACTTCAAGGCCGCGCCGCGGTTGATGCATCTGGCGACAAACCAACCAACGAAAGGCAATCTGAAATACGTACCTCTGGAAGCATGTATCATGGCAATGATCCAGCAAACGAATGCAAAAAAGTTTACGAACAGGAAGGACAGGATAGCAAATGCAGTTAGAAGGGGAACATGATGTCTTACAACGGTCAAGAGCGCGACATCTAGCATGTTGATCCCACCGAAGAAGATCAATGATTGGAGGGCATGGAAACGCACATAACGATTCCGCTGCTCGAAGATGAGAAAAAACAGTCCCGTGAACCAGCAGAGCGCGTAGCAGAGAATAGCAGCGAAGCTCGCATAGTCAAGCGGTGGCGCGGCCTGAACCTCCTGCCATTGTCGGCCATACGATGATCGCTCAAAGCCTCCTGTTGATGGATACTCTTGCCGTTCGGAGGTGTGCTGCTGTTCATACTGCTGGTATTCATACGATTGTTGAGAGCCAGCATAGTCACCATATTGGCTCTGTGTATGCAGGTCCTGGCCCTGATCGGAGTGCTGTTCCATTTCTTTCTCTCTTTCCCAACTCAGGAGTTGGTCTATCACGTGTATTCCGTCCTAATATAGCAGAGATATGTCGCAACCTCATCACCCATTTGTCGCAACTTTGTCGCAAACCCGCACATACAAATCGAGTCCTTACCAAACACTAGGCATGCAGGCCTCTGACATGGTATTCTCAACGAAGACGATGGCATGGAAGCTAAGGATTGGATAGAAATGGAAAAACAAGGGAGATCTGTAAATGACCACACTACGACCATTCCGTTTCGGGGTATCAGTTCACCAGGCAAGGTCAAAAGAAGAGTGGGTAGCCACAGCACAGAAGGCCGAAGCTCTCGGCTACTCAACGATGTTGATGCCGGACCACTTAGGCGAACAACTTGCGCCCGTCCCAGCATTACTGGCTGCGGCAGAGGCCACACATACATTGCGAATTGGCAGCTTCGTGCTCGATAATGACTTCAGGCACCCGGTCATGCTCGCCAAGGAGGCGGCTACGCTCGACATTCTCTCCGGCGGACGCTTCGAGTTTGGACTAGGAGCAGGTTGGGAACGCTCCGAGTACGAGCGGGCAGGTATTCCGTATGACCCGCCGGGAGTCCGAGTGAACAGGATGGAAGAGGCGTTGCACATCATCAAAGGGCTCTTTGCCGATGGGCCTTTCACGTACTCCGGCAAGTACTATACCGTGACTGCTTTCGAAGGCCACCCCAAACCGGTTGATTGGAGGTGGTGGCAAGCGCACACTCTCAATTGCAGCACGGGAAGCGTCGATTGTGGGCTTCACCGCTCTCCCAAAACTAGAGAAATCTAGACATGGGTCAGAACCTGTCATGGTCCTGGTTTGATTTCCTGGCAGTCGATAGCTGTTTCACTATCCGTCAACCGACCCCGGAGGTGAGTCCTAGCCCGTTGAACCGCCAGGCACGCCGAAAGGAGACCTCTCGACGGCCCGAGCAGGGCAACCCCAATGCCTTGAGTGTGCGTGTTAAGCCGTTGCGTGCTGCATTTTCGTCTCGGAGGTGGTGGCGGGTGCAGCCAGGCCCAGGGCAATCCCATTCGCGCACCTCGGGAGGGATGCCCTCGGCGACCACGTGGCCGCAGTCATGGCAGGTGCGCGTAGAGCCGCCTTCTTCCCACTCCAGAAATTGCTTGCCTGAGCGCAGCGCCACCCAGGAGAGGACGTGCTTAAAGCGTCGATTCAAGGATTGGTTATTCATGGAGCGGCGCATCTTGCGCGTGATGCCCCCTCCGTGTGGGACATAGTCCCCGATGCCGACGGCATCGTAGTCGTGATAGAGTCGATTGGCCACCGTGTAGAGAAACTGCTTGGTCTGTTCTCGCCGTTTCCGATACACGTTTTGCAGTCGCGCATTGAGCATCAGCCACCGCTTGGAAGGCAGCCAGAAGGTGGAGCCATCAGGGCGGGTGATTCGCTTCGCTTTCTTTTGACAGCGATCTCGTTTGGCTTTGAGTTGATCTATCCTCTTGTCAAGCGGTTTGAGGAAATAGGGGTTCTGGATCTCGGTCGCCTTGCCGTCTGTGCCAACGGCGTAGGCGAAATTCTTGTGATTTGGGTCGAGAGCCGCAACTTTTGCGCCAGAGAGCGGTTTCCCATTGGGCAGCTTCCGCTCCACGGTGAAGACCACCGAGTAGAGATAGCCTTCCTTGACAATCCGGCACTGGCGAATATGGTCGTGGTTGACCCAATGGGGCAAGGCTTGGGAGAGGGTCAGCGTCAGTTTGAGTTGCTTGCCTGTTGCGTCTTTGCCTAACGAAAGGGTGAGCGTTCGGCCTTGCAGCTCGTAGCCTTTCCAGGGTTCGTCATACTGCAACGAAAACCAGGAGCGTTTCCAGGCCCGGAAGCGCGGCCAGTTGACCGCTTTCTTTCGTTTGCCATGCTTGCCATCCTGGTAGGCTCTGATCGCCGCCGAAAGGCGCAGCGCCGCGTTCTTGAGCGCAGAGGAATAGACGGTTTTGAGAAAGGGGTGCTGCTCTTTGAGTGCAGGAATCAGATTCCGCAGACCGCGTTCGGTGTACAGGGTCTGGCCCACCGCTTTGTCCTGGCTCTCTCGATACCGCTCACGCAAGGCATTGGCCTGCTCTAACAGCTTGTTGTAGAGCCAGTTGGCGATTTTGGATTGGCTATCCAGAACGGCGGCCCCTTGCTCACTGACCAGGAGTGGGATTTTGACGGCTGATCTCACAAGCCACTTCCTTGAGGCTGCTCCATCACCTGTTTGTTCTTGTGACTGCGACTGCCATACAAGCGGGCACCAAACACGGTAATGATCTCTAAGACATCCTGTAGCAGGTCTACCTCAAAGCTGCGTTCCTCGGTGGCATTAATAATGACGACTTCGGTGCCAAAGTGCTCACAGAGGGCGAAGACCAACGCCGCGCCAAAGCGCATCAGGCGATCTTGATGGGTGAGGACGAGCCGACAGACTTCCCCTGAACAGATACGTTCAATTAACTCACGCAGGCCACGTTTGCGGTAATTGAGACCTGATCCCCGATCTTGAATGATCTCGACATTCCAGCCTTTGGTCGCACAATAGATTTCCAGCAAACCCACCTGCCGCGGTAAATCAGGAAGTTGATCCTGGCTCGACACCCGCGCATAGCCAATGGTCACGCGCTCGGTTGGCTGGGCGCGTGGCGGTTCTGCGACCTTCCGAAGCATGGCCAAATCGTAGCCTCGATGGCCTCCTGCAGTGCGCTCAGAGGTGATCTTGCCTGCCTGCTCCCAGCGGCGTAACGTCTCTTCCCGAACGCCCAATTCCTGGGCCGCTGCCTTAATTGAGACCTTCATTGAAGTCGCTGTCCTCTCCAGATTGCTGAGGCTCGCGCTCGCTAGAGACCCCAGGCGGCGCGGGCGTCGGCTCGCTGCTCGCGTTGTCCCCCAATCGCAAC
>WNEZ01001210.1_pt1 | contig 22804 bp, 17 predicted proteins | sample 5400521 | NCBI WGS metagenome assembly WNEZ01 (sample SAMN13153339, study PRJNA577476) | soil metagenome | isolation source: 120 cm saprolite under Douglas fir tree site 2 hole 1 replicate 1 | place: USA:California | collected 2015-04-18 | reverse complement strand
AGCGTTTAATGAAAAAAGTCTAGCTAGTCCCGGCCTCAATATTAGACCACTTGAAATTGGCCGTAATTATTTGCTTATGTTGGGTTTGCGCAAAACGATTGACTAAACGTTGGCTTTCGATGTTCAGTTTGGATTACGTTTGCTCCCTCGCTTGCGCGCTCCTTGCCCATTCAATTGATTATGCGCGAATGTTCCCGCCTTGCAGCCTCGCGCTCGAACCAGCTCCTGAATCCGGCGGTTTGATCTGGTCTTGAGCACTCGCCGCAGTTTCCGTCGATGTCGATCGCTTTGTTGGTCTGCATGCGTTCCTGAGTTTTTTTCGGGTCGAAAGAACTTCCCGGGAATTCGGCCGCGCCGATGGAGCAGTTCCTTCCCATTCTCATGCCGCGTTTATCCGAGTTTACGCGCAAGCTGAGCGACTGGCCGGAACACGAAAAGGTCTTCCAGAAGCGAGGCGGCAAAAGTTCTCGCGCGCGAAAGCTTTTGCCGCCGGTTATGCGTCCCTCAACCTTCCGCGATTTCTATGCATTCGAGCAGCACGTAAGAGCGGCGCGGTCTCGACATGGTCGCGGCCTGGTATGAAATTCCGGTTTTCTATTTTTCAAATCCAAATTCGCTTATCGCTGACAACAACACGGTTTTTGCGCCCGCTGGCTCGCAGGAACTGGATTATGAGCTCGAACTCGGTGTGGTGATCGGCAAACGTGGGCGCGATATTCCACCGATAAGAGCATGGGAACACGTCGCTGGTTTCACGATCATTAACGATTTCAACGCGCGCGATTTGCAACGCGCCGAAATGGAGGTGGGACTTGGCCCGGCCAAAGGGCAAGATTTTGCCACCGTAGTCGGGCCAATGCTTGTAACGCGCGATGAAGTCTCCGACCGGATCAGTGGCGAGAAAATTTCGCTGGAGATGCGGGCACGTCTCAACGGGCGCAATTTATCCTTCGGAAATACTTCGGCTTTGCATCATTCGTTCCCGAAAATGATTGCACAGGCTTCGCGCGACGCGGATCTGTTTCCCGGCGATTTGATCGGCAGCGGAACAGTTGGGACTGGCTGCATTCTGGAGCTTGGCGCGGAAAACACGGGCGGCTGGCTCAAACCCGGCGACACGATCGAGCTGGAGATCGAGAAGCTCGGTGTTCTGCGCACGCGCGTGATTGCGCGCAGCGCCTAGAAGATGTCGATCCAAGGGGAGACACGATCTCTCCGCACCTTTCAGAACTGGGTTGACGAAGGGCCAGATCGCGCCGTTCAATTTAATTCATGCCTGCCGCTTCGCTTCGTGCGCTCCTCGCGCACTCGATTGATTACGCCGGAATCTTTCCGCCTTGCAATCTTGCGCTCAAACCCGCGCTGCAAAATCACGCGAAATACATTCGTGAGTCGGACGCGTGGATGCTCTCGACCTTTATCTTGCCGACCGGGCAATTTGCCGCCGTATCGGGCGCCCTTGCCCAATTCGATCGGAAACATCCGCTGCGCGTTTCAGCGCTCGGATCAAAAACCGAAACTGTCGCTGCGTTCCGGCCCGCGTTCCGAGAAGCTATGGAGGCGATCCGCAAATTCTCCGCGGAACATGCCGGGGTTGTTTCGATCGATCAATTCGAGATGCTCCTGCCCGGAGATGTCGATCTTGCCACACTGGCCGAGGCGGCCGGGATGTTCGGAGAAATGAAGTTGCATGTGTTTTGGGAAACGCCGGCGGATACCGCGGAGCACGCGATTGCGCTCCTCGCGCAGCATAATTCCAAGAAAAATATACGCGTGTTTGGATATAAATTACGCACCGGCGGCGTGACGGCGGACGCTTTTCCGTCTGCCGCGCACATTGGCGGCGCTCTCATCGCGGCGGCAAGAAATCGTGTTCCGATCAAATTCACCGCCGGCCTGCATCATCCGGTTCGGCAATTCCGGGACGAAGTAAAAACTAAGATGCACGGATTCCTCAACGTGCTCGGCGCAGGCGTGCTCGCAGCCGAGCACGATTGGGATGAAGGACAAATCTCGCGGATGCTCGAAGACGAAAATGCCGATTCGTTTTCTTTCGACGAAACGATTTTCGCCTGGCGCGAATGGGAGATTGCAACCGACCGCATTCACGCCCGCCGGAAACTGATTACTTCGTTCGGGAGCTGCAGCTTCGACGAACCGCGCGAAGATTTACACGCCATAAATTTGTTGTAGGGCGTTTCTGCGAAATGCCGTTATCCATTGGCGTCTGACCCAGACGGCCTACAATTCGTGAACATGCCGCTCAAATCTTTCATCGATGTCCCGCGCGAGTTGCATTTTCCAATTCAAAATCTACCCTTTGGAATTTTTAAACCGCGCACAGGTGCGGCGCGAGTAGGAGTCGCCATTGGCGAGTACGTTGTCGATCTTGCGGCGCTGGAACAAAAAGGGCATTTCGCTCTTGGGCAAGATCGACATCTGTTCTCGACTGATTCGCTCAACGCGTTTCTCGGGTTGGGACGTCGGGCGTGGCGCGAGACTCGCGCAATCCTGCAACATTTGCTCGCGGCGGATACGTCAACCTTGCGCGATGACTCCGCGTTGCGCGACCGAGTTTTTTTTGCGCAAAAAGATGTGACGATGCAACTGCCGGCGCGGATCGGCGATTACACCGACTTCTATTCATCATATCATCACGCGCACAATGTGGGCACGATGTTGCGCGGTTCCGAAAATGCGCTTATGCCAAATTGGAAATGGCTTCCAGTCGCGTACCACGGGCGCGCCAGCTCGATCGTTGTCAGCGGCACGGAAGTGCGGCGACCACACGGTCAAATCAAGCCGCCCGATACTTCTGCACCAGTTTTCGGTCCCACCAAGAGCCTCGATTATGAACTCGAAATGGCGTTCCTAATTGGACCCGGCAACTCGCTCGGCGAGCCGGTGGCAATCGATCGTGCGATCGATCACATCTTCGGCTTTGTTTTAATGAACGATTGGAGCGCGCGCGACATCCAGGCTTGGGAATATCAGCCGCTCGGTCCCTTTCTGGCCAAAAATTTCTGTACTAGCATTTCGCCGTGGGTGGTGACGCTGGAGGCGCTTGAGGCGTTCCGTAAACCGCTCGCGCCGCAGGATCCCGAGCCGTTGCCGTATTTGCACCTGACGAACGACTTCACCTACGACATCCACCTCGAAGCGAGATTGCAGACCGCAAAGGTGAATGTGCCGCACATCATCACGCGCACGAATTTCCAAAGTTCTTACTGGAGCATTTCGCAACAACTCGCGCATCACGCTGTGGGCGGATGCAATCTTCAGCCGGGCGACTTGCTGGCCAGTGGAACAATCAGCGGAGCGGCCGAGCAATCGCGCGGTTGCATGCTGGAGTTAACCTGGCGCGGTGCGAATCCGCTGAAACTGCCGAATGGGGAAACTCGAAAATGGCTCGAGGATGGCGATGAACTCACGATCACCGGTTGGTGCGAAGGAGACGGCTATCGAGTTGGCTTTGGCGAAGTTGCCGGACGCGTGCTACCGCCGCTTTGACCTTCGAGGCTGAGCGCCAGCCATTCAAAGAGCAGCATTCTTAGTTAGCAACATGCCCGTGAAATCCCGGGGGTCGCGAATCTTGGCCGACGGCCCTTTTGACGACTGCAATCCTTCGAGCGGGAAGCCTGGATCAAACATGTTTTGCAGAAAGCGAGTAGCCTGATTTTGATAACTGCCGCAGCACACGATTAAATGAAACCGCTTGATATTTGCCGCGGCTCGCCACGTTAAACTTCAAGCACGATCCGCTGGTTCCTTGTCCGCGACACAACCTCGTGCGATTAATTGCACGATTAATCTACGGCGTTGGAGTATGAGGACCCTGATCTTACGCGTCGAATTCGCGACGGCGAAGATGGACCAACTTTCTAATCTTTTATGAAGAAAAGCACTTCTATCCCCATGGCGCGACCGGGAAACGGTTCGCGACTCAACAGCACCGAACTGGATGCCAAACAGCTGCTAGCCGCATTGGCGGCATTCAAACGTGGTGATTTCTCGGCGCGGCTGCCAGATGAATGGACCGGCGTGGCCGGGAAGATCGCGGATACATTCAACGATGTAGTCGCAACCAATCAGCGCATGACCCGGGAACTGGAGCGAATTGGGCGCGTCGTCGGAAAAGAAGGCCGGATCACACAGAGGGCGTCGCTCGGTGACGTATCGGACTCGTGGGCTGAGGCGATCGGGTCGGTCAATGATCTAATCGGGGATTTGGTTCATCCGACGAGTGAAATGGCGCGAGTCATCGGCGCTGTAGCGAAGGGCGATTTGTCCAAAACGATGGCCACTGAAATCGAAAGCCGACCGCTCGAAGGAGCGTTTTTGCGCACGGCTAAAACCGTGAACACGATGGTCGATCAGCTTGGCGCTTTCGCCTCGGAAGTCACACGTGTGGCGCGTGAAGTCGGTACAGAAGGTAAGCTGGGCGGTCAGGCAAAGGTCAAAGGCGTCGCCGGCACCTGGAAAGATTTGACAGAAAACGTCAACCTAATGGCCGGCAATCTTACGGCGCAGGTCCGCAACATCGCGACGGTGACGACGGCAGTGGCGAATGGCGATTTGACGAAGAAAATCACTGTCGATGTCAAAGGCGAATTCCTTGAGCTTAAAGATACGGTCAACGTCATGGTTGATCAGCTTCGCTCCTTCGCCTCGGAGGTGACACGTGTGGCGCGCGAAGTGGGTTCCGAGGGAATTCTTGGCGGACAGGCACGCGTGGAGGGTGTCTCCGGCACGTGGAAGGACTTGACCGACTCGGTTAACTTCATGGCGCGTAACCTGACCGGCCAGGTGCGAAACATCGCCGCGGTCACCACTGCGGTCGCGACCGGCGATCTATCGAAAAAGATCACGGTTGATGTGAAAGGGGAAATCCTCGGGCTGAAAGACACAATTAACACGATGGTCGATCAACTTAGTTCGTTCGCATCTGAAGTGACGCGTGTAGCGCGTGAGGTAGGCACCGAAGGAAAACTTGGCGGCCAGGCCGACGTGAAAGGCGTGGCGGGAACCTGGAAAGATTTGACCGTCAGCGTGAATTCGATGGCCGGTAATCTTACCGGTCAGGTGCGCAACATTGCCGAAGTCACAACTGCCGTCGCTAATGGCGATTTGTCAAAAAAAATCACGGTCGATGTTCGCGGTGAGATTCTCGAGCTCAAAGACACGATCAACACGATGGTCGATCAGCTTCGTTCGTTTGCCTCCGAAGTTACGCGTGTGGCGCGCGAAGTCGGCACGGATGGCAAGCTGGGCGGGCAGGCGGATGTACGTGGCGTCGCGGGAACGTGGAAAGATTTGACCGACAACGTGAATATGATGGCGGGCAATCTTACGGCGCAGGTCCGCAATATTGCTGAGGTCACGACGGCGATCGCGAATGGTGACCTTTCGAGAAAAATCACGGTCGATGTGAAGGGCGAGATTCTCAAAATGAAGAATACGATCAACACTTTGGTTGATCGGCTGAGCTCGTTTGCCTCCGAAGTCACGCGCGTGGCACGTGAGGTAGGCTCCGAAGGAATTCTCGGCGGTCAGGCTGAGGTGCAAGGCGTTTCCGGCACATGGAAGGATCTGACCGACTCGGTGAATTTCATGGCGGGCAATCTCACCGCGCAAGTGCGTAACATTGCCTTGGTCACAACCGCCGTCGCAAATGGCGATTTGTCCAGGAAGATCACGGTCGATGTGAAGGGCGAAATCGCGGAGCTGAAGGAAACTGTCAACACGATGGTTGACCAGCTCAGCTCGTTTGCATCAGAAGTAACGCGCGTTGCCCGCGAGGTGGGTTCGGAAGGAATCCTTGGTGGCCAAGCCAGGGTGGGAGGCGTCGCTGGCACGTGGAAGGATTTGACCGACAGCGTAAATTCGATGGCCGGGAACCTGACCGGTCAGGTCCGCAATATCGCCGATGTGACGACAGCCGTCGCCCGCGGCGATCTTTCAAAAAAGATTACGGTCGACGTAAAAGGCGAAATTCTTGAGTTGAAAGACACCGTGAACACAATGGTGGATCAACTCAATTCGTTTGCTTCGGAAGTGACACGCGTCGCGCGCGAAGTCGGCACGGAGGGCAAGTTGGGAGGACAAGCCACAGTCAAAGGTGTGGGCGGGACGTGGAAGGATTTGACCGACAGTGTGAATTTCATGGCCGGCAATCTGACGAACCAGGTACGTGGCATCGCGAAAGTCGTTACCGCGGTCGCAAATGGTGATCTGAAGCAAAAGCTCCTGGTCGAAGCAAAAGGTGAAATTGCCGAGCTGGCCAACACTATTAACAGCATGACGGACACGCTTGCTATCTTCGCCGACCAGGTGACGACGGTTGCGCGCGAGGTCGGTGTCGAAGGAAAGCTCGGTGGTCAGGCAAACGTCCCCGGCGCCGCCGGCACATGGCGCGATTTGACCGACAACGTGAATCGGTTGGCTGCGAATTTGACTACGCAGCTTCGCGCCATCGCCGACGTTGCGACGGCAGTGACAAAAGGCGATTTAACGCGTTCGATCCAAGTCGACGCTTTGGGCGAAGTTGCATTTGTGAAGGACAACATTAACGAAATGATCCGCAATTTGAAAGACACGACGTTGCGGAATGACGAGCAGAACTGGCTCAAAACCAATCTCGCGAAGTTTACCCGCATGCTGCAGGGGCAGAGAGATCTGTTAACAGTTGGCAAACTCATCTTATCAGAGCTCGCCCCGGTGGTCTCCGCGCAACAAGGCGTGTTCTATATCATCGATAACGCGACGCAAGAGCCTGAACTCAAGCTACTGGCAAGTTACGCGCACCGCGAGCGAAGAGGTGTGAAGAACCGTTTCAAGCTGGGCGAGAGTTTGGTCGGGCAGGCGGCGCTGGAAAAAGAACGCATTCTCTTGGCTGACGTGCCCAATGATTACGTAAAGATAAGTTCTGGTCTGGGCGAGTCGCGTCCGATGAACATCGTCGTCCTGCCGATTCTGTTCGAAGGGGAGGTCAAAGCGGTGATGGAACTTTCATCGCTCGAGCATTTCAATTCGACGCATCAGGCGTTTCTCGACCAATTGACGGAGAGCATCGGCATTGTCCTAAATACAATCGAAGCGAATACGCGGACGGAGGATCTGCTCAAGCAATCGCAATCGCTGGCGGCGGAACTCCAAAACCGTCAGGAGGAGTTGCAGACGACGAACCAGGAATTGGAGGCAAAGGCGCGCCAACTCGTCGAGCAAAACGCCGAAGTGGAACGCAAAAACCGCGAGGTCGAGCAGGCGCGACAGGCGCTCGAAGGCAAAGCGCAGCAGCTTTCCCTCACATCCCGATACAAATCAGAGTTTCTGGCGAACATGTCGCACGAATTGCGCACCCCATTAAACAGTCTCCTTATTCTCGCTGATCAACTTTCATCCAACCCAGAAAATAATTTGACACCGAAACAAGTGGAATTCGCGAGAACTATCCACGGATCGGGCAAGGACCTTCTCAAGCTGATCAACGACATTCTCGATCTATCCAAGATCGAGTCCGGCACAGTCACTGTGGATGTTGGAGAAGTTCGATTCGAAGAGATGCGGCAGAATATGGAACGAACTTTCCGCCATGTCGCCGATAACAAGGGGCTGAGCTTTAATATTGAGATTGACGCGGGGATGCCGGCGGCGATTTATACCGACGCACAGCGCCTCGACCAGGTGATGAAGAATCTATTGTCGAACGCGTTCAAGTTTACCGAACGCGGCTCGGTCAACCTGCACGTTTATCCCGCGCGCTCAGGTTGGGACCCGGACAATGGCCGGTTAAACAGGGCAGGAACAGTGTTTGCTTTTTCAGTGATCGATAGCGGCATTGGGATTTCATCTGATAAACAAGCGAGCGTCTTCGAGGCTTTTCAGCAAGCCGAAGGAAGCACTAATCGCCGTTACGGCGGGACCGGGCTCGGCCTGCCGATTAGTCGAGAACTCGCACGGCTTCTTGGCGGGGAGATTCGGCTGAAAAGCGAAACGGGTGGAGGCAGCACGTTCACTTTATTCCTCCCGGATGCATACACGCCGGGTCCGCGGGAAAAGCTGACGCCTGGGCCGCAGTCCTATTCCACGGGAGTTGAGGTTGACGATCGACTACTAACGCCGGCTGCCCGGACGGACTTTTCGCTCGCCGACGATCGTGAGAACATTCTTCCGGGAGAAAAATGCGTCCTCATTATCGAAGATGACCGCAATTTCGTGCAATGGCTCTTTGATCTTGCGCACGCGAAAGATTTTAAAGCGATTGTTACTCCACGAGGGCAGACCGTGACCGCCCTGGCGCACGAATTTAAACCGGTTGCGATCATTCTCGATATTACTCTACCGGACGTTAATGGCTGGCGCGTTCTTGACCGTCTGAAATCCGATCTAGGTACACGCCACATCCCGGTCTTCATCATCTCCGTCGATAGAGAACCCGAGAATGCCCTCAGGCAAGGCGCGCTTTGCTTCTTGACCAAACCTGTCGATCAAAAGGACGTCGAGAAAATCTTCGCGAAAGCCCGCGAGATGAGCGAGACGGAGGCGAAGAAGCTGCTCGTGATCGAAGATAATGAGATAGAACGCGAAAACCTCCGGCAACTAATCGGGAATGGTACCGCGGATTTCTTTGGCGCGGCCACAGGCGGAGAAGCGTTATCGATGTTAGGCGAGCTGGAATTTGATTGTGTCGTGCTCGATCTGATGCTGCCCGATATGTCGGGCTTCGATTTGATCGAGAAAATTCGCGATCAACATCGTTATCTGCCGATCATCGTTTACACCGCCAAAGATCTCTCGGCTAAAGAGGAGAAAAAGCTCAATCGCTTCGCACAAACAGTGATTGTAAAAGATGTGCGGAGTCCGGAACGTCTCTTCGATGAGACCGCGCTCTGGTTACATCGCGATGCTGCTAAATTGCCCGCGGAGAAGCGTCAGGTTTTAGAACGGCTGCACGATCCGGATGCCGTGCTCGCAGGCAAGAAGGTGTTGATCGTTGACGACGATATCCGGAACCTCTTCGCAACAACGAGTATGCTGGAACGTTACAAGATGGAAGTGTTCTCAGCCGAAACGGGCAAGGCCGCCGTTGATTCACTTCGGAAGAACCCGGGCGTCGATCTCGTCTTGATGGACATCATGCTGCCGGGCATGGATGGATACGAGACGATGCGCACGATCCGGTCGATGTACGGATTCGAAATGCTGCCGATCATCGCGGTAACGGCGAAGGCGATGAAAGGCGACCGCGAAAAATGCATCGATGCGGGCGCGAGCGATTACATTGCCAAGCCCGTCGATACGGAGCGGCTGCTGACACTCCTGCGCAGTTGGCTCTATCGTTAAAGATGTCCCTCGGTCCACCATGAAAGATGCTGAGGAGAAAGTCAGCATCCTCATTGTCGATGACCGGCTCGACAAGCTGCTCGCCTATGAGGTCATGCTTGCCGAGCTCAATCAAAACGTCGTGCGCGCGCGCTCAGGCAAGGACGCATTGCGCTGCCTCTTGCAGCAGGATTTCGCGGTCATTCTGCTTGACGTGAATATGCCCGGCATGGACGGGTTTGAGACAGCCGCACTGATTCGCCAGCGGCCGCGATCGGAAACGACGCCAATTATCTTCATTAGCGCGGTAAGCGACACGGAAAACTACGTCGCCCGCGGTTATTCTCTCGGGGCAGTCGATTATATCCTAACGCCGGTAGTGCCCGAGATATTGCGGGCGAAGATCGCAGTTTTTGTCGATCTGTTTAAAAAGACCGAACAGGTTAAACGACAGGCCGAAGAGCACGCGCGTCTCATTCGTGAACAAGCTGCCCGCGCCGAAGCGGAAGCCAGACAGGAGCGACTGGGGTTTTTGGCGGAGGCTAGCAACGTTTTGGCCGGCTCACTGGAATATCAGGAAATCTTTCAGCATTTGGCCAACCTGATCGTGCGCCGGCTGGCCGACTTCTGTGTTATTCACTCGGCCAGCGGAACTGGAGAGTTCCAACAGGTGGCGATTGCGTCCCGCGATCAGAAGGGTGAGCCCAGTCTGCAAAAGCTTGCCGAAGATTTTGCCTCCAGCCCAGTTGCAAAACATGCCAGCGCTCGGATTCTCCAAAGTGGCGAATCCAAAATATTCTGCGAAATGAGCGACAATTTGGTGAACGAATTCTTCGACCGCGAAGAAGATCGAGAGCTGATTCGCTCGGTGGCAGCGTCATTTATCGCTGTTCCTATTCTCGCGCGCGACGGCGTCCTCGGTGCGATCACGATGGTGAATACACAGCCGGAGCGAAAGTGTGGCTCGAATGAGCTTTCGCTCGCGGAGGAATTGGCTCAGCGGGCGGCGCTGGCTCTCGATAATGCCCGTCTCTACCGAGCCGCACAGAACGCACGCACGGAAGCCGAGCACGCCAATTCGGCGAAAGACCAATTCCTCGCCATGCTCAGCCACGAATTGCGCACTCCTCTCATGCCGGTCCTCACATCTGTCCTCGCGATCGAGAATGAACAGGCCTTGTCGGAGAATGTTCGCGAATCACTTCAGATGATCCGTCGCAACGCGGAGCTTGAAGCTCGGCTGATCGATGACTTGCTCGATCTAACGCGAATTAGCAAGGGCAAAGTGCAGCTCAATTTTGAGATCGTGGATGCTCATAAACTTCTGCGTAATGCCCTCGAGATTTGCCAGGAGGAGATCGAACAAAAACGTCTGGCGTTTCACTTTGATCTCACCGCGCGAAAAGTCCGTCTGAAAGCTGACCCGGCGCGACTCCAGCAGATTTTTTGGAATCTAATAAAGAACGCCGTAAAGTTTACGCCCAAGGGCGGACAACTCAGCGTTCGCACCAGCAATGATTCCACCAATCAACTGTGTGTTGAGGTAGTTGACACAGGCGTCGGAATCGACCCGGAAGCATTGCCCAAAATTTTCGATGCTTTTGAACAGGGCGGCTCGACGCAGCTTGGAGGTTTGGGTCTCGGCCTGGCGATCAGCAAAGCGTTGGTCGAGATTCATAAGGGGACAATCACCGCAGAGAGCGCCGGCCGAAACAAAGGTGCGAAGTTCACCGCGTTTTTTCCAACCTCTGTGGAGAAAAGCGATGAGGTCGCACCGGCCGCTTCCCTCGGGACACGGGAACGCCAGTCGATGCGAATTTTGCTCGTTGAAGATCACGAAGATACCAACCGTTCGCTTACGAATTTACTTCGGCGACGCGGCTATCATGTGCGGTCGGCGGGCAACCTCCAATCGGCACTCGATCTGAGCGCGAAGGAGGAATTCGATGTGCTTATTAGTGACCTCGGCTTGCCCGATGGCAGCGGAATTGATCTGATGCAAACGATGCATTCCGAGCGGCCACTTCTCGGAATTGCTCTCACCGGTTTCGGAATGGAGGATGATATTCGAAAAAGCCGCGATGCGGGATTTAAGTATCACCTCGTTAAGCCGATCGATCCAAACAAACTCGATTTGCTTATTCAGGAGGGCGCAGCCGCGGCTAACACTCCCGCTTAGTAGAAGAGAAGCAGACGACACCGCCGCGGTTCGCAAATTCGAATCCTGCTTTTTTTATCGTCGGCCTTGCCCAAGGCTTCGTTTTCCAACGGTCGTCGCGCAAGCCTCACAAGCGATGAAAGATTTTTTGCTTTTCATCGCCGATTTCATAGACTCCGGTCTTGGAGATTTCTATGTTCAAAGCGAAAAATCGTTTGCTCACGTCTATCCTCACAACAGCCCTCATCTGCGCGCCTCTCGTAACCTGGGCGGCCAACCCCTACCAATCCAGAAACACGCATTTCGGTGTCTCGGGCAGCAACGTCAGGGACATTACCATTGCGTTTTGTTGCGGCGGCACGCTCGGATCGCTGCTGACCGATGGCACCCAGCAGTACATCCTGAGCAACAATCATATTCTTGCGCGCGAGGACCGTGCAGCCGTTGGAGAAAAAATTTCGCAACCGGGATTGATCGATAATGGCTGCCAGCGAGCCACTATCGTTGGAAATTTCACAGCCGCTCCCAAACTAGGCTCCAACGTCGATGCAGCAATCGCTCAACTTATAACGGGCACGATGGATTCCACAGGTTACATTGAAGGCATCGGAACCATTAGCAGCACGATCGCGGCTCCGACAGCAGGATTGGCAGTCGAGAAAAGTGGGCGCACAAGCCAGATGCGGCCGAGGAAAAAATTCGTCATCAGCACGAACCAAGTAGTCGTCAACAGTACGACTTTCAGCGCCGGGGGCGATTCCGGTTCCCTCATTGTTAGCGATAACACGAACCATAATCCGGTCGCGCTTCTTTTTGCAGGAAGCAGCTCAACCACCATTGCCAATCCGATCGACGAAGTGCTCAGCAAGGTAGGGACTGCGCTCGGCCAGTCTGTCAGCCCTCCCAGCCGGTGTATGGTTCTTCCACCGGAGCTCAGGCCTTGCAACTCCCACAACAAGCAGTCGATCACGCCACGAGAGTGTTAGAACAAAACCGCCACGATTTAATGTCGCGACCGGCAGTGTTGGGCGCGGGAATTGGCGCCTCCGATACCAACAATCAGGAAGCAGCGATTGTGATATGTCGACAAAACAGCTGCGGCCCAGCCGCAGTTGCCCGCACAAATCGACGGTGTCGCGGTAAAGGTTGTGGCGACCGATCCGTTTATCGCCTTTTGATGTTGCCGCAAGCGGCGCAATCGTCCGCGCAGAGAATGCGTTCGATTGATTGACGTTTGGCGGAGTGCCAGGTGCGGTTAGCGTGCAGGCGGCAAGGTTTGCGGCTTTGCGTTTGCGCGCTTCAGCAAGCCGAAAAGATCGCTGTCGGTAGAAAAGATGAGCGTCGTGTCTTTCGTGAGCACCTTTCGGTATGTGTCCATGCTCTTGAGGAAATTGTAGAATTCGGCGGCTTGCGGGTTCTGGGTGTAAGCGTGCGCATAAATCTCGGTCGCTTTCGCGTCGGATTCGCCACGGATCTGTTGCACCTGCCGGTAGGCGGTCGATTGAATTTCATTCAAGTCGCGTTCCTTTTGTCCGGCGATGCGTGCCGCTTCTCCTTCGCCTTCCGAACGAAACCGCTGCGCAATCTGCCGGCGTTCGCTCATCATTCGCTGGTAGATTCGATCGAGCACATCCGGATTGTAATTTACTCGTTTGAGCCGGAGATCGAGCAGCTCGATGCCAAACTCCGACAATTTCCCTGCCGCTTTCGTCTTAATCTCGTCCTCGATTTTCAATCGCCCGTACTCGATCGGCGGGAGCACACCAATCGTTCCAAGGCCTGTCGGCACATTCTTCAGATTTTCATCGCGAAGCGGTTTGCGATTCTTGTCGATGCGAACGATCTCGATCAGGTCATGCTTCGCGACAGCGTTGCGGGTCTCGCTTCCAAGAATGTCTTCCAACCGCGATTGCGCGCTTCGCTCATCGCGCAGCCGGACGAAATAGGTCTTGGCGTCGTTGATTCGCCAGCGGGCAAAGGTATCGACGTGAATGTAAGTTTTGTCCCGGGTGGGGATGGCAACGGGCGCGCCATCCCATTCGAGAAATCGTTTATCGATCCGGTTGACTTCTTGAATGATGGGAAGCTTAAAGTGCAATCCCGGGTCCGTGATGGGTTCTCCAACTGGTTTGCCGAATTGCGTAATGATAACCTGTTCGGTCTGGTGGACGGCAAAGAAACATCCTTGCAACACGCGCAAAAAGACGACCGCGAGAACGATCGACACGAGCCAAAGACAACCGCGCATATTCATTTCTTCTCCAGGGGTTTTCCGGTGAGTGGCAGGATCGGCAGCAGATTTCGCATGGAATCGTCGATGATGATTTTCTCCCCGGTTGCAGAGAGCACGTCGCCCATGGTTTCGAGATAAAGCCGCGTGCGGGTGATTTCTGGCGCCTTGATGTATTGCTCGAGCATGGCATTGAATGATGCGACGTCGCCCTGCGCTTCATTCACGCGCTTGAACCGATAGCCCTCGGCCGCGCGAATCGCCTGATCGGCCTGCCCCTTCGCTCTCGGCACCGCTTCATTGTAATCGCCGTTCGCGATGTTAATGGCGTTTTCGCGATCCTGTTGTGCTTTGTTGACTTCGTTAAAGGAGGCCTGGACCTCGGCCGGAGGGTTGACGTTCTTCAGTTGCACCTGATCGACGCGGACGCCGAGCATATAGCGTTTCGCCAGTTCCTGCATTCGCGCCAGGGCCGAGACCTCGATGTCTTGCCGGCCGATGGTGATCACTTCGTCCACCGTGCGGTCGCCAATCACTTCGCGCATCGCCGCTTCCGATAAATCGCGCAACGTCTGGCCGGGATTACGGACGTCGAACAGATACTGCTTGGGATCGTCGATGCGGTATTGCACTACCCATTCCACGAGTGCGGCGTTTAGATCGCCTGTGACCATTGACCTTTCTTCTTCCGCATCTTTCGTCGGTTGGTCGGGATTTGTGTATCCAGGAGTGACAAAGCCGAACTCAAGTTTCAACTGCCGCCGCGTCGGCAGGACAGCTACTTTGTCGATGCCCAAGGGAAGTTTGAAATGCAGCCCTGGCTCGACCGTTTTTAAAAACTTGCCGAAGCGAAGGACGACCCCCTCCGATTCGGCCTGCACGGTGTAGCACGCCGTCCAAATCAGGATGAGCAGAAGAATAACGATGGTAGCACCGGCAACCAATCGCGCAGGGAAACGCGGCAGGTGAAAATTGTAAACGACGGGAGATTGGCTGTTCATGCTGATTCGCGCGGGCGGCCTCGTTCCAAGCCTTTCTGAACGGAGCGTAAACAAGTGAAAAGAGCAAGACTGAAACCACGCTCAGCCTTCCGAGTCTAAAACTTTGCCGCTGCGATTACGCAGCAAAAATCTACCGATTTTAGAAATGGTGATCGAAACCGCTCGCGCCCAAATTATTTTAAATAACAACGCCGGATAAGACGCCGGCAAATTTGGAGGAAGGCAGACAAACGGAGAAGCGGAATGTTTGGAATCCGGATCGTATGCCGGGTCGATTTGCGATCCAAGGTCACGGAAACGGGCGGCCAGCGCGGGGTCGTCGCTGAAAAAAGCGCCTGGCCAATGGCGCTCGACAAACTTCCGAGCCGGTTGGCCCCGGTAGAAGTCATGGATAAAAACAGCGCACGGTTTGCCGGTGGCCAGGAGCCGGAGCGCCAGTTTCAGCGCGCGAAATTCTTTTGGGCCATCAATGAGAACTGCACACCCGGTTTGAAGCCGTTGCGGGAGTATCTCGCGAGAATCCCCGTAGAGAAGTTCGACATTCGCGTACGGCCTGAGCTTCGCTTCGGCGATGGCCGCATGCGTTGGATCGAGATCAAACTCAACGCTCACAATTCGCGCTTGCGGGAAACAACGTGTCAGCATGAGGGTGCTCTCGCCACGCATGCGGCCCGATTCCAGGATCTGTTTCGGACCAAACGGACGCACCGCCGCATAAAAGAAAAACATTCCGCGGGGGCCGATGCCTTTGAATCCGCTTTCACGCGGCACGGCCTCGATCGCACGCCGAAAATCGGGTAACAGCCGATTGGCTCGTCCCGCTATCGACGTTGCGCTAAGCGTCGCTTCGTCCCCGGGGTCGCGCATATGCTAATCAACGGCGGCTCGCTGCCTCAGGCAACGAGAACGAGTGCGTGCAATTTTGGCCACCCGTGGTTGGTTTGATGTTGGTTACGAGCTGGCTGCTATGTTTTACTCTCATAATTATACGGGCCTGTAGCTCAGCGGTTAGAGCAGGGGACTCATAATTGAGAAATGGGTTTTGCGCGGGTTTGCGCGCTTTTGCAAAACGTTATTGAACAAGGACAAAAGCCACCAGCCCGAATGCATTTCTTTTGCGTCCAGTTGCGCTGTTTTGCATCAAAAATTGTGCCGACCGTAGAAAAGAACCGTAGAAAAATCCGCGTTGCTTACCTCGCGCGGCGGTTGCCGTTATTCCATTAATCGGACTGTGAGCCCTAGTTGATCGTCAGTTTTCCGTGCCCGCTGCCCTGATACTGCCGCTTTGAAACGACGATTCTAGCGCGATGTACGGCCTCGTAGCCTCGTGTTCAGATGAGCCAGTTACAAATGTTATAGGCTACAATGTTCTAGATACGTCCCTGCTGCTGGAGCAGTTGAAATGCTGCTTTGCCGCCAGCAAGCACAGCCACGTTCAATATCCCCGGGTCTTTGCGATCGTCCCAGCGGTGCACGCCGGCCGCTGTCTTGTACACATCATGGACACGGTGCGCCTTGTCCAATGGCGCTGTCTCAGCCTGCTGCGCCATGTTCATTGATGCCTTGCTCAGGCTCAGTTTGGTCTTTTGCTCATGCTCAGCCATGATGCTTACGAGGGCATCAGGCGTCGAGGTGACAGAGGTGGCACGTCCAGTTGCAGCCTCAAGTGAGCGCGTAAAAAATTGCCGCCGATGATTCGACTCGGACCACCGGCGGCAAAACCGAATTAATCGAGCACGCGGGGTTACTTCAGGGTGATCTCGCGCATGAGCTTGCTGCCCATGATCTCGCGAATATCGAGGCGTTTCACTGCCATCCCGCGCTGCTCATCGGGTGTGCCCACGGTTTTTCTGGCGATCGGATCGAACTTTTCGCGCGCATTGTCGAGCGCGGCCATGTTCTTCGATTCCACCATCAGCAGGATGTCGAAGTCCTGTGGTGTGGCGGCGGTGCCGAGCAGAATCTTGTAGTCGAGGATTAGATCCTGCTTTTTGGCTTCCTCAAGCGAGCTCTTGAAGGTCTTGGCGAGGCCTTTGACGTACTCATCGCCCAAGCCGTACTTGGCTTTGACCATCGTAATGTTCCAGACCGGGCCTTCGGTATAAGGCGCATCGCTCTGTGCGGAGCACAGGCTTGCGATGCCGAGCGAAAGCGCGGCCAGCGCGACGATTTGTAATTTCTTTGCAGTATTCATTTCAGGTGCTTTCTGTTTGGTGGTTTGCTGTTTTGCCGGCTCGCCGCCGGCCCCCAGGTGGCGAAACGGGATTGATTATCCCTCACTGCCGGTGTTGCGCGGATTGTGACCGGCGGGCGCAAAATGTGCAAGAAAAATCACGACATACCTGCTTCCCCAGTAATCGAGCAACAATGATTCAACTCGTTCGGGCCGACAAACTGCGCGAAGCGTTTGCAGCCCTGCCGCATGCGTCTTGCCTGTTTGTCCACCCCGGACGCTCGTGTGTAATTTTATTAAACAGTTGCAGCTTTTGTCCGCATAATCACATGTTAGGCGTATGACACCAAAGGAATAGGTATGCAGGACACGCATGAGGAAATCCACCTGACAAAGATCGAGTCGTGAGAACACGAAGCGAAGGTGCCGCGAAGTTAACTCTTCGGCTTACTTAGGCCGAGGTCGAGCTCGTTGAGTCGCCAGCACAGCCCGGCAAAACGGAATCGGAGTTTGATTTCCTCCCGATCAACCAAAAAGGTGCGCGGGCTCGTGAAGAATGCATACCTCACCTTTGACCAGTTAACACCTTTACCCGTGGGTGCCTGCTGCGGAGGCTGCAGGTCCCTCAGGGCCCTTGGATCGGCGATGAGCGCCGCAAGGCCCTCCGGAGTAGCAAAAGCATCGACGAGGGCATCGATCAGTGTCGGGCCGAGCTTATTCCATCGCTTGTGACCAGTCGCCCCACGAGAAAAGCGCGCGACAAGTTGCTTCTTAAGCGATTCGCGAACAGCCGGAAAATCAACTCGCGCGGTGATCGCCGCTGCATCACCGGACCGAAGCGCGACCGTGAAGCGCCAGAAGGAAAAATAAGGTGAAGCTCCATAAACCAGCAGTAAAACGACGCAAATGAGCACTGCCCAGCTTATGCGTCTCGTTTTCGAGGTTCGATTTTCGTGAGGTGACATGATGGATTACCGCCCAATACCCGCGCGAATTCTGACTCCGAGAGCTTTCGCGAGTTGATCAATAACTTTGCTCGAATGACCGCGCGGACGTTCTCTTAGCAAATCTTGCATCGGGCGACACATCTTCGCTGGCCGGTTAATGACGTCTGAAAGCCATCTTTGCGGCTCTTGCGTCGTCTGTCGCTGAGAACGCCAGCGAAAAGCTCAGCGTCAACACGGACGCGGTGATTGCCAGCAGTAATTTCATGCGGACCTCCATTTTCGTGCAGGCTATGTCAAAGCCATGACAATGCAGACGGCACCTGGGCCGCGGCTTGGATGGTTAACGGGAAGGCATCAGAAAATAGCTCGCAGAGATTCGTAGTCCGCGATGTTACCGGGAGCAGGCGCCCGGCACCATGAAAAAGTGAACTTGCCAAGCAGCTTTCGCCTTGCTTTCGCCGGGCTTTACCACTTAAACGTATCGCCGAGAAATGAGTGCTCCCACTTTTGTAATCTGGATCGTTTGTTTCGCGTCAATCGCACTGGCCGACGACTTCAAAACGACTGACGGAAAAGAATACAAAAACGTCACGGTAAGCCGAGTTGAACCAGACGGCATTGTGCTTACCTCCAGTTCCGGAATCTCTAAGGTTTATTTCACTGAACTGCCTAAAGAAGTTCAGCAGCGATTCAATTACGATCCTGAGAAGGCCACTGTATACTCGGCAGAGCAAAATGCGACGCGAGAGCAAGCCCGAAAGCAGCAAGAAGAGGCTATGCGGCAAAAGGCGGAGGCGACGCAAAAGAACAAAGAACAGGCTGGCATCCAGTGGACTGGAGGACAGAGGCAAAACGCCCAAGCGCTGCGAGCACGCTTACAACAACTTCAACAGGAAGAGGACGGTTTGCTGCGACGAATCGGGGAAATAGAGACCCTACCGGAGTATTTGTCCCAACATTCAGGTTCAAGACGGAACTGGCGCAATTATAGTTACAAGAATCCGGCGAGAGCGGATTTACCTTATTTGCAAAGCCATCTAAACGACGTTCGCCATGAAAAAGACCAAGTGAGGCAGCAAGTAGAGCAAGCGCAACGTTAGACGAAAGAATCGTGTGGGGTTTCAAACGCGCATGAAGTATTGGGAAATCATCGCTGACAGTCTCAGCAAAGCCGGTTGGACGTGGGACTGCGTTTCAAACGTACATTCTCGCGGGCGAACAATGTTCGTTGCTGACGCCCATCGCGGCGACGGTCAACGCTTCATCGTTCGTGCGGATGAAAAGTTGACCGCTTTTGTGGAACTCGAAACGGCGATTCGGGCGTGGCGGCACACGTGAGGGCCTCTCCCTTCGTTTCAAATCGACAGCCTGGCTGTGGCCTCGGGCATCCTCCCATAAAATCGTTTGTACTACGCGATCGCATTCTCGACAGCGCCGCAGGTGCGGATCCATGCCAATGACAAAGCGCTGACGCGGAACGTGGAAGTAATGACCAACGACGCGATGTCGCCGCTGTTTTTGGCCGCGATCGAAGCGACGGAGGAAGCGGTGTACAACTCGATGTTTAAGGCAACGACAATGACCGGCAACGGACACACGGTCGAGGCTCTGCCGATCAAAAAAACGGTCGAGGTACTTAAAGAACACCGAGTGATCAAGTAGAGAATCGCATCAGCCAGCGCCGCAGTTCGCGGCTGCCGCACGCGTTTACGATGAAGCTGGCAACGTGCTTGAAACGCACGAGCATGCTGGCAAGTTCAACGAGCCGTAGCCACGACGCAAATGTTCACCAAATGGTTAGCAGCTCTTCGGACTGCAATCTCGGAGAAGCGCCGCGAAGCATCACCGACGATTATCCGCCCAGCAACTGCTTTGACTCCATTACAAATCAGCAAAGAAGTCGATGCGGCGCGCCCAGCACAACGCGATGGAATCGCGCAGACTTTCGTCGGAATCCCGGTAGATTGGTTATTAATTTTTCGGTCGGCAAATCGACCATGGCGGAGAGATGAAAGTCGCCGCACGAACTGGCAATTGTTTTTTGGTGTTAAAAAAGGCGACAATGTATTCGTGACATTTGAAATCCCAATCAAAGGAAATGAGTATCTCCGTGGCGTAGATAAGGGAGAGACGTTCAGAGTCAAAGGAGTCATCAAGGAAATAGGCCGCCCATCATCAACGATACAGCTCGATAACGTTTCGCTTGAACGCGTATCTCAGACTCATGACTAGAAAACTAGCCGCGACACATAATTCCACAGCGAAATCCCACATTGTCTCGCGCACGCAGCGTGTAATTGTGTGACAATCGATTCGGGAGGGTACTTGACGACACCGCTGCTCCCTCGTCAGCCAGATGAATCTCCACAGACGAATCCTCCTTACTGTTCTGTGCAGTGGTGTTGCGCTTGCCGCGTCGCCGTTAGCGCAAGCTCAAGATGCGCCCTCGGCAACTCTCCAGGGACTTTCAAAGACGACCAAGGCAACCCCAACACCGAGCCCGGAAAAGCCAACATCAGGACCGAGCCTAGAAATTTCAGCTGGGCCACCAGCTCAAAGACCCGCTCCGGCCACGGAGCAGACGCCTGGTGCAAGAGAACTCGCAACACCCGTTGCGAAAGCAGAAGAAAAACCAAGTATAAGAAAGCACGCAACTTCCGCTGCGAAACCTAAGGCGGCCGAACTTCCGGTTGCGGGTTTGATGTCCATGTCAGCTGCAAAAGCTGTGGCCGTTAGCGCCCCTCGCCCCGATTATCCCTACCTAGCGAGGCACGCCCATGTTACTGGCCGCGGCGTTTGCGTTATGACGGTTGATACCGCGACCGGCAGCGTTATCAGTACGATGATGGAGCAAAGCACCGGCAATGCGCTTCTCGATAAAAGCGCGACTGATACTTTTCGAAGGTGGTGGTTCAAACCCGGAACAGTGTCGCAAGTTCGAGTGCCGATCACCTTTGAATGACAGCATGTTCCTTTTTCTCGCCAGATCGATCGAACAGGCAATAGTCGGTGATCCGGCGGCCATCAATAGCGGAAATCAGCCCACATCGACGCCGCTGGAAAGTTTTCGAAGCGCCCGGCGTTGAGCCTGTCTTCCCGGAGAAAGATCAGGCAATCAATTACGCCGAAAACCGCGCGAGCTTTCGCTCAGGTGAGATTCGGATTCTCGAATCGACCGGCGACGTCGAACGCGGCTTATTTCTTTAGTTCGACGACCAGGGTGTGGGTCTCCGTCTTCCCGGTATTCTCCACGGCAATTGACTCGGCATCGCCCCACCACACTTCGCCGGCCTTCCTCGTCGTAGTGGCTGTCTTTCCGTCCGATCCCGTCAATTTGACAGTTCCAGGCGTGATCGCATAGAGAACGCGATTTGGACGCGCCAGCATCGGGATTTTCTGCCCGGGCTTGATGCGTGCATCCAGCACGCGCACATGGGCATTATTTAGGAGGACTTTGAAATTTTGCGGTGCGACCTTCACAGGGTCTTGCGCGGCCGCGGTCGCCCAAGAGATGACGGTAAAGCAAACAATTGAGATAAGCGTTTTCATAATAGCCGCATTGTACTTACCGTACAGGGGCCCCAAGCAAGCTTTTAACATCCCCAGGCTCTAATCGCGATCTCACTTCAACCGGCAATGTCGAACGCACCATTCCGTTCAGGGATGCGGATCGAAAGTTGTGACGCAGCGATTGGATAGGTCTCACTGTTGAAGGAGCCAATCCAGTCGCGCTAAAGCGCAATCACGTGGCTTGAGTCATTTTAATCATCGCAGCAACGTCCTTTCAACTAACAATGCGAAATCAGCATCCTCAGGTGGCAAAGGATAGCCGTGGTCTTGTCGCCACCGATCGGCAGCGTCAAGATAATCCTTCCCCTCTTCTGGATTGATATTAGGAGCATGTTTGACGTACTTCAAAAAAGGCAGCCAATCTTTTTCTGGCACGTATCCCGTACCTTCCGTCGAAGCTGCGTGTATATTGGATAGGGAGAGACGAACCACCGAACGAGAAATACGCTCGCTCCAGCCAGTAACGGAACCATACCAAGAACAAATGCGGTCATTCGATCCGAGATATGGTCGTGAAACCACCGTGGGGAAAACCAAATTAGAACCGCCAGCGTGGCTCCAACAATGAGAGATACCCATCCGCAAACTCCACTTGTCCCTTTTGATGCCCATTTACACCTTTCTGAGAGGTAAGTGAGAAAGCTTCGCATCCTAAAAAAATATCGCGTTTTTAATCTTGCGTCTAAGTGACAATCCCCCGTTCTTTTCCTCATGACTTTCGACTTATCCGGCGAAGTCGATCACGTCGAGATTCCCCAATCAATGAGAGTCGAGTTCACCGATTGAGCGAGCGGGAAAGTAAATGACAATAACGCGAGATGCCGCTTTTTTCACGACGTTTTGCAGCCTAATTTCTTTGGGTTAAGCTATTAGCGGCGATGCCCCGAATTGCCCTGCGGCGAGCGGGAGTGGGTGTGATGTTCCCCTCCGATTGCGCACAGGCTTTGCCCGCAAAAAGTTGGGTATCGAACTTCAATTGCTGGCGATTTGAAATTTTGCAGGTGGATGTGAGCGACCTGGATGATAACGTGCTTTTCAGGTCACCCGCATCAACGTAGAGTACGGCCCGTGACGAGCGCTTCGTCAAGGCGCGCAGAGTGAACCCAAAGAAATTCTTCACCGAGCTGAAGCGGCGAAGGGCACGATTTAGAGATACGAGCTGCATCGATGGGTTAGACCACGTCGTTCTCAATCTGGTCAGGTCATTCAGCAACGCGGCCGGCACTGATTATCACGACGCGATTGCCGGCATCATCATCGGAAACGAACCCCACTTAAACGGGTTCGGTGCGGCCCAGTGCAGCATTTTCACGAAGGACTGGGTGGAGAAAGAGGCGCAGATTGGCTTCGCGAGCCAGCCGCCGATCGGCCATCCAGTCGATTTCGGCAAGCGCAACGAGCCCT
>WNEZ01005254.1_pt1 | contig 22805 bp, 16 predicted proteins | sample 5400521 | NCBI WGS metagenome assembly WNEZ01 (sample SAMN13153339, study PRJNA577476) | soil metagenome | isolation source: 120 cm saprolite under Douglas fir tree site 2 hole 1 replicate 1 | place: USA:California | collected 2015-04-18 | reverse complement strand
TTGGGATGCACGTAGGTCTTGTGCCAATCGATCAAGTCCTGGCGTGCGATCGCAGCGACGGTGGCATACTCGGGGACGCGGGCGTAGGGATTGTCGGGACCGTAGGCAAGCTTGGTGGCTTCGCGCTGCGCAATTTCGCCAATCTGGTCGTTGCGGCGGGAGATGGCGTCGAACCCTCCCTTCTTGGCGATGTCGAGTTTGTCTTCGCGAAATTCGGGATTGCGTAACAAATCGATGAAAATTTTGAATACATCGTCGAAATCACCTTTAAGGCATGACCAGTTGATGGAGGTCGAGTCCGGCCCGCCGGAGGTTTCAACCTTGGCCGCGCGGACTTCCAGGAAGTCATCGAACGCATCGCCAGTTTTTGTTTTGGTGCCGCCTGTGCGCCAGACTTCACCATAAATATCGACGAGGCCGACTTTCTTTGCCGGCTCGTTGTGGGAACCGCCACGAATGCGGGCCGTTCCGCCGATGAGAGGCAGTTCATGATCCTCCTGGAGGAAAATCACCATGCCATTGGGTAACACGATGCGCTTGGGCTGCTGAGGTTTGAACGCTGGCAGGGGTGGAATCGGAATTTGCTTCCAATCGTTGGCTTGAGCAGCAGAGTGGGGATGGTACGCAGCGAGAATCGCGGCCAAAATTAGAATAGTGCCAAGGATGGTTCTCTTCTTCATTGTGCACCTCCCTCGTCCGAAGTGCTCTGGCCACCACCGGATTGGTCTCGGGCGGCGGGTTTCGCTGTTTCGATCACGCCCACGGTGCGATTCGTGTCAACAAATATTTGATTGGCAATGCGACGTATGTCGGACTTTGTCACTTTGTCGATTCGGTCGACAGTGCGGAAAAGCTCACGCCAGTCGCCGTAACGCCTCTGATAGGTGGCGAGTTGGATCGCCAGTCCCTGATTCTCGGCTAGTCCGCGAATAAGGTTGGCCTTGCTGCGAGTCTTGATCATCTTCAGCTCGTCGTCGCTGATGTCTTCTTTCTGGAGGCGCTCGATCTCGACGTGAATGGCCTCGCCGACTTCCCGTGTGGTATGTCCGGGAAGCGGAAAGGCATAGAAGGCGAAGAGATGCGGATACTTGATCCCTGGCAATCCGGTGAAGCCCGCGGAGAAAGATGCGATCTTTTTATCGCGCACCAGGGCGCGATAAAGCCGTGAAGTGCGGCCCTCTGACATGAGATCGCTAATCGCGTCGTACACGGCGTCATCTTTGTCTTCATAGTCGGGGCGGTGGTATCCCTCCAAATAGAGCGGCTGCGTACTTTCCTTCAAGACAACATTGCGCTCGGAATTTTGGGGAGGTTCGGTTGTCGTCGCCTCATCCGGTTGGGGACGGGCGGGTAGCCGGCTGAAATATTTCTCGAGAATCGGCATCGCTTCTGAGGCCTTCACGTCGCCGGCAACCGCGACCGTCATGTTCGACGGCACGTAGTATGTATCGAAGAATCTCTGTGCGTCGGTGGCAGAGAAAGTATTGAGGTCGGACATCCAGCCGATGGTTGGCCGGTGATAAGGATGTGCCTCAAACGCCCCGGCGGTGAATTGCTCCAGTAGGCGACCAATCGGATTGCTGTCGGTACGCAGGCGGCGTTCTTCGATGACTACGTTGCGTTCTTTGTAGAATTCGCGCATTACGGGGTGCAGAAAACGCTCAGACTCAAGGTAAGCCCACAACTCCAGCCGATTCTCGGGCAACGAATAGTGGTAAGCCGTTTCGTCGTAATTGGTGAAGGCATTCATGTCCTCGCCGCCATTTTGCTCGATGAGCTTGCCGAATTCGTTGGGGATGACGTACTGGTCGGCCTCGGCAATGGCGTCTTTCCATACCTTTTCCAATTGCTTGAGTTTGGCTTCATCGCGGCCCACGCGCTTGTCGCGTTCGGCGATGTAGGCGGCATAAGCGGCCTCTACTTTTTCCAGGGCCACTTTCTCTGCCGGGTAGTTCTTGGTGCCGATTTTGTCGGTGCCCTTGAAAGCCATGTGCTCGAACATGTGGGCCAGCCCGGTTTCTCGCAGGGGGTCTTGTGCCGATCCCGCGTCCACCATGTTAAAGAAAGAGAACACGGGAGCCTCGGGCCGTTCACAGATGAGAATGGTCAGGCCGTTGTCGAGCTGCTTGACCGTAATGCGCTTCTCGAAGGATGCGACATCCTGAGCTGCGGAGAGGATCGTAAGAAGTAGAATCAGGATCGACAGCTTCAATGTGCGGGATTTCATCGGACCTCCAACGGGTTGGACGGACATGAAGGGCAGAAAGTTTGAACTTACGTGGCGGAAGGGGCGGCTGTCAAACGGGGAGCCGCCATTTTCATGGTGCTTTTAATTCCTGATAAGGACTGCACATGGCTGACTCGGTAATCGAAATCCAGGGAAAGACTCTCAAGCTCACGAACCTGGACAAGGTGCTGTATCCCGCAACTGGCTTCACCAAGCGCCAGGTCATCGATTATTACGCACGCATCGCACCCGTGCTGCTGCCTCACCTAAAGGGCCGGGCGCTGACCTTGAAGCGCTATCCCAACGGCGTGGACAGCGAGTTTTTCTACGAAAAGAACGCTCCCAAGCACCGTCCCGATTGGGTAAAGACCGTGCCCGTCTGGAGCGAAGGCAACAATCGCACTATGTATTACGTTGAGGCAGCCGATCTGCCCACGCTGATATGGCTGGCTAACCTGGCGGCGATTGAGTTGCACCCGTCGCTGGCGCTGGCGAAAGATGTCAGTTGTCCGACCATGATGGTTTTCGACCTCGACCCGGGACCGCCGGCAAATATCGTGCAATGCTGCCAAGTAGCGTTCTGGTTGCGAGAAATCTTTGAGCATTTCAATCTACAGAGCTTTCCCAAAACGTCTGGTTCGAAAGGATTGCAGATTTATGTTCCGCTGAACACGCGGACAAGTTACGACGTCACCAAGCCCTTTGCCCGGGCATTGGCGCAGTTGCTGGAACAAGAACATCCGGATGCAGTTGTTTCGGATATGAAGAAGAGCATTCGCACTGGGAAAGTTTTTGTGGACTGGAGCCAGAATGACCAGCACAAAACCACAGTTGCGGTTTACTCGTTGCGTGCCCGTGAGAGACCCACGGTTTCCACGCCGGTGAAATGGGAAGAGGTTGAACGCGCCTTCAAAAAGAAGCACGCCGGGCTTCTCCTGTTTGAGGCTCCGCAAGTAGTCGCACGGGCAGAGAAGATGGGCGACTTGTTCGAGCCCGTACTCAAGCTCAAACAGAAGCTGCCGGATGTGAAGGGATTGCTGGCGGGGGTGGGCGAGGCCGCTGCGAAAGCGAGCGAGCCGGAGCGAATCGACTTAGCGGCGCAGGCGGAAGCCAGGCCCACCCCAGCCGCCAGGGTCCAGCCTAAAAAAGCGGCCACAAAAAGGACTGGCAATAAAGCCGCAAACAAATTTGAACAGAATCCCGTGGCAAGGGATGGCAAGAAGCCGAGCCTAACGGCTGCAAAAAGCAGGCGCAGGGTATAATCCCGTGCTCTCCAAGTTTTCATAGAGAGTCGCCATGTCCCAACTTTTTGCCGGCACTTCCGGATGGGCGTATCCGAGCTGGAAGCCCGATTTCTATCCCGCCAAACTGGCGCAAAAAAAATTCCTCGGTCACTACGCCACACAGCTCAATACGGTAGAAGTGAATTTTACCTTTCGGCAACTGGTGAAAGAAACAACCATCCAGAACTGGATCCAGGATACGCCGCCACATTTCCGCTTTGGCATAAAGGCCCACCAAGTCATCACTCACATTAAGCGGCTGAAGGGTACCGAGGACTTCGTGCCGCGCTTTCTCGCGACCATCGAGCCGTTAGCCGCCGCGCACAAGCTTGGGCCGGTGCTGTTTCAACTACCGCCCAACCTAAAGGCCGATTCCGCTCTGCTCAAAGACTTTCTGGCGATTCTGCCGCGCACGGTGCCGGCCGCGTTTGAATTCCGACACGAGTCGTGGTTCGGGGATGCGACTTGGGACGTGCTGCGATCTCACAAGGCAGCACTCTGCGTCGCGGAGACCGAAGAGCGCACCACGCCTGACGTGGTCACAGGCGACTTTGTTTACTACCGTTTCCGCAAGCCAAGCTACACCGATGAAGAACGCCGCAGCATGACCGATCGCATCCGCGGGCACCTGACCGCGGGCCGGGACGTGTTTGCTTACTTCAAGCATGAGGAAACGCCGCAAGGCGCTCTTTCGGCGGTGGCGCTACTGCGGGTCGTGACGGAGACGTAGCCAGCTGCGTCTCTACGAAATGGTCCTGCCTCAGGGTAGCCTCGGTCTTGCCAATCCAGCGTAGAGACGTTGCTGGCAACGTCTTTGCCGGGCACCTTTCTCATTACTTTACCCAGTGTCCGATAACGCGCATACTCAAGCTCTGCTCTCCATGGCTTCCGGCGCCAACGCGGATGTGCTCTCTGCCTTTCTCGATTACCTCAGAATCGAGAAGGCGCTGGCGCCGCTTTCCATCAGCGCCTACACCATCGACATTCTGCAGTTCGCGGAGTTTCTGGAGAAACGCAAGCGCTTGCTGCTTGCCGCGCGCCGCAATGACGTTCGCGAATTCTTGCAGCAGCTTTTTTCCCATCAAGTGGAGGGCCGAAGCGTAGGCCGGAAGCTGTCTGCATTGCGTCATCTCTACCGTTACCTGCTGCTTGACAAGAAAATTGACCACGATCCCACGCTGAACATCGAGTCGCCCCGCCAGTGGAAGGTTCTGCCGAAGTCGCTGGCACGCGATGAAATGGAAGTGACCTTGGCGGCCCCGCTCACACGGGGAACTGCCTCGCGGCAAGGGCAAGAGCTGCCCGCGTTGGCCGCCCGCGATCGCGCTATGCTTGAAGTGTTGTACGCAGGAGCGCTGCGCGTCTCTGAAATCATCAATGCCAAGCTCGAAGACTTGAAACTTGACGCCGGATACATGCTGGTGCGGGGCAAGGGCGACAAAGAGCGCATCGTCCCGCTGGGCAGATCAGCGCAAACGGCGCTGACGGAATATCTGACGCACTCGCGACCGTTGCTGGCGGCAGGGAAGCGCGGTGCAGTGACGGCAGCAGCAGGTGCGAGGGCACCAATCACGAATTCGCCACTGCTTTTCATTGCCCGGAGCGGCCGCAGACTAACGCGTCAGAGGGTCTGGCAGATGGTGCGAACCGCGTCGGTGGCTTCGGGGCGCCACGCCTCGCCGCACATGCTCCGACATTCTTGCGCCACGCATATGGTGGAGAATGGTGCCGATCTACGAACAGTGCAGACCATCCTTGGCCATGCCGACATTTCGACGACTCAGGTGTATACGCATCTGGCGCTAGACCGGTTGCGGGCGGTTTATCAGAAGCATCATCCGCGGGCGAAGCAGCGATAAGCAATTGTTGATTCTGGATTGTTGAGTGTTGAGTTGAAACCCCTCAGAGCCGGGTGTGAATCAACAATCAAAAATCGGCAATCAACCATGCCCAAGGCAAACACTATCGTCGGTAAGGCGGTCGCGGATTTCCTTCGTCACTTGTGCGAGCGGAATTCTTCGCCGCACACGGTTAAGGCCTACAGCGGAGATCTTGCGATCTTCGCTGCCTATGCCGGTTCGCGCGGTTGGAAGGATATTGATCACATTGCAGTGCGAGGGTTCCTATCGCAACTCTACGAAAAGGGATTGAGCAAGACTTCCGTGGCGCGGGCATTGGCGGCGGTGCGTTCTCTGTATCGCTGGCTGGCTCGGGAAGGCGTGGTGGAGCAGAATCCGGCCAAGCTCGTGTCCACGCCCAAGTTGCCGAAGACGCTGCCGCGGGTGCCTACGATTGAAGAGATGAACTCTGTGCTCGACGGCCGGATGCCGGACGCAGCGGCCTTTCCCGAGCGCGATCAGCTGATGCTGGAACTGCTGTACGGATGCGGCATCCGCAATTCCGAACTGACCGGCATCAACATCGACGACATTCGCCTAAGTGCGGAAGCGATCCTCATTCGTGGCAAAGGAAAGAAAGAGCGCTATGTGCCGTTCGGAGGCTCCGCGAAGAGTGCGCTGATTGCTTATCTGCCCGAGCGGAAGAAGGATCTCGCCGAACTGCACAAGAACACGCCCGCTTTGCTCATCAACCGGCGCGGCGGACGGCTCACCACACGCAGCGTCGGCCGCATCGTAAAAAAAATCGCCATTGCGAAGGGGTTGTCGCCGGACGTTCACCCACACACTTTGCGTCACGCCTTTGGCACCCACATGCTGGAAGAAGGCGCCGACCTGCGCGCCATTCAGGAACTGCTCGGCCACGAGCGCCTGGCTACTACGCAGCGTTACACGCAGCTCTCGATGAAACATGTGTTGCAGGTGTACGACCAGACACATCCCAGAGCAAAGTAGCGCCAGGAATTCCCGACGGGTATGGGGAGGTTCTAAATCGGAATCATGCGGGACGGAGCTTTTCCCAATTCGCTATCACCCGCACCTTCAACTCCGCAGTCAGCTTCTCATACGCCGCTTCTGACGCCTCTGATTCGGGCGGCGGATAAATCGGATTGCCGAACTCGATCTTCAGCGGCTTGAAACCTTGAAACGACCTGTTCCGCGGCCACGTATCGTGAAAATACTGGCCATGACCAGAGGATCGAGGTAGCTCTGATGATTCGAACAGAGGATGTAAGGACCGTTTCCGGGCAACTTCTCCATCCCCTGCACCTGCAAATCAAAACGGTCGAGAGCCATCATTTGCAGCAGGCGTGACGACAAGTACAAAGCCGTATCGGTGACCGGCTGTGGCTTCGACAGCGCCAGGATTTCTGGATCATCCGGGTCCTCCGCCAGAATCGCGCTCCAACCGGCGAACGAGGACGTCTTTCTTCCCGGCCCGCCTTCGATTCCTGCGCCTTCGAGCACCGCGTCCACCAGATCGCGCACGGTGTAGATCTCTGCCAGTCGCGACTCTTCGACGTCGCCGCCGAATTCACCTTCGAGGTGGCTCAGCAATTCGATCCGTTGCATGGAATCAAGCCCGAGATCGAGTTCAAGGTTATGGCTGGGTCGAATGGCCGACGGCACCGTCCGGGCCGATTCGCGCACAATCGGCAGTGCGCGCCTAACCTCTGGTCGCTCGAGCCACTCGTTTTCGTCACCCGTGAGAGGTTGTTCCAGGGGTACGTCAGAATCAGCGCCGTTACCCTGCGCCTGCTTTGCACGAACACGCTTCTCAATTTCAAAACGCTTCAGCTTGCGGGTTGTAGTGCGGGGCAGATCGTCCTGCCATATCTCGTAACCGCCGATGCGCTTGCTAGAAGCAATCTGCGAAGAAAGTCCTTCGATGTCGAAGCGGATGACTTCTTTTGCGTTGACGACCTTTCGCTGCCTGAGCGTGTCGAAATTGGGAACGACAACGGCGTGCAACCGATTCCCGGTGCCTTCACCTGGACGAGCTTCGAGACCGATGACCGCGATTTCCTTGATGAAGGGCGACTTCAAATAGTGCGCCTCGATTTCTTCGGGGTAGATGTTCTTGCCATTGCTGAGTACGATGACTTCTTTCTTGCGTCCCGTGAGGAACAAATTGCCGTGCGTATCGAAGTAACCGAGATCGCCAGTCAGAAACCAGCCATCGCGCATGACGGCAGCGGTCGCGTCCGGCCGGCTCCAGTAGCTTTTCATCACGATTGCGCCGCGCAGCGCGACTTCGCCAACGCTGGGCCCGCCATCTTCTTGAGACGCGTCGACAATCTTCGCCTCCACGCCCTTCAGCGCCTGTCCAACGGAGCCGATCACGTTGTCGTGAGGCGAGTTGGCAAAGGCGGCACCGCTGGTTTCAGTGAGGCCATAGGCCTGAAGAACGTCGATGCCCAGGGTATAAAAATCATAGGCAATGGCAGGATCGAAACGCGATCCGCCCGTGGCCAGATAGCGCATCTTCTTGCCCAGAGTTTCGTGCACTTTGGAGAAAAACATCGGACCGGCGTTGATTCCAACTTGGCGCAGTGAACGGTTGAAGGTCAGCAAGGCCTTGAAAGCCTTCCGCGCAAAGGGGCCCCGCTTGGCGACCTCCTGAAAAATTCGCTCGTGAATCAGGTAGTAAAACTGGGGCACAACTGCAAAAGCGGTAATGTTGTGCTCACGCAGTGCTCGCATCAACTCGGTGGTGTTTAGAGTTTCCAGATAGACCACCCGCGATCCCTTTACTAATGGCAGAAGCAAGTTAGCCATCTGCGCCAGCACGTGGAACAGCGGCAGCACGCCAAGCAGGGCATCGCTGGCTCCAATGTCCACCCAATTGAAGACAGCGTCGACCTCACCCAGCACATTGGCGTGCGTGAGCATTACGCCTTTGGGTTCCGATGTTGTACCTGACGTATAAATGAGGGAAGCGAGATCATCAGGTTTTGAGTTTACGGGAGTGAATTTCCCCGGGCCCGCATCGAAGATTCGCGACAGATTTCCCATCGAGCGTTCGTGAGCAGAAGGGTGTTTGAGGCGTTCCGGATCCATGAGCACCACAGGTACCGCCAGACCCTCGACTGCCTGCCGTGCAACCGTCGCATGCTTCGCGTCGCAGAAAAGCGCTGTGCTGCCGCTATCTTTCAACAGCTTGGCGACTTGGTCGGCATGCAATGCGGTGTCGAGCGGAACGGCAGCGCAACCTGCGGCGATAATCCCTAAATACACAGCTACCCAACGGGGATGGTTATGGGACAGAATTGCCAGCCGCGCGCCGCGTGCGAAGCCATTCTCGGTCACCCATCGCCCCACGGACTCGGCCATCTGACGGACTTCCGCGTAGGTGTAGCCTTCGAGGTGGTCGTGCCCCTGAAGTTCAAGAGCGGGATTGTTTGGCCACTGCTCCGCGCACTCAACGAAGCGGTCGTAGAAAGTTGGCATCGGGTGGTCGGGAAAATATACCTGAAATCTGCTGGATCCGTGGTTTGCCAGTGGTGCAATCTCTGGAATCTTAGAGCGCTGGCGTTCGCTGAGGTCTCGCAGAAGTATGTGGAGGATGGCTTCTCACTACTACCTTGGACCAGACCTCAGAGTGCGCCAGGTTTTAAGATGTACTACACCGCTCCTTGCGCGCCTTCGTGGCATCCAAATATGCTAGGCTTTTAGCAGGCAGTGCTGATGCGGCGGTTGTTCCCGCCCTAAGAAGGATCCTCAAGCTTGATTAACTCTCTGATAGCCAAGGTTTTCGGGACGAAGAACGAGCGGGTCATCAAGGCGCTGATGCCTCAAGTTGAGGCCATCAATGCGCTCGAGCCCCAGATGCAGAAGCTCACCGACGCTGAACTGCGCGCCAAGACAGACGAGTTTCGCCAGCGCATCCAGGAGCGGCTGAGTCGGTTCGACGCCGAAGCTAGCAATCCCACAGCGGAGGTGGAAGTCGACGCCGAGGCCGACGCAGACGCAGAGCCCGATCCTGATCGACTGAAGCGGCTTGAAAAAGAGCGATACGAGGCTCTACAGGTAGCCTTGAACGAAATTCTTCCCGAAGCCTTCGCCGTGGTGCGCGAAGCCGGACGCCGCGTGCTCAACATGCGTCACTTCGATGTGCAGCTGATCGGCGGCATGGTGCTGCACCAAGGTACGATCTCGGAGATGAAGACCGGCGAAGGCAAAACGCTGGTTGCCACACTGCCCGTCTATCTCAATGCCCTTAGCGGCCGCGGTGTGCACGTGGTTACGGTCAACGACTATTTGGCCAAACGCGACTCGGAATGGATGGGCAAGCTCTATCGCTTCCTCGGCCTGACCGTCGGTGTGATCGTGCACGATCTCGATGATGAAGAACGCCGCGCCGCATACGCCGCTGACGTCACATACGGCACCAACAATGAGTTCGGCTTCGATTATCTGCGCGACAACATGAAGTTCGACCTCAAAGACTGCGTGCAGCGCGGACATAACTACGCCATCGTCGATGAAGTCGATTCGATCCTTATCGATGAAGCCCGTACGCCACTGATCATCTCGGGCGCCAGTGAGGAATCGACTGACAAGTATTACAAAGTAAACCGCATCATCCCCAAGCTGGAGAAGGGCGAGGAGATCGAAGGACCTCCGGGGGAGCCTGCGCAACTCACCGGCGATTTCGTGGTCGACGAGAAGCACCGCAACATCACCGTCACCGACGAAGGTTGGGAAAAGGTCGAGCAACTGCTGGGCATCGGCAACATTGCCGACCCGGAGAACTGGCCGCTCAAGCATCACGTCGAAACCGCCATCAAAGCGCATGCCCTATACCGCCGCGACGTGGAGTACGTCATCAAGGACGGTGAAGTCATCATCGTTGACGAATTCACCGGCCGCATGATGCCGGGACGGCGGTGGTCTGACGGCCTGCATCAGGCGATTGAGGCCAAGGAAGGGGTGAAGATCGAGCGCGAGAATCAGACGCTCGCTACCATCACTTTCCAGAATTATTTCCGCATGTTCAAGAAGCTGGCTGGCATGACCGGTACGGCGGAGACCGAAGCCACGGAATTCGACAAGATATACAAGCTGGAAGTCGTGGTGATTCCCACCAACAAGCAAATGCTTCGGCTGGAGAATCCTGACGTCGTCTACCGCACCGAAAAAGAAAAATATTTCGCGGCCGCGGATGAAATTCAAAAGCTCAACGAAAGCGGACAACCCGTGCTCGTGGGCACAACATCGATCGAAAAGTCTGAGCGTCTTTCCGAGTTGCTGAAGAAAAAAGGCATCAAGCACGTAGTCTTGAACGCCAAGTTCCATGAACGCGAAGCCGAAATTGTGGCGCAAGCTGGACGTCACGGTATGGTCACGATCGCGACCAATATGGCTGGGCGCGGTACCGACATTCTGCTTGGCGGCAATCCTGAATTCATGGCCAAGCAGGAGTTGGTGAAGAAGGGAATCGCGCAGGCTGTTCGCGTTGCGCAGGGCAAGATTGAAGGCCCACAGGAAGACGGCCAGACCTCGCTGTTTTACTACAACGGGAACGAATACGTTCTTCCGACCGACAAGTGGACCGAGGCCCTCTACCGCTACAAAGAGCAGACCGACAAAGAGCACGACGAAGTCACCGCCGTCGGCGGCCTGCACATTCTCGGTACCGAACGGCATGAGTCGCGCCGCATTGACAACCAGCTTCGCGGGCGCGCCGGCCGCCAGGGTGATCCCGGCTCTTCACGCTTCTACCTCGCCCTTGAAGATGATCTGATGCGCATCTTCGCCAAGGAGTGGGTCTCGAAGTTACTTGAGCGCCTGGGCATGGAAGAGGGTATTCCGATTGAGTCGAAGCTCATCACGCGCCGCATCGAGACGGCGCAAAAGGCAGTCGAGGCCCAACATTTCGAATCCCGCAAACATCTACTCGAATACGACGACGTAATGAATAAGCAGCGCGAGGCGGTTTACGGTCTGCGCCGCCGGCTGCTCGAGGGCATGGATCAGAGAGAGCTCATTCTCGAGGATTACGTCTCTGCCATTCTGGGTGATCTGATCAATGAATACTGTCCGCCCAAAGCTCACGCTGATGATTGGAATATTAAGGGCCTGAAGGATGCAGTTTTCACTCGATTCGGCGTTGATTTCCTCGCCGAAGGAGTAAAGGCTGACACGCTGAATCGGGAGGAACTGGGCGACGCTGTCTTCGCCAAGCTTAAAGAACGCTACGACGCAAAGGAAAAGTTAATCGGTCCCGAGGCCATGCGGCATCACGAGCGCATGATCATGCTCAGCGTGCTTGACTCGCAGTGGAAAGATCATCTGCTGAGCATGGATCACCTCAAGGAAGGTATTGGTCTTCGTGGCTATGGCCAGCATGATCCGCTGGTCGAGTACAAACGCGAGTCGTTCGAGATGTTCGAGGCCATGCTGCAACGCTTCCAGGAAGACACCGTGCGCTATCTGTACCTGATGCAGATTCTGGAGCGTCCTCCGGATGCGGCTGCTGCTGGCCCACAACCTGGTGGACCGGCGGGACAAGGCCCGGAGGCAGGCGTGCCCGCGCAACGCGGCGGAGATGGGAACGGCCGGCGTCCACCGCGCATGGTCGCTACGTCCGCAGACGACTTGGAAGAAGCTTTCATGCGGCGCAAACGCCGAGAGCTCGAACAAGCCCGCATGGCGGGAGGCGGCGATCAGCAGACTGTGCAGCAGGTTGTGCGCTCACAAGAAAAAGTGGGACGTAATGATCCGTGCCCCTGCGGTTCTGGCAAAAAATATAAGAAGTGCCACGGGGCCTGAGTTACCAAGAATGGCGTGTGATAGTTTGCTTTGCCGTCGCTGCGAAGCGCGGCTGGTTGTGGCCTTTCTTAACCGCTTTGAACATCATCTCCTGCGCGCGACTCCTAGTTTCCTTCTTCCACTCGGCAAATAACGTCGCATAATTCTTAGTTATGTAATCGGCATGATTCACGCCCAGCCTCTTTGCGGTCGCGTCAATCCATCGCGACGATCCCTCGATCTCGCAAAAATTACCGATCGGCGTTTCATCCACCACGACTTGCCCCTTACCGTCCGTCCATTCCTGACGAAATTTTTCATAGCGGAACGACGGGGAGTATCCCAAGGCCCGCAGGATCGCATCCATCATTTTCCCGTCGCTGACGCCAGTCTCCAACTCGTCCCGGCTGCTGTGCCGGCCAATTTTCCCTTTGCTTTTAAAGGTCAGTTTCCACTCAGAGCCGTATTGCCGCAGCCGCAACAGCTCCTTGTGTTTGCGGAGAACGCCGCCGGGCAAGTCATAAAGCGTATTCATTTCATGGGTACGCCGCGTTTTGAGGCGAAAGCCAGCTGCGCGGAGTTTTCGCCTTAACGTCCGCAGGTCGCCAACACGAAACTTGACTTCTATTTCACTACTCATTGAGAAGAGTGCATTACGGAATGTGGGCAGACGGTTCCTGAAGGCTGCGCGCAATTCCAGAGATGGATGGCTTCAGTTTTCTCTTCCACACCACCGGCTCAACCGGACCGACTACGAGTCCCCATTGAAGCGCGCCCACCCAGGTGATCGCCGACGTGATCAGAAAAGGCCAATAAAACTGGCCGGTACGGTCAACCAGAAAGCCGGTAAGTGCGGGCGCAACTGCTCCGGCCAGGTTCGCCACGAAGTTTTGCGCGCCCATCCATCGGCCTGCCGCCTGAGGACCCGCCAGGGTCTGCGTGATTGCATTGAGGTTTGAATTGATAAGCCCGAACGATGCCCCCGTAAGCAGCAGCAGCGCCACCAAGAGTCCCTTAGGCGCGACCGCGCAGCCAGCAAGGAACAGCCCATTGCAGATCATTCCCACGACCATAAAAGTCTTGCGGACATGCGTGGGCGTCGCGCCAGCGCAAATCCAGCGATCGGAGAGCCGGCCGCAGAGGAGAGCGGACAAGGCCGCCATCAGAAAAGTCGATCCCCCGACCTTGGCCATACCACCCACGGAAAAATGGCGCTCACTCACCAGATAAAACGGCAGCCAGGTAAGCAGAAAATACAGAAAGTAATTGGAGCAGAAATGGCCGATCCAAGATCCCCACGCTGATCGCTTTCTGACAATTTCCGAAAGCGCCGGGCCCTGCTTCATGTGCAGCACGCCGCAAGTGGGAGTGCGCGGCATCCACTGAAGCCACGGAGGCAGCCATAACAGACTGACCAGACCCAGAACAATAAAGAACGGTCTCCAGCCAAAACGCGCTACCAACGTCCCCCCGAACAGAATGCCCAGGGCCGGTCCCAGCGTTTGACCGGCTCCAATGACGGAGTTGGCAACGCCGCGCTGGCGCTCTACGAAATGGCTGGCGAATATTTTCGAATAGGCGGGGTAGGCGACCGACTCTCCGACGCCCAGAACAACGCGTATGGCCAGCAACGCCACAAAGGTGTGTACCACGCCTGTGAAGGCCGTCGCCGCTGACCAGATAAAAAAGCCGATGGCAAAAACCCACTTCACCTCGAAGCGGTCTACCAGCCACCCGACGGGAATTTGCATGCCGGAGTATGTCCAGAAGAAAGCGGAGAGGAGAATGCCGAGCTGCGAGGCAGAGAGACCGAGTTCGCTTTTCAGCAGCGGCGCCGCAACCGATAAGTTGGCGCGGTCGATGTAGTTAATAAAAACGGACAGGCCGAGCAATACCAGCACGCGAATCAGCGTTGGCGAGATTTTCTCGGTGCTCGAGATGGGGACGGCGGCCATAACCACAAGCCGCACAATAATAAACCCGGTATACGAATCCTGCCGGGTCAAACCAAAGGGCCAACACGGGTAGCACCCTCACGAAAACGTCGGCAACTTCACCAGATCATCCTTCGGTACCGACTCCAGTGGCTCCCCTGCTTTGCGCCACGCGGTCAGGCCGCCGACAATCACAAACGTGTTGAATCCTTTTTCCCGCAGCAAGTGCGCCACCCGGGCGCTGGTCGCTTCGCGTGCTCAAGTACAGTAGAGATAAATATCCTTTTCCCTGGAAAGATTCTTGATCTCCTGCTCCAGGTTGTTGGGCTCGATGCGAATAGAGCCCTTGATCCGCTCTGTGCCGGAATCGTAGTACCCGTGGCTGCGAACATCGACGATCAGAAGATTGCTCTTTCCCTCGGAAGCCAGCCGACGCGCCAGTTCCTGTACCTGCACGCGCGGCACAATGCGATACATCCTGTGCCTGCGATATTGAACGACACGGTAGATCGCGTAACTTATCAGCGCCGCTACGATCACCGCTTCCATGGCCCGTCCCGCGGCGTGAAAACCTCGCAGGATCACCGCCAGAAAATCGCGAGCAATGTACCCTAGCGCCAAGTAAGAGAGGGCGTAAATGGCGGAACCCAGGAAGTCCAGTTGCACAAATTGCGTGAAACGCATCTTCATGCTTCCGGCCAGAGGTGCTGCCATCGTATTCACCCCGGGAATGAACTTGGCAATCACGAGCGTAGTTTTGCCACGCTTGTAGAAAGACTCTGCCGAGCGCAATATACAAGTTTCCGGATTTACCGAAACGCGGCACAAGAACCCGAGCAGCGCCCATCCCATGGAGCGGCCAAGCACGAACTGCAGGGAATCTCCCAGCAGCAACGCAACCAGTGCCACAACAAGCACAGACGGCGCCTGCAGAGCGTGTGAGGCTACCGCTGCCCCAGCCGCCACCAGTGCAATCGCCGCGGGGAAAGGAAGTCCTATGGCCTCCGCGAACAAAAACCCGAAAGTCAGGGCGTAACCGTGACGAGCCATCAGCCCAGTCAGTTCATTCATAGTCGGTCTTGGATAATAAGAATCAGGAAAGGTTTCAGTATATAGGCTAAGCGTTCTACTTGTGCGTCGCTTCAGATTGGGAAGTGCCAACCAGCAGAAATAAGGGGCGGCGCTCTCTCGGCCGCCCCTTTGAGCTCTCTTCTAAGGCCCGTTACTTGCTCATGGTTTCGCTCTTCTCACCCTTGAGCATCTTGACGTTCATTACGTGGATCGCATTCTTATCCGCGTACACGTGGGCGCTGAGTTGTACGTGATGACCATCGTGAGCTTTGAGTTCTTCGGGATTCATAACGTCCCAGCTCTTCTGGTCCTTGTCGCTCACGAATGTAACCTTGTCGCCTTCCACCTTGACTGTGCCCTTCAGCGTCTTCAGGGGAGCCGCAGCCGCAGTCTTGTCTGACGTAGACTGCGACATGGTGTCCTGCTGTGCAAAGGCAGTGATGCTCATAATAAACGTCAAAGCCAACAAACAAACGATTACCTTTTTCATCGAAAGTCTCCTTTGAGGTTCTTGGAATCCAGGTCAGATTTCTGTATCGCCGCTTTCATTACGCACTTGGACCCCAAAACGGATTGTTTCAGTTTTCAGGTACGCTATTCAATGTTTGTGGCCGCCAAGTGCTGAAGAGTTGCCGCGAATCAATCGCAATAAAGGGGTGAGAGCTAGACTCTCTTAAACTATTGCTTTCATGGCCGCTATCCATCTTCATATTTTTGAATCCAATAGCGATGTCATCAGTCATCGGTGATTAATCTGCGCTAGAATGCAGTCTCCGGAGGCAGCCATGAAAAGTCTGCTGGTGGTGGGAGCGGTCGTTCTGATCTTGGGCCTTCTGTCTTTCTTTGTTCCGATTCCACACTATGAACACCACGGGCTCAACGCGGGCGACGTGCACCTTGGGGTGACCACTGAGCACAACAATTTGGTCCCCCCCTTGGTTAGTGTGGTCTTGGTCATCGCGGGTGCAGGCTTGATGATTGCCGGTCGACCGGGGCGACAAAGCTAGTCCGGTCGGATCTGTGGCCTTCGAACCATGCGGGCCAGCCCGCGGCCTCCAAATATTCCTGTTCACTGGTGCGATGCAATGAATGGCCCCTACTTGCTTCTGAGCTAAGACGCAGAAGGGTTCTGTTTCACCGCCCGTTGTGTCGCCTCTGTTTTCTCTCGCGCCTTCTCGTAAGCATCGCGGGGATCACGTCCGGTCACTTCCCGATACCAAGCTGGATGAAAGGTCCAGGCCCAAGGCTCGCTGACGGCTCCGCGAGTCATTGCCTGGAAAGTGCCAGGCTCTCCGATCGTGCTCAGATAGACGTGGACGAAAATCCCGCCTAGCATGACGATTGCCGACACGTCGTGCAGGACATAGCTGATCGCCACGAGGGTGCTGCCGAAGGAGCGAGCGCCGGCCCACAAGATGATGCCTGTAATGAGGAACAGGATACAGCCGATAACGATTTCCCAGAATTGCAGCTTCTGCCCGGCATTGAAAAATCCGGTGTCGGGCGGCTCAAGTGTTTCTTTGCCGCTGACAATCCCGCGCAGGTTGCGCATCCAGTTTGTGTCGGCCGGCGTCCACATCATCGGCTGCAGCCAGTTCAGCATTTGCAGGCCAAAGAAGAATACAAAGAACATGCCAATCCACGGGTGCAAAGCTCGGGCAAGCGGGCCTCCACCAAAGATTGGGGTGAACCAGCGGAACAGCCAGGGCAGGTAGCTCCTTTCTTCCACAGAATTAGAGTGATCGCCATTAGAGTGATCGCCGCAATCTTTCGCGCCAAGGCAAGCCGAGCCATCGCAGGCTTCATGCCTTTCGTGAGCAAGCCTTGGTAGAAATCGCGGAACGGTCCCTGCCGGCTGCTGGCCATGGCGGCTGCACTTTTGAAGGTGGCCGTCATATCATGATTGTGGTTCTCATTGCCCACGAAGTTGCTGTGGTTTCTTCGAACGTTGCAGCTGTCCTGCCACGTAGCGGTATTGCGCACTGTCGCGCGTCTCGATCGCTAGACCACTGTAGGTCCACAGTTGCCGCTTGCTGCGGAACCGGTAAGGGGTTCGGATCATCGCGATCAACAAAGCAGCCCGCTCGGAACGCTGATGGCCTCTTCGTCGTGCCTAAGATTCCATGCCAATATCTGCTGGCCTCAGGATAGCGGCCGAAGTCAGATCGCCTGTTCGGACAATCAGCCAATTAATTCCGCGATTACTTACTTTGCCGCGCCTTCCGCGTTCAAGCACGCAATTCCAGCTCGCAGCGGTGCGAGCACAAACTCGTCTACTGTGGGGAGTGCGAAAGCCGCTTAGAAATCGTAGCCGCGTGAAAGTCTTTCTTGTCGTCGTACGAGCCCAGGCAAATCACCTGATCACCGTCCTTGACCTCACTGGGGTCAATGGTGTTCACCTTCTTGTCGGCGTGATACTGACTGACCCACTTGGTGGAAGCGTCATAATGTACGGTCAGCAAACCCAATTAGACCTTTACTCCTGAAAGCACCAAGCGGCCCATGCAAGCTCATGGCGGGGGTTAATACAGGACGGCCGCCTCACCTTTCTCACTGATCAGCTGCTCGAAGCGGGCCACGATCTTGTCCCGTCGCGCCATCACCGCTTTGACTGCATCTTTGGTCAGGAAACGTTTGGTCTTTTCTGCCAACTGGTTGCCATCCAAGGTTTTCAGCCTCTCCAGCAAATGGCGGTCACATCGTACCAGATTGTTGGAATCCTTCAGGTCCTTGTTGAGTCGGAAGCCACGGCTGAAATCAATCCTCCAAATCTTCCAGTCCTCGCCGATGAGAACATTGGTGAGGTTGGGATCGGTATCGTAGACCAACTCGTCAAAAACCCGGACCCGGTACATCTGGTTATTCCAGGCGTCGGAATCGGGCACGGCCACCTTCCGCTTGACCCGATCTGCTTCGTCCATTTTGACGGGCAGCCACCAGCTCAAGGATCCTGGATTACCTTCATATTTGCGTTCCACATAGACCGGCAACATATCCGCTATACCAAGCATCTCAGCTAACGTATAGGCGGCAATGTTGTACTTGTAGGAGTCGACGAAGTTTAGCTCAGTGCGGCCGTTGGCCATTTCCTTGCTGGTCTTGTATTCGTTGATAGACTGGTACGAGGCGTCATGTGTCAACTTGCCATCGCTCAGGGTTAGCCGCACAGTGCCAGTGATGCCTTTACTCGCCTTTTTGGCAGCAACGATTTTGGCGGTGAGGAGGAATTCCTTCATCTGCTCCTTGGTTGGGGTGGGGTCGTCCGCAGCCGTGGCGTGGAGTAGACAAAGCAGGGACACCGCCACGGTAGCAATAAGCCGTTTCCGGAAAAAGGGACGTATACCCATAACAATACCTCCAAAAGTATGGTGACAAATCTTCGCTCACTGAAGGGGGATGCAGCAAGCCTAAAGTGCCCCGGCGGCGACTCAAGACCGCCGATGTAACGAAACGGATCCGTGGACACTGATGCTGATCAGTGGTTGTCAGCTTCGCAGGCACGGTTTCAGGCCTTAGCAAATTGTTCCAGGCGCTGTTTAGCGGCGCGAGCCGTTTCTCGCAGCAGCGGATCTGGATCATTCAGACAACGATTCAATTCCCCTTCCAAAGAATTCATTCCCAGATTGCCAATGGCATAAGCCCCACAGGAACGCAGCCAGGGATCATCGCTGGTTACCAAAACTGCGACCGCCTGTTCCTGGTTTTCGATCTTCGCGTGCACGAAACGGTCGGCCAAGGCGGCGCGCTGCGCCACCGAGATCCGGCCGTCGAGTAACGGCACCAACATGGCTCGCAACTGAGACTTTAAAACGCTATCGAGAAATTCCAGAGCATTGTCATACACCGTCACGCTCTTAGCTTGCAAGCCTAAATAAGCACTGTGCACGTCCAGGTGAGGGTACAAAAGGCCGAGTAGTCGAAAGATGCGCTCCAACTCCTGATGCATGGACTCGCTCAACGCGCGAGTCATGGGATCTTGACTGTCAGAACCCGGATTAAGCTTGGCTAGAATCTGATACGAGCGGTAATGTCCGATGATCTCCGCTGCCAGTGCCGCCTCCAACATTTGCGTGTCCACTTCGAGTTCGGGATGAAGACGATGCAGTTTGTTGAGCGCACAAACGATGCGGAAACGAAGCGTAGCGTCCCCCTCCAAAAGATTCTCCTGCAGTACACGCGCCGCCGAGGCCGTCCCCGTACTCGCAAGTATCGCTGGTATTTCTCTCCGGGCTGCGGTCGGGACAGAGGAGTCGGCTAGATGGTCTCGCAACGAACCCACAATCGTATCCTCGAATCGCCCTAAGGCTTTCGCGGCCTCCGGAGCCAGTTCGTGATTAGCAAGAAGATCCAGCAGATCCGGAACCATCCGGCGTTTGCGGAGTTTCCCGACTGATTGAATGGCTTCACGTGCTGCTGACTTGGCTGAATCGCGGACCAGGATAGAAAGCAAGGGATCGAAGCAGTCCGGCAGTTCACCGAGCATCTTCGCGGCCTCAATTCGGGTACGTTCGCCTTCGAGTCCCGACTCCTGAACCATGCCCTCCAGAATCTGCCGCGCCGTTTCCAGATTCTGAGCTTCACCCGGGTGAGCCAGATAGGCTACTACGGCCGAGCGCACCGAGAAATCGGCGAAGTCGCCCAGTTCCTCAATTACCGTCACCGGGTCCACGTGGGCATGATGAGCCAGGTAAAGCATGGCCTCAGTGCGGACGTTGAGGTCTGGATCTTTGAGCAATTGCTGCACCTCCGGCAGCACGGTCTTGTCGGCCGAGGCATCCAAGATGGCAAGTGCTTTCTGCCGGACGTCTTTGTCAGGGTGGCTCAGCAGGCTGCGCACTACGGGATGCTCGACGCGCTTGCGCTCCACCTCAAGCAAGCTCAGTGCATAAAGTATCTCGGCAGGATCGGATGCCGAGAGTTTAGCCGCCAGTAAATCGGAGGTAGAGCGGTCCAGCACCAGCGTGGAGGCCTGCTCGACATCGATCCTGTGCCGGCCGATGCTCTCCTCGAGAGTGACCACGTATTGTCGTCGCGCCACCGATACCGCAACGAGCCAACCGCCAACCAGCAGCATGGCCACCCAGCTGATTTGGCGTGGGGGTAAATGCAGAAAAGTGGCAAAGACAAGAACAGTGATTCCCGCCAGGCCGTCGCCCATGCGCCAGACCACGGTGTCAATAAACCACTTCGCGTGCAGCTTGACGGCGCCTGGTACGGGAAGATAAAGCAACTCTACAGTGGATTTATCGATGGAGTAGCGGAGCACCTGGTCATTGCCCTTCAAGAACACAGCCGCCCCGAGCGTGCCTAGTACAAGCAGGGCGGCTGAGCCCGCGAAAACGGTGAGCGGGAGCACGAACAAAAGAGCGCCGATTCCAAACCTACGCAGACAGCGGGTGGTTAGCAGCAACTGCACGAGCAAAGACACAATAGCGGCATAGAAATTGAAGCTTCCGAAAAAGATAGCCAATGCATCCTTGTTGACCAGAAAATGTTTAGCGATGGCTTTGAACTGCCAACCGGTGAGGGTGGTAACAAATGAGGAAATGCAGATCACGGCGGCGATGGCCCGCAAATAGCGCGAGGAAGCAATTAGCCGCATACTGTGGCGGAGGTCTCCTAATCCGCTGTCTGCAGCTTGAGTTCCCCCTTCTTCCGGATCCCCGGCTCGCGCTCGCCCGGTCTGCCACATCAAAAACATCAGCACGGAGCAAATCAAAAGCAGAAATGCCATCCCCAACAGCAAGCTTTCGGTGCCGAAGGCCTTGGTGACCGTCTTGGAAAAGAAACCGGCAAAAATCCAACCGGCGATGGCTCCGCCACCCACCATACCGAAAATACGTTTTGCCTCGCGGGTGGTAAGGGCGTAGTTTGCCAGGGTCCAGACCTGCGTAGGTGCCAGCACTCCAAAGATGCCCACCCAAACGTAAAAAATCGGGAACAGCCAGACCAGGTGGTAGTAGTGGCCGAGCGCCCAGAAAAGCGCACAATTGGAAGCGAAGAACAACTGGCTACCCACCAGCAAAGTGCGCAAGGAGACGTGTCGGCTTAGGTAAACATAACCCGTCACGACGAAGCCCACGAGCACAGCAATGGCAATGTCGGCATAGGGCAGCTGCACCGCCTGGAATCGCGCCAGGAACAAGGCGTCGCGCGCCACTCTCCCCGTGACATAGCTGCTGATGATTAGAAAGAGACACGAACACAGCAGAGTGCCACGTCCCAGGTCCCCGGGGTGAAGGTTAAGAGCGCGCTCGATCGACCGCTTCATCAGTAAGAAACCCCGATGTTTTCTATCTCGTTACCCTGCCGGCGCGGGGCGATGCTGCGGGCAAAGAAAGAAAACGCCTTTGAAAATCCATTCAGCGCTCCCCGTTCGCTCAAGCTCGTCCGCACTTCCCGTTACTGTGGAACCTTGGCAGCTTCCAGCAGCACTACCTGTTGGTCCATATATTTCGCCGTGAAAGTGCCATTATTCTGGATTTCGAACGCCGACGCCCTGCCTCCCGCGTAATAGCTGCTCAGCATACCAGTATCGATCAGGAAGATCTTGCCACCGAAGCGACTCCGTATGGTTCCGCTTTTCTGAACCGTGTGTCCCGTAACAAAATGATCCGCCTTGAAGGATTGCAGGATCTTGTCTATTTGCGAGCTGCCCTCTGCGTCGCTCCATTGGTCGTAACCGCGGAACCAGAGCGGACCATCGGTGCGCACGCTCAGCCAATCTGGAAACTGCAGGAATTGGGAAAGCTTAGCTCGGAGCTCGGGGACTGACGCAATCTTGGACTTCTGCTCCGCAGAGATCTCCGCCTGCACCACCGCAGTCATTTCCTGAAGGTTGAAGAACGGCAGGATCAATCGGGCGTCCACCATGTATTGCTTGCAAGCATCAAAAACGCTGATCTCGTCGCGAATACGGGAATTGATCGCATTCAGTTTCATGGACGCCAGGCTCGGAGAGATTCCCCCATGCAGGAAGATGACCCCATGGATTTCGGCGAGCGCAACATGCCCTCGCAGCCACTTGCCATAGCTGCCTTTCGGACTAAAGGCCTCGCGCTGCTCAATGAACCCAGCCGGATGCCGCGCCATCCACTCGGCCTCGGTCAATTCCATTGGCTGAGGAAGCTCGGCCAGCAGCGCGGGGTGACTCTCCCGCCATTTGCCGTATTCCTTGTACCCGGACCTACGACGCTCCACGGAATTAGCGTCGGCAAAGCTGGCATAGTTCTCTGGGGTAACGTAGCGCAGGTCCCCCATGATGTTCATCATCTCGTGATTGCCGAGCAGGGACTCCACTCGCCCGCCGTCTTTCGATGCCTCGTTCTCCAACGCCATGAGCAGATCCATGACGTCGCGCGGCTTGGGGCCGCGGTCCAGAAGATCACCCACCTGCACTAGGGTGGTTTTGCCGCCCGCCCAGTGGTGCTGCTTGTCGATCAGGCCGGTGTGCTGAAGAATGGCAACAAAGTCGTCAAAGTCACCGTGAACGTCACCAATAGCAATCACAGACTTCGGTGACTCGTCGGGTGCGGGTGCGGCCCCCGCGCTCCCGGCCAAGAGGAACAACAACACCATCAAAATGCGCGCCGGCTTGCACAGGTTGGCACCACTTGTGGCGCATTTGGGCGGATCAGTT
>WNEZ01001042.1_pt1 | contig 22825 bp, 20 predicted proteins | sample 5400521 | NCBI WGS metagenome assembly WNEZ01 (sample SAMN13153339, study PRJNA577476) | soil metagenome | isolation source: 120 cm saprolite under Douglas fir tree site 2 hole 1 replicate 1 | place: USA:California | collected 2015-04-18 | reverse complement strand
CAATGCGATAGGCCGTCGCCAGCACAAACAGGGCATCGCTCATCCGCTGTCCCATGGGCGGGAAGACGTGAGTCGCATGCAAGACGGCGTCAGTGCCGATGCTGAGAATCACGCCTGTCAGAATGCCGGCAACTACTGCGACAATGCTTCGACCCAGGCGTCGTGAATGCTGTGTCTCGTTCATAACAAGGTCACCTCTTGTCTACTTAATAGGGAAGCGAGCTAAACCCGGAATTATCGGGTCGCAAAAACGCTTGCTCGGAATGACAAGCATACCGCACCACTACCGAAGATCCTGCTTGTCTAGCTCACTCTTTGCTATGCGATGCGAGTCTCCACTGTCGGCAGTGGATCGTTCCACTCACGAAGGAAACGGCGTGCCTCAATGCAGTGGCAGGCCACTCGGTGATTCCTGCCTGAAGTTTTTGTCGGCTACTTGGTACACTAAAAAATCGATCATGGCTTCACGCTACGCACAGTGGATGTACGACTGGGAGCACCGGCTCACGTCGGTGGACAACAATCGCGTGGTGCGTCCACTGGAGTGGGGCGTGGAATGGGCTCGCGACTGGCCTTGCCGGAATGGCTGGCGTCCGGGGCAGTCGGTGGGCGATCCGGAGAAGTTCTTCATCGATTACAACCGGCGCATCGTGGCTGCCAGTGATGAGTTTTACTCTTACGTGCGGCCGCAGGACTTTCGTGTGGAGCGGCGCGAAGTACAGGTCTTTTCCACCCGGGAGATTCCTGATCTCAAGCTGGAAGCAAGGCTGAGCGGGACATCGGCGGAATTCTTGCGCTTCACTTCGCCGGTGTGGACGCCTTATCCGGAAAACAATGTGGTGAATGCGCGGTGGTTTCCGGCGCGGGGGCGGCGAGCGATTGTTCTTCTGCCGCACTGGAATTCGGATGCGATTGCCTATGTAAGCTTGTGCCGGGTGCTGAACATGCTGGGGATTGCGGTGCTGCGACTGAGCTTGCCGCATCACGATATCCGCATGCCAGCGGAGATTCGGCGGGCGGACTATGCCGTGTCGGCGAACATCGGGCGGACGCTCGACGCGGCGCGGCAGGGAGTCGTGGACGTGCGATGCTGTCTCGACTGGCTGGAACAGAGGGGCTACAGCAGGCTGGGCATCGTGGGGACAAGTCTGGGATCGTGTTATGCGTTCATTGCGGCGGCGCATGATCCGCGGATTCGAGTGGCGGCGTTCAATCATGCTTCGACTTACTTTGCGGATGTGGCGTGGCATGGGCAGTCAACCCGGCATGTTCGGCAGGGAGTGGAACCGCACATTGACCTGGAGCGGTTGCGGCAGGTGTGGCTGGCGATTAGTCCGATGTCGTATTTTGAGCAGTTTTCGCGCTGGCGCAAGAGGTCGCTTATTGTTTATGCGAAATATGATTTGACCTTTCTGCCGGAGTTTTCACGGCAGGTGGTTGAGCAATTTGAGCGGCATGGACTGGATCACAAAGTCGCGGTGCTGCCTTGCGGGCACTACACGACGGGGGAGACGCCTTACAAGTATATGGATGGCTGGCATCTGGCTTCGTTCTTGCGGACGGCGTTTTGAGGGGTAGAAGCGGACGGCGGTCAGTCTGCTCTTGCTCTCATTGCAATGTACAAGGTTTGACGGTGCACGCAGAATGCATAGTTCCTTCCCCTTCGCGGAGTTCAGGGTCAGGATGACAGAGCTGGCGGGTTTAGAATGAGGTCGATGGAGACCGTGGGCATTTCTCGTCTCGATAGCGTTCTGGAGCAGCGCTGCGGGGAATTTCTGATCAGTACCGACCGGGCACGGATCGACCTCAATGTCGTTCATGGCTTTCTGACGAATTGCTATTGGGCCAAGGGGATTCCGCGCGACGTAGTCGCGCGATCAATCGAGAACTCGCTGTGCTTTGGCGCCTATGATGTTGAGGGCGCGCAGGTGGGATTTGCGCGGGTGATTAGTGACTTCGCTACGTACGCCTACGTCGCTGACGTGTTCGTTCTCGAATCGTATCGGGGACACGGACTTGGCAAAGCGTTGATGAAGTGCATCATGCAACACCCGGCCCTGCAGGACTTGCGGCGGTGGAACCTATCGACGCTCGATGCCCATGAGTTGTACGCGCAGTTCGGCTTCGCTCCGCCGAAATGGCCGGAGCGATACATGGAAATCTTGCGGCCGAATATTTACGAAACAGTTTAGGAAACGGAACCTCCTCATGACTTCAAAGACTGGTGCTATGTACCAACCCCTGTTCGAGTCCGATCCGCAGATTGCTGCCGCGATTGACAACGAAACCCGGCGACAACACGAGGGCCTTGAACTCATTGCCTCGGAGAATTTTGTCAGCGAGGCGGTGTTAGAGGCGGCGGGCTCGGTGTTCACGAACAAATATGCTGAGGGATATCCGGGCAAGCGTTATTACGGCGGGTGCGAGTTCGCGGACGTAGTCGAGAACCTGGCTCGCGACCGGGCGAAGCAACTCTTTGGCGCCGAGCATGCCAATGTGCAGCCTCATGCGGGATCGCAGGCGAACATGGAGGCTTATGCGGCGGTGCTGCAGCCGGGCGACACGATTCTTGGGCTGAACCTGGCTCATGGCGGACATCTGACGCACGGGCATCATCTGAATTTCTCGGGCAAGACTTACAAGATTGTTCCTTACGGCGTCACCAAGGAAACGGAGACGATCGACTACGACGAACTGGAAAAGCTTGCGGAGAAGGAACGGCCGAAGCTGATCATTGGCGGGGGGAGCGCCTATCCACGCATCATTGATTTTGTCCGCATGCGGCAGATTGCGGATAAGGTTGGCGCGCTCTACCTGGTCGATATGGCGCACTTTGCCGGGCTGGTGGCGGGCGGGGTTCATCCCTCGCCGGTGCCGCATGCGCACATCGTAACTTCGACGACGCACAAGACTTTGCGCGGGCCGCGCTCGGGCATGATTCTTTCGAAGACGGAGTTCGCGCAGGCGATCGACAAGGTTGTGTTCCCGGGAATGCAGGGCGGTCCGCTGGTCCACATCATGGCGGCGAAGGCGGTGTGCTTTCTGGAAGCGATGCGGCCTGAGTTCCGTGACTATGCGCGGCAGATTGTGGCGAATGCGAAGGTGCTGGCGCAGAGCTTGGCTGACGAGGGCTTCCGGATCATTTCGGGTGGAACCGATACTCATCTCATGCTGGTCGATGTGTTCTCGAAGGGCATGTTCGGAAGCGAGGCGGAGAAGGCGCTGGGCGAGGCTGGGATCACGGTCAATAAGAATGCGATTCCGTTCGACACGAATCCTCCGCTCAAGCCCAGCGGCGTCCGTATTGGCACACCGGCGTTGACTACGCGCGGGATGAAAGAAACGCAGATGCGGCGGATCGGGCTCTGGATCGCGGAAGTGCTGCTGCATCGGACGGATGCGGCGGTTTTGTCCAGAGTCCGCAAGCAAGTGCTTGAGCTTTGTGAGGAGTTCCCACTCTACGCGGAACGGCGGGCTAAGGCGCAGGCGGAAGTGAGAGCGTAAGGACTGCGGACAAGCCGACTCCCTCAGCGGCTAAAGCCCGCATTTGAACTTTTGGCTTCTACGGCGCGGCTCGAAGCCGCGCCCTTTCAAAGCAGGGCCAAAACTCCCCACTTCTCACAAAGGAGGCGAGAAATGGGGCACTGACGTCGCACCCTTGCGGTCGTGCAATTCCTCTGTGTTCCCGTGCGCCCTGTGTGGTTAAATGCCTTCGGTGAAGATCGCCATCGACATCCGGCGGATGACGGAATTTGGCGTGGGCACGTACATCCGCAATGTGGTGCGTACCCTGGGCCGGCTCGACCGCGAGAATAAATACCTACTGATTGGGCCTCCCGGCAAGTTCGAAGAAATTGGAGCCCTGCCGCCAAATTTTCATAGGGTGCCACTTGCCGGGCCCGAACGATCAATCAAGGGATTCCGTGAATTTCGCACGATCGTGAAGGGGTTAAACGCGGACCTGGTACATATTCCCAATCTTTTTTCTGTGCCGCGGGCTCTGCCTTGTCCATACGTGATGACGGTGCACGACATGCTGGAGCACATGTCGCGGGCCCGCGGGCAGACGGGATTCTGGCGCTCGTGGCACTTTCAGATGACGAAGCGTGTGCTGAGCGGGGCGGCGCGGATCTTCGCGGTCTCCAATTTCACGAAGAATGAGATGGAGAAGTTGTTTGGGATTCCGCCGGAGCGTATTGAAGTTATCTACAATGCCATCGACGAGCGCTTCCTTCATGGACACGCGTCTGAGGCCGATCGCGAACTCATCGCGCAGCGCTACCAGGTGAACTATCCGTTTCTGCTTTATGCGGGCCGAATCAGTCCGCACAAGAACGTGGTGCGCATGATTGAGGCTTTCTCAGCTCTGAAAACTGAACTGGAAAGGGACCATGCATTCCCCGATCTGAAGTTGATCATCATTGGGGATGACCTGTCGGGGAACCCGGATTTGCGGCGAACCGTGGTCAGAAGCGGCGTGCAGAATGATGTGCGGTTTCTGGGTTTTGTGCCGATTGAAGTGCTGCGAATCTTTTATGATTCGGCGAAGATCTTCGTCTTCCCGTCGCTGTATGAGGGATTCGGGCTGCCGCCGCTCGAGGCGATGGCGCACGGGACTCCGGTGGTGACGTCGAACGTATCGTCCCTGCCGGAAGTGGTGGGGGACGCGGCGGTTCTGGTCAATCCGGAGAATGTTTTCGAAATCATGCGGGCACTGCACCGCGTGCTGCTGGACCATGCTCTGCGCGAACGAATGAAAGAGCGCAGTTACCTGCAGGCGGGCAAGTTTTCCTGGGAAAAGTCGGTGCGGAGAATCGTGGAAGCCTATCGCCAGGTCAGCGCAGGGGACGACGATTCAAAGCAGTCCGGCAACCGCGTCCCCGATCAGACAAGATTGAGCAGCGGGGTGGCCTGATTTTTTGCTTATTTCAGCAATGGCTGACCGGGCGATCCAATCGCCAGCTTGTGCAACTTTGCGATGATGCGCTCACGATCGGCATCGGCTTTGGCGGCGGTCAGGCGCTTGCGCAGTTGGACGATCTTTTCGTTACGAGTACGGCGCCGGCGAATCTCCGGCCGGCGGCTGGGTGCGGACATGGTGTGCTCCTGACGTGAATTTGAATTGCCTGCGAAAACGGTAGTGCTGCCAGCTTGTAAGGAAGCGAGCCAAACGCACGATCATTGGGTCGCAAAGAACGCGACCCTTCGGGGCGCTGCGCTTGCTCAGGGCGGGCTCCTTCGCGCGGCTCGCCTAGATCCTTCGCTACGCAAAGAACGCTGGCTCAGGATGACAATTAAAGTGGCAGCCGGACCTGTAAGCCGAATTCTGTCCGCCGGATTGCTCCGGTGGGACGGCCATTCCTCTGGGCCGCGCATCGCTACGCGGCTCTAGCGACCTACCCGAAGGTTTAACGCACCGAGCCGGCACGTGTCCGGAACCGAAGTTCTGGACTTCCTCCCTATTTGGTCTTGCTCCGTGTGGGGTTTGCCCTGCCCGCCGCATTACTGCGGCGGCGGTGCGCTCTTACCGCACCTTTTCACCCTTACCTCGGCGTTGCCGCCGGGGCGGTATGTTTTCTGTGGCACTCTCCGTCGAGAGTTTCCCACCCTTGCGCAAAAAGCGCGCAAGAATGGGCTACCCCCTCCCGGACGTTATCCGGCACACTGCTCTGCGGAGTTCGGACTTTCCTCTCCTGCGTCCGAAGATGCAAGAGCGGCCGTCCGGTCCGGCTGCCTACAGAATCATTATAGAGGACATCTTGTAAGCGACCTAGTTGAAGCGACCACGAATGTGTGACTTGTTCGGCTGACGGGTGTGGTAAACAATTGCCGCGGCTGCAGTCGTGCCTTCTCCGCGCCTCGGAGTCACTTGGTGTAAGAGCGGGATAATTCGACAGCAAGCTTAAGGAGGGAGTCCTGTGGCCAGATCTTCAGCCTTCGACACGCTCATCGAAAATACGCTCATGGAACTTGAACATGAACTTGAAACCAGCGCCGAATATCAAGTCGCTCCCTCTATCCCCAATCTCAAGTGGAATGTCTTCACCGACGACAGTCCGACCGGTACCTGGAGGCTCGACCGGGAAATACCGCCAAGGCGGATGGATCCTGGCAAGGTGCGGAAATTTGAAGAAGAGACTCTAAGAAGACTAGCCCCTATCGTGGGTCCTCTCGCTTCCCGGGTTGCCATCCAACGATGCAGATTCGATGGCCAGCGATTTGTCCCGGACACGGTCTCTTGCCGCGTAATTGAGGTGATGACAGGAAAAATCTCTACCTGTACCCATCCTCGCCCACCCGATCGCTGCTAGCCGGTATCAGGCTTCGGCTGCCCAGAAAACAGCCTTGCTGTAGACTGTAGTTTCCCAGGGCCGGCTTGGTTGCTGCAGCCCGAAAGCCGAAGCCCGAAGCCTGATCCATGAATATCGCTGAAGCCATCCGCGTGGCGTTGCAATCGCTGTGGGCGAATAAGCTGCGCTCTGTGCTGTCGGTGCTGGCGATCGTGATCGGCGTGGCGGCTGTGATCGCGGTTGTTACGTTTGTCGCGGGTATCGACGGTTACGTTGCCGGCAAAATCTTCAATCTCGGCGCAGACGTTTTCATCATGTCGAAGTTTTCTCCGGTCGAGACCAATGTGGAGCATTTCCTGGAGGCAGAGAAACGCAAGAACCTCGACATGGAGGACTACCGGGCCGTGCTCGAGGCTTGCCGCCACTGCGACTATGTGGGCGCGGCCTTGCGCAACAGCAACGGACACGTGAAATATGCGGAGCAGTCGATCAACGATACTACCGTGCAGGGCATCACGCCCTCGATGGCGCCCATTTACGACACGGACCTGACCGCGGGCCGAATGCTCAACGAAACTGACCTGGAGAATAAATCTCCAGTGGTCGTGGTGGGAACGGATATTGTTGAGCACCTGATGGCTGGAATCGATCCTCTGGGCCGCGAAATCCGGCTGGATGGCTGGACCTACCAGATCATCGGCGTCGGAAAGAAGAAGGGCAAGACGCTGGGGCAGAGTCTGGACAATTACGTGATGATTCCCATCAGCGCGTATCTCAAACAATACGGAGTCCGTAAGGACAGCATCCGTATTTCGGGGAAGGCGGCGGCGGCGGGCGTTGCCCTCAATGAGGCGGTTGACGAAGCTCGCGTCGCTCTGCGTGCTCACCGGCACGATCGTGCGGGCGCGGAGGATACGTTCGATATCGAAACGAATGCGAGTCTGTTAGGTATCTGGAAAGATTTCAGCAGCACTTTCTTTATGGCCACCATTGGAGTTGCTTGCATCGCGCTCGTGGTCGGCGGCATTGTGATCATGAACATCATGCTGGTGGCGGTGACGGAGCGCACGCGCGAAATCGGCATTCGGAAGGCGCTCGGGGCGCGCCGCGGAGACGTGCTGGTGCAATTTCTAATTGAATCGGTGGTGCTGGCTTTGGTGGGCGGGGTGCTGGGCGTGGTGTTTGGGGTCGGCATCGCATTGGGAGTTACGGCTCTGATTGGGATGCCCTCGGCTATTAAGATATGGGCGGTCGCTGCGGGATTGATTGTGGCGGCCAGCGTGGGAGTGTTCTTCGGGGTCTATCCGGCGAAAAGGGCGGCGCGGCTGGATCCGATTGCGGCGTTGCGCTTCGAGTTGTGAAGTGGCTCCCTTAGGGGCTAAAGCCCGGGTTTGTTAGGTCTGGGCGGCACGGCTGAAGCCGTGCCCTTTCAAATCATGATCAAAAAGGGCGAATTCGGCGAGATCGTCCACATGGCGACGGACACGATCCGCGGCAACAAGCTGCGCTCGTCGCTTACGGTGTTGGGAATCGTGATCGGGGTCGCGGTCGTGATCAGCGTCTCTTCCATCGGACGCGGCTTGAACGACAACGTTCAGAATATCGTCACCAGTATCGGCTCGAATGTGATCTTTGCGTTCCACATCGAGCCTTTTCACTTCGGCCGGCCTACGGAGGAGATGCGGACGCGCAAGGAACTGACGTATGACGACTCGGTCGCCATCAGTCAATTGCCCCATGTGAAAGCGGTGACCGCGGGTGTGCGCTATTTTCGGCCGGAGCTGGGCATTGGGTCATTCGCGGTGAAATATGGGGATCGCAAGGCCAAGAACACGATTCTTGAAGGCGACCAGTCCTCCGCGAAGGATGTGTTTGACCTGCAGATCGCGACTGGACGCTGGTTCAGCGAGGTGGACGAAGAGCATCGGTCGGCAGTAGTTCTTTTGGGATCCGAGACGGCGGAGGAGTTGTTCGGCAGTGCGGATCCTCTGGGGAAAGAGGTCAACATCGAGGGGCAGCTTTTCACGGTAATCGGCACGGCCGAGCGGGTGAAGTCGGTTTTCGGCGGGGGGAAGAATCCGGAGGACAACAAAGCTTATTTTCCGCTGAGTACGCTCAGAAAGCTGCATCCGGAACTGAAGCAGCATTGGATCAGCATCAAGGCTACGTCTCATGACGACATGCCCAAGGCGATTGACGAGACCCGCGAACTGCTGCGCCGGAGGCGAAAGGTTGCTCCGGACAAGCCCGACAACTTTGCAGTGTTCACCGCGGACTCGATCTCGGACGTTTGGAATCAACTCACGGGGATGCTGTTCATTGGCATGTTTGCAATTTCGAGCGTGGGTTTGATTGTGGGGGGCGTAGGCGTGATGAACATCATGCTGGTTTCGGTGACGGAGCGTACCCGCGAGATTGGCGTGCGCAAGGCCATTGGCGCCCGCAAGACCGACATTCTGCTGCAGTTCACTTTGGAGGCGATCATTCTGACCGCGGTGGGCGGAGTGATCGGGGTTCTTTTTGGCGCGGTCGTGGTCTGGGGTATACCGGCGATCTGGCCCTCCTTGCCAGCGCGCATGTCGATGTTCTGGACTTCATTTGGCTTCACTGCGGCGGCGGGAGTGGGATTGGTGTTTGGGATCTATCCCGCATGGAAGGCGGCGAATTTAGATCCTATCGAGGCGCTGCGGTACGAATAGAATGGCCTCCGCGGGCGCATGATTCACTTCATCTTCAAGGTCATCGAGATCGTTTCGGTTTTCGGCATGATCTCGAGTTCGGCTTATTACCTGCTGTGTTTGTGGGGGGCGAGGAATTTCCTGCTTGAGCCAAAAGCGGCGGGCAGAAGTGTCCGCCCCATACATTCCTTGCCTCCAATCTCGATTCTTAAACCGCTTAGAGGTATTGATCCAGAGATTTACGAGAGCTTCCGCAGCCACTGTGTGCAGGACTACGGGGAGTACGAAATCATCTTTGGGGTCCACGATGCGAACGATCCGGCGGTCGCGAGTGTGGAGAAGCTGCAGCGAGAGTTCCCGGGCACGCAGATTCGTCTGGTTGTCTGTCCCAAGATTCTGGGTACGAACGTGAAGGTCAGCAATCTGGTGCAGATGTTGCCCGTGGCGCATTACGAATACTTGATCGTGAATGACAGCGATATTCGGGTGGAGCGTGACTATCTGCAGCGGTTGATGGCGCCGCTTTCCGATGAGAAGGTGGGAATGGTCACTTGTCTCTATCGGGGAGTTGCGGCTTCGACTTTCGGTTCACGACTGGAAGCGCTGGGGATCAGCACAGATTTTTTTGCCGGAGTGTTAGCTGCACGGCAGCTTGAAGGTGGAATCCGCTTCGGGTTGGGTTCAACGCTGGCTTTCCGGCGCGCGGAGCTGGATCGAGCCGGGGGTTTTGAGTTACTGCTCGACTATCTCGCAGATGACTACGAACTGGGGAAGCGGATTGCCGATCTTGGGCTTGACGTTGTGCTGTCAGATTCGGTTGTCGAGACGTGCCTTCCCGCCTATGATCTGCCCGGATTTGTTTCGCATCAACTGCGCTGGGCGCGCGCTGTGCGCGACTCTCGCACCGGGGGATACTTCGGTTTGTTGTTTACCTTTGGACTGTGGTGGTCTTTTCTGGCGTTGGTTCTGTCTCAGGGCGCGGCGTGGGTTTGGGCACTGTTTGGCGTGACGCTCTTTCTGCGACTTGCGGTGGCACTGGTGGTCGGCAAGGTCGTGCTGGGGGATGGCGAATTGTTGAAGAATCTTTGGATGCTTCCGTTGAGGGACTTCATTGCGGTGGGAGTGTGGATCGCTAGTTTCGCCGGTCACACGGTGAGTTGGCGAGGAGATCGATTCACGCTGAAGGACGGACGGCTGGTCCGAAACGGTCCGTAGCGAGGGCGTTCGAAAGTTCCTGTGGAAGCCTAGCGTGTAGGCATGTCTGTGTTCTTTGGATACCGATTGTTTGTGACCTTACGTAGGATGTCGAGCGAGAACTCGCTGACCCAGTTTTCGGCGCTTCCGAGACCCGCCTGAACCAGGGCGGAATAGGCGCCTTCCCTCCAGACGTTGCGATGGTCAGGAAGCCAGGTGGTCGATATCATCCCCGCGGCAAAGGAGCCTGCATAGAGCGGGATGGCGGGGCGTAGTTCGCGTTCGGTGTCGTTGTACGTCATAAAGTTTCGCATGATGGCATGCAGAGAACGCTTCTTGAATCCCTTGCAGCGGCAAAAGTCGTACCGGTTTTCGTACCCCAGCGCAGCATTTCCAGCGGACTCAATGCTATTGGCGATCACGAACGAACCGTATCGGGATCCGAAACGCTGTCCGTACCCTGACATGCCTCCTCCCCATTGAGAGGGCCAGCCCCGCGCCTGGTCAATGCTGGCGACAAACAGTTTTGCCAGGTAGGGTCGCGCGCTGAAAAACGTTTGAGTGAAGTAGACGTGTGCGCGTTCTTGATTGGTCAGGGGTTGCAGCGGCCCATTGCTGGGAACGTAGGGTCCGATGAGCCACTCCGCCGGAAGATCGCGAATCTTCTGCACCGTGGATTGCGACTCTTGTCGGTTGCCGGCGGTGGTACTTTCCTGCGCGAGGCAGGCAGCAGCCGTCACTGTCAATACCGTCGCAATCACGCGTCGCGCGAACCTACTCACAGACATCCTCACTCTGCCCACCTTACCATAGCAAGAAGATGTGCACGGGCGGCGTGATCTACATATTTGAGGACGGTGTAGAGATCGGTTCAAAGCGCCCATCGGGGAACAGCAGGTAGCGGCGTCCCCGCCACGAGATCGTATTTCCGAAGAATCCTGCAATCCAAAAGCAAAACCCGATCAAGTCTTCAATCGGCAAAAGAAACCAGTTGATTCTCGCGTGGAGCACTCGCGCGGATACAACGTATGCGGCGAGCGCGCGCACCGCAAATGTAACCGGCAGAACAGGCCACCAGGTGGGGACGGCGAGGCAGACCAGGAGAGCGATCGGCAGGGGCATGGTGAACAGTTGGCCAACGTAACCCGCGGGCCGCGATCTCCGCGTGCTGCGCGTCCAGCGCACACGATGGGCGATGTTTTCTCGCAACGTGGTGCTCCCAATGTGGTGCTCGACCACGTAGGAGGAAAGAATCACGCCGTAACCTGCCTCGGCGGCAAATTTTCCCATCACGAAATCCTCAGCGAGATAGTCCTTAAGGCGATCCATGCCTCCGATGGAATCGAGGACGCGGCGTCGCGCGGCGATGGTCGGCCCTACGGCGAAGTGCATACCTTCGACCATTCTCGCGACCAGAGCACTGGCCCAAAAATCGGTATTGATGCCGGTGGCTTCGAGCGCTGACCATACGCTGGCACCTGGAAGGGTCCGGTAGGGACAGGTAGCAACCCCGACGCCCGGGTCTTGAAACTCAGCCGCAATGGTTCGGAGCAGGTCGGGAGCCACGCGAATGTCGCTGTCGCTCATGACTACCAGATCGTTGGACACCGCAGCCAGCATGTGGGTGAGGCTGTAGACCTTGGCATTGGGGTACGGAGGTTCGCCCGTGATGAGCAGGCGGGAGGAAACGCGAGAGTACTGCTGCTGCAATCGAGCGACGACTTCAGCTGCCGGATCAGTCGCGTCGCGGAGGGCAAACAGAATCTCGAATGAGGGATAGTCCTGCTCGAAAAATGTGCGCAGGTTCGATTCGAGATTGAGATCTAGTCCGGCAAGCGGTTTCAAAATACTGATCGGCTCGCTTAAACGCAGGGCGGGTCGCGGCACTGACAAAAACCGGCACGCCGCAACAATCGAAAGGAACGAGTAGACGATGGCGCCCGCAAGAACGAAGAGGAGCGCGACAGCAAGGGCCGTATGGGAGTGCGATCCGAATCCTGAGACGAGCAGGAACAGCGCACTGCTTGCGCCTGAAAGCATGATTACCCGAGAGAAAGCAAATCATTATACCTGCCGGGTGCAGCTGAGGGACTGCGGGGCCCGCCCGACGGGCAGTGTCCTAAATTCATCAACCACAAAGGACACGAAGTTACACGAAGATGTGAATCCTCAGGGTTTCCTTCGTGCTCCTTTGTGTCCTTGGTGGTTAATTAGGACACCACCCGCCCGACGGGCAGTGAAAGCTACACATTCGCGGCGCGGGCCTGGCCCAGTACTTCCCGGACTTTGCTGGAGAGTTCCTTCAAGGTGAATGGTTTCTGCAGGAAGTTCGATTCAAAATCGAGGACCTTGTGGTCCATCACGGTCTTGCCGGGATAGCCGGAGACGAACAGGAACTTGGTTTCCGGGCAGCGAATCTCCAATTCCTTGGCCAGCTGTCCACCGCTCATGTTGGGCATGACGACATCACTGATGACCAAGTGGATGGTCGAACCATAGCCTTTGACGATGGCCAGCGCATCCAGTCCGTCTCTGGCCTCAAGGACGGTGTATCCCTGGAGGTTCAGGAACTCGCAGGTCGCGCGGCGGACAGCGCCTTCGTCCTCCACCAGCATCACAGTCTCAGAGCCGTGAGTGGGAGGTGCGAGATCTTCGTTGGGAACGTCGAGCGTGCGCCCCTGATCGGTCACGCAGGGCAGGTAGACTTTGAAAACCGTGCCGGCCCCGGATTCGCTGTAGGCCCAGATAAATCCACGATTTTGTTTCACGATTCCATACACCGTGGCCAGCCCCAACCCTGTGCCCTTTCCCGAGGGCTTGGTGGTGTAGAAGGGTTCGAAGATGTGCGGCAGATGATCTGGGGGGATGCCGACGCCGTTGTCGCTCACGGTCACCATAACGTAGTGGCCGGGGGGAATGAGTGCAGGTTTCTTCTGAATGTAGGACTCGGCGAGTTTGACCGCGGAGGTTTCGATGGTGATACGGCCACCCTGGGGCATGGCATCCCGGGCATTGGCGGCGAGGTTCATCAGAATCTGCTCGACCTGGACGGGGTCGACGCGGACGCGGTCGAGCCCCTCCCCGGGGACGAAGTTGAGTTCGATGTCCTCGCCAATCAGGCGGTGCAGCCTCCGGGTGATGTCGGCGACGACGGGATTCAGGTCCACGATGCGAAGCGCCTGTACCTGCTTGCGGCTGAAGGCGAGCAACTGCCGGGTCAATTGTGCGGCACGATGGGCGGCGGAGAGAATTTCCTGCAGCTTGTTCTCGATCGGGCTTCCCGCCTCGACCGCATCCAGGGCCAGTTCGGAATAGCTGGTTATGATAGTGAGCAAGTTGTTGAAGTCGTGGGCGACCCCGCCCGCGAGGCGGCCGATGGCATCCATTTTTTGAGCCTGCAGCAGTTGTGCTTCCAGGCGGAGCCGATCGGTAAGGTCGCGACCGTTGGAGATAAAGTGAGTGACGCAGCCGGAGGCATCGCGCATGGGGCTGATGCTTTGTTCCAAGTAGTAAAGCTCTCCGCTCTTTTTCCGGTTGATGAATATACCGCGATACACGTTGCCGGAGAGGATGGTATTCCACAAGTCACGGTAGGACTCGGCAACCTGATCGCCAGACTTGAGAATCTTGGGCGTTTGTCCCGTGGCCTCCTGGCGGGAATATCCAGTCAGAGTTTCAAACGCGGGATTCACGTACTCGATGAGGCCCTCGCGATTGGTGATCATGATACTGTCGGCCGACTGCTCGACTGCGCGTGATAGTTTTCGGAGTGAATCCTCAGCAAACAGGCGGCCTTGTTGCATGGAATGCAAGGCCAGGGCGCAGCGGATGGTACGCACCAGGTTGGCGCCGTTCAACTCAGATTTCTCCACGCAATCAGAGGCGCCCGTGGCGATGATTTCCGCAACGGTTTTCTCATCTGCGTGTTCGGTCAGCAAGACAAAAGGAATGGAGACTCCGGCTTGCAGTGCTTCTGAAAGAAGATGAACGGCTTTTGCGTCAGCGGTGTCGTAGTCGAAGAGGATCAGCCTATAGTGCTTTCGCCGCCACATCAATTTGGCTTCATCGATCGAGCGGGCGTGATCCAGATCAGCGGCAAAGGCAATTTTGTTTCTATCCAGGATCTCACGAATGAGGAAGAAGTCCCGTTCCTGGTTTCCTACCAGCAGGACGTGCCAAATCGGCCGGGAAAGGCCGGGCGTTGTTGCCGAGGCTGTGGGGGAAGAAGCCATACTCTCTCTATCGGAAGGGGAGCGCTCCCCTTGGAACTTTAGTTCGAGCGGAACCTAGCAGAGGTATAGGGCGAATTCCGCGTTGGGAATAGGTCCGAACTGGGAGAGATTCAGGCTTGGATGGAACTCCAGTTATTCCACAGCGTATGGCGAGTAAATCGGTTCTAAAGCGCAATATACCGGGCGAGCAGCTGAGATAACTTTTTAGTTACTGGTCGCCTTTGTTGGGTTATATTCTAGCGGTCTGCGAAAAGTAACTCGTCTGATGAGAGGTGAATATGCCGACCCGGAGGTGGATGTATATTGCGCCCATCAGCCTCCTTTGTGTCGCCGCCGAATTGATGATCATGTTCGGCTTTCACTTGAAAGCAATCGGAGGGTTGGCCTGGGCTCCGGAAGAACTCACTGGCAAGTTTTACGTGTTGGTTGCGCTAATGGTGGGCCAGGCGGGACTGTGGGGATATCTTGGGTCACTGGGCGGAGAATGGGTGTGGCAAATCTTGTCCTCCTGCAAGAACGGCCCATCGCTGAACCGCTTACCGTGGCACTACTGGGCGGCCATCCTGACTCGATTCGCATTCGTATGGGCGGCAGTGGGTGTGTGGTATTTCATAGTCAGGCAGGTTCAGCCAGTGTGGGATTTGGGCCCCTATCGCAACCAGATCAACATACGAGATGCCGGGTTACTGGGCTTTGTGGTGGGAGGGTTGGGAGTTTCGGCGATGTGGGTGGTCGAGATTGCGGTGTACAGCTCGCTGCCAGCGGACGGTACCGTCAATAGGACCCATCTTGATTGTTATCTGCGACTGCGCCAGTACCTGGGAGACTTTCTGACGGTGACCGGGATTGTTCTGGCGCTTGGCACTCTGGGCCTCAACGCCAGCAGGGACTTCATTAAGACAGCCAATGCACAAAACTTCTTTCCACACGATCTGATCGCTGTATTTGGCGGGGTGTTTACCGTTCTGTTGGCCATGGCTTATGCTCCGGCCTATCTTGCGCTGCGTAACTTAGGATCGAGGGTTCGTGACTCGATTGTCCCTCCGGCACTCCCTGACGATCCGAAGCCGGCTGAGGAGAAGGACGGAGGGTTCGAATTGGTGGAAAGATGGGCTGAAAATCGCGAGAAGCTAGATGATCTGCTGCAGTTGCAAATTCGAGACTGGAAGAGCTTCGGTCCGCAGTTTGCGATCGTGGCTCCGCTAGCAACGGGATTGGCGACGCGCCTGTTTGGCGGCAAGTAAAGGCGGGATCGTATGTGGCGTCACCTTCTGCTGGTAGCGCTGGTGCTGGGGTTGTCGCGAATGGTGCACGCCGCGGAGCTGAAACCGGCTACGGTTGCAGCCTTTGATCACTATGTCCAACTCACGGAACAACGCATGGCCACCGAGCTGCCGGGAACGTTCCTGCGGATTGACGGCCTGCCCGCTGACCAGCGCGACGCCACCTACAGCCGGGTGCGCGCAGGAGAGCTGATCACCGAACAACTCCAGACGATTGAGAATGGCAAGCCCATACGCGTACCGAGCGGCATGATCCACCACTGGAGCGGCCTGGCTTTCGTCAAGGGAACTACGCTTCAGAAAACGCTGGCGTTCCTGCAGGATTATGATCACCAGGAGAAGTACTACGCCCCTGATGTGCAGCGCTCCAAGCTGCTGCAACGCAATGGTGATGAATTCAAGATTTTTCTGCGGCTGCGTAAGCACAAAATCGTAACCGTGCTGCTGAATACGGAATACGACGTGAAATACACAACTCTTGACCAAACGCGGTCTACTAGCCGAGCCCAGAGTACGCACATTGCGGAGGTCGAAAATACCGACAAACCGGATGGAGCGGAAAAGCCAGTCGGCAACGATAGCGGTTACTTGTGGAGGCTGTATTCTTACTGGCGCTTTGATGAGCGGGATGGGGGCGTCTACATACAGCTCGAAGCCGTTTCCCTTACTCGGGGTATCCCTGCTGGATTCGGATGGCTGATTCGTCCGTTTGTGACCAGCATTCCACAGGAATCCCTGACATTCACGCTGACGCATACGAGGGATGCTCTGCAGAAGCCGTGAACGCGTCTGAGCCGTGAACGTGTCTGGCGACAACGGCTTCATAACCGCCCTGCAAGCCAAGACAGCAGCGCACGTGGCACTCCTGACTTCCTAGATGTTTATCAATTTTTGTTAACCAAATCGCGGACTAAGCGTCCAACCCAATACATGCGGTTGGTGATCTCCGGTATGCCCGAGATTCCGGGAACACTTGGGAAGTATCCTCCGTATAGAGAGCAAGCGGGACTTCGCCCTGAGAGTCCTGCATAACTCGACAGTTGTTGGGTGTGGGGACCGCGACTGTTGTCACGAACAACATCGCGATGCACCTGAAAATGCCACGTTTGATAGGACAACAGTGGGATGCCGTTCGATGGCAGCATTCCTACAGGGGACTCAGTATGGAAAACGGGCACAGCGGGATGGGTTTTGCGAAGAGCACGGGGAATTACGGGTCCGGCCATGTGCAGGAGGTAGTCCGGCAAGCGCATGACGAACTTCGCCAGTTGCTGCAGCAACGTGCAGAAGTGATGAGGCGGATTGGCACGGTGAAGCAGACGATTGTCGGCCTGGCCAACCTGTTCGGCGATAGCGTGCTGAGCGAGGAACTACTGGAACTGGTGGACCGCAAGAGCAATGGGCGCCAGCCTGGTTTTACCAAGGCTTGTCGCATGATCCTCATGGAATCCGGGCGGGCGCTAAGCGCGCGCGATGTTTGTGATCAGATCCAAGTAAAAATTCCCGCGATGCTGGCCCGGCATAAGGATCCGATTGCGTCAGTGACTACTGTGCTCAACCGTCTGGTCGACTATGGCGAAGCGCAGCCTGTGGTTCTGACTAGCGGGCGTCGTGCGTGGCAATGGATCGCGGATTCCGGCAGTTCGCCGCAGAGCGCTAGCAGCGAATCCCGGCCCGCCTGATGGCGGGCCGAGTGCTTTCCCGACTCTTTCTTACCTTTAGCCGGGCGGCAAGAGCATTCCTTTTTCCAGATGCCTGGTCACGTGCGCATAGGACGCCGCGTGGGGATCGTGCGTAACCATCACGATCGTCTTCTGGAAGTCCTCGTTCAGGCGCTTCAGAATCTCGAGCACTTCGGTCGCGGAGTGACTGTCCAGATCGCCAGTGGGCTCGTCCGCGAGCAAGAGAGTGGGATCGCTGACAATCGCGCGGGCAATGGCCACACGCTGCTCCTGGCCGCCGGAAAGTTGTTTCGGCAGATGGTGGACCCGGTCTTCAAGTCCGACCAGCTTGAGCGCCGTCATGACGTGATCCCGGCGGTCCTTTGCGGTTAGCTTGGTGAGCAACAGTGGCATCTCTACGTTCTCGAACGCGGTGAGGACGGGGATCAGATTGAAGGTCTGAAACACGTAGCCAATGTGAGTGTTCCGCCACTTCGCGGACTGCCCGTCGTTGAAGCGGAAGATGTTCTCGCCTAGCACCAGCAACTCGCCTGAGGTTGGCCGGTCGATGGCGGCAATCATATTGAGCAATGTGGTCTTGCCGGAGCCGGAAGGACCCATGAGGGCGACAAAATCGCCGCCGGCGATCTCAATCGAAACATGGTCGAGCGCCGTTACTTCGAAGGCGTCACGCTTGAAGATTTTGCTGACGTCGCGTCCTTGAACGACTCTCGTTTTGGTGGCGACATTGTTGATAGTAGCAGTGCTCATGATTGCCCCTTAATTTTGATCTTCTGTCCATCTTTCAGATCCGCTGGCCCGGCAGTTACGACTTCTTCACCGCCATTCAATCCTTGGAGTAAGACTCCGCCGCTGCGTTGTGCGGTGACGTGCACTGACCTCTCCAGCACTTTGCCTTTGAAGACGATGAAAACAACTTTTTTGCCCGAACGATCGCGAACCGCGTTGGTCGGCACGAAGACGCTTGGTGGGCCCGAAGCGGTGGCGGTTTTGGCTGGTTGGTCGGCGATGAACTTTACCGTGGAGTTCATCTCCGGACGCAGATAGTCGTCCGGGTTGAGGATCTGGACCTTTACCTGGACGGTCGCTTTCTGGCGATTGGCTTCCGGAGAAATTTCGGCGATCACGCCCTCATAATTGCGGTCCGGGAAAGCATCAATCGTGACGATGGCTTTTTGCTTTCGTCCGAGGCGGGCGAAATCGTCTTGCGCGATGTCGAGTTCAACCTGCAGGTCTTTCAGATCAGCGAGAGAAAATACCGGTCGCGCCGCGCTGGCAAATTGTCCGGTAAGAAGCTCACCCTTTTCGACGCCGCGATTAAGAATGGTACCGCTGATGGGAGCACGAATTACGGTCGCATCCAGTTGTGACTTCGCGTAGGCGGCCTGGCCTTCGGCCTGCATCAGAGCGCCTTTGGCGCGGGCGATCTCTTCCGCTCTCGGCCCGATCTTTGACAGCTGATAGGTTTGCTCTAGAGAATGCACGCGCTGCTGGCTGGCCTCGTACTTCGCCGTCGCATCATCGAGAGCCTGCCGGGAGAGAACTCCCTGCTCGACCAGGTTCTTTGTACGGTCCAGCGTGGTCTTGTCATTCGCGGCGGTAGCGCGCGCCTCGCTCAGATTGTGTTCCGTCTGCTGAATTTCTTGAGGCCGCGAGCCATTTTGCAGCTGCAAAAGCTGGGCGCGGGCGCTTTCCGCAGCGCCTGCTGCCTGCTCGTACTGCGCGCGGAATTCCTGATCTTCCAGACGGACAAGAACCTGGCCTTCTTTGACGCTGTCGCCTTTCTCCACGCCAATCCAAGCCACGCGGCCTGTGACCTTGGAGTTAGCCTCTATCTTGTGATGGGCCACGATGTAGCCGGTGGCTGAAAGAACAACGCCGGCCGTAGGATCGCCACTGCTCTCGACCGTGGCGCGGGCGGTCTCGACTTCCGGAGCATCGGAAGAGAACAGGCGATAGGCTAGCGCACCCAATCCAAGCAGGATTACCAGCGCAATTCCAACGATGATGATTCGCTTTGCCCACGGGGAAGGTTCTCCAGCGTCGCCACGCTCGGAGCGGTCGATCCGGAGGCCCTGTAACTCCTGGTGTTTGGTGTCAGTCGCCATAGTTCAATCATCAATTCATACGCGCATAGCACCGCAGATGTTCCGGGCGCGGCACGAGAAAATCAATCCCGCAGCGCGGCCAGAATCTCCCGCCGCGAAGCGTGCCACGCGGGGAAAATTCCGCCAAACAAGCCCATGATCAAGGCAAAGACCATTGCAGCGACGACGACGCCAGGAGTCATCTGCAGGCCGAACACAACTTCGCTGAACGTAACCTGGTTTTGAGTTCCGGTTGTCATCCCATTGAACGGCAGCATGAGGAGGATCCCGACGACCGCACCCAGCAACGAGAGCAGCACGGCCTCCAACACAAATGAGGTCAGAATGCTCGGCCGCGAGAATCCAATCACCCGCAACGTCGCGATCTCGCGCGAGCGGTACGCCACCGCGGCGTACATCGTGTTCATGGCGGCGAAGCTTGACCCGATAGCCATGATCGCTGCCACGAGCCATCCGATGAATTGGATGACTGCCCCAGACTTGGTCTGCGTCGCGTAGTACTCCGGCTCCAGCATGCTGTCCAGCTTGAGCCGTTGATCGTTGCCGACGCGGTTCTTGAGAGCGTCGGCCGAGACTGCGTCGGTGGCTCGCAAGTACGCTGAGCTGTACACCCCCTGGCGGTCAAAATCGGAGGTCATCTGGTTCACGTCGCCCCAGATCTCCGATTCAGCGGCGGAACCGCCCGCATCGAAGACGCCCACCACTTGCCACGCACCTTTGCCGAATTCCACTGTGTCGCCGACGTTGGCGTGGGAGAAGCGCTTGTTGATGCTCTTGCTCACCACCACTTCGCGCTGTCCCGGGGTAAACCAGCGTCCCTGGGCCAGTTTGATCGCGGGGCGCAGTTCGAGGCCGTCCTGCATCATGCCGCGAACGGTGACGTTCACTTCCCCCGAACCATCCTTGCGAGGCAACACAATTACCACGGTGATCTCACCAGAGACCAAAGGATCTCCATGGCTGTCTTTGGCGATTCCAGGCAGAGTTTTCAGGACTTGAAAGTTGTCCGACGGGAACGGCCCCGTAAGTTCGCTGGTCGAACCTTTCCGCAGCACGAGAACGTTCAGAGGATTCCCGCTGGACTTGAATGCTTTGTCGAGTCCTGCCAGCAAGGCCATGATGAAGACGGCCGTGGTCACGGTCAGGGCGATGCCAAGGGCGGTCATCACGGTCAGGCCCTTGCGCAGCTTCATATTGCGGATGTTGTAGCTGATGGGGATCGCCATAATGTTTTCGCTAGCCGATGTGGCGCAGGCCGTCCACGATCTTCAATCGCGATGCATTGTAAGAAGGAATGATCGCACTGATGAAGCCCACCAGTGCGGCTACGACCCAGGCCACTAACATGGTGGATGGCTTCACTTGCAGAGCCCCGGCAAAGCCTCCTGCCTGGGCCGCACCCTTACCCAACAGAAATGCCACCACGGAACCGGCGATCCCGCCCACCAGGGCTAACATTACGGCCTCGCCGACAAACAAACTGAGAACAGTCCCGCGAGTGAAGCCGAGAGTCTTGAGTACCGCCACTTCGCGCGTGCGCTCACGAATCGACATGGCCATGGTGTTGGCGGAGACCAGAAGAATCGCAAAAACAACCGCGCCGCAAATGCTCAGAATGAATGCTTTGACGTTTCCTAACATTGCCAGAAAGCCAAGCTGGAATGCGGCTTCAGTCTCGGTCCGCGTGGGTTGAGGAGAGTTGCGGAACATTCCATCGATCGCGGGACCGATCTTTTGAACCGCCTCCGGCGAATCGGCGAGGATGGTGTAGAAGCCTTGCTGACCCTTCATGTAAGGCACGGCTTCTTCCACATATTTCTGGTTGTAATAGAGTGCCTGCGTGGGCCGCGGTGCTTTGAAAACTCCTCGAATCGTAAGCTCGAGGTTGGTCGGGAAGATTGTCCCGGTGACGATGATCTTCTGCCCAACCTTCCAGCCAAATTCCTCCGCCTTCTTGCTGTCTACGACAGCGCCCGCACGGTCGCGCTGCCAGGCTATGACCTGGTCTTCAGGAATTTGCCAATCTTTATAGACCTTGAAAAACTCATCTGGGTCCGTACCAAACTGAGCGAAAAAGTTTCCCGACTTGTCATCCTTGTAGACGCCGCCGAACCAGTTTTGTGGGACTACGACTGCAACCCCGGGCAGAGCACGGATCTTTTCCCGGTAGAAGCTCGGCATACTGAAGGTGAGAGAAACCTTGTGCCGCGTCACCAGCCGCAAGGCTGACTCCTCGGAGCCCTTCGACATATAAAAATTGCGCCAGATGGCCATCATCAGGGTGAGCAGAAGCAGGGAAAAGCCAATGCTCAACACCGTCAGGATGCTGCGGCGGAGGTTGCGAAAGGTATTCTTTTGCACAAAACGCGCCAGGGTCATAGGTGAACTCCGGGAGAACTAACGGGCAAGAGGGCCGATGGAACAACCACGGGTCGCTGACAGAATAAACGAACTAACTTGCAATCGACAACCCTTCCGAACCCGTTGGTAGCGGTGCGGTCTGGATAAGGAAGCGAGCCAAACGCGCGATTACTGGGTCGCAAAGAGCGCGACCCTTCGCGCGGCTCGCCCAGATTCCTCCCTTGCGCAAAGAACGCTTGCTCGGAATGACAACCAAATTGCGACCCTTCCGAACATTCCGTCCGCAAACCCAAAGTCCTCACTTGCATATTCTCTGTCCGCGCGACCGACCACCAGTGGAGATCGTCATCACGCCCACATGACAAATGTCACACTAGGCCGGCCATAACAAATACAACGGTGATCCCAACGATAAGGTTACGGAAATCTTGGGCCGCAAGTTCATTGAGCGAAGCGTCCTTCGTCTGCCGACGGTCCGTAGATCGCCGGTACGGGTGCGCTGTTGAGGCGGAGATAGACGGTCAATTGTCCGCGGTGATGGGCCAAGTGGTTGAAGACGGCATCGCGGAGCATGACGTGCCTCGGCTGCTCGTTTACGACCTGGCCGGCGACAAGAAAGCGCCAAGGCGTCAGCAGGTGCTCGTCGGTTGTGCTTTCCAATGCCTTACGGGCTTCGAGGACGGAGTCGTCAAAGGACTGGAGCAACTCGCGGTTAGTCTCCAGTTCTTGCGGCTTGTACTTCGAGCCGCCCTTGGGAGCCATGTCCAACTCGTCTTGCCGAATCATCATTGCAACCCAGGCCGGCATCCTTGCGACGAGCGCCGCCAGGTAGCCGAGGGGCATGGATTTCTCGTGCGGCTTCCAAGCGTTGCGTCCCTCGGGCACGCGTTCCAGCGTGCGGCGAGTCCCGGCGGCTTCCCGTTCCAGTTCAGCTAAGAACAGATCGGTCATTTTCATTGTCATCCTCCTCTGTTGCGCCTTGATGAATTTCAACGCC